>R11__coassemble_544_pt1 | contig 24443 bp, 21 predicted proteins | sample R11__metabat2_high_PE_057 | metagenome-assembled genome bin R11 | reverse complement strand
TAACAAAAATCGAGACGAAGGGACGCCTACGGCGGACCGAGAGTCGAGATTTTTGCAGCACAGCGGGAGTGCGAAGCACGAAGCTGTGCGTATATCATAAAATGTGGTGCAAATAACCTTGCATGGGCGTTTCCTGCTGCCATTCAATTGAGAATGGCAGCAGGAGCAGAGGCGGAAATTTCTCCGGGTATTTACTCCTCTTACTCCTCTTCTTCCTCGTATTCCTCGTCGTAGTCTTCCTCTTCCTCATCCTGGGAAATCTGCTCTTCTTCCTCTTCTTCCTCATCATCCCCAGAGGCCGCGGCGGTCACATCCTCATCGCCGGTGAAGGTAGATCCCTGGCTGGTGTCGCCCTGTCCCAGTTTGGAAATATACTGCTGGGCATTCACCGCCCGGCGGGTGTTCGGGAACTTGTTTACAATATCCTGGAAAGCAAGAATAGCCGCGGAGATATCCCCGTTCTGACGGTAAGCATGTGCCAGATAGATCAGGACGTTATAGTCATCTCCGTTGATTGCCTTTGCTTTTTCCAGATTGTCGATGGCAGTCGGCCAGTCGCCGTTGTTATAAGCAGAAAGGCCATCATTGGAATATTTGGAAAACATCTGCGTGTTGATATCGCCGATCATGCTGTCATAAACAGCACGCGCATCCACAGAAAGCAGGCTGATATCCATTTGCTGGATCAGGGTAAGTCCCAGCTCGTAGTTTTGCTCACGGTATGCGTTATAGGCCTTCATCAGCTTTTCGTAAGTATCTACTGTAGCGGCCGCTGTATCGATCTGGGTCTGCGCGGTATCAACAGCTGTCGTAGACGCATCCATTTCTGTCTGGAGACGATCGATCTGATCCGCCTGATCAGCAAGCGTTGTGCTGTATTCCAGCACTTTGGTATCCGCAGTTCTGGTAACGCTCTTGCGCACAGCCGGAACCGCAATGAACCAGATGGCAAGCGCACCGATCGCAATACCGATGATCAGCGTCAGCAGGCTGGAAAAAGCAGTCGTTTCGTGGAAGGGCGTCGGCGTGATGACCGTATCTCCATCTGCCATAAACTGCTCTGCTTTCCTGACATCCTTTACGGACTCGTTCTTATCTCCCCTGTGGAGCAGACCGTGACGCTTATCGTCCAGATTTGTTGTGGTTCCTGTCTGTTCATCGATCTCCTTCAGGAAGCGGAGCGTCGTGGAATTCGTCTTATCGATCTTGGCCGCCCGTTTCAGATATCGGCGAGCCTTCTCGTAATTTTCATGATTGATATAGATCAGGGCCAGAAGATGGTAAGCCTTGATCAGCTGGGGATTCTGGAGCAGGATCTTCTTCAGCTGAACAACTGCAACGTCGTCGTTCCCTTCCCTGCAGCACTGCAGGGCAATATTATATTTCTTGATGGTCTGGTTGATCACATCCAGGCGGTTCTGGTCTGCCTGCAGTCTGCGGATATATTCTGAGGCAATGTTATTTTCGGGTTTGATATTCTTGCTTAAGATCCACTCACTCAAAGCAGAGACCGCCTCACCCGTCTCAAAATATACCAACCCCAGAAGGTTTCTGGCGTCTATATTTCTTTTATCATATTTCAGGCTGCGCTGCAGCAGGTCGATCGCACCGGAAAGATCGCGGATCTGCGCCTTGTCCAGGCCCTGGTTGTAATACCGGATAGAAAGCTGCACGGCCTTCCTCTGGACTCCCAGATCGCATCCGCACTTGGGACAGATCAGCGCATTTTTGATCGGTGCGCCGCAATTCATACAATTCATTTCTCTACTCCCTGATCCAACCCGGTTGATCCGTCTTTATCTTCTGCATTTCTTTCAGGATATCGATGACATCCGTCAGATCGCGATTGTAGATCGCATCCTCAACCTCATCCACATCCAGACATGGTTTGAATTTCTTTAATTCCTCTTCGTAATTCAGCATCTCTTACTCCCCTGATCTTTTTTCAGGCGCCGATCAAAGCGCTCGTGCGGAAATCCAGTTCTTCAGCTCACCGGCCAGATACAAAGATCCGACACAGAAGAGCATGCCATCCCCTTTCAGGCTGTAGGCAAGTTCAAAGGCCTTACCTATGGATTTCTCTGATAAAACCGTTTCACAGCCATTCTCTTTAAAAAGCTGCGCCAGCGTCTCCGCCGGTACTTCCCGGTAACCGCTGATCTGCGTGGTGATGACCCGCTCCGGCCGTATGCCTTCCGCGATCTCGCGGATCATATCCGGATAACGTTTGTCGGACACGGCAGAAAACAGGACCGTTATCTCACCCTCTTTGCGGAAATAGGCTGCCGTCTTTACAAACTGCGCCACACCGTCCTCATTGTGTGCCCCGTCGATGATCACACCCGGCAGCACTGTCTCCATACGGCAGGGCCATTTGGTCTTCCGGATCCCGCGAACCAGCGTCTCATCTTCTATATGATGCTCTTTTTTCAGCATCTGCATGGTAAAAAACGCAAGGGAGGCGTTCATCATCTGATAGTCGGCAATATAGGGCACCGAAAGCGCCGCCTCGCTGCCGTTCTCACAGCGAAAAGCAAAACGGATCCCCTCTCTGGTCTTTTCGATCTGCCGGACCATATCGTCGGTCAGGGCAAAAGCCGGACTGCCAAGTTTGTCGGCACGTTCTTTGATAACCGAAGCCGCCTGGGGATTTCTGCCATCATAAATGATCGGGATGCCCGGTTTAATGATCCCCGCTTTCTCTTTTGCGATCTCCGGGATCGTCTCTCCCAGATATTCCGTATGATCGCGGCTGATCGAGACAATGATCGAAGCGAGCGGTCTCTCTACCACATTGGTGGCATCCAGTCTGCCCCCAAGGCCCGTCTCCAGGATCACATAATCAACTTTCTTCGCCCGGAAGATCAGCATGCCCATCAGAAAGAGGGTCTCAAAATACGTCGGGTGTGTCTCCCCTTCTTTTTTCGTTTCTTCCACAGCTTCCATAACACGCTGAAAGGCCTTAAGGAAGAGTGCGTCCTCCACCGGGACACCTCCGATCATGTATCTTTCGTTGATGCGGACCAGGTGCGGCGAAGTAAAAAGACCACAGGTCTTTCCGCCTTCACTCAGCATGGAATTCAGATAAGCGCAGACGCTGCCCTTACCGTTGGTGCCGGCAACATGGATGATCTTCAGATCCCGCTCCGGATTCCCTAGCTTTGCAAGCAGGTGCCTGGTATGGTCCAGGCTGGTCTTGCTGGTAAATTTCGGAATATCGTTTATGTAGTTGACCGCGTCTTCATAATGATCGATCACGCTTTTCTCTCCCGCTTGTTTCTGTTTATATTTTATAATTTATTTTTTGAGCAGATCGGCAAGTCTTGCCTCTACCTGTTCCAGAGCCTGCTGGTGTTTCGCAAGCTTATCTCTTTCTTCCTGCACCTTGGCAGCCGGCGCTTTGCTGATAAACTTTTCATTGTTCAGCATGCCGTTTGCTCTTGCGATCTCTTTTTGCGTATCTTCTTTCATTTTCTGAAGGCGCTGCTTTTCTTTTTCAATATCTACCAGCTCCGCGAAGGGAATATAAACGCTGGCGCCGGGCATAGCCGCCCCGGCCTGCTCTGCAGGGACTTCCTCCTCTGCATCCGCATCCACAAACTTTCCGAGCGGAATAAAGAAAGAAGTAACCTCATCATCCACGATGCCGGCCTTGTCCTTCTGGATCAGCAGCTCAGAAGCCTTGGCCATAGCGCAGAAGCTGCCCTCTCCGGCCCGGAACATCTCACAGAGTCCCTCGTCCAGAGAAACAATATAGATCCTGGTCTTTCTGTTCTCCGGAACATTGTACTCCTTGCGGGCACGGCGGATGTTACGGATGGAAAGCTTCATCACCTCAAGACGCTCTGCGATCTCGCGGAATTCCCAATCCTTCGTATATTCCGGCCAGGAAGCGATCATGATCGACTCCTCTTCCGGATTCAATGTGCAATAGATCTCTTCTGTGATAAAGGGCATGAAGGGATGGAGCATCTTCAGAGCCGTGCTAAGCACCGTCTTCAGTGTCAGAAGAGCCATCTCTCTGGAAGGATCTTCCTTATTGTAAAGACGCGGTTTTACCATCTCGATATACCAGTCGCAGAATTCCTCCCAGATAAAGTCGTACACCTTCTGAACAGCGATACCAAGCTCGAATTTCTCCATGTTTTCCGTAACTTCCGCCGCCAGATCGTTCACCTTGCAAAGGATCCAGAAATCTGCCGGAAGCATACGAGAATGATCAAATTCCGCCGGGACATTGCTGCCCTCCATATGCATCATGATAAATCTGGATGCATTCCAGACTTTGTTCGCAAAATTTCTGCTGGCTTCCACACGCTCCCAATAGAAACGCATATCATTTCCGGGCGCATTTCCTGTCATCAGCGTAAGACGCAGGGCATCCGCACCGTATTTATCGATCACTTCCAGAGGATCAATGCCGTTTCCGAGGGATTTGCTCATCTTGCGTCCCAGCGAATCGCGCACAAGACCGTGGATCAGCACATGCTTAAAAGGCGATTTTCCTGTCTGCTCCATTGCAGAGAAGACCATACGGATCACCCAGAAGAAGATGATATCGTATCCGGTTACCAGGACACTGGTGGGATAGAAATAATCCATCTCCGGCGTTTTGTCCGGCCAGCCCAATGTTGAAAACGGCCACAGTGCAGATGAGAACCAGGTATCCAGTGTATCCTCATCCTGTACCAGATGCGTGCCGCCGCACTTGGGACATTTTTCAGGCGCGCCGCCCTTCGAAACAACGATATTGCCACAGTCACAGTACCATGCCGGGATCCTGTGTCCCCACCACAGCTGACGGGAGATACACCAGTCCTTGATATTTTCCAGCCAGTGCAGATAGATCTTATCGAAGCGCTCCGGCACAAAGTTCAGGTCCTCTGTCTTCAGTACTTCGATCGCCGCGTCCGCCATCTCCTTCATGCGGACAAACCACTGGGGCTTGATCAGGGGCTCGACCGTAGTATGACAGCGGTCATGCGTGCCTACCGCATGTGTGTGTGGAACCACTTTTACAAGAAGTCCCTGTGCCTTCAGGTCCTCGACCATGGCCGCACGTGCCTCATAACGGTCCATACCTGCATATTTTCCGCCAAGCGCATTGATCGTCGCATCATCGTTCATGATGTTGATCTCTTCGAGCTGATGACGTTTTCCAACCTCAAAATCGTTGGGGTCGTGCGCCGGTGTGATCTTAACACAGCCGGTTCCGAACTCTTTGTCTACATATTCGTCTGCAATGACAGGGATCTCCCTGTCTGTCAGCGGCAGTTTCAGCATCTTGCCGATCAGGTCCTTGTATCGCTCATCCTCCGGATTGACTGCGACCGCAGTATCGCCGAGCAGTGTTTCCGGACGGGTTGTGGCGATCTCGACAAATCTGCCTTCCTCGCCGACGATCGGATAATTGATATGCCAGAAGAAGCCATCCTGATCCTCGTGCTCTACCTCAGCATCCGAAAGAGAAGTCTGGCACTTAGGACACCAGTTGATGATGCGGCTGCCCTTATAGATCCATCCCTTCTCGTACAGACGGACAAACACTTCCTCTACCGCACGGGAACAGCCCTCGTCCATGGTGAAACGCTCGCGCTCCCAGTCTGCCGAAGCACCCAGCTTTTTCAGCTGATTGATGATGCGGCTGCCGTATTCTTCTTTCCATTTCCAGGCATGCTTCAGGAATTCCTCTCGCCCGATCTCGTGCTTGACGATCCCCTGGTCTTTCAGCATATTGGTGACCTTCACCTCTGTCGCGATCGCAGCATGGTCCGTACCCGGCTGCCACAGCGCAGAGTAGCCCTGCATCCTTTTAAAACGGATGAGAATATCCTGCATGGTATTGTCGAGCGCATGGCCCATGTGCAGCTGGCCCGTAACATTCGGCGGCGGCATAACGATCGTAAACGGTTTTTTATCTCTGTCAACCTGTGCATGGAAATAGCCCTTGTCCATCCACTTCTGGTAAAGTCTGTCCTCAAGTCCTTTCGGATCGTAGGTTTTGGCAAGTTCTCTGCTCATGTGATGAATCTCCTGTTCTTACTTTATCTTAATGGGATCTTAATTGAATCTTAATCGAATTCTTACCGGATCTGCCGCGTGATTGATTGCAGCAAAAATGCCAGGCATACGTCAGCAGATATAATCTATCATAATTATAATTTAAAAAAATGCAAGCAAATATGCAAGATACCGGATCAAAAGAGAAAAAAATAAGACTGTCGTAATACGACAGTCCCCTGAAATACCTTACCAGGTTATCTTGCCAATTCAATTTAACTGCCCGGGGCTTCAGACCCGTAAAAACGATTTTTAAATAAAGAAACACACCGGAAGATCTCTGGTGTGATACAAACTTTGGGGAAATACTCCGGCGATCCATCTACTGTCAAGCGGAAAACCTGCCACCATTCATTTGCGGAGGAAAACGGTGCGGTATAAACAATACACAGTTCTCCGAAGATATTTCACCCTGCCGTTTAAACGATGCATAAATCTCGCTCAAGGTTCCCGGCTGAGTGAAATACTCATTGCAGGCATTCCATATCTTACAATATAGATGGAAAACTTTACTCGGAAGCTTCAACCTGTACAAAGCAAGCAGGTTTCCTGACTCACAGATCAACGCGCCACGCTCCTTCTCATATGCGCGGACATACAATGGATAATTGCGTTTTGCTCCCTGAATACAGTGACCGGATCGCTCAGGACTCTCACCTGATTCCCTTTTCAACAAAATGCTTTTGCACTCTGCTGCACTTGCAATGCTGATATGAAATTTATACACAAACAGATAATAGCATGGTCCATCCGCATTGTCAAGCGGATCATTGACTCAGATATCATCTCTGTGAAAAAAAATCATGCTTCCGTAAGGCGGCAGCTGGACACGCAGCATGCCATCCTCTATGGGCGTTACGATCTCCTGGGCCGAATACCCGGATTCATCTGTTTTAAAAATGCGGTTCATATGCTGCCCGCCGATGGACCTGTTCAATCCAAGCTGCCAGATGGGGATCTCTGCCTCTGCCGGATAGGAAAGGGTACTCACAAGGACTGCCATCTGCTGACTCCTGTTAAAGCGGCCATAAGAGAGAATACCCGGCTCGCCGGAGAGGATTTTCACAGAGCCATCCTTCAAAAGGGCATAGCGGCGGTGCAGATGGATCATCTCCCGATAAAATTCCACCAGTCTCTGGTCCTCGCTTCCCCATGGATAGGTACGTCGGTTATCAGGGTCTGTAAACCCGCAGACGCCGGCCTCATCACCATAATAAACCGTCGGTGCGCCGGGCCAGGTCATCTGCATGACAACTGCCGAGCGCAGAATGGCAAAGTTCAGATCCTCTGCGGCCGCATCTGAACCCAGTTCTCCTACGCGTCCAGCCTTATGGTTGGTTCGTGTCAGAAAACGGGAATGGTCGTGGTTGTCCAGCTCGTTCATGGCCGTCAGCTGGGAAGGGCCCGGCATAGCCGCCATATGATACAGCATGCTTTCAGCAAAAGCTTCGCTGTTGCCCAGCAGATCCTCCCGGAAACTGTCGCTGTGTTTTTCCATACCGGTCAGGAAATACGAAACCGGCTCCATAAAAGCATCGTAATTCATGATAGAATCCCACTGGTCACCCTGCAGCCAGGGGGCAGCATTGCCATAATGTTCTGCAAGGATCAGGGCCTCCGGATTTGCGGCACGTACCGCTGCGCGGAAATCGCTCCAGAATTGATGATTGTACTCTTCTGAATGTCCCAGATCCGCTGCCACGTCCAGACGCCAGCCATCGCAGTTATAAGGCGGCGAAACCCATTTGGCACCGATGCGCAGGATCTCATTTTTCAGATTCTCCGAATCCTCATAATTTAATTTAGGCAGTGTCTCAAAGTCCCACCAGCCCTCATAGTCGCCGTTGCAGGGCCAGGCATCGCCCTTGAACTTAAAATAATCGTGATAAGGACTCTCCTTCGATACATATGCACCCGGTACAAAACCCGGTTTTCCGGTATACAGCTGTTCCCTGTCCATCCAGCAGTTGTAGGAACCGCAATGATTAAATACACCGTCGAGAATGATCTTCATCCCTCTCCTGTGCACTTCTTCCACAAGCTCTGCAAAGAGGCGGTTCGACGCATCCAGATTTTCCAGATCCGCCACCCGTTTCACATACTTCGGAGATTGATTATTATCTTCGCATCCTTCCGGAAGGACGCCCTCTGCATCGTGCACGAGCTTTCCGAAATGCGGATCCACATGATCATAATCCTGGCAGTCATATTTGTGGTTGGATGGCGAGACAAAGATCGGATTCAGATAAAGGACCTGAACGCCAAGGCTCTGCAGATAGTCCAGCTTATCGATCACACCCTGCAGGTCTCCGCCGTAAAAATTGGCCACGTCAAAAGCTTCCGGCATGGCATTCCAGTCGTCCTGATGTTTCACCGGTCTTTTTACGTAATTGTATTCGCCTGTCACCACATCGTTGGAGGGATCTCCGTTGCAGAACCGTTCCACAAAGATCTGATACATGACAGCGCCCTTTGCCCAGTCCGGTGTGTGAAAGCCCGGCAGCAAAGCAAAGGAGGCATCCCGGTCCCGCACTTCTTCGGAAAGGCCCCTGCGGTCATAAAAACAGGTCTCCTCTCCGGATACGATCTCAAACCAATAATAAACAGGTTCCCCTCCGACCCGGATAGAGATCTCATAAAAATCGAAGCCTTTTTCTGAAAAAACAGGCGACATGGGCAGCCGCTTTTCTTCCGAACACCAGTAGACTGCATCCACATTGTCGGCTTCCGTGCGGAAACGGACTGTACAGACCTCTCCTGCATCCGGCTCCGAAGGAATTCGAAAGAGCGGTGTTTCGTCGCTGTATAATGCTTCTTTATGAAATACCGCTCCTGCGGCAAGTCTGTGATCTCGCATCTGAAAAAAATCTCCCTCCAGTCTCCGGCAAAACAAAAGAACAGCCCTGTATGGGCTGTTCTTTTGTTTGGAGAAGGTATTTCTTCTTTTGGGTGTAGCAAAACTATAATGTATTGGGGGGTTTTGCAGTTATTATAGTAGCATACATTCTCCTAAAAGTGTGCACAAAGTTTACAAAATTTGTGTCTCATTTTTGTGCATTTCAGCCTCTTGTTCAAATATTTTCTCGAATTCCTTGCGGTTCAGCTTCTCATTTTTGATCAGCAGGCGGGCACATTCCTCCAGAACAAATTTATGTTCCTCGATCAGGCGGCGTGCTTCCACATGACAATCCGAGATGATCTTCTTCACCTCTTCGTCGATATCCGCCGCGATCTTTTCGCTGAAGCTCTTGGTATGTCCCCAGTCTCTTCCGATAAAGACCTCGTCTGATTCATCACCGTAGGCAACCAGTCCCAGGTTCTCGGACATGCCGTACTTGGTAACCATAGACCGCGCCGTAGAAGTGGCCTGTTTGATATCCTGCGATGCGCCGGTGGTGATATCATCAAAGATCATCTCCTCAGCCACACGGCCGCCCAGGCATACGGTAATGTACTGGAGCATCTTGCCCCTGGTATTGAAAAGCGAATCGTTTTCCGGCTGGGGCATGGTATAGCCCGCTGCGCCGGGTCCTGTCGGAATGATCGAGATCGTATAGACCGCTTCCATATCCGGCAGCACATGAAAGAGGATCGCATGCCCGGCCTCGTGGTAAGCTGTGATCTTCTTCTCCTTTTTGGAGATCACACGGCTGTGTTTCTCGGTTCCGATCCCGACTTTGATAAAGGCCTTGCGGATATCCGCCTGGCGAATATAGGGTTTGTCGCCCTTAGCTGCATTGATCGCCGCCTCATTCAAAAGATTTTCCAGTTCTGCACCGGTAAAACCGGCTGTTGTCTGAGCAATCTGCTTAAGGTCCACATCGTCCCCGAGGGGCTTGCCTTTTGCATGGACACGGAGGATCTCTTCGCGCCCTTTTACATCCGGGGAGCCGACCATGACACGCCGGTCAAAACGTCCCGGACGCAGGATGGCGGGATCCAGGATATCCACACGGTTTGTCGCCGCCATAACGATGATCCCTTCGTTGACTCCGAAACCGTCCATCTCTACCAGAAGCTGATTCAAAGTCTGCTCTCTTTCGTCGTGACCGCCGCCCATACCGCTTCCTCTGCGGCGGGCAACTGCGTCGATCTCATCGATAAAGATGATGCAGGGTGCGTTTTTCTTAGCATCCTCAAACAAGTCTCTTACACGGGATGCACCGACACCGACGAACATCTCCACAAAATCCGATCCGGAGATAGAGAAGAAAGGAACACCCGCCTCACCTGCCACCGCTTTTGCAAGCAGGGTCTTACCGGTTCCCGGAGGGCCCACAAGGATCACGCCTTTGGGGATCCTCGCACCGAGCCGGTTATATTTTTCCGGCGCCCGGAGGAAATCCACCAGCTCCACAAGTTCTTCTTTTTCTTCCTTCAGTCCCGCAACCTGCGAGAACGTGATCTTTTTATCTTTATCCGAAGACATTCTGGCACGGCTTTTGCCGAAGTCCATCATCTTGGCGTTGCTGCCGCCGCCTGCCGAACGGGACATGAGCAGCATAAAGAGCAGCATGACGGCAACTGTTATAATGATCGGGAAAATGATCGTGGACCAGAGATCCGAAGATACATCCTCCATGGTGTATGTGACATTGTGGCTTTGCAGCTCTTTTGCCGCCTCGTTGACATCACTTACATAAACCTTTGTGCTGCTTCCATCCTTTGTCGTGTAGGTGACAGAGCCGGTCGGCACCTCGCTGTTCTGATTTACAGTCGCACCGACGACATCTCCGGACTCCAGCTGACTCTCAAAAGTTGTATTGGAGACCGTATTGCTCCTGCCAAGCAGGGTGGGCAGGTAGATAAATACCACCAACAGGATGATCATAAAAATCACATACCGGAAAATACCGGAGGATTGTTTGTTCACGTTTTTGTCCTCTTTCTTACTTTACTGTGTTTTCGCCGCGGGGATTTCAATCGAATTCCAGCACCCCGACATAGGGCAGATTGCGGTATCTCTGCGCATAATCCAGCCCATAGCCGACAATAAATACATCCGGTACCGTAAAACCGCAATAATCGATCGCAAAATCGTCTGCGACTCTGCGATCCGGCTTATCGAGCAGCGCGCAGAGCTTCAGGCTTGCAGGCTGCCGTTCCTCGAGCATCTTCATCACATGGCTTAAAGTACGGCCGGAATCTACGATATCTTCTACGACAATGACATCCCGTCCCATGATCGTCTCGTCGAGATCTTTTTTGATCGCGATCTCTCCGCTGGACTCCAGTCCGTTGCCGTAGCTGGATGCAATGATAAAATCCAGATTGGTGGGGATCTTCAGCTTCTTTGCCAGATCGCACATAAAGAAGATCCCGCCTTTTAAAAGGCATACGAGCAGGACTTTTTTTCCTTCGTAATCCCTGTTGATCTCGTCCGCGATCTCTGCGATCCTTTTCTGCAGCTGTTCTTCACTGATATATTCACGAATCTTCTCATTCATTACAATTCCTCCCTGTCACCCGGATCTGTATCACTGATGTTGTCGCTTCGCTGATCTTGCAGTCTTCGCTGATGCGATATCCCACCACCCAGAAAACACGGCTTCCGGAGGCAAGAAGCAGGACCCGATCCCGCTCTGCGGCCGGTATCTTCCGGTCGATCAGATAATCCTTCAGCTTTTTCCTGCCGCCTTCCCGATTGATGACGATATAATCGCCGCTTCTGCGGGTGCGAAAGACAAGACCGCACTTTATTCTATCATAATCCATCCACTTCGTGTACTTTTTTTCCGGAATCTCTCCCGGAGAAACGGGATTCTTTTCTAAATGGCAGATGATCTGAACTCCGTTCAGAGAAAAAGTGCCCTCACCGGAGAGTTCAATCTCCCCAGTCCCGGCCGGATCCTGCCGCTCTGCCGTCGTATTTTGCTCTGCCTTCATTTTGTTCAGGAGGATCCCGCCATAGGTCTTTTCCGCGCGGATCCCGCCCGGCAGATTCAGACGTTTCCCGGTTTCTAAGTGCATCAGTTCCGAGAGGGAAGCGAGATGGTCCCTGGTCAGATCTTTTCTGCCGCCGCGCAGACGGGACAATACATCCATGAGCACGTATCGCTGCAGGATCTCCGGGCAGGATAAGAATGCCGTCTCATCGAGGCGGATCGTGGCAGAGACCGGATCTTTCCTCGTATTTCCGGTCATATCGCTGCCTGTATCCCCGCTTATATCTGCGTCTGTATCGGTATCTGCCCTGTCGACGATTTCGACCATGTCGCGGACCCGCTCCCCCGCCAGCTGTCTCAGGAAAGTGTCCGCCTCGCGGATATCTTCGGCCGCTGCACAGATGTGGTCCACACTTCTTCTGTTGATCTGCTCCCGCAGGATGGGGAGGATTCCGCTGCGAATGCGGTTTCTTGCATAATCATTCTCCAGATTGGAGCTGTCCGTCCTCCAGACCAGATCTCTGCTTTTTAGTTCCGCTTCGATCTCCTCCCGGGAAAGGCACAACAGAGGCCGGATGATGGATCCGTTCACCGGTGGGATCGATGCAAGGCCGGCCAGGGATGAACCCCTCGCCAGGTTAAAAAGCATGGTCTCGGCCATATCATTTTGATGATGCGCCAGCCCTATCTTTGTCCAGCCGGACCGGATACACTGATCAAAGATGCGTCTCCGCTCATTTCTGCCTGCTTCTTCCAGTCCAAGACCTGCTTTTGCGGCAATTGTCTTCACATCTCTGTGGCAGATCTCCAGCGGGATCCCCGCCTTGCGGCAGAATGCTTCCGCAAATCGCTGGTCCCCGTCGCTCTCATCGCCGCGCAGCATATGGTTCACATGCACCGCACCGACTTCGATCTGCAGTTCCTGCCGCAGTTCCAGAAACAGCTGCAGGAGAAGCAGGGAATCCGCACCGCCGGAGAAGCCGACACATACCCGGTCTCCGGGGATGATCATCTTAAATTTTCTGATATAAGATAATACACGTTCTCTCATTACAAATCATAACAAAGAGCCCTGCACACAAGCGATGATGATCGTTTGCCATGCAAAGGCTCTGCGTTCACTTTTATCCTGTTATCCGTTTTCTGTGATCAGTCCCTGTATTAATATCCGACCGGCCATATCGACTGCACCTATCAGATATCAATCAGATGATTCTTTAAAAATGATCTCGCCGTCTGTGATCAGTCCCAGCTTGTCCTTTGCCTGCTGCTGCAGATATTCGTCGCTCTGCATATATTCCTGCATCTCGCTGATATCCTCGGTTCGCTGCGTCTCATCTTCGATCTGGCTGTCCAGCTCCTCGATTTTGGTCTCGTTCGCTTCGAGGCGGTCACTCATACGGCTTCCCTGATAAAGCAGGATGACCATGAGAAGGCAGACCACAGCGGTAATGCCGATCATCGTTATTCTGTTCTGTCGGATATTGCGTATTTCTGCGCTGCTCTTCCTTTTTCTTCTCTTAGCCAAAGCCTGGTCTCCTTATGGGTCCGGCAAGCGGGCTCTCTGGTTTCTGGTTCGTTTGTTTACGTGTTCGTAAAAGTCCCGGTCTTAAGACCCGGTTTTCGGACAAGAAAATTCTACCCTGTTTTGTGCGGTTTTGCAATCCTTTTCGAAAAAAACCGCCGTGAGATCCATACCACCCTCCGCTGGATGACATGTATGCCACGGCAATCTCTTTTACAGATATTTGTATAATTCCTGTGCTTCTTCCTTCCGGACCGTTTCCTGCACGTTTAAAACCTCAACCTTTACGGAACGGGTACCGAACTGGATCTCCAGCACATCTCCGACTTTCACCTGAGCGGATGCCTTGGCGGGTCTGTCGTTTATCAGGACCCTGCCTGCGTCGCAGGCCTCGTTGGCAACTGTCCGGCGTTTGATCAGTCTGGATACTTTCAGATATTTATCTAATCTCATGGTGAAACTTCAGAATTCAGAACCGGGATTAGTTCAGAGCATCCTTCAGTGCTTTGCCTGCTTTGAATTTCGGAGCTTTGGAAGCTGCGATCTTCATAGTAGCGCCTGTAGCAGGATTTCTTCCGATTCTTTCCGGTCTCTCGGATACTTCGAATGTACCGAATCCGATGAGGGATACTTTCTCGCCGGCCTTCATCTGCTCTGTGATGGTGTCTACGAGTGCCTTTAAAGCTGCTTCAGAATCTTTCTTGGACAGCTGTGCTTTCTCCGCAATTGCTGCAACTAATTCAGTCTTGTTCATTATGTTACCTCCTAAAATTTCTGTATGCAAAGTTGCTATCCTTATTTATAACCAAGGTTAAACCCTTTGTCAAGGGGATTCCCCTCCCAAAGTCCAATGTTAATAATATGTTCATATTATGGATCCGCATGTGGGGATCATGAATCCGAATCTTACTGATTTTCTAGGGCTTCCGGGGCTACTCTCCCTTGACAAATCCGCCTGTTCCTGTTAGCTTTTAACTCAGCGGAACAGCCGCGTACAATGCCTGGGGTGGATCCCGGATCCGATTTCAGGCATCGCAAAATGTGATCATCAAGAGGCTCAATTTTATGGACTATTATAAATTGATCAAAATGCACAGCAGGGAAGATGCCTTCTCCCGTCTGATCGGCATGCACATTGTCGAGGTCGGAAACGGCACGGCCCGCACGGAGATGAAGATCAACGGCGACCATAAGAATCCGATCGGTTCTGTCCACGGAGGCGCGATCGCTTCTCTGGCGGATATTACCGGCGGTGCGGCTGCGTTTTCGAGAGGGGTACGGGTCACAACGCTGGACTCCAGCATTCATTATCTCCGCCCGGGCATCAACACAAGCTGCCTGTATGGCATTTCACATGAGTTAAAAAGAGGGCACAGGGTCTCGGTATATGAGGTGACGATCACCGACCAGGACGATGTTGTGCTGGCCACCGCGATCTATACCTACATGACTTTAGGACTTTACGATCCGGATGAGGAAGAAAAAGAACAGAAAGAGGAATAAAAAATGGCAAAAGAAAAGAAGCTTGTAGAAGCGATCACTTCTATGGAAGAAGATTTCGCGCAATGGTATACCGATGTTGTCGTGAAGGCAGATCTGGTAGGATACACAAGTGTAAAGGGCTGCATGGTCATCAAACCGGCCGGCTATGCGATCTGGGAAAACATCCAGAGGGAACTGGATGCCCGCTTTAAGGAGACAGGTGTTGAGAATGTCTATCTTCCCATGTTCATTCCGGAGAGCCTGCTGCAGAAAGAGAAGGATCATGTGGAAGGTTTTGCGCCGGAAGTAGCATGGGTCACACATGGTGGTCTTGAGCCGCTGCAGGAGCGCATGTGCGTTCGTCCTACATCGGAGACGCTTTTCTGCGATTTTTATTCCAGAGAGGTACATTCTCACCGTGATCTGCCGAAAGTTTATAATCAGTGGTGTTCTGTTGTCCGCTGGGAGAAAACGACCCGTCCCTTCCTGCGTTCCAGAGAGTTCCTGTGGCAGGAAGGTCATACTGCTCACGCAACTGCACAGGAGGCGGAGGACCGCACGATCCAGATGCTGAATGTTTATGCGAATTTCTGCGAGGAAGTTCTGGCGATCCCGGTCATCAAGGGACGCAAGACCGATAAGGAAAAATTTGCCGGTGCGGAGGCCACCTACACGATCGAGTCTCTCATGCATGATGGCAAGGCGCTGCAGTCCGGTACCAGCCATAATTTCGGCGATGGTTTTGCCAGGGCCTTCGGCATCCAGTATACAGACAAGGATAATACCTTAAAATATGTACATCAGACATCCTGGGGTATGACGACGCGTATGATCGGTGCGCTGATCATGGTCCATGGCGACAACAGCGGTCTGGTTCTTCCGCCTCGCATTGCGCCTACCCAGCTTATGGTCATCCCGATCCGTCAGGATGCTGCCGGTGTCATGGAAAAGGCTGTCGCTGTCATGGATGGGCTGAAAGCAGCCGGCATCCGTACAAAGATCGATGATACGGAGAAGAGCCCGGGCTGGAAATTCTCTGAGCAGGAAATGCGCGGCATTCCGCTTCGTGTGGAACTCGGGCCCAAAGATATCGAGAAGAATCAGGCTGTCATCGTAAGACGTGACACCCGCGAGAAATATATTGTCCCGATCGAGGAGATCCCCGCAAAGGCGGCATCACTCCTGGACGAGATCCAGACCAATCTCTACGAGAAGGCAAAAGCCCACAGAGAAGCGCACACCTACGATGTCACCACCTACGAAGAATTCTGCAAGACCGTCGAGGAAAAGCCGGGATTTATCCGCGCAATGTGGTGCGGCGATCAGGCATGCGAAGACAAGATCAAAGAAGACACAGCAGCAACATCCCGCTGCATGCCCTTCGCACAGATCCAGCTCTCCGACAAATGCGTATGCTGCGGCAAACCCGCCAAAAAAATGGTCTACTGGGGCCGTGCATACTAGGGACGCTTCTTTCGTCCCGACCAGTGTCCCTCTGTCTTGAAGACTGGATATTCTGAAACACCCAAAAGAACGAGAACAGAGGCTGTAAATGGAGAGACGTATCTGCTTAGGAAAATGTAGAAAGAAATGGCAACGGTGAAGATCCTGTGATCTTCACCGTTGTTTTTGTCGCAATATATGTTGCAACAGAATCAAAGAATACGTTTTATGGGGTAAACGGGTTAACTTGTGGCAATGCATCACCGCCCGTCTATTCAAGACTCGCTCGCGAGTCTTGAGGCGAGATGCGCGTCGTGCATGGCAGGACATAATTCCTATGCGCATCTTTGCCATCCTCGCGGAGCGTTTCACTCAGAAGGGGATTGACCCCCTCCTGAGTTGAAAAAGCACCCATACTTTGATATGATTAAAAATAAGGACGCCGGTCAGGACAGAGGGACACTCTGCAAGACAAAAGAAGCGTCCCCGGAGGAATTATGCAAGATAAGCTTTTGGCTATAACGAGGCATTTTCGGCTGGATTCGCCGGCTGTGGAATGTGTGCCGTTTGGAAATGGGATCATCAATAAAACTTACTGTGTTACGAGCGAATCGGGAAGGCGTTATATTATGCAGCGGCTCAGCGAGGACGCTTTCAAGGACATCCCCGCGCTCATGAACAATTTACGTCTTATTACGGACTATCTTTCCGCGCACAGCGAGGGAGAACCGGTCATCATCTTCCCTGTGGAAACGGATGATGGAAAAAATTATCTCCACACCGGGGACGGATATTTCCGGATCACACCTTACGCGGAAAACACCGTGGCCATGGAAGCTCCCCGAAATGATGATGATTTCTACCGCACCGCTCTGGCCTTCGGTTCATTCATCTCGAGCCTTGCAGACTTTCCGGCAGATTCTCTGGTGGAGACGATCCCCAACTTTCACAACACAGTGGACCGCTACCGTCTTTTCCATGAAGCGCTCGACCGCAATATAAGCGGCCGCGCGGACGAAGCAGGCCCGGAGATCCGCTATCTTTTGGATCACGAAGAAGAAATGGGAAGACTCCAGCACATGCGCGAATCCGGCGAACTGCCGACCCGCGTCACCCACAACGACACAAAACTGAACAACGTCCTGTTTGACGCAGACACATATCAGCCCAAATACGTGATCGACCTCGACACCGTCATGCCCGGCCTCAGCCTGTACGATTACGGCGACTGCATCCGTTTCGGCGCCAACACTGCCGCAGAGGACGAGCCGAACACCGATCTGGTAGGGATCGACCTCAACCTCTTCCGCATCTTTACACGCGGGTTCCTTACATCCTGCAAAGGCCTTACCGAAAAAGAGATCGATATGATGCCGCTCGGCGCCAAGACCATCACCATAGAGCTGGCCATGCGTTTCCTGAGCGATTATCTGAACGGCGACACCTACTTTACGATCAAATATGCAGATCACAACCTGGTGCGCTGCCGGGCCCAGCTAAAGCTCGCAGCCTCCATGGAAGAAAACTGGGAGACCATGTGCGCGATCGTCGTGGAAGAGCGCGAACACGTGCGCAGCAAAAAATAAAAACGCCCATCGCCCGGCTTCAATGCCGGCGCGGACCCACGATCATCAGAAAGGGAATAAAAAAATGAATTATCTCGGAATCGAATATGATATCAAAAACCAGCCCCTGCTGGACCCGGATTTTATCCCGTTCGGCGCATGGATGGAAGCTTATCTGAAAGAAGCATCCCGCCCGATTTCCATCGCGGTCGAGCGCGAGAACGGCAAGATCTCCGTCTTCGATGGTCTGCTGCGCGGAGAGGATCACAAAGAAGCCAACGTGCGCTTTCTGGACCGCTACGTAAAATTCCTGCTCTGGAGCGTTGGTGGTTTTAAAGTGACGATCTGCGGCTGCGATGATGAGGTAAAACGCCTTCAGGATGCATATGTGGAAAAAGGTGAACGTGGATTTGATGTATGGTTCATGCAGGATGTTTACGAGCGCCCATTCGAGATCCACACCAGCGCTCCGGAAGATATGCCCCGCGCCAACGAATCCGCTGTCTCCGTGGGCGGTCATATGGAAGGCTGCCGCATCGGCTTCGACGCCGGCGGTTCCGACCGAAAAGTTTCCGCTGTCATCGATGGCGAGACCGTTTATTCCGAAGAGGTCGTCTGGCATCCCAAGCTTTCAGAAGATATCAATTATCAGTTTGATGGCATCGTGGACTCCTTCCGGACGGCGGCATCAAAAATGCCCCGCGTGGACGGGATCGGCGTCAGCTCTGCCGGCGTATTTATCGGCAATGCGCCCATGGTATCATCACTATTCGTGAAGATCCCGCGCAAGGATCGCGAGCTGGTCAAAACTGTTTACGACCGTGCCGCCCTGGAGCTCGGCGACATCCCCATCGTTGTTGCAAATGATGGTGATGTGACCGCCTTAGCCGGTGCGATGAGCATGGATGTAGCTCCGGTGATGGGCATTGCGATGGGCACCAGCGAGGCCGGCGGTTATGTCAATGCGGACCGCAATGTACTGGGCTGGTTTAATGAACTTGCTTTCGCGCCCGTCGATCTGAACGAAGATTCCATGGCCGACCCCTGGTCGGGTGATACCGGCGTCGGCGCCACCTATTTTTCCCAGGACGGCGTGATCAAACTTGCGCCTGCGGCGGGCATCACACTGGATGAGAACCTGACGCCTGCGGAGAAGCTGAGCTATGTACAGAAGCTCGTAGAAGATGGAAATGATGGTGCAAAGAATATTTTCCGGACCATCGGCTCTTACCTTGCACACACCCTCCTGCTCTACAGCAAATTTTATGATCTCAAATATGTACTGATCCTCGGCCGCGTTGCCTCCGGCACCGGCGGTGAGATCCTGATCGAGGAATGCAATCGCGTCCTCTCCGAGGATTACCCCGCTCTTGCAGAGCAGCTTACCGTAATGCTTCCGGATGAGAAGATGCGCCGCGTCGGCCAGTCTGTAGCGGCAGCCAGCCTGCCGGCCGGAAAATAATGGGTTAATGCCCCACCTGTAGAGGAGGGGCACCCTTTCTGCGTTTAAAATCAAGTTAAAAAACAGGAGTATGCATATGTTATATAAGAACGCGCTGATCTTTTTAGATAATAAATTTGTAAAAGGCAGTTTCCGGGTGGAAAACGGAACCTTCACAGAGGTCACGGCCAACTCCGACCTTGCCGCCGGCGATCCTGCTGATGTGGTCGACCTCTGCGATGCCAAAGTCATCCCCGGTCTGATCGATGTCCACACCCACGGAAATTCCGGTGCGGACTTCTCGGATGGAGACCCGGCAGGCGTGCGCAAGATGGCCGCTTACCTGGCGCAGGAGGGCATCACTTCCTTCGCCCCCGCCTCCATGACCCTTCCCTATGATGTTCTGGACAAAGCCTTCCGATCCGGCCTTGCGCTTCACAAGGAGATGCCGGCGGACCACGCCCGTCTCATGGGAATTCAGATGGAAGGACCTTTCTTCTCGGAAAAGAAAAAAGGCGCCCAGAATGGCGCTTATCTGAAGGATCCGGATTTTGATGCTTTTCAAAAACTGTATGATGGCTGTGAGGGTCTTGTCCGCATTGCAGACGTTGCACCCGAGCTTCCGGGTGCGGTGGAATTTACGAAAAAGGCCGCTACGCTCTGCACGGTTTCCATCGCGCACACAGATGCTTCTTACGAGGATGCCAGGGCTGTTATTGATGCCGGCTGCACCCATCTTACCCACCTTTTCAACGCCATGCCGCCCATCCATCACCGCAATCCCGGCGTGATCGGTGCAGCATCCGAAAATGATCAGGTGACTGCGGAGATCATCTGCGATGGCTATCATGTGCATCCCAGCGCGATCCGCATGGCCTTCAAGCTCTTCCCGGACCGGATCTGCCTCATCTCCGACTCGCTCCGCTGCTGCGGAATGCCGGACGGCAAGTACGAACTCGGCGGTCAGGATGTCTTCCTCTCGGGCGGCCTTGCAAGGCTCGCGGACGGAACCATCGCCGGCTCTGCTTCCAATCTTTTTACCTGTATGAAAAATGCCATTGCTTTCGGTATAGATGAAGCCACGGCCATCATCGCCGCCACATCCACCCCGGCCCGCGAGATCGGCCAGGATGATAAGATCGGTTCCATCGCCCCCGGCAAGTTTGCGGACTTCGTCATCTGCGATGATGCCCTCAACAAACAGGCAGTTTACATCGGCGGGCGAAAAGTCACTGATTAGAAAGGAGTTTTCTATGATCAATTTTTCGGAACATACCAGATTTCTAAACCTGCACCCTATCGATTCCTCTAAATGCAGTCAGGACCTGCCGGCCCTGCTGATCCCCGGCGAGAAAGTCATCTCCGCTTTCCGGACCGTACGCGACCAGGTCATCTTCACCAATAAGCGGGTCATCACCATCGATATCCAGGGTGTCGGCGTGAAAAAAGATTTCGCATCCATCCCCTACTCCAGAGTGCAGTATTATTCCATCCAGACAGAAGGCTTTCTCGAGATCGTCCCCAACTGCGAGCTGCAGCTCTTCTTCGCAGACGGCTTCGCCGCCCGCTTCGAATTCAGCGGCGGCTGCGACATCATCTCCATCGGCCGCGCCATCTCCGAATATGTACTTTAGGGACGCTTCTTCTGTCCCGAGGAGTGTCCCTACTTGAATAATCCACCGGATTCTGATATGATGAACCCAGTATTGGAAAAACTTTTAAGGAGAAGTCATCATGAAAGAATTCAAGTATGTTATTACAGACCCCGAAGGTATCCACGCACGGCCGGCCGGCGAGCTGATCAAAGCCTGCAAAGCTTACAGCAGCAAGATCATGATCTCAAAAGATGGCAAAGCGGTTGATTGCAAAAAGATCTTCGGCGTTATGGGCCTCGGCGTAAAGAATGGCATGGAAGTCACCTTTACATTCGATGGAGAAGACGAAGATGCTGCTTGCGAAGGCATCAGCAAATTTATGCAGGAAAATCTGTAAAATAGAGGGCGTGTGAAAAAACGAAAGATTTTCACACGCCCTTTCTTTGATTCTGGACGGAGGGACACTCCTTAAGACGCAGGGACACTCATCGAGACAGAAGAAGCGTCCCTAAAGTAACGTTACGGTGTCGGTCAGGGGCTTCCGGGAGGTGTGATTGGCCAGCGGGCCAGCGCCTTCGGCGGCGTATCCGAGGTCCAGCAGCATAAATGCCTGCTCGCTGTCGGGAATATTGAATTCTGCAGCGATGCCATCCGGATCGAAGCGGTTGATCCAACAGCTGTCCACACCTTCTGCGGCGGCGGCCAGCATCATATGCGTTGCAACGATCGCGCCATCCTCCATGCCGGAGGTCAGGACGCCGTCCGGATAGGTATAAACATTCTCTTTTTCATAAGCGATAATGAGCACCACCGGCGCGCCGTAACGGCAGGGCGTGTGTCGGTCCACTCTGGATAAAACATCATCCGTCTGCGCGATATAGATATGCTGCTCCTGCAGATTCTTCGCCGTAGGCGCAAGGCGCCCAGCCTCCAGGATCCGATCCAGTTTTTCCTGCTCCACCGGACGGGTGCTGTATTTCTTACAGGAATAACGTTTTTTTGCCAATTCAATAAAATCCATTTTCTGATCTCCTCTCTCGTTCACAAAGCGAATTTTCCATCTTTCTGTTACAAACCGGGTGTTTTACCCCCCTGCATAGCAGCGCAAATCCGGCATTTCCCTAAATTTGATATTACTATATCAAATAAGAACCGGCGAATCCAGCCATTAAGACTATATTCTGCAAATGATGCTTGACATTCCGCACCCTTTTCCAACATACTACTGATTGGAAAAAGGAGAATATTCATGAAAAAAGAAAACAAAAATTTACTGGAGATCCCGGAACATGCGGGCAAAGAAGAGAAGATAAAAATCCTTTCCGCTTATCTGAAAGACCTGAAGGATATCCTGGCGGATACACTGGCCGAATATGATGAGGCAGACGCCGACACCGAAACATCAGACCTCCTGACAGAAGCACTCGATGCCCTGGAAGATGCTTCAGAAGCAATCGAAGAAGCCATGGGAGGAAATTAGAAACTTGAAAACAAAATTAGAACTCAACCTGCTGCGCGGAAAGATCAACCTGCGCGTGCCGGTCATCAAAAATGATACCGATGTTTACCGCTTTCATCGCATCGGACCTTCGACCTACCGCATCAACGAAGCCGGTTTTGTAAACTGCTACCTGCTGATCGGCAGCGAGCGCGCCCTTCTCATCGACACCGGAAACGGCGGCGGAAACTTAAGAAAAGCGGTCGAGACGATCACCAAACGGCCCGTAGATGTTTTTATCACACACAGACACTGCGATCACGTCGGCGGCGCAGGCTGGTTCGACGGAGTCTATATTTATCACACCGAAACAGAAGCCTTCGAGAACATCGTCACTTCCCCGGTCGGATCTCTGGCTTTTGCCGCGATCGAGCGCCAGCCCGGCGATTTCCCGATCCCGACCCATCGTCCGAATTATATCAAGACCGACGAAAATATGGTATTTGATCTGGGCGACCGGCAGATTCGCGTCATGCATTTTCCCGGTCATACCGAAGGCAGCTGCATCCTGGTCGACGATGCCATGCGGCAGATCTTTGTCGGTGATGAGATCTCTACCGATATGCTCCTGGCTGTCCCGGGTGCCTCTTCGCTGGAGACCTGGGTCAGATCCGCCAAAAAAATATACAACCTGTCTGCCGGATACGAGCTCTGGTGGGGGCACAAGCGCGGCCTCGTTACACGGCCCCAGCTAAAATGCACGATCCATATGGCCGAGCGCGTCCTGCGCAGCCAGAAGAGAAATCATTTTCCGGACAAGACCGTCATATATCGGAACCGCAAAATGCATGTCAGCCTCATGTACAACAACGGCAATGTCTATCCGCCCACCCCGTGGACCCTGAAAGATCTCCCGGATACGATCATCACGATCGCGAAGACACTGAAGGCTCGCTCACGAGTCTTGAGGCAAGATGCGCGTCGTGTATAGCACGACATAATTCCCATGTTCAGAAAGTAAAAGCGAACAAAAGAGGAAAGGCACACAAGCTCTCCGGAACCTTCCGCTGCACCGCATTTTGGTCTGTAAATCATGCATGATGACATATTTCCTGCGAAATTCATGTAAAATCTGCTATGCATCCTGCAAAAGTTCTGCAAGGACCTGTTTCATGGACGCCCGGTCGGTCGCGATCCGGTCCGGCCGCATCCTACTCTCCGCCGGCAGCGCTTCCTGTCTGTGATTATACCAGATGGCGTGCCACCCTGCTTTTTTCGCCCCTTCTATATCGCAGGCGTAGTTATCACCCACATACCAGATCCGGTCTGCTTCCATAGAAAAAAGGCTTTCCGCATGGCGGAAAATTTCCGGATGTGGTTTGATGACCCCGATATCGCCGGAAACCAGCCACATAGATTCCGGTATGTAGGCATCCACTCCCAGCGCCCGCAGCTTTCTTCTCTGATGCGCCGATGGACCATTGCTGAGGATAGCCTGCGGAACCTTCTCCTCACGAAATTTCCCAAGCAGAGCGTCAAAAGGATCATCCAGGCAGATCCGATCCTGAAAGTAATGATAGCGTTCTTCAAAGTAAAGCGCTTCCTCGCGGCAGGTCTCGTAGCCAAATTCCAAAAGAGCCTTGCCAAGGCGGTATTCGTACATTTCTTCCATGCTGATCTCACCCTTCTGCGAAGCCTCAAAGACCTGTTCTGAATAATAGCTTCGTCTGGCATAGACCGCTTCCCAGTCCAGCTGCATCTTCTCCCCAAAGACATCCTGACAAGCCTGGATAAAGGGCGAAGACCTGCGGTAAAGGGTATCATCCACATCATATATAAGGGAAATTTGATTGTTCACCGTTTTTGCATCCTTTCTTGAAATTCCGCAAACCAAACCTGATACTACACGCCTTTCGTCTCTGCACAGTAGAGGCTGGGAGCGCTTATCTGTATGAATCATAACCACCAGCGACAGCTGGTGGTTTGCTCTGAGCCTGTAAGGCTCGGTT
>R11__coassemble_541_pt1 | contig 24477 bp, 25 predicted proteins | sample R11__metabat2_high_PE_057 | metagenome-assembled genome bin R11 | reverse complement strand
AGATTACAGGTAAATCCACGAGTCTACAATCTGGAGGTCACTTCATATTGTCTCCATATGTCAATGCGCGCAAAAGCTGAACATTTTCATCATGTGTGCGCACTGCAACTCTGTAAAATCCTTCTGAAAGACCGACATAATTGCTGCAGTCTCTGATCATCACACCTGCTTGCAGCGTGTGATCGGCAAGTCCTGCCGGTCCTTTGAAAAATATGTAATTTGCTTCTGAATCAAAAACCTGAAATCCGGCCTCTATCAGAGCTTTTTTCAGAAAATCCCGTTCTTCGGATACGATCTGCCGTGCAGCTGAAACATAATCATTTTCATCCAGTGCCGCTACACCTGCCATCTGTGCGGGAATAGAAACATTCCATGGCTGGATCAATTCCTGCATCCGTTCCAGGAAAAGATGATCGGCACAGATACCGTAGCCAAGTCTTATGCCTGCCATGGCATATCTCTTGGTGAAAGCTCTGAGGATAAAAATATGATGACAGGACCCCAGCATATGTTTTCTGGTATGGATCGACTCCTGATCCAGAAAATCCTGAAAGCATTCATCCAATACCAGCCTGATCCTGCATATGGCACATTTACGGATCACACGATCCAGCAAATCAGGCGCAATAGTCAGGCCGGTAGGATTGTTGGGATTGCATAAAAAGATCATATCGATCTCATCCGTAATGGAATCCAGGATCTCTTCTGTCACACGAAATCCGTTTTCTTCTTTCAGATAAAAATACCTGACATCACAACCTGTTGTCTTCAAAGCCTGTTCATATTCCGCAAAGGTCGGTGCCGTAATAAGGGCACGTTGCGGCTTTTCAGCCAGTGCAAGCAGGAAGATCAGCTCTGCTGCTCCATTTCCGAAGATCAGCCAGTCTTCCGGTACACCTTCATACGATGATAAAGCCTGGCGCAGCTCGCTCTTATGGATATCCGGATAGTTTGCGATCGCCGCACATCCTTCTGATGCTGCTTTTACGACACTTCTGGGTGTGCCGAGCGGATTCATATTGGAAGAAAAATCCAGAACATTTTTATGACGATAGATATCACCGCCATGTATATCTTTAATCATAAAACCTCCGTTAAGGCAGTAAAAGCACCAGCAGCAAACGAATTATTCCAAAGAGAAGCAGCGATAAGATTGCTGTTACATACATTACATCATTTGCTCTTGGAATATCTTCCGCCTCGATCGCTCTTACAGGATCTCCTATCGTTTTCTTTTTATGAAGCTCTCCGAAATACCAGGCATCCCCTGCAAGCTGAATATCCAGAGCCCCGGCCATTGCTGACTCCGTCTGGGCGGAATTCGGGCTTGCATGATTCTTTCTGTCTCTGAAAAATATCTTTGCAGCATTTTTTCCATCAAGCCCCAATATGGCGCCAGCAAGAATCATAAGTAATCCGGATAAACGAGCCGGGATAAAATTCAGAACATCATCCAGTTTTGCAGCTATGGTCCCAAAATAACGGTATCGATCATTTACATATCCCACCATGGAATCCATGGTATTCACGGATTTGTAAAAGAAACCACCTGCCGCGCCGGCAACCATCATATAGAGAAGAGGTGCGATAACGCCATCCGAAGCGTTTTCAGCAACCGTTTCCACAGCTGCTTTGATCACTCCCTTCAGATCCAGACGTTTTGTATCTCTGCCGACGATCATTGAGACTGCATACTGGGATTTCTCCAGATCACCCGTTTTTACAGCATCATAGACACGCATGCTTTCGACTTTCAGCGACTTTGTGGCCAAAAGCTGCCAGCACCAGAAGGTGTTGACCGCGAAACAAAGCCAGATGTTGATCCGATAACTGAGCAGAAGAACAAGAACCGGTACCAGTGTACTGAATCCGGTCACAAAAATAACCAGAAACAATCCGGCGATCCGCTCTCCCGCTTTTGTTTTCGGAAACAGATTCCTTAAAATCCGCTCGAACAGGCTGATGAGTTTGCCGATCAGGCAGATTGGATGATACAGCCATCTGGGGTCGCCCAAGATCAGATCCAGGATAAAACCGGCCGCCACCGCCGGTAAAATAATATCTCTCATAGTTGTTTTCTCCGGGCACAGGTTTGCAGAAATGCAGCCGGCACCTTTGGATTTGCATAATAATAAAGATGCGGGAATCCGGCAAAAAGTGTTTCCGTGCTGTTGATACAACGCCAGTTTCTTTTACCGGATGGTTTGTCAGCCCGATAGGCGTCTCCATTCTGTTCCGATTCAAAGTAATGGAATTCATGAGACCGCATAGGGCCGACATTCTGTCCAAACATAGTACCCCCATCCAGGGTAATATAACCAAAACGGGTCAGCTTCCCATTATAAAATGCACGTGCAGGGATTACACCAGCCATTTTGTAGGTAGTTCCATCCAGATAAGAAAGGGAATCGTGCAGATACAGGAAACCACCACATTCTGCCATGCATGGAATACCTTCTGACAAAGCATTGCGAAGCGAAGAAAGCATGGTTTCATTCTCGCTCAGTTCTTTTAAATACAGCTCCGGATACCCCCCGTGCAGCAGGATTCCATCTATGTTTTCGGGGATCTCTTTGTCATGGATCGGTGAGAAAGGCACCAGTTCAGCCCCCATCTCCCGGAGCAGAGCAAGATTGTCCTCATAAAAGAAGCAAAAAGCTTCATCTCTTGCCAGGGCGATCCGCAGCCTTTGCGGTGCATGATAATCCGGTATATATGGCTTATAAGCAATATCCGGAGCTGCGTCAGCCAATTCCAGGATACGATCAATATCCAGCGTCTTTTCGAGTTTTGCAGATAATTCGCCGAGTTTTTCCTGTAGAGATGTGATCTCATCCGGCATCATCAATCCAAGATGTCTGCTTTCCAGTATACAATCCGTAAGAACAGGAAGGTACCCGACGACTTCTGTCTGTAGCTCCCGCTCAATCATCTCCTTCATGGATGGATAAAGCATGGGCGAGATACGATTTAAAATAATCCCCTTGATACAGGGTTTTTCCTGAAAACCAAGAAAGCCTTTGATCATTGGAAGAACAGACCTGCTGGCCCCCTTTGCATTTACGATCAGAAGAACAGGCGTGTCTGTTACACCGGCAAGATCGCTCGCACCGGCTCTGGAACTATCTATAGCAAGACCGTCATAGTAGCCCATGACCCCTTCCATCACAGAAATATCTGCTCCGACAGAATTTTTGCACAAAAGCATACGGGTTGTATCATCCCCCGCAAAAAATGTATCCAGATTACGGCTTTTGGTGCCAAGCACTTTTGTATGAAACATAGGGTCGATAAAATCCGGACCACATTTAAAAGAAGCCGGTTTCAGACCTCTGTTTTTTAAAGCACCTAGCAGGCCGCAGGTGATCAGAGTTTTTCCGCTGCCACTCGAGGCGGCCGCTATCATGATCCGTTTTACTTTCATAGCAGATCTCCATTATCTTCCGGAATCCCGTCCATGGAAATGATATATACGGGATTTTGTCCCATCATCATATGATACCGGCCGATCTGTTTGGATTTGGCCGCCTGAACAGCTGCTATATCCTCATTGCCAAAGGGCAGGGTTTTCAGCGCTTCAAGTGCCTCCTGGACCGTCTCCAGCGTGATCGCATTGACAACGACCCTGATAGAAGGATTCTTTTGGTAAAGAACAGTCAGGATCTCTTTTAAATTTCCGGAAGAGCCTCCTATAAATGCATGTGTCGGGGTCGGTAATTCCAACAGTGCTTCCGGCGCATATCCATCGATAATCGTTAAATTATCGGTTCGGAATTTTTGTTTGTTTTTATCAAGAAGCGCAACGGCGGTCGGATTCTTTTCGATCGCATAAACGCTTCCCTCCAGAGCCATTTTAGCCATCTCAACAGAAACAGAACCACTCCCCGCTCCGACATCATAGATAACGGAATCACGTAAAAGATGCAGCTTGGAAATGGATATTTCCCGAATCTCCTCCTTAGTCATCGGTACTTTATCCCGCAGAAAACAGTCATCTGGAATCCCATGTACAGCAACAGGAAGTGCCTGTGGGTTTTCGATCAACATGACAGACAGTGCCGTACCGGCATAATCCAGGAAATTTTCCGGCTTTCCGCTTAGGATCTTCTCTTCCGGATAACAAAAACTTTCTCCGACATGTACCGTGACATCTGTCATTCCATAATATACAAATTTTTTACAGATATTTTTAACATCTTCCGGCTTACCGAGTAAAGTGAAAACCTTGCGATTTTCCTGGCAAAGGCCGATCAGATTGCTTGTCCTTCCATGATTTGATGTGATCTTTACATCATCCCAGGAAAGCGGGATCCGACTGCAAAAATAAACAAGAGAACCGATTCCGGGAATCACACGCGTGTTTTCGGGCAACACCTTAAGCAGTCCTTTTGCTCCGCTGAAAAAGCCCGTATCACCGGATAAAAGCACTGCTGTTTTATGATATTCTTTATGCGTATTGATATATTCGGCAATCTGCGCTGCTCTGTACTCGATCAGACATTTCTGCCCGGGTCTGCAAAGATCCTGTACCATTCTTCTGGCACCGATCAGAAGATCCGCAGATGAGATATATTCTCTTGCCTGCGCGGTCAGGGTTGGATTGGAGGCACCTCCCATCCCGATACCGATCAAGGCGATCTCCTGTTTGGATTGCCCTGCAGCAGAAAGACATCCTTGATCATCTTTCTTCTCCTGCAGCTTACCTGAAATAAATCCTGTGTGCTCAGCAAAAGAGGAACTTAGCAACTTTATACAATCAGCTAAAGAGATCCCGTCCTCCTGAAGCGGACGGCCGATCACGATCAGCTGACAGCCGCAATCCGCTGCTGCCTTCACTTTTTCCGGGAAGCCACCTGAAAGCCCTGTATCTTTCGTGACCAGATATTGTGCATTAACCTGATGGATCAGAGCACAGTTCATTTCATAAGAAAAAGGACCCTGCATACAGATCAGATGATTGCCCTGAAAGCCAAGGTCTGCGCATGAGCAGACAACAGAAGGCAGGGAAAGGACCCTTGCAAACAAGCGCTCCTGATACTTCGGAACTGCAGTAAAGGCAGCAAGTTCTTTACTGCCGGTCGTCAGCAGAACATTTCCTTCTACTTGCGTAAGATATTCTGCAGCCGCTTCCGGTGATTCCACATAAACAGCATTTTCGGCCTCTGTGCGCTCCCGCAGAACACGGATATATTTCAATCCGCAGATTTCTGCGGCAGATCTGATATTTTCCGTGACCACAGCCGCATAGGGATGTGTTGCATCGATCACATATGCCTCAGGAGATGCCTTCATTTTTTCCAGCATCTGGTCCCGGTCCAGTCTTCCTGCCTCTACATGCACGGATTTTGTTTCCGGAATTAAGGTTTCACCGTATTCTGTAGCGACAAAAACACAGGATTTGATCTCGGCTTTGTCCAGGCATTGGGCGATCTGTCTTCCCTCACTTGTACCGGCAAAAAGTAAGACCTTATACATTCCGATATCCTCTCGGGGTGACCATTTTACCATTCAGTGCCTTTGTCTGAGAATTGCCGATAAAAACAGTTGTGAACATATCCACTTCTGTGGAGGAAAGTTCTTTTAAGGTCATCACCTGATAACTTTCACCATCACGGCCGATATTGCCTACGATACCGCAGATGGTTTCAGGAGATTTATACTGCATCATCAGATTGCAGGCCTTCTCCAGATAATCATGACGCTTTTTGCTGGATGGATTATAAAGAACGACGCTGAAATCCGCATCAGCTGCAGAAAGCAGTCTTTTCTCGATCTTCTCCCATGGCGTGAGCAGATCGCTCAGACTGATCAGACAGAAATCGTGGATCAGGGGTGCACCGAGAACGGCTGCTCCGCCGGTAGCAGCTGTAACACCTGCAATGATCTTCAGGTCAATATCAGGATAATTCACTCCTACTTCGTACATAAGACCGGCCATTCCGTAAACCCCGGCATCTCCGCTGCAGATCATGGAAACTGTCTTACCTTTTTTGGCTTCTTCAAAAGCCAGAACGCAGCGATCTACTTCTTTGCGCATGGGTGTGGTAAGAAACTCTTTATCTGCATAATGTTCTTTTACAAGATCGACATAAACAGTATAGCCGATGATCGTGTCACTGTTTTTTAAGGCTTCTGCAGCCTCTATTGTCATTTTTTCATAGGCACCAGGTCCGATGCCCACAACATATATCGTACTCAAAATTTAACTCTCCAATCTTCCAGGACAACGGCACAGGTAACACCGTCTCCTTTTATTTTTTTCATGATCAGCCTGCCTTTTCCGGCAAGTACAGCACTCCGCTCGCAGACATTGTCTACCCCTGTAACACTGCTGACAAAAGCAGACGAACTGAAATCACCGACAGCAGTCTTTAAATCTTCCGCGGTAAAAGTCTCAAGCGGCAGTTCCCGTTCCCGGCAAAATTGCAGCAGACCCGGCTCATCCTTCTTGATATCGATAGTCGCGATCCGGCTGATGGCTTCCGGATACAAACTCAGGGACTGCAGGGTATCATCCACAAGTTTTCTTATCTTATCGACTGAAGTCCCCCTCTTACATCCGATACCGATCGTCAGACATTTGGGAATCAACCACAGGGTATGATCAAAAAATGCACTATGATAAGAAGGGCTGATATAAATACCGATCGTGGAACTGATTTCTTCCAGCAAGGCCTCCCCATGGTTATGTTTGCTGATCAGTGTCAGTCCTTCCGGTATCTTGCCATCCACAGGAAAATTCGTATATAGACCAACATTTTCGCCTGCGACCAATGCAGCGGAAACTTCCTTTGCATATGTCATGTTCGAGATCGTAAGCTCATGCTCTGTTGCATACACGTCCACAGCAAACTTATTGTTGATATCTGTCGCTGTCGTGATAACCGGTATACTTCCCAGCTGATCGGCCAGCTTTGCTGTGATCTGGTTTGCTCCTCCGATATGTCCCGATAAAAGAGAAATACAAAATTTTCCCTTTTCATCCAGACAGATCACTGCAGGATCAAGTCTTTTATCCCGAATATATGGAGCAAGTGATCTGACTGCGATACCGACTGCCCCTATAAAAACCAGGCAGTCTGCCACATTGAAATTATCACCTGCCCACTCTGCGGCAGATTGTTTTATTTCCCGGCAATGAAAGGGACCGGTAGAATTTCCGGGAGCAGAAAAATTGATATCTGCAAAGTTTTTTCCCTTACAGGCCCAGACAATCTCCGCCTTACATCCGAAAATTTCCTCCGCTGAATCGCTGATCCGCTCAGCAAGACGCATTCCTGACCTTGTAAAACAAATCCCGGCAATCCTCATGACATTCCATCCTTTTGGCTTAGTCTCTTTATTAACCAAGTAAAATGTATCTTATTTTGTTCCCTGGCGGAATTCAGTGGTAAATTCCGGATGATACAAAAGGGAACGGTCATATTTGCTATGTGTGACCACATCGCCGATGATCATGAGCGCCGTCTTGGTAATATTGTTTTCTTTTGCAGTCTGCGCCAGCGTACCAACAGTACAAACAAAGGTCTTCTCGTCTTCCCAGGTTGCTTTATAAACAATCGCTGCCGGCGTATCGGCTGTGTAACCACCCTCAATCAGACGGCGGCTGAGTTCTTCGAGCATACCTGTGCTTAAGAAAACTACCATGGTAGCACGGTGTGCAGCAAAAGATTCAATACTCTCTTTTTCCGGAACAGGTGTCCTTCCTGCCATTCTGGTGATAATTACGCTCTGTGAGATATCCGGCAGAGTATATTCCACATTCAGAGCGGAAGCAGCACCGCAGAATGCACTGACACCGGGGCAATAATCATAATCGAGTCCTTGCTCATCCAGCACATCCATCTGCTCACGGATCGCGCCGTAAATACAAGGATCTCCGGTATGAAGGCGAACAGTAGTAAGCCCTTTTTCCTCTGCATCAATCATTACCTGCAGGACCTCTTCCAATGTCATATGTGCTGAATTGTAGACAGCCGCGTCTGCTTTTTTATAATCCAGCAACTGTGGATTGACAAGAGAACCTGCATAAATGATCACATCTGCTTCTTCAAGAAATTTCTTCCCACGCAATGTGATCAGATCAGGTGCGCCTGAACCGGCGCCGACAAAATGAATCATAATTTCTCCTTTACAATGATAAGCGAGTAATATCCGGCATCTTCGGGAATCTCATCTGCACATCTGTAGATTTTTTCACCCGGCATGCCGCAGTTTTCGATCATGACAGCTTCTGCTCCGCTTTTTTTCAGCTCATCTTTGACCAGTTTCATTTTTTTGCCTGCTTTCATCAGGACTTTTGTTCCCGGAAGCTTCATAGCTTCAGAGATCTGATAAGATGCTGGGATAACATGAAGCGGCTCTGCCTTTTCAACCAGTCCCATGTTCAGTCTGGCGGAAACCGCGCAGAAAGAAGTGATACCGCTCACGATATTTGCCTCATAACCGGCATTCAGCACTCTTTTATGAACATAAAGATATGTTGAATAAACAGTCGGATCTCCAAGTGTAAGGAACGCTACCTGTTTTCCTGCTTCAAGAGCCCCAATGATCTGCTCCGCACCGGATCTGTGGCTTTCTTCGAGCAAAACAGGATCTTTTGTCATGGGCATATCGATTGCCAGAAGTTCTTTCTGATCCAGCTCTGGATATGCCTGCACAACAATTTTATAAGCTACTGTGTCCTTGGGATCTTTTCCGGGAAGTGCAATGACCGGACTTTCCTTGATCAGTCGAAGTGCCTTCAATGTGATCAGCTCCGGATCTCCCGGCCCGATTCCCAGGCCATATAATGCTGCTTTCATTTCGTTACCCTTTCTTTTGATTCTTTTGTGTATTTATATGATTTATCAATTCCGGCACATTTGCAGTCTCAGAGAGTTTGCCTTTTACAGAGGAGAAGAGAATAATCCCCGTCTCATAAGCACCCTGACATCTGGCCTGTACATAAAACTGCGCTCTCTCGACAATGTTCTGCATCGTCCGCTGATACAGCCTTGCGTCTGCCGCTTCCAGATAGTCCAGGGCTTCCTCTGTCGTATTAGAGGAGAGGATCTTCCTGGTTGTTTCCATATCCGCTCCGCTGCGGATCGCTGCGGCCGCCATAAGCTCCGCTCTGGAATCGGCGTTGTGAGAGTGTGTATTCATGATACCGCCGGATAGCTTGATAAATTTCCCTATATGTGCAATAAAGAGGATCCCTTTGATGCCGATCTCTTCTGCAAGATCCAGGGTCTCCCCGATATAGTTGCTGCATTTCATTTCATAAGTCAGATCCAGTTCCTGCATTTGATGTGCAAAATCTCTTCCGTAATTGCCCGGCGTAATAACAAGATATTCTCCACCGTTGGAATGATGCATCTTCATCTCCACTTCTATACTCCGGATCAGTGCATCTTCGCTCATCGGCATGACAATACCGCTGGTTCCAAGCACAGAGATCCCGCCGACAATGCCAAGTCTGGGATTAAAGGTTTTTTTTGCAGTCTCCTCTCCTTCCGGAATTGTAATAAGAACCTTGACCCCGCCTTTGTAATCGTATTTTTGACATATTTCTATGACATTATCGCGGATCATGCTTCGGGGCGTATCATTGATAGCGGCAGCACCAACCGGCTGGTTTAACCCCGGCCTGGTCACTCTTCCGACTCCTTCCCCTCCATCTATGATGATCTCGTTTTCCCTTTCTCTAATGTCTGTTCGTGTCACTTCCGAACAGATCAGCAGACCGTTTGTCGCATCCGGGTCATCTCCTCCATCCTTACGGACTGCACATTTAACAGAAATCAGTTTTCCGTCCGCATCCCGTTTCATTTCTATCTCTTCTACAAGAAGATGGAGCAGAATACCCTTAGGCGTCAGAAGTGCTGTTTCTTCGCAGACGATCCCGCTAAACAGCATTTCAGCGGCAGCCTTCGATGCAGCAGCCGCACAGGAACCTGTTGTATACCCGCAGCGAAGCTTTTTATGGTTTTTTATGACATACTGATCTTCCAGACCTGTTTTATGTTCCACAGGAATTCCTCCCGAACAAAGTTCTGATACATTTTGCGCCTTCTGCAAAAAATGTGCATATATCCGGTTCATCCGGGAAAATCTCCCGAAATGCCTGATACTCATCCATAAGTCCCTTTGCATGCGGCACCATAAATGCGCCGGCATCACTCCCGGGGGCCAGAACAACGCCGTAACGACGTGCATGATGCATATTGATCAGAATGCCTTCCCAGATCTTCTTTAAAACCGTATCCGAAAATCTGCCGCACCCGATCAGATTTTTTACAGTTACCACCGTGGGCACCCATATCGTTTTATTTTCAGCAAGCGCCCGGATACTTTCTTCATTTTGAAAATTTCCATGTTCAAGAGAATCCACACCGGCTTCCGCAGCGATCCGACAGGCTTCGGCGCCGTTTGTATGGCTCATAACGCACATTCCCTCTTCGTGGGCAATATGGACCATCTCCTTCACAATCTCTGCAGGAAGGGAATCTCCTTTTAAACCGGTCGGTGTTTGAAAATCCATGATTCCGGTGGTCATGATCTTGATAAAATCTGCGCCTCTTTTCTTTGCATCTTTCACCAGAGATATATACTCAGACATTGTTTCAAAGCCTTTTCCGACGATTCCTCCGTAATATCCCTTTTTGTGAATGGCAAAGACAGGTGTAATGACCTTTATTCCATAAACAGGTCCCAGTTTCTTTGCAAGCTCACATACGCCGAATGGGTCTCCGCCATCTCTCACAAAGTCTATGCCGCTGTCTTGATATTCCATTAAGGTACAGCGTACCCAGTTTTCATCCGGGCCCTTGCAATGCAGCGCTTTTGCAGCCGGAAAATCTGTTCCGTTCATATAAAAATGAGCATGGCATTCGGTTAACATAACGTATCTCCGTTATTGTCGCGTACGATTTTTCCATCTACGACCAGCTCTCTTGTTCCTGCCATATAAGCCTCCGGATTGAAACGAACGATATAACCCTCTCCGTTTCCTACATGCCAGTCAAAATAATCTTGATGTGGGATTCCATAAGCATCAAGAATGCTCATGATCGTACCACCATGCACAACAAGCGCGATCTGTTCATATTCAAAAAAACGGGCTTTTTTTACGATCTCTGTAAACGCATCTACCGTACGCTGTATAAATTCCTGAGGACTCTCCCCGTCCGGAAAAGCATTCTTACCACCGCTGTTGACCCATTCCTGATAGTTTGGATTGTCACTCAGTTCCTGATAATTTTTGTTTTCAAATTCACCGAAATCGCATTCTCTGAATCCCTGTATCAGTTCGGCCTTATTATCCGGAAAAAGGATCTTTGCCGTCTCAACGCAGCGCTTCATTGGACTGGAATATACGGCATCGACAGGTTCAAAGCGGTATTTCTTTAAATTTTCGGCTTCGGATTCCAGGATCGGTTCATCTGTGGTTCCGATATACCTGCCCAAGGTATTTCCATATGTCATTCCATGACGGATCATGATAACTTTAAGCATTTTTTATGATAACTCCTATCCCGCAGACCACACGGTGTACCTGAGAACTGTTGGCCGCAAGAACTTCGCAGATCCGGCCGGTTGTCTCTCTGTAATTTCTGTCAAAAGCATCCATGGGCACAACACCGTATCCCAGTTCATCGGTAACAATCAGAAGATCTTTATTACGTTCACAGATCTGCTTTCCGAAATCGTCCGGAAGGCAATCATTCTCCAGCAAGCGTTTAACAAGAAGATGAAAATTCCGTATACCCTTACAAGTATAAATCTGTTCTGCCGGGCAGTCAGCGCCATCGATCCATCCTTCTTCCAGACCAAATGTATTTCTGGCATACTCATATTTTTTCTGAAAAGCTCCGCCTATCACCATATTCATAACAAAAGCACCTGTATCCTTTCGCAAATCACAAGGCCTAAAAGCATGGTAAGCTCACAGACACATACAAAAAAGCCGGCCAGATCTCCGGTGATGCCACCGAAATATTTCATGGCAAGTTTATAATAAAATAAAAAAGCGCCAAACCCGCAAAGGATCAGGACCAGGCCGCAGATTGGACTGATCAGACAGGCACTGATACAGATCAGCACCAGGTATAGAAACATTACGATATCAACATTTCGTTTTTCTGCATTATGACCGAATGTAGCAGCTGTCCCTTTTGGATTTGCATTCGGAAAATGGTTCACAGAGATAGCAGAACAGGTTCTTGAAAAAGCGAACCCAAAAACAAGTACTTTTATCGTTTCCCCGCTCACTTCCGATGCAGCGGCAAAAGCCGCAATAAAATAACCGATTCCTATAATGACCGCGAATGCACCTGCATGAGAATCCTTAAGGATCTCAAGTCGTCTTTCTTTTTCGCGCCAGGAACTTAAAGCATCTGCGGTATCGAGAAGCCCATCTGCATGGATCCCACCTGTAACGATCAGAGGGATCAGAACCATGATGCCGCTTCTGAAGATCAGGCCAAAGTTTAAAAGCAATGCCAGTTGAAACCATCCAAATTCCAGCAGACCGATCACTGCACCGACCCACGGGAAGAAACAGAGGGCATATTTCATGTTCTCTTTATTCCAGTCGGCACGCGGCATGGGTATTTTGGAGTACATGGAAAAAGCGACCACAAAATTATTCCACAGTTTTTTCATGATACGCCTCCATCCCTTCTTTTTACCGCCACAGGAATCCCATAGACCACTTCTGTGACTAAATCCGCCATCTGTGCCAGATAACAATTGATCTCTGCCAGATTAATCTGATAGCGCTTTGTCAGATCCGGATAGTCAATTCCATCGGAAAAGATCTCATTTGTAACGATCACCAGATTCTCGGCGCAGTCCGCAATATGCCGAATACCTGCCATGATCGCATCGACCGCAAGCTCTCCCGCTCCGGTCGGTTCAAACATTTCATTTGAAACAAGATTTGACATACATTCGAGCAGTACATTGCATCTATCCGGGATCTCCGCTTCCAAAAGATCAGTATAGCGCTCCAATGTATCAAAGTTTTTTTCTGCCCGCATCCTGCGATGGCGTTCGATCCTCTGAAAACTCTCTTCATCGTAAGGATGCATGGTTGCAATATACAACCTGTGTGCAGGTCCCATATCAAGAATCTGCTGTTCCGCAAAAGCAGATTTCCCGCTACCGGACCCGCCGGTTACCAAGTGAATCATAAAACCTCCAAGTTAAGTAAGCGGAACATAGGTATCAATATTGTTTTCATCAAAAGTAGCCATTTTATGGTACACATCCAGTGCCATGTCAAGAAGGGGGAAAACAGCTACAGCCCCGGACCCTTCCCCAAGGCTCATATTGCAATGGATCAGGGGATCCTTTCCCAAAGCTTCCAGCAGCATGACAGCAGCCGGTTCTTTGGACACATGAGAAGCGATCATATAATCTGCAGCAGCCGGGCACATACGCATGGCACACAGCGCGGCAACACTGGAGATAAATCCATCGATCACAACCGGTATATGACAAAGTGCTCCACCAAGAAATACCCCGGCCAGCCCGGCTATATCAAATCCACCCACTTTTGAAATTACATCGATCGGGTCTCCCGGATCCGGATGATACTTTGCGATCGCATCATCGATCACCTGAATCTTTTTGGCAAGTCCCGCACTGGAAAGTCCTGCGCCTCTCCCCGTAAGGTCTTCTGCCGGTCTGTTCAGAAATACGGCTGCAATTGCACTGCTGGTCGTCGTATTGCCTATACCCATCTCTCCTGTTGCGAGGATGCCATATCCTTCGTTCTTTTTTTCTTTTGCAATGGCAATTCCGGTTTCGACAGCCTTAATAGCTTCTTCCCTTGTCATCGCCGGCTCTTTTGCAAAATTCCTGGTTCCATACGCGATCTTACAGTTACGAATATTCGTGTCCCTGTAAATACCGATATCTACAGGAAAAATATCTGTACCTGTATAATGGCACATAATTGAAGTAGATGCTTTATCGATCAGAAAATTTTCCGCAACCTGAGCCGTTACTTCCTGCCCGGTTTGTGTAACACCTTCTTCGACCACACCATTATCTGCGCACATGACGATCAGTCCCTTTTTGGAAATATCAACCCTGGGATTTCTTGTCATCCCGGCGATCCGGGCAATAACAGTTTCCAGTTTGCCCAGGCTGCGCAGGGGTTTTGCAAGTGCATCCCAATGCTGCCAGGATGCTTCCACCGCTTTGCTGTCCAGAGGGGTGATATTTTCAATCGTTTCTTTCAACATAATGAATACCTCCCAAACTGATTCATTATAGCATAATATCCGCAGATCAATCAATCCCGTTCAATTCCTGATACAGGTCTTTGGCGAAACTGTCTGTCATACCACTCACATAGTCTGTGACCAGAAGAAAACGTAGATAGAGGCGTTCTGCTTCGCTTTTTCCCTTTGCATAAAAATGATAGATCTGAATATAACTGTCTGAGATCAGATGTACAAATTTATCTTCCATTAAGCCCAGCGGACAGTCTGTATCATAATACAGAAATGCACGGATAAAATGATCCAGGAAATAACAGATCATCTGATTCGCTGCGATCTCCAGCCGCATGATCGGGATAGATGTAAAGGCATTATCGTAGGCAATCTTACCTAGTGCGTCACAAAGAGCCGCTCCCGGGGTTCCATAGAAAAGATCTTGTTCCCAGGTCCCATTCATGATCTCCGAATAATGTGATGTAAAGGAGGCTGTCGCACAATAAAGCAGATAACCCTGCATACGTACAATAAAGTTGGAGATCGCATACTGCTCCGGATTTCTGTCCTTGCGCTCGATGGCCTTGCGATATTGTGCCTTCAGTACATTTACAGGATAATTATCTTTCTCCCTGAATTCGGGATCCAGATATTCGCAAAGCAGGGAGAGCAGCTGAGAATAAGTAATGCATCCCTTTTTAAAGGCATCTTCTATATCGGCGGTCCGATAAGCGATATCATCTGCCGCTTCCAGGATCAACGTAAGTGGATGCCTTCTGCCCTTTGTACCACATGAAGCAGAAATTTTTCTATAAAGTTCTTCTTCTGACTGAAAATACCCCATCTTCTCATGCGAAAGTCCGGGAACCGCCCCGATCTCCGTAGATGGAACCGGATATTTGATGATCGTATTCAGAAGCGCTACGGTCAGATTCATACCGTTCTCATTCACCAGATAATGCAGCTTGGAAACCATCCGTAAAGCCTGGGCATTTCCTTCAAAATTCAGGAAATCCTGTTTCATCTGTTCAGAAAAGAGTTCTGTTACAGGCCTGCCTTTAAATTCCAGGCCATCTAAATTAGCCCGGAACCAGTCGCGTATCGCCTCCTCACCGAAATGTCCAAAGGGCGGATTGCCGATATCATGGATCAGTCCGGCGCATTGCAGCACATTACATACATCCATCTCCATAGCCGGGATAAAACGAGGATCCAGGCGTTTTTGGAGAATACTCTCACTTATATTCTGTCCAAGGGATCTTGCAAGAGATGATACTTCAAGAGAATGTGTCAGTCTGGTCCTGATAAAATCGCTTTTATCCCAGGGAAAGACCTGGGTCTTATCCTGAAGTCTTCGAAAAGCTGAGCTTCCGATAATGCGGTGATAATCTTTTTCAAACTCTGTTCGCAGATCGGCGGATTTTTTTTGAGAACCTCGAGTCTGATATTCTGCGATTCTTCTCGGGCAAAGCAAGGTATTCCAATCCATATGAAAAGCCCCCGTAGTAATGAATTTTGATCAATGTAAAAGACAAGCCGGAAACAGAATGCAGCAAAAGCACTCCTGTTTCCGGCACAAAGGTTTATTTCAAAAGACCCAGAATCTTTTTTACGATATCTTCCATCCCATCGATCTCAACAAGTGTATCATGAAGGACCGGGGCGGATTTGATCTCTTCGATCGCCTGCGGAATTTTCACACCGGAAACTTCGCAAAGTGCATCAAACTGCTGAAGGTCTGTCATATCATCATATGCCGTACCGTCTATTGCATGCAGTACAGCTCTTGCAAATTTATAAGGACTGGCCGTAGAAGCAATAACAGCAGGGGTTTGATCTCCTGTCTCATTTCTGTATGCTTCATAAACTGCGGCTGCAACACCTGTATGGGTATCGATCACATAATGGTCCTCCTCATAAATCTTTCGGATCACCTTCTGAACATCCGCCTCCGAAGCAAAACCACCGATAAAATCCGACATTTTCTCCTGCATCTTCGCAGTTATCGTATATCTGCCTTCTCCGGTCAGAGATGCCATTCTTTTTGCAGTTGCATCGGTATCATCTTCGGCCGCATGATAAAGAAGACGTTCCAGATTGCTGGAAACAAGAATATCCATAGAAGGAGAAGTTGTCAGAATAAAATCCCTGTTTTTATCGTAAATTCCGGTGCGGAAGAAATCGTAAAGTACTTTATTTTCGTTGGATGCACAGATCAGCTTTGCGACCGGAAGACCGATCTGTTTTGCATAGTATGCTGCAAGAATATTCCCGAAATTGCCGGTCGGAACTACGATATTGACCGGATCTCCGCATGGGACTTTTCCTGTTCTGACAAGCTGCATATAAGCATATACATAGTAAACTGCCTGGGGTACCAGACGGCCGATATTGATAGAATTCGCAGAACTGAACTGGAAACCTGCCCTTCCGAGGGTCTCCTTCATCTCCTGATTTCCAAATATCTTTTTGACCGCAGTCTGAGCATCGTCAAAATTGCCTTTGATCGCTACCACCGAAGTGTTCGCACCCTTCTGTGTAACCATCTGACGCTCCTGAACCGGACTCACGCCGCCCTTGGGATAAAATACAATGATTCGTGTTCCGGGCACATCTGCAAAGCCTGCCATGGCAGCCTTTCCCGTATCGCCGGAAGTAGCCGTCAGGATCACGATCTCATTTGTGATCTTGTTTTTCTTAGCAGCCGTCGTCATCAGATAAGGCAGAATCGACAGTGCCATATCTTTGAAAGCGATCGTTTTTCCATGGAAGAGTTCCAGGAAATAAGCACCATCCGCCTCATGCAAAGGCGCGATCACCGGTGTGTCAAACTTCTGATCGTAAGCACTGTTGATGCAGTATCTCAGTTCTTCCTCTGTATAATCCGAAAGAAAAAGATGCATCACCTCATATGCCAGATCCTGATAACTCATATCGACCAGCTCGCTGAGCGGCTTCTCTAATTTCGGAAATTGCTGAGGTACATAAAGACCTCCATCCGCAGAAAGCCCCTTTAAGACCGCCTGGGAAGCAGGAACATCTCTATCTGCCCCACGGGTGCTTCTATATAAAATATCCATACTGTTAAACCCTCCGTTATTTAAGGAAATGATCAGGAAAATGTTTGTGTATCATCGATTTTTCAGTTCTTCCACAGAAGCAGCGATGTCTGTCCGGTAGCCTTCCATTTCTTCCTTCCAGTCTCCTTCATACTCGTAACAGATATCATCAATGTCTTCGGAATAATCCAGCCTTTTCACATAACCGGACAACATATCAAAATCTTTTTCGTAACAATGAAAACTGTTGGCGCGATGTGAATAACTTCCCATTTCAACACCAAGACGGTCCGCAAAGCGTTTCTGCAGCATGATCAGGGCAAAGGCATTCATAAATGCAGCCTTGCATGCGTCGTTTGACCGGAACAGGACTTTACAATGCAGTTTTCCGTTGCGTATAAAATACTGAATATGCTGCAGACAGGCAGGATCCTCGGAAGATGCATCTGCTCTCCAGTCCCGGATCTGCAGGACCGCTCTCCTGCTGGATGGATTTCGTTTTAAATCTTCAATGATAAAATCGAACTGCTCTGCCATGCGCTGATGGTAGGTATATGCCCAATTGCCTCGTTCTACTTCAAAATCCAGAATACCGTCCAACATTTCCTGGCGATACTGTTCCAGTTCTCTCGGTCCGCCGATAAACAACTTACTGATCATAGGCTCGGTAAGTGGTTCTTCAACAAACATAGTCATAGTCAGTTCTTTCTGCCTTGTATTCCAATCCGCGCAGGGATAAACATCAGAATCTGTATGCAGTGCCTTCAAAGCCTTATGATACGCTTCGGGAAGGCTTTTGCCTCTGACAAGATATTCTTCCAGAGGAAGTGCTTTTCGGTTTTCACTCATATCTTTGCCTCTCTGAAAATCTTTTTCTCCGCGCATTACATTATACATGAATCCAGCCGCATCTTCTACCCCAAAATCTGTTTAATATGACTTTAACTTTTTCCATAGCTGTGTATAATAGGCATCCATATCGTCCCCAAGCGCATTGAACACTTCACATTTTCCCAGAATCTCATCACTTGGGAAAACAGTCGGATCTTCTTTGACATCATCATCCTGCTCTTCATAGACTGCTGTGTTGGCGGTGCCATAATACACATATTCGAAATTTGCTTCGGCGATATCAGGGCGATTCATAAAATCAATGAACTTTTCAGCATTCTCTTTATGCTGGCAGGTTTCCGGGATCACCCAGCTGTCAAACCAGATATTGGAACCTTCCTCCGGAATTACATATTCTAGAGAATCGTTCTGTTCTATGGCAACTGTGGCATCACCGGAATAGATCTGACCAAGGGCAGCATCCTCTGCGATCATGATATCTCTGGTCTCATCTACCAGATATGCCATGAGGATCTCTTTTTGTTCTTCCAGCATTTCAAGGCCCTGATCAAGAATATCTTTATCTTTTGTATTCAAAGACTCTCCCATAAGTTTCAGCGGAGCGATAAAAGCATCCCGCATGCTGTTTTCCATGACGATCTGGTTTTTATATGAGGAATCCCACATGATCTCCCAGCTGTCGACTTCATCTTCAACCAAATCGGTATTGTAAATAATTCCGACAGTTCCGAAAAACTGAGGAATTGAATAAACATTTCCGGGATCAAACGCTTCGCACATATTCAGATATCTTTCATCGATCAGATCATAATATTCCAGATTTTCTTTGTCGATCGCCAGAACTTCTCCGTTGTTGATCATTTTCTGGATCATATAGTAAGACGTACAGATCAGATCGTAATTGATGGCGCCTGATTGATATTTTGTGTACATATCTTCCGGGGCAACATATTCTTCATATTCTACCTCAATGCCGGTCTCTTCCTCAAACTGATACACAGTATCCATGTCCAGATAATCACCATAATTAAAGATGATCAGTTTGTTGGCATCCCGTTCTGCCTTAGAAACAGAACAGCCTGAAAGGATCAGAGAAGCAGCAAAGACACCGGCCAAGAGCAGAAAACATAATTTGCCATATTTCATACACCGGCCCTCCTGACTTTGGATTTTTTCCGTTTCGGTGCGCCGGCTCTGTTCGCAAGCCAGAGAATGAGAAGTATAATCAGGAACAAGATCGTTGAAAGCGCATACATCTCAGGATTGATACCCCTGCGGGCCTGCTGGTAGATCATCGTGGAGATGGTATTCATACCTGCTCCTTTGGTAAAGTAGGTGACCACAAAATCATCCAGAGAAATGGAAAAAGCCAGCAGAAAACCCGAAAGGATACCCGGCATGATATCCGGCAGGACTACTTTAAAAAAGGCATACGACGGAGTTGCCCCAAGATCCAGTGCAGCCTCATAAGTAGAGGCATTAGCCTGGTTCAGTTTCGGCATGACATTCAGGATCACATAGGGAATTCCCAAAGTGATATGTGCTGCCAGCATGGAACCGAATCCCAAATTGCCAAATCGTACAAACACCAGCATGATCGCAATACCGGTAACAATATCTGCGTTCAACATGGGGATCTGCGTGATGGAGGTAACGACGGCCTGCTTTCTTTTTGTCCATGCAATAAGACCCACGCAGGCAACAGTACCGAGCAAAGTAGCAATCACTGCCGACGAAACCGTGAGCAATACTGTTGTCTTTACGGCAGACATAACCTCTGCATCCTGTAGAAGATCGGTATACCAGTGAAAGGTAAAACCACCCCAGATAACGCGGGATTTAGAGTCATTAAACGAACATACCATCAGGATGACGAGCGGAGCATACATGAGGACCAAAACCAGTATGATATAAAAACGCTCTATAAAATTCTGTTTTTTACTGATCATAACATGAGCCCCTCCTCTCCCGTATCGAATTTATTCATGATCGCCATGCTGACAAGGATAAAGAGCATCAGAACCACTGAAAGACCGGAACCGAGATTCCAGTTGTTTGTTATCGAAAATTCCTGTTCAATCACATTGCCTATCAGCAGGATCTTTGAGCCACCTAGAATATCCGCTATAGCAAATTCGGAGATACTGGGGATAAAAACCATAACGATACCGCTCATAATGCCCGGAAGTGAAAGCGGAAGGATCACTTTCCTGAAAATCTGCAGTTTGCCGGCACCAAGGTCAGATGCCGCCTCAACAAGTCCCCTGTCGATCCTGCACATTGCAGTATAAAGGGGCAATATCATAAACGGAAGATAATCGTATGTCGTTCCGATCAGGATCGCTGCTTTTGTATACATCAGATGTTGCAGCGGCAGCCCGAAAAAGTCCAGCACCGCATTGATAATACCATTATTGGAAAACAACATCTGCAAAGCAAGAACTCTCAGCATAAAATTAATCCACATCGGAAGAACAAACATCATAACAATAAGGGTATTCTTTCCGGATGTCCGCTTGCTCAGGATATATGCCAGTGGATATGCTATGATCAGACTGATCACTGTACTGCCGAATGCGATCAGAACAGACCAACCCAGAGATTTCAGATGAATCGGATCCGCGATCGCAGCAATATTGCTCAACGTGATCCCGCCATCCGCGTTCGTAAACGCATAATAAAGGATCAGGCAGAGAGGTAAGATGATAAATCCGACCGCCCAAATAATATAGGGCGAAGCCAGCCATTTCTGTTTAGACATCGATAACCACAGCTTTCTCGTCATCTGACTCAGGTTTATTCATAATCTGAATGTTAAAGGGGTCTACAAAGATACTTACATTTGTTCCGACCGGAAATGCCTGTGTGCTCTGTACAAGCCACTCAAAGCCATTCGCCATAACTTCCATTTCGTAATGGATCCCCTGAAATACAAGTGAAGTAACAACGCCATCAAGCAGACCCATACCCGGTGCACCCAGAACGATATCCTCGGGCCGTATCACAACATCAACAGATTTCATAGAGCCAAATCCTGTATCCACACAGGGAAATTTCACACCGACGATCTCAACCAGTTTGTCTTTGATCATCATTCCGTCGATGATATTGCTGTCACCGATAAACTGCGCAACAAAAGCATTTTCCGGTTCATTATAGATGTTTTCCGGTGTTCCCATCTGCTGGATATAACCCTGGTTCATGACTACGACCGTATCTGACATAGTCAAAGCTTCTTCCTGATCGTGGGTTACATATACAAAAGTAATGCCGATCTCTTTTTTCAAACGCATCAGTTCGTATTGCATTTCCTGGCGAAGCTTAAGATCCAGCGCACCTAATGGTTCATCCAGAAGCAGTACCTGTGGCTCATTTACAATAGCACGTGCAATAGCGATCCTCTGCTGCTGGCCACCGGAAAGCTGTGTTGGTTTTCTTTTCTCGTAACCATCCAGATTCACAAGCTTCAGCGCATATTTGATCTTATCTTTAATATAATCTTTGGACTTGCCGCTTATTTTCAGCCCAAAAGCTATATTCTCTTCAACATTCATATGCGGAAACAAGGCATATTTCTGGAAAACGGTATTTAATGGGCGTTTATTGGGAGGCAGCAGTGTAATATCCCGGCCCCCAAAAAGCACCTGCCCCTGATCCGGTTTTTCAAAGCCGCCCAGTATGCGCAGTGTTGTTGTTTTTCCACAGCCCGAAGGACCCAGCAAGGTAAGAAATTCATTTTCCCTGATAGTTAAAAACAATTCATCGAGAACCAGTGTATCATCAAAAGATTTGGATATGTTGACCAGATCGATCAAAGGTTTCTTTTCACTCAATTCGTAACCCTCCCCGGAATAAAGAATTTAGGTATGTGGTTGTGCAAGCTTTCCGACGATTTCATGTATGCACTTTCATTGCTTAAAATGAAGGCGGCGTGCTGACCCAGATCAGCCGTGCTCCCTGTCTGGATCTTAGATAATGTGTCTTATCTGGTTTATAATAAAAAGCTTCCCCTGCCTTCGCCGTATAAGATTTGTTTCCTAAGACAATGGTAACTGAACCCTTCAGGACATAACCGAACTCCTCCCCCTCATGTGGATTGTCGGGATATGTGGAACCGCCTTTCTCTAATGTCAGCCGGATCGGCTCCATTACATTCTTCTGTGCATTCGGAATGATCCACTCGACCAGATTATGCAGCTGGGCGTCCTCTTTCTCAAAATAATCCTCTTTCGAGAAAACGATCTGTTCTTCCTCATTATCTTCCCGGAAAAAGGTCCCGATATTTGTCCCAAGACATTGGAGGATATCCATGAGTGTTGTGATCGATGGCGATGTCAGATCATTTTCCAGTTGAGAAATATAACCTTTTGTCAATTCAGCTCTATCCGCAAGTTCTTCCTGAGTAAGCCCAAGCTCAACCCTAAGATCCTTAAGCTTTTTTCCTATATCCATATTTCCTCCGTGAATATCTTACAAAAAGTTTAGCAATTCTAAACTGCATAAACAAGAAATATTATACATAAAGTTTAGTATTTGTCAACCTTATAATATAGCGGTGGGATTTCACTTTTATATGTGGTATGATAAAAAAAGAAAAAATTCAGAAAGGACAACAGATATGGCAGTATACACAGAAACCAAAACGTATCAGACCAGAGCCCACATGGGCATGATCGATGTTACAGGAGATTTTCAGGAAGCCGTGCGCAACGGCTGCCGCCAGACCGGTATGAAGAGCGGCATTATCACCGGCTTTACGACAGGCGGTGTAGCAGGTCTTACAACGCTGGAATTTGAGCCCGGCATGGTCCACCACGACTTAAAAGCCGCGCTGGATCTGATCTCCCCTTACAAAGACGAAAAAGGCAACGTGATCTATTATCACCACCATGACACCTGGCATGATGATAATGGTTCCTCTCATATTAAAGCAGCAATTATATCTCCCTTTATCACAATCCCCTTCGTAGATGGACGGATCACCATCGGACCATGGCAGAATCTGACCCTGATCGAATTCGACACACGCAACCGTGTACGAGACATTGTTTTCCAGGTAATGGGCGAATAAAAAGGTGCGGGCTCCAAAGAGCCCGCACTATCATTTAAATGTAACAGTAATATTGCAGATCTCTGCTCTGGTCCCAAGACGAATCGCAGGACCCCAGATGCCCGCACCCGAAGTTACAATATTGTGCATCTGATCTACCTGCAGATAGCCACAGGGATTCTCCCAGAGAAATTTCTGAATGATATTCAACGGGAAAGTCTGACCATCATGCACATGTCCGCAAAGATAAAGATCTGCACCTGCCTCGGCAGCCTCATGAATCTCATTGGGCTCATGGTCCAGAACAATGATCGGTTTTTCCGTATCTAATCCATCCAGTTCCTCTGCCACAGTCTTTCGAACCGTGATGTCTCTGCCCGGACGTTCCATATCCGGCCGGCCGAAAATATAAAAGCTGTCATCGATCAATACTGTTTCGTCACGCAAAAGTGTGATGCCGGCTTTTTCCAGAAAAGCATCCATACGCTCATCGCTTACCTTTTCGGTATCCTCATCCCGGTCAAAAGTGAAACCACAAAGGATCTTCTCATCCACATCATGGTTTCCGTAGACTGCATAAACACCATATTTTGACTGAATACCACTCAGGATATCGATCAGTGCATCCGGATCATCCAGGGCGTCATATTCATTATCAAAGATATCTCCTGCTATTACGACCACATCGGCATTGCAGGCATTGATCGCATCCACCATCTTCTGTACCATATTGGTGCCGACATTATAACCCATATGCATATCAGAGATCAGTACCATGTTCAGCTCGTCCAGGTCTCCGCCGTCTTTATCTACTGCAACCTGATAATCTGTAGTGCGGATGATTCTTGCATTTACAAATCCTACCGTACAAAGCATGGCAACAAGCAGCAGACAGATCCAGCCTGTCCAGGTATAAAGTCTGCTCCATTCCGGTGTGCCTTTTTTCCATTTTTTTACAATTTTTATAATGGTATACAGGATCAATGCCGGAACAAGGACCATAAACCCATAAAGTGTTATCGCCAGCCAGCAGTTCCCCAGAAAATTCAAGGCGTGCTGCAGTTTACCGGGATCCATGAAAAATCCTACGCCCATGCTGAGGGAACAGAACATAAATACGACGGCGAAAATAATATTAAAGATTTTATTTTTCGTTGCCGGAGCAATGTGATGGATCCAGAAAAGAACCAGAAGCATGCCGACAAATTGCAGAAGCGCATAAAAAGGCGCCAGATAAACAGCTATCATATCTCACTCTCACAACTGCCATGATCCATGTTTCGGAATAAAACCCGATCAGGGATCA
>R11__coassemble_539_pt1 | contig 24605 bp, 18 predicted proteins | sample R11__metabat2_high_PE_057 | metagenome-assembled genome bin R11 | reverse complement strand
GAGTAACTATTAACAAGTCAGGAATCACTGACAACTACCTTGACAAACAGCGCTGGTCCAAATTCATTTTCTATAATATTTTGAGCTATATAAAAACGAATAGAGATATGCCAATTTCGCCATATCAAAAGAAAGCAGGAAATGATAAGATGAGAAAGTGCGGAAGAGGCTCCCTGTTGGGAGATCCTTTCTGTTATTCTGACTGAAAGAGAAGCATGGAAAGGAGCTTTGACGGAATGAATGAAAGAGGTCCAATGAAAAAAAATTATGATCCGCTTTTACATGCGGATGACTATCAATCTTATTACGATATGCAGGACGATGTCCTGGAGTGGTGGTATGAGGAGTACGACAAGCTGGATTCGATTCCTTTGTGGAAAGAGGGCTGCCCGGATTTTCGGGAAGAGTATGGATTGCGGCAGCCATCGTTGGCGTTTCTGCCATATCAAGGGGAAGAGTCCCCGAAGGGAGTTGTTTTGGTGAGCGCAGGCGGCGCCTTTCTGTATAAAGCGCATCATGAGGGAATCTGTGTTGCGGAACGATTTGCAAGAGAAGGTTATCTCGGTGCGGTTTTGGATTATCGGGTATTTCCTTATACGCAATTTGATGCAATGCACGATGTGAATCGTGCGGTACGTCTTCTCCGCAGTATGGCAGCAGAATATGGATATCCGCAGGACAATATTGCATTAGTGGGATTTTCAGCGGGCGGTCATGCAAGCCTGTTGGGAGGGGTATATCACGATGAAGGAGATCTGAAAGCTGTCGATCCTGTGGAAAGGTACCCGTCCAGACCCGGAGCGATCATTTCCTGTTACAGTGCATTTAATTATGTGGATCTGCCAATGACAGATATCATGGAAATCATGCTGGGGAAAAACAATAATGAGCAGGATCGGGATGCCCTTTCCGTGGCGCGGCACATTCCTGAGAAGATGCCGCCGGTCTTCCTGTGGGCTTCCGGACACGATTCCTTGATCGATCCGAGACATTCCATGAATCTGGCAGAATGTCTCTGCAAGGCCGGGATCCCCTTTGAACTCCATATTTTTGATGGTGGTGAACATGGGATTGGTCTGGCTGATGAGACAAATATTGAAAAAGACTACTCTGACGCGCATGTTGGCAGGTGGGTCGATTTATGCCTGGAATGGCTGGGTGGAAAATTCAGTCAGCGTTAACATACAAAACGCACATGCAAGGCCATTTGTGCCACATTTTATGATATACGATTGGCTTGGCGATATTGAAACGGTGTGATCCCGAATTTCTTTTTGAATGCGGCGATATAGGCTGAGGAATCGGAAAAACCGCTTTCTGAAGCGATATATTCTATGGAGAAAAAAGAATTTAATAATAATGCACGCGATCCATGAAGTCGGGTATTCAGCAAAAATTGATGTGTTGAATATCCGGTTTCTTTTTTAAATAATGTGCTGAAGCGGGAAACACTCAGGCCCGCCCGCCTGGCCATAAATTCCAGAGGAAGATTCTGATTGTAATTCTGGTTGATGTATTTTACTGCATCAGCGATCAGATTTGCAGTGGAGTCTTTTTTTGATGTAGCCATGAGCCCGAGAAGTTCCTGGATTTTAGCAGAAACGATAAGTTCAGGATACAGATTGCCGGATAAGTAGGATTGGTAGAGGTCCAGAAATTTTTTAACGAAATCCAGATTTCCATACAGATTGAATGTATAAGAATTATTGTTCGCCTCTGTCATGTAACGATAGATGGGTGGAAATTGTTTGCTGTCAAAATGGATCCATAATATTTCGGATTCTCCTATAGATCCATAGACATGAGGTCTGGAGGTTTCGATAATAAAGGCCTGCCCGGAAGTTGCTTCTTCCATATGGTTTTCGGATTGATAGATGATGCGGCCCTTTGTGACATAAAGAAGAAGGTAATGGCAATAGGAACCTCTTACGACACTATAATTAGGGGAAACGGTAGAATGTCCGATGAATTCCACATAATACATCAGATTTTTGGCATTCTTGGTGGGATTATAAGCAAATTCTTTGGATTCGGACATGACGCCGGGCACCCATCTTTTGTTGGTAAGCATTCGATTCCTCCAGCAAATGATATTTGTATAGTGTATATGTGTTTGTGTATATGTGGTTGATTTTAACCTATAAATAGTAAGATTTCAATATTTTTGTATCAGTATTTACAATGACGGAAAAATAATATTTTAATATAATAGCCTTACAATCAAGGAACAAGGATTGAAAGGAGTGACAAAAATGGAAAAGAAAAAAAGCAATCCATTGTCCAAATTGTTTAAAATGCAGGAGAGTAGTGTCCTCCTGATTGTGGTGGGATATGCGATTATCGTTACTTTGATCAATAACGCATTTATCACACCAAGTAACCTGATTAACGTATTTCGCTCTACCGGATATACGCTGATACCGGCCCTTGGTATGACCCTGGTATTCATCTGCGGCGGGCTTGATATTTCCATAGGATCCACACTTGCGCTTGGCAGTACAGTCAGTGCGATCGCAGCACAGGCAGGTGTTCCTGCGGGAATGGCTTTGATTCTTGGATGCTTAAGCGGTCTGTTAGTGGGTATGATCAATGGCTATCTGATCGTTAATGTTGGTATTTCCTCCCTTATTGTGACTTTGGGTACGCAGTATGCAGGACGAGGCGTTGTGTATATTCTGACAAAAGGTGTTGCGGTCTACCCCCTGCCGGATAATTTCCAGGCGATTGAACAGACAACAATTGTGAATATTCCTATGATCGTAATTGTTGCGGTTATTCTTTCTGTCATTTTCCATATTCTCATGAAGAAAACAACATATGGACGTTCCTTATATGCGGTAGGCGGCAATCTTGAGTCTGCACGTCTTGCCGGTATCAAAATCAAAGGTACAAGCATGGCGGCATATGCGATCACAGGAGTGCTTGCAGCGTTTACCGGTGTTATGATGGCAGCCAGACTGGGTAGTGGTCAGGCAAGTTCCGGAGAAGGTCTGGAAATGACTGTTATTGCAGCTTGCGTAATCGGCGGAACAAGTGTCAGCGGCGGAAGCGGAACTATACTGGGAACAGTACTTGGTGCTCTGTTCATGAGTGTTCTTGAGAATAGTATGACACTGATGAAGGTATCCGTTTACTGGCAGAAAGTTGTTATCGGTGCGATTCTGATCGGCGCATGTGTAATCGATATTTTCAAACAGAAAAGCGCACTGAAGGCTGACGTGAATGCAATGGAAAAAGAAAAGGCAAAATAATCCGGGAGGTGTAGAAAATGGCAGCAAAACGTTTGCAGTTAAACAATATTACAAAACTCTTCCCCGGAGTGGTAGCTTTGGATGATGTTTCAATGGATCTCGATGGAGGAGAGGTTCTCTCTCTGGTTGGTGAAAACGGTGCAGGTAAATCTACTCTTATGAAAGTTCTGAGTGGGGTTTATCCACATGGTTCATATGATGGATCCGTTGTGATTGAAGGTAAGACCGCTAAGATTACGGATCCGATTTCAGCAGAGAAACATGGAATCGCGATGATTCCGCAGGAATTGAATGTGCAGCTCGATCTGACGGCAGCCGAAAATATTCTTCTTGGTCATTGGCCGAAAAAAAGAGGTTTGGTTGACTGGAAAGAAATGAAGCGGCTGGCGCAGGAAGCATTAAAAACGATCAATGTAGAGATTGATGTTTCCATCAAAATGAGAAGCCTGAATGCCAGTATGCAGCAGCTGGTCTGTATAGCAAGGGCTTTGTATCAGAATCCCAGCATTTTGATCCTCGATGAGCCCACGGCATCTCTGACACTGGAAGAAACAGAAGACCTGATGAACATTATCCGGAAATTAAAGGCAGAAGGGATTTCCTGCATCTATATTTCGCATAAACTGGAGGAAGTATTTGATATTTCAGATCGTGTCATTGTTATGAGAAATGGCGCAGTGGTCTCAGAATATGCAAAAAAGGATATTGTGCCTGCACAGGTTATTTCGGATATGATCGGCAGGAAGATGGAAGAGACCAAGGCTTCTGAGGAAGAAAAAGAGTTTGGACCGGAAGTGCTTTCCGTTCAGGATTTGGTTGTTCCGCATCCGTTTTCACCAAAGAATATTATTGACGGTGTGTCCTTAAACGTTAAAAAAGGTGAAATTCTCGGATTAGCAGGATTGGTTGGATCAGGACGTAGTGAGATGCTTCGTGCCATATACGGAGCCTTACCGAAAACCGCCGGGAAGATCTACATCGAAGGAAAAGAATGTGCAAACAAAACCCCAAGAGAGGCGATCGACAACGGCTTCTTTATGGTAAGTGAGGATAGGAAACATGATGGATTTGTTCCTCAGATGTCCATTCGGGAAAATATGAGCTTGTCTATTCTGAAAAAAATCTCTTCCAAGGCTTTTGTAAACAAGAAGGCAGAAAACGAGATCGTCAGCAAATATTACGATTACCTGAAGATCAAAGCCCCCAGTATAGAAACCAGGATCAGTACTTTATCCGGAGGAAATCAACAGAAGGTCATTATCGCAAGAGCGCTGGCTACAGATATGAAGGTTCTGTTTCTGGATGAACCGACTCGAGGCATCGATGTGGGGACAAAAGCTGAAATCTATAAGATCATATGGGATCTGGCGGCGCAGGGCTTATCAATCATCGTTATCTCATCTGAAATGCCGGAACTGATCAAACTTTGTGATCGGTTTGTGGTTTTGAGAAATGGCAGGATCCAGGCAGAATATTTAAAGAAGGACGTCGATGAACAGATCCTTATGGAAGCGGCGGCATTGGACGCATGATATCAATGAACATAATTTAAGTTATGTATAAAACAAAGGAGGAAAAGAAATGAAAAAGCGAGTAATCAGTATCTTATTGGCAGGTGCTATGGCAGCAGCTTTGACCGCTTGCGGTTCTTCATCATCAGAATCATCTGATGCTTCTGCTGACACATCAACAGAGGAGTCAACAGAAACAGAAGATGCTGCGGAAGAGAGCAGCGACGAAGAGGCAGAGGCTTCCTCTGAAGGCCTTTCAGGCGGCGGAGGAAAGAATGCAGAGGATCTGCATATTGTTTACGTAACACCGCTTCTTGCAAGCGATGTATGGCTTGTATCCAAAGAAGGATTTGATGATGCAGCTGCAGAGTATGGCTTCACCGGCGACTGGGTTGGACCGTCCAACATCGATGTAGACTCCATGATCAAGCAGATCGAGACTGCTATTGCCGAGGATGCAGACGGAATTATCACATGCGGACTGAATCCGGAAGCTATGGTTAATGTTATGAACGAGGCAAATGATGCCGGAATTCCGGTTGTTCTTGTAAATGCCGGAAGCGCAATGGAAGCACCTTATTTCGCTTATATCGGTACAGATGCTGTAACGCTTGGCGAGATGGCAGCAGAAGCAGTTGTAGAGAAACTGGATGGTGAAGCACCGAAGGTTATTTACGTAGGATCTACGATCACCAACTCTTCAGTTATTGACAGTACCACAGGTTATGACAATGTATTCTCTACAGTAGATGGTTATGAGAATCTTTCACTGGAAGAAGACAATGATGATGTAGCTACAGCTGTTGAATTGTGGCAGAATCTGTTCACAGCTTATCCGGAAGTAAATGTTTGTGCAAACGTTTCTCCTTCAGGCGCGATCGGTGCTGCTAAGGTTGCAGAGGAGATGAATATCTCCGATCAGGTAACGATCATGTCTATGGATGATACTGCAGAAGTTCTCGATCTGATCAGAGACGGTTCTGTATATGGCACCATGAGTCAGAATTACTATCGTATGGGCTGGCAGGCAGCACAGTGGATCGTTGAGTATTGGACAGAAGGCACCACTCCTGCAGAGAAGATCAACGACTCCGGTACACTCCTTGTAACAGCTGACAATGTTGATAACTTCAGCGAAAGCCTGAGAGATCAGTCTACATGGAACTAAAAAATTAAGTAAGATTTTATCTTCCTGTTTTTCCACCTCCCGCTCTATAAGGGGCGGGAGGAAACAAAAAAATTCATAAATATACATAGAATACATTTTAGGTAACGATGAGTCTGAGCGAGGGCCCTGCTTAGTTCTTTCCGTGCCGATCGATTACATCTGAATGTAAATCAATAAAAGTGTAGAAAGGACGAGATTTGTAATGACAAGTAGAGAAAGAGTACAGGCTTCTTTGAATCACAAACAGCCTGATAAAATAGCGATAGATTTTGGCGGGCATGTAGATTCGACCATGCATGTCAGCTGTATCGAAGGATTAAGAGAATATTATGGACTGGAAAAACATCCGGTCATTGCCTGGGACGTTTTCACCATGTGTGGTGTGATCGAGCCGGATCTGGCAGACGCCATGGGTGTAGATGTTGCGCCGAGCTGTCCGCTTGGAACTGTTTTTGGATTTCCACGTGATAAAGTAAAAGAATGGAGAAATCTCCAGGGACAGGTGATCATGGTTCCGGTAGATTTTAATCCGGTATCGGATGGAAATGGCGGTTATTATGTTTATCCGCAGGGTGATACAAGCTGCTCGCCTTCCGGACATATGCCTGCAAAATCCTTTTATTTTGATGCGGTTCTCCGACAGGAGCCGATCGATGAGGACAACCTGAATCCGGAAGATAACCTGGAAGAGTGGAAAATCCTGGACGATGAGAATCTGGCATTCATTAAGATGATGATCGATAAGGGATACGAATCCGGTAAGTCTGTTTGTTATTCTGCACCAGGTCTTGGTCTGGGAGATGCTGCCGATATTCCCGGATGTGGCCTGAAACATCCAAAGGGAATTCGCGATTATACAGAGTGGTATATGACACCTCTTATGCGGCCGGAATTTACCGAGGAATTATTTGACAAGCAGATGGATATCGCGATCGAGAACCTGAAACTGGTAAATGATATGTGCGGAGACAAGATCGATGTTGTATTTACATGTGCGGCAGATCTTTCGCATCAGCACAGCCTCTTTATTTCTCCTGAAGTTTTCAAAGAGTTGTATCTTCCGGCATATCTGAAGGTCAACAACTGGATTCATGAGAATACCAATTGGAAGATTCTGAAACATAATTGCGGTGCCGTTCGCCCCCTGATCCCGCTTCTGATCGAAGCAGGCTTTGATGCACTGAATCCTGTACAGACAACGGCTGATGGAATGGATCCGAGAGAACTGAAGGAAGAATTCGGAAAAGACATTACCTTCTGGGGCGGCGGTGTTGAAACAACCAGGGAGCTGCCGTTTGGAACGCCTGAGCAGGTTCGTGAGCAGGTTTTGGAACGATGTGAGATCTTTGGCAAAGACGGTGGTTTTATTTACAATGCCAACCACATTATTCAGGCAAACACGCCAATTGAGAACATTATCGCTATGATCAATGCGGTAAAAGAATACAATGGGGACAGCTATTGATCCTGCGTCTTTCAACATTTCTTTAAATTTGCATCCACAAGTATCCAAAAAGGGATTGCCCAATCGGCAATCCCTTGTCTACGTTTTCTACCTATTCAGATGAATGTTTTTTAATCCTCATCGATATATTCTTCTGTTTTGGAGGCCTTAGTGCCATTTCCGTTTCCTTTGTCAACTGGTTTCTTTTTCAGCATTACTACAGCAAGAATGATGAAAAGAACGACCACAATAGCGACGATTACGATCTCGAGCCAGAAGGGGATCCGGTAGGAGATGACTCCATTGTCTCCGAGCCCGTCAATGATAAAAACGACACCGATCAGCATGAAGAAATGCTGGAGATTCGAGTGAATTTTCTGTAGGATGCAAGATCATAAGTTTGAGCGATCTTGGCATCTGATGATCCGATCGTTTTGCCTGTGATCAGGCTATAGATGCCTTCTGCGATTAAGATTGCGGCAAATATATAAGAAAATGAATTCATTTAATGCTCCTCCTTTATGTTTTGCTTTTGTTTTGTTGATAATGAATGCATTTTGATACTTTGAGAGTATAGCATACTTCTTTCTGTTTGCAAAGTGACCGTGCTTAAATTTCGGATGCTAATTTCAGCTGCTATTTCAGCTGCTTTGCAATATACAAAGTCATATTTTGGCAAATACCCGTCTCCTCACTGCCCAGAAGCACACAAGCTGCATGAGAATGGTGATGATCCAGGATGCGGGGTAGGAGATAAAGAGGAAATACAGGCTTCTGTGGGCCGGGAAGAGCGCAAAAATCCAGACGATCCGCAAACCTACGGTTCCGATAATGGACAGGATCATGGGTACCAGAGCGTATCCCATGCCTCGCATGATGCCCGGGAGCATGTCCATAAATCCGCAGAACAGATAGGGTACTGTAGTGATGGAGAGGATTTCCAGCGCAGAGGCTATGACATCGGCATCCGGAGAGTAAATATGCAGCAGTGGAGTGCCGAGCGCGTAAATTCCGCAGCCCATAATAAGGCCCACCACTGTTTCCAGGATGAATCCGTAGAAGAGGACCCGGTCCATTCTCTTCTTCTCACCGACGCCCAGATTTTGGCTGGTAAAGCTCATACAGCACTGGGATACTGCATTTACTGACATATAACAGAATCCTAGCAGGCTGTTGGCGGCTGTGTAGCCCGCCACAGCGATGGATCCGAAAGAATTTACAGAAGATTGCAGCAGTGTATTGGAAAAATTGATCACCATACTCTGAATGCCGGAGGGAACTCCGATCCGAAATATTTCCTTGAGGATCGGCACGTTGATGTGCAGTTTCGATGGGATGAGCCGGTAGCAGCCATTTGCCTTTATCAGGCAGCGGAGCACCAGAACACAGGAAATAAACTGAGAAAAAATAGTGGCGATGGCAACGCCTGCCACGCCCATGTGGAATACGCATACCAGCACCAGATTCAGACAAACATTCAGGAATCCTGCAAAGATCAGGTAGTGGAGGGGCCGTCTGGTGTCGCCCACTGCTTTCAGTACAGCGGCACCGTAATTGTATACCATGAAAAAAGGCATGCCCAGAAAATAGATCCGGATATAGAGCTTGGACTGGGCGATAACATCCGAAGGGGTTCCCATCAATGCAAGAGAAGGACCCGAGATAAAAAGACCGAGAACGGTTACCAGCGCACCGCTTAAAGCGGCAGTGAGGATGGCCGTGTGGACAGTCTCCGAAACACGATTTTCCTTACCGGCGGCAAAGTTTCTGGCCACCACCACATTTACACCGAGGCTGATGCCGATGAACAGAGTGGTGAAAATGTTGATCAGTGCAGTGGTAGAACCCACCGCCGCCATGGCTGTATTGTCTGCAAAACGGCCTACCACTACAATATCCATGGCATTGAACAGAAGCTGCAGCACGCCTGTCAGCATCAAAGGAATGGAGAACCGGATCATTTTGGTCATGAGAGGACCATGGGTCATATCAATTTCATAATTCTTAGATTTTGTCATAATAAACGCCTTCTTTCAGGGACGTTTCTTTTGTCCTGAGGATGTGCACTTTGTCCCAAGGAGTGTCCCATTGTCTTATTATGATTCTGAATCGCCCAGGTGCAGGGTCAGATTCCGGAAAATATCGCGCAGGTACAGAGAGTCTCTTTTTAAATTCTGCGGCAGTGTCGGCACACGGTCGTAGAGCAGTTCGATGTATGTATCATAGAAAGTATGAAAATCCAGAATTTCAATGGTGTATACACTCGGAACATTTGGATTGGGGGAGCGCTTTACCTGCACGATCGTACCGGACAATTCCACGTGATCTTTTTCGGTGTCAATTAAAAGAAATACAGATTCGCCGAGTCTGAATGCATCCGGCTCATCGAGGTAAACGCTTACATTATGTTCGGTGAGCATAGTGGTGATGCCGATGATCGGATCGGCACTGGAGCCGGATTCTGAATGGCCGTAAGCGCCGGTCTTTTGGATGCTGATCATCTCACCCGATTTGACCTTTACATTTTCGCCGTCGGATGTTCGGCCATCAACGAGGAAAATACACATCAGCAGCAGATAGACATTGCGCACCAGCCAGAACAGGAGAACGATCAGGGAAAAGGCATGCGTATCGACAAGCAGGTAGATGCTTCGCACAAGCCCGATCACATTCAAAGTCAAAAGAATAAGGAAGGGGACCATGGCTTTCATGCTGCGCCCTTTGGCTGTATTTCCGCCTTTTTTATCGGTAACCTTAAAGGTGGAAAGGGTTACGCCCAGGGATTCCTTGATGATCGGGATCAGCAAAGAGGGCATAACAGCAAGTTCCTGGATGCTGCTGCGCTTTGTGGAAATGCTTCCGCGGCTTATGCTCAGGAGGCATGCGTTCTGGAAAAAGAACATGGGCAGCCAGAAGATCAGGAGGTCTGTGGCGGTGCATCGGAATACGGGGATCGCAAATACCGCATATAGAAGCGGCGAGATCATATAGATCAGATTTTTGATCGGTGAGTACCAGTAGACGACAGAACCCCAGTAGTTCAGTTTCTGGCCAATCGACAGGCTCTTTCTGCGCATGAATTTCAGCTGTCTTGCCGTAACAAGTACGCCGCGTCCCCAACGGGTCCGCTGCTGGATATGTTCTTTAAATGATGATGGCGCCATGCCGCTTGCGAGGGGTTCGGACAGGCCGAGACTAACATAGCCGGCAGATTCGATCAGCATTCCGGTCGCAAAATCTTCGGTGATCGACTCTGTATAGAAGCCGCCGATCTCCTCCAATGCTTTTCTGGAGAGAATGGTGTTCGATCCGCCGTAGATGACGCTGTTGGAGGATGTCTTTGCGGCTTCAATCGTACGGTAGAAAAAGTCCTGTTCGTTCGGGATCTTTGTTTCTGCGTACAAATTGTGCTGGAAGACATCCGGTGTATAAAAGGCCTGCGGGGTCTGAATGAACCCGAGCGGTATCTGATCATCAGCAGGACGTGTCGCATTGCGTTTTTCGGCATCCACAAAATAGGGAATGGTCTTGATCAGAAATTCCCGGCGGGGGATCATATCCGCATCAAAGGTGACGATGTAGGGAGAAGAGGTCAGGCCCATAGCGTGGTTCAGATTGCCCGCTTTGGCCCCTTTGTTATCAGGCCGGTCGAAGTAGTTGACCCCCATTTCATCTGCAAGGGCACGCATACTGGCGCGGCGGTTATCATCACAGATATAGATATGGACTTTTTCTTTGTCCGGATAGATCATGTTTTTGCAGCCGATGACTGTCTTTCTCAAAAGCGCCTCCGGCTCGTTATAGGTTGCGATAAAGATATCGACATCCGGAAATTCATCCGCCTCGATCTGCGGGAGCGGATGTTCGCGCATGCCAATCATGGCAGAATAGTGGATCAGAGATTCGATAAATCCGAGTATTTCGAGCGCAAGAAGGATCAGGTTTGCTATGATGGGCAGAATGCCGTAGCCAAAAGGAATCGACAAAAGTACACGCCAGGTCAGGTAGATAAGCGTGCAGAAGATACTGATCGTAAAAAAGATCTTGCCTGCTTTTCGGATGGAACGGTTGCCGTCTTTTACCAGGTCGTGGTAGGTGCGGAAGCGTTTGCGGCTCGCTTTTCGAACCACAAGATTGATGATGAGTGCAGCAACAATAACAGAGATCGCGATCAGGGCAAACACAGACCAGGCAATATAAGGGTTGGTGTGGATCGTATCGATCAGAAATGTTTCGAAAGAAATTTCAGAAAGAATCTGATCGGGATCTGTTCCGCGAAGAAGGGCGCGAACCCATTTTCCGCAACTTGAAAGGTCTTTTTCAGAGAGATGGCTGAAATCGCTTACTGTGCTTCTTACAAGGGCAGAACTTTCCTGCTTGTTGGAGAGACTCCAGACGGCGAAGGAAAGGTTGTATTTTTTAAGAAGATTAAACCATGTTTTACCGCTTTCAAAATCCAGTTCACCATCGCCGGATTCTTCGGAAAGGCCGCATTCGCTGATAAAGACAGGGAGACCGCACTCCAGGGCCCGGGTCAGTGTATTTTGCAATTTTTCTCCGTGGCTGCCGGCGTAAAAATGACAGGTGTACATAAGATTATCATACGCAAGTGGATCTTCAGCCGCACTGAGCAGATATCTGTCGTAGTTGGGTGTGCCAACCAGGATGATGCTATCCGAACTGTATGTTCGGATGACCGGAATGATGGTCTGGGCGTATGTTTTGATATCTTCCCAGGTAGTGCCGCTGTTTGGCTCATTGCATATTTCAAAGAGAATATGCGGATCGTTGGCATATTTGCCGGCAATGTACTGGAAAAATTCGACAGCTTGGCCAAGGTTGTCCATGGGATTCGCGTCTTCGAGAATATGCCAGTCGACGATGACATACATATCTGCCTGAATTGCATATTCGATGCCCTTTTCGAGCAGGTTCAGGCTTTCTTCTTTTTCAGAATCGTTTTTGCAGTAGATCTGAGAATACATGGCGAGACGGATGAGGTTGGCATTCCAGTCGGAGCTGATTTCGTCGAATAAGGTCTCATTGATCACATCGGGAAACCAGGTGAGGCCGTGTGTACTGACACCCTGCAGGACTACAGGATTACCGTTTTCATCGACCAGTGAAGTGCCGCTGACATGCAGCGCGCCATTTGTTTCCGGTCTGGCGGGTTCAGCGGAGGATTCATTCTTTTCGCTTTCGTTATCTCCTGCGGCAGTTGTGGTCGACACATTTGCTGTTGCAGATGAATCAGCGGAAGCGTCGCTGTCAGCTGCAGATACATTTATGCTGCCGAATAGAAAAAGGGACAGGATACTGCACAGGATCACGAAGCGTGTAAAAAACGGAAGCCGCTTTGTTTGGATTGAATGCTCAAACATCTCGATTCTCCTTTGAATGAATGTTAAAAGGGATGTAGTACTCAGGATGCGCTGAGGCTATTGGGGCTGCGAAGCAGTCTGCGTTCATGCGCAAGCAGCAAAGCGGAATGCAAATGCCCGCTTTACCGGATTACCAGGTGGCTGGGCCCACAATAATGGGTTCCATATCCATCAAAGTAAATATTATACCCGCCGGAATCAAATGTAAACGAAAAAGCGCTCAGGCCATAGCTGGCCTGGGCGTTGCTTTCGGTCGTTGTGTAGTGTTCTCTTTCTGAATGAGAGAAAGATTCTTCTGCCCTGCTTTCGCGGGAAGGGCGGAGGGCCATTCCTCAGGACAAAGGGACACTCTTTGGGACAGAAGAAGCGTCCCTAATTTCGTTTGCTGTTGCCGGCGGCTTTGATGAAGATCTCCAGGATCTTCAGGTACAGATACAGTACTGTATATGCGATGCCGAAGGCCAGTGCCCATTCGTATTTTTTCTCCAGGTGATCTGTGACTGCGATCCTGACGGAGTCGAAGTCGGAGATCAGGAAGAGACAGGCGATCAGAATAAATACAACAGAGATAACGATGCTGACGATCGGATTGGATGTCACGCCGCTGATGGATGTTGAAAGACTGGATGCTGCCGGTGAAAAACGGGACAGCAGATACATCAGGCCGATGAAAACACTGCCGATGATCACAGTCAGGAACAATGCTGTTGTGACTTTTCTGAATTTTGATGTTACCCGGATGACCTGTTTTTTGTAGAGGATCAGGAGGGAGAGCACCAGAGCGATCGTCAGGGTCAGTGCCAGCATGGCCATCCATCGGTAAGATGCAACAAGTGATGATGAGATAAAGGCCAGCAGGTATCCTTCTGCCAGAACATAGATCGAACCTGTTACACAGATAGCAGATCCGGCGAGCAGGCATACAAAGATATTGACGAGTGCCATGATCAGTGTGACCAGAGCCGCGATCGAAATGCCGACGATTTCAATTAACGTAAGATGAAACTCCAGAACATTGTTGTTGGATACCACCGATACGATCAGCGGTGCACCGCTGGCATCGGCATACCAGTTGACTGCATAAAATCCGAGCACACCTACCAGTGTAAGGATCAGGAAAAATATGGTTTTTCTGAAAACACCCATATAGGTGCAGGATGTACGGTCATCGATCGCATAGGTTCCCTTATTAATGACTCTTGAGATCGCAGGATTTGTCATGAAGCCTGTTTTTTTGGTTGTATTACTTGCAATTTGCATAAAATCAGCTCCTTTCTTTTGGAATTATATCACAGGGACGCTTCTTCTGTCCAGTGGAGTGTCCCTGTGTCCCAAGGAGTGTCCCTCTGTCCCGAAGAAGCGTCCCTGCATCCTCGGGAGTGTTGCTGGATATATGTTTGTTTTGTGAATATTTATGCATGTTTATGTATGCAGAAAATGTGGAATGTGGTAAATTAGTAATGATGGGATAAGCAGAAGTCAGATCCCTGAAACGAATTTAAGAAAATGGGAAGGAGAAAAAGGAAAAGTGGGGGTGGAAAGAAAAAGATGAAACATAAATACAAGTTTGATTACAGGAGAAAGAACGGAAAACGCCGTTTCTTAATCGCAGTGGTACTTTGCTTTATGGTGCTTGCTGCCTTCGGCCTGTCTGCCTGTGGCTCATCATCGAGCGATGTGACTCCTTCGGATATTCATTCCGTAGAAGATCTGGCAGGAGCTAAGATCGGCGTACAGCTTGGAACAACAGGCGATATCTATGCCACAGACGAAGAAGCAAACGGTGCGACCATCGAAAGATTTAACAAAGGCGCGGATGCCATATCATCCCTGAAACTGGGCGTGATCGACTGCGTTATCATCGACGAGCAGCCGGCACAGGCTTTCGTTGCTGCGAACACAGGTCTTGCGATTCTGGATGAAACTTATGCAGAAGAAGAGTACGCGATCTGCATCTCCAAAGAGAACGCGGAACTTCGGGAAAAGATCAATGCGGCAATCCGGGAGCTGAAAGAAAACGGTGTGCTGGATGATATCAAAGACTATTATATCGGCGACAACGAGGAAAATGTTGAGAGATACGTCTCTCCTGACAACGCTGACAGGAGCAACGGGACGCTGATCGTAGCCACCAATGCTGCGTTTGAGCCTTACGAATACATCGAAAATAACGAATACATGGGCATCGATATGGATATGGCCAATGCGATTGGCGATATCCTTGGCATGGAAGTGGAGATCGAGAACATCGAGTTTGATGCCATCATCACCGCAGTTCAGTCCGGAAAGGCAGATATCGGAATCGCCGGGATGACTGTTACAGAAGAACGCCTGAAAAACATAGACTTTACCGATCCGTATACGACAACAAAACAGGTGATCGTCGTAAGAAGCGACGAGGCGGGTTCCGCTTCCAGCCTGAGCGAAAAACTTTATGATAACTTCATAAGAGACAACCGATACATGTACATTCTCTCCGGATTGGGCACAACACTGCTGATTACACTTATGGCTATCTGCATGGGCAGTATTCTGGGCTTCCTGATCGCCATCGGAAGAAGTACCTGCGATATGACCGGAAAGGCCAAACTGCTGAACCTGATCCTCAAGCTTTATCTTACGGTGATCAGGGGCACGCCCACCATGATCCAGCTGCTGATCATCTACTACGTTGTTTTTGCTTCGTCGAATGTCAATAAAGTGGTGATCGCGGCCGTAGCCTTCGGCCTGAATTCGTCTGCATACATAGCAGAGATCGTCCGCTCGGGTATCATGTCTATTGACAAAGGCCAGTTTGAGGCGGGCCGCAGCATGGGCTTCAGCTACACGCAGACCATGACACAGTTTATCCTGCCGCAGGCGATCAAGAACATCCTTCCGGCGCTTGGCAATGAGTTTATCGTTCTGGTCAAAGAGACTTCCATTGCCGGTTATATCGGAATCATGGATCTTACCAGAGCCGGCGACTTTATACGAAGCCGTACTTACGAGGCTTTCCTGCCTTTGATCGCGGTAGCACTTGTATATCTGGTGATCGTTATCATACTGACAAATCTGGTCGGCAGACTGGAAAAGAGACTGAATAATGATGTCAGGACACCGAAGAGGAGGCACAGAGATGAACACTGATGCAAATGTTGTTATCCACGTGGATGAACTGAAAAAATCCTTCGGAGACCTGCATGTCCTGAAGGGGATTACTACCGATATCAAAAAAGGAGAGGTCGTCGTGATCCTGGGACCGTCCGGCTGCGGAAAATCTACTTTCCTCCGCTGCCTGAACCTGCTCGAAGATCCGACCGGCGGTCATATTTATCTGGACGGTGTCGATCTGACGGATCCGAAGGTAAATATCAATAAACAAAGAGAAAAGATGATGATGGTCTTCCAGCATTTCAATCTTTTCAACAATAAAACGATCCTGGAAAATGTCATCATCGCGCCCATGAAGCTGAAAGGTTTGACCAAGGAGAATGCTGAAAAAGAAGGAATGGCGCTTCTGAAAAGAGTAGGCCTGGAAGAAAAGGCTTCGGCCTATCCCGCACAGCTTTCCGGCGGACAGAAGCAAAGGGTAGCAATCTGCCGCGCACTGGCCATGAATCCGGAAGTGATCCTTTTTGACGAGCCGACATCGGCCCTGGATCCGGAAATGGTTGGCGAGGTTCTGGAAGTGATGAAGCAGCTTGCCAGCACCGGCATCACCATGATCTGCGTTACACACGAGATGGGATTTGCCAGAGAAGTTGCCAGCCGGATCATGTTTTTCGATAATGGTGTGATCGCCGAAGAAGGCGCGCCCCAGGAGATCTTCTCCAATCCAAAACATCCGAGGTTAAAAGATTTTCTCAGTAAGATCCTTTGATTTCTTTTGCAAAATCATTCATTAAGAGATACAATGACACAGGCAGTGCCGGGTTAACCGGTGCTGCCTGAGAACATATAAGAAGAGAAATGGAGGATCCCGGTATGCGCAGAACTTTTATTTCCTGGAATATAGACTCGATCAATGCGGCGCTAACATCTACATCCGCAAGAGCCGTCTTATCCCGAAAGGTGCTGGATACTTTGAAGACGATAAAGGCAGATATGATCGCCATTCAGGAGACAAAACTGCCATCCGATGGCCCATCCCCCAAACATCTGGAGATCCTCAAAGAATATTTTCCGGGTTACCGGGTGGAATGGATCAGCTCCACGCCTCCGGCCAGGAAAGGCTACGCCGGGACCATGGTCCTCGTCAGAGCGGATCTGCAGGCTTCCAGACTTGTTCCTGCGATCGGGGCACCGGATACCATGGATGCGGAAGGAAGGCTGCTCACACTGGAAACAGACGATTTTTATTTTGTGAATGTCTATACACCAAATGCCGGAGATGGGCTGAAACGGCTTAAGGACCGTCAGGAATGGGATAGGCTTTATGCGGCCTATCTGAGAGAACTCGATCAGAAAAAGCCTGTGATCGCCTGCGGTGACTTCAATGTGGCACACAGGGAGATCGACCTGGCAAATCCGGATTCCAACCACATGTCTGCGGGCTTTACCGACGAAGAACGAACCGGATTCTGCAATCTTCTGGATCTTGGCTTTACGGATACCTTCCGCGCTCTGCACGGAGATATAGAACACGTATATTCCTGGTGGGCTCAGAGGATCCGGACCAGCAAGATCAACAATTCCGGCTGGCGCATCGACTATTTTCTGGTCAGCGACCGGCTGAAGGAGGGACTTGTCCGCTCGGAGATGATCGATTCCGGGGAAAGACAGGATCACACGCCGATCCTTTTGGAAATTGATGTATGATGTAAGGCTGCCGGGAATCGGCATCTTCAAAAAATAAGTCCCGGATCCCCGGGATGAGAGGTAGTTTATGAAAAGATTCACGAGAGCACATTTGAAAGGCATCAAAAGCTTCTGCGCTTTGCTGGTTCTGGCGGCTGTTCTTTCGTTATCACTGTTTTACACGATAGCCGATGCCGACAGTACAGCCCCAGACGAAACCAACGAAGTAACACTGGATGATCTGGCGGGCAAAAGAGCCGGCGTTATGACCGGAACACCGCAGGATGAGATGGTAAAGAATTCTATCCGCGATCCCCAGCTTTATTATTACAACAGCTTTACGGATATGGCGCTGGCGCTGGAAAGCGGAAAGATCGATTATTATGTAAATTCAACGATCGCTTTTCGTATGATCAAAGATACGTATCCGTCATTCACCTGTGTTGATCAGGTTATCAAACAATATGATATCGGCTCCATATTTCCTATGACAGACGAGGGAGAGGCGCTCAGGAAGGAATTCAACGAATATATAGCCGATATCACGGAGGATGGCACGCTTGCGCAGCTGCAGGACTACTGGTTCTACCTGAATGACTGGGAGGCGGTGGAAATTCCCACAAGCGGAGAAAACGGAACCATCGTGCTGGGTACCTGCTCTTCGGTAAAGCCCTTTGCGATGATGCTGGATAATAGCTATGCGGGTTTTGATATCGCTGTAGTTGCCGGTTTCTGCCGGGAATACGGCTATGGACTTTCCATTGAGGATACAGAATTTGCATCGGTCCTCGCCGGTGTCCAGAGCGGCAAGTACGATATCGGCGCCGGACAGATCTCCTATACAGAGGAACGTGCCCGTTCGGTGCTGTATTCGGATATGTACTGCACGCAGGATATCGTGCCGATCATTAACGGAGAAGCTTTCGGAATCACGGAAAGCGGCGATGCGGCTTCGGGAGAACTGGAATACAACTCGATCGAAGAAATAAAAGACGTCAAGCGTTTCGGTGCCGTAACAGGGACTGTGTTTGATGAGATCACCCTTTCCTATTTCCCGGATGCAGAAATATCTTATTACAACAATATTGTTGATGAGATCACAGCACTTGAAAGCAATAAAATAGATGCCATCCTGTATGATGAGCCAACGCTTACCTATATTGCCAACAGCCATGATAATCTGGGGATGATCCCGGAGTTGCTTTTAGCAGAAGACTATTATCTGTTTTTTAGTCGGGATGAAGAGGGTACGGCACTTTGTGAGACCTTCAATACCTGGCTGGCAGAGGCCAGGGCGGACGGTCGTCTGGATGAGATGATGGAATACTGGACGAGTGATACCGAAATAACCCAGGCCGATGACCCCACCCTTGAAGCGGGAGAGAGTGGCATTACAATAGATGCTGTCTACTGTGCAGGCTCCAGACCGGATGACTTTTTCGTAAATGGTGTGCCTGCCGGTTATCCCATCGATCTGATCCACAGCTTCTGCGAGGATATGGGATATGGACTTTCCCTTACGGATGTTGCTTTTAATGCAGTGGTAAATTCAGTTGCTTCAGGACGTGCAGATGCCTGTATCGCGCTTTCTTCCTATACAGAGGAAAGGGCGCGTAGCGTGCAGTTTTCTGATCCCATTTATTCCGGCGGCGTAGCTGTGCTGGTAAGAAAAGCGGCACAGACCGATACTGCTGTAATGAAAGGTGGCTTTTTTGATTCCTTTGTATCCTCCCTTAAGAGGACGCTGCTTGACCAGAACCGCTGGCAGCTGATCCTTTCCGGTCTGCTGACGACTTTGATCATCACCGTATTCGGATTCGCACTGGCGAATCTGTTGGGCGCGCTGTTCTGCGCCATGGCCATGTCAAAGAAAAAAGTGCCCAGGGTACTTGCCACGATCTACTCAGGTATCATGCAGGGAACTCCTGTGGTCGTGATCCTTATGATCCTGTATTATGTGATCTTTGGCAGGACCAAGCTTTCGGGAGTTGTGATCGCGATCATCGGTTTTGGTATCACCAGCGGTGCTTATCTGGCGCAAATATTTGAGGGCGGTATATCAGGTGTGAAACAGGACCAGTGGGAGGCTGCGCTCGCCCTTGGTTTTACGAAGAAAGAGACATTTACGGGACTGATCCTGCCCCAGGCAGTAAGAATTATGCTTCCCGGTTATTTCAGCCAGCTGATCAGCCTCATGAAAGGCACTGCAATAGTTGGTTATATAGCAGTACAGGATTTGACCAAGATGGGAGATATCATAAGAAGTGCGACCTATGAAGCCTTTATGCCACTGATCATCGTGGCACTGATCTATCTGGCAATTTCCTGTGTGATCCTGATGATCATGAAAAAAATACAGAAAAAGCTGTCGCCGAAACGCCTTACGGCACCGATTGCGGGAGGTGAGCAAAAATGATACGGATCGAACATTTAAGAAAAGAATTTCCGCTTGCAACACCTCTGAAAGATATAAATGCTGAGATTAAAAAGGGCGAAGTGATCTCGATCATAGGTCCTTCGGGCACGGGTAAATCGACCCTGCTGCGCTGTCTGAATCTGCTGGAAACACCTACATCCGGGCAGATCTTCCTGGATGGAAAAGAGATCACAGGAAAAGAATGCAGGCCTGAACTTTTAAGGCGCAGGATGGGTATGGTCTTCCAGTCTTTTAACCTGTTTCCACATATGAATGTGCTGGAAAATATCATCTATGCGCCGATGAAGCTTTTAAAGCTTTCCAGGGAAGAGGCTGAAAAAAAGGCAAGAGAACTGCTGAAAACAGTAGGTCTTTCAGACAAAGAACGATCTTACCCGGATGAGCTCTCCGGTGGGCAGAAGCAAAGGATCGCTATCGTGAGAACGCTGGCAATGAATCCGGAGATCATCCTGTTTGATGAACCGACCTCGGCACTGGATCCGACTATGGTAGGCGAAGTTCTTGCGGTTATTCGCCAGCTGGCCGGACAGGGGCTGACTATGATCATCGTAACGCATGAGATGAATTTTGCCCGCAGCGTTTCCAACAGGATCTTTTATATGGATCAGGGCGAGGTTTACGAACAGGGAACGCCGGATGAGATCTTTGAACATCCAAAGCGCGAACTGACCAGGCAGTTTATGCGCCAGATCAAAGCTTTACATAAGGATATTGTCAAGGGATATTTTGATTTCCCGCATTTTGTTGCCGAGCTGAAAGTATTTGCTGAGAAAAATATGATCGGCCGCAAGCTGTCCTACGCGCTTCAGGCAGTCATGGAAGAGTTGTGTGTTCAGACCCTGCTGCCTGCTCTGGCAGATGGTGCATGCCTGCATTATTCTCTTGAATATTCCAATAAGAATATGCAGGCAGAAGTAACATTTGAATTTGATGATCTTGGTTACGACCCGCTTGCGCAGATGGATCCCATCTCTAAAAAAATCCTGGAAAATGCGGCACAGACACTTACAAGTGCAGTGGAGAAGGGCAGCCGGACTATAAGAGCAATCCTCGCTTAGGATATGTATTGACTTTGCTGCAGTGCAGGCTTTAAGATATCGGTCGGAGGAAGCATTCTTTTGTACAAAGTCGATTTGGAGGCATAATGGAACATGAGAGATAAGAAAGCGGCGGATACAGATACGGCAGTGGCGAAAGAGCGGCAGCTTTTTGAGTACGATCCTGTGCCGAAAGCCCTGCTTACCCTGATCCTGCCGACGATCGTCAGCCAGATTGTTCATGTTTTTTATAATATGGCCGATACCTGGTTTCTGGGACTGACAGAGAATGCGGGTGCGGTTGCGGCACTTTCAGTCTGTATGCCGCTCTACAGTTTTATGACCTGCATCAGCAATCTGTTCGGGCTCGGCGGTGCCGGGGTGATTTCCCGACACCTGGGTACAAAAGATTATAGGAACATTAAAAAGGCCTTTGCATCTGCCTTCTGGGGAACTTTGCTGGCGGCATTGCTTGTTTCGGCAGCCATGCTGATTTTCGGAAAACCTTTTCTGATGCTGATCGGAGCGGACAATGACAGTATTTCCTATGCCGTGCAGTATGCCCTCGTTACAGTTACCATCGGATCCTTCCCAACGATCCTTTCAGCAATGCTCTCTCATCTGGTAAGAGCATTGGGAGAATCCGGTAAGGCCGGTTTTGGTCTGACGATCGGATCTCTTTTGAATCTGGGGCTGGATCCCCTCTTTATGTTTGTCATTCTTCCGCAGGGAAACGAAGTGCTCGGTGCTGCGATCGCGACATTGCTTTCTAATGTTGTTTCGCTTGTCTATTTTATGATGGTACTTTTTGGAATGCGGAAAACAAACATGGTTTCCCTGCATCCGGCACAGCTGAAAGGTGCGGGCAGGATCAGCAGGGAGATCGTCGTGAACGGCTGCCCAAGCTTTTTCATGATGCTCATGCCCCAGATCTCTGTCAGCATGGTGAATTCTTTTGTTGCGGACATCGGTGGTTCTGCAGCGGTCGCAGGAATGGGCATTACACGAAAGATCGATTCGCTTGCTTTTTCCGTGAACCAGGGGATCACACAGGGAGTGCTCTCCTTTATCGCATATAATTATTCGGCCGGTAAGACCGGCAGGATGAAGCAGGCGATCAAACTGGCGGCAGTATCTTCTGTATTGTTTTCCGTTTGTACATCCACGATCTCGCTTTTGATCCCGCAGGGGCTGATCACCCTGTTTATCCGCGACCCGCAGACGATCAGATATGGGGCATCTTTCCTGCGGATCCTCTGCCTGTCGATCCCAATCTATTCTGTAACCTATATTGTGATCGCAACATATCAGGCAGTCGGAAAGGTCGGCGTTCCTATCCTGCTTTCTTTAAGGCGGGGCGTTCTGGATACCTGTTTCTTTTTCGGAATCAGCGCGCTTGCAGGAGAGCAGTATTTTCTCTGGGGATCGCCGATTGCAGAAACGATCGCAATGCTGATCGCTGTTTTTCTGCTGCGAAAGCTGCTGCGATCGATCGAGCATCAGATCTGACTTTCTTTACAAGATATCAAGATAAGAGCATTAATGTAATTTAGGAGTGTTTTATTTGAAAAAGAGACTGTTTACTTTGCTGATCTGTATATTGCTTTTGCCATCTTTTTTGGCTGTTCCCAATCTTGTTTCGGCAGACGAGCAGACAGATAATGCAGCTGCCCAGACAACAAATCCGCTGGAAAATATTGAAAATTATGTAAGAGAGCTGGATACGACATACCGGGAACTGATCTCTCCGGCCTATACCAACAATGCTTATCAGGCGGCATCGATCCTGGTTGCAAACGGTTATTCCACATGTGCCGCTTCGGCGGTCGTCGGCAATCTTATGAATGATAAACGCTGGCAGGGCGGGAGTGCGGACATCGATCCTGCATTGAATGATGGGTCTGTTCTGGGGATCGGCCGGTGGACCGGGGATGAGAAAACAGCTTATCTTACATGGTGCAGCGAAAATGGTCTGGAATGGTCGGATCTGAATGCACAGGTCACTTATCTGATGGGTGAGATTCAGGAAAAATGGGCAAATGCCACATCCTGTGCTTCTATTGTCTATCTGGCAGATAGCGGGACGACTGTATATACCGATCTGAGCGCTTTTATGGCATCAGATGATATGGATGCTGCAACCATGTCGTTCTATGCGGTTTATGACGATCAGGTTAACCCGGTGATCGCAAAGGGTGCTGATTATTCCAGCCTTGATGAATGGATCGCAAAACAGAAAGGAGACAGGGTGGCCTACACGGAATCCTGTCTGAAATCCTTTTTTAAGAATGAGTTTTCCTACAATATTAAATATGCATCCTATGACATACGCCAGAAATTTACCAAGGTAGCGAAAGAGCCTTACGTTGTTGCCGATGAGAGCGCGCCGGTCTTCACATCGGCAGATCGAAATGCCGATGTAGCGGGTGTCGCTTACCAGGGATCGATCGTTTATCGCCTTCTTGAAGAAGGCGAATGGTATTACATTGAATCCGGCAGTGTGAGAGGCTTTATTCTCGCAGCGTCGCTCTATAGCGCGGAAGATTCTCAGGCTATCATAGAAGGATCCGGTGGAGAATGGGCCCTGTCGAATGCAACTCCGGCTATCCCTATCACAGAAAATCCGGCAGCGTATTATACATGGACCACGGTATATTGTTTCCGGAATCCCTATGATCAGGAGGTGGCTTCCTATGCTGCCTCGGAAGCCCTTGCGTCGGGCGCTACCATGACGAACGAGCAGTGGATGCGTCAGATCCTGGCCTTTTACGGAAAAATCCCCATAAAAGGGCAGTACAGCACAGGCGATCTGCTTCTGTACCAGGGAACGCCGCTGGATCTTTCCGGGGTTCAGGCGGGAAATATTGTCACCTATTCTTTGTATGATGTGCCGGAGAAGATCCTTTATGCAGTGTATAACGGAGACGGAACCTATACGACGATCGAAGAGAGGGGTACAGTCAATACACAGCTTGCCATACCTGCCCGCTGTATTTTTGCGGTCTACGATCTTTTCCCGGAAGAATATAACAACGGGGTACCCTATTATTATCAGGCCGATTATCCGGACGTTCCATACAATACCGGTTCTGTTGCAACCGATGGCTGCGGCGTTACCTGCTTTGCCATGGTGGCTTCTTATCTGACCGGTCAGCATATCACACCGGCGGATGTGGGAAGCTGGGGCTATGCCAACAATGTCAATACAGTCGTGGACTGGTCTGCATATCAGACACTTGCCGATAATTATGGCATTCAGCTGGTAGGAGAGGCCGTCGGCCCGATGAAGGGCGGATCTGCGGAAGACATTGTGAACGCGCTCCACAACGGATGCATTGTGATCGCCAGCATCACTGGGGGATATTTTAATCCGTCTGATGGCGGACATTATATTGCTTATGTAGGCATTACAGACGATAATATGATCTATGTCAGCGATCCGGGCAGTCGGGAGAGGTCTTTTATCGGAGCACCGTTCGACGTGGAGACCGCTTTGGCGGCCTGCAAAGAGTATTGGGTATTTACAAAATAAGAAAAGGCAAGACGCTGTTTGTCAAGGTAGTTGTCAGTGATTCCTGACTTGTTAATAGTTACTCT
>R11__coassemble_531_pt1 | contig 24789 bp, 19 predicted proteins | sample R11__metabat2_high_PE_057 | metagenome-assembled genome bin R11 | reverse complement strand
CTTCGCTTTTCAAGAACTTTCGAGGATGTGTTTCACTGTTCAGTTATCAAGGTTCCTGTCAGTTTCCTGACAACGGAGAAGGAGGGATTTGAACCCTCGCGCCGCTATCAACGACCTACTCCCTTTCCAGGGGAGCCCCTTCAGCCAGCTTGGGTACTTCTCCAAATGCCTGAGTGCTTTTTTCTATATAGTAGACCGCTGTCTTTCGCTTAAAACGGAGAGGGTGGGATTCGAACCCACGCGCCCTTGCGGACAAACGGTTTTCAAGACCGCCTCGTTATGACCACTTCGATACCTCTCCAGGTTATGTCGGATGTGTTTTTCGAATCGCGGCACTGATTATATTATCATTTGATATTTACATTGTCAATAGCACAATTTGATTTTTTTTATGATATAGGGTATTAAGTGGCGGAAGCTGTGCGTGCTCGCACGCAAACAGCTTCAGACATTTAAGACCCGAACAAAAATGAGCATGTAAGGCGATAGCCTGGAATGCGAATTTTTTGTAGCAGCGCGAGAGCCGTAAGGCGGAGCGATGCGTAGTTATCATAAAAATGTGGCGTGCACCAGCACATGGGGGTTTTTATGATAATCGAGATTGAAGTCCGAGATCAGGGCGCGCTTGCGACGGGTGAATCCCTAGACCTTTAGTGTGCCGGCCCTGGCGACGGGTCCGGAGGCACTCGGTAAGCCAAAAAGTCCAGACGCTTTATTCCTTTATCGAAAGATAACGTGCTGCCATTTCCATATCGTCCGGGGTTGTGATCTTGATATTGGTATAATCCGCAAAAAAGAGATACGGTTTCGTTCCGGTGCGTTCGAGGATCATTGCATCATCTGTAATCCCATGCATGGCATCCGGCCCTGATTTCCGGAGCGATTGGCAGGCATCCAACAGAAGTTCGCGCGAAAACATTTGCGGGGTCTGTATTTGCCACACACTGCTTCTGTCCGGTGTTTCTTCAACTCTGCCATCCTTCCGGGCAATCTTTACCGTATCTTTAGCGGGAACACCGGCGATCGCAGAGCCATATGTCTCTACCGTTTCCTTCCCCCGTTCCAGAATTGCCGGTGTTATCAAAGGGCGGGCGCCATCGTGAATCAGAACATATGTCGCATGCTTTGCAGCAAGCAGTCCATTATAAACAGAATCATAACGTTCAGCACCACCCGCAACGATCGAAATCACTTTGGTGAAGCGGTATTGACCAACAATCTTTTCTTTGACATAATCCAGATAGTCTTCTCCCACCACAAGAACAATGTCGTTGATCCAGCTGCAATCCTGAAAGCATTTCAGGGAATAAAACAAGACCGGATGGCCCAGTAGGGGCAGATACTGTTTTGGAACATCCGAATGCATTCGACTTCCGCGTCCCGCCGAAAGCACGATCGCAGTATAATGGTTAGCCGTTTCTTGCTCCATAATATTTCTGTTTGTTTTCATACTTTATCACTTCTCTATCTCTTTTTCATTTCTGGCATTTTGATATGTCTTTTGCCTTATCTTTCACCCTGCCTTTTTCGTTTGTCTTATCTTTTGCTTTTTTCTACCGTTCACCCAGTTTCAGATTCGGAACCGCATTCAGATCCCATCCGTGCCTGGTACCTTTTATAAATTCATAATACGCTGCAGCGCCTATCATAGCCGCATTGTCCGTACACAGGATCGGAGATGGATGATAAAAGCGGATCCCCTCCCGCGTACACGCTTCTTCCATTGCCTGTCGCAATGTACGATTGGAGGCCACACCGCCTGCAATCGCCAGCTTGCGGATATTATAATCTTTTGCTGCATGTATGGCATTGCCCACCAGCACATCCACAACCGCTTTCTGAAAAGATGCTGCTACATCTGCATTGTTGACTGCATCTCCTGTCATCCGGCATTTGTTCAAATAATTCAGGACTGCAGACTTCAGGCCGCTGAAGCTGAAATCATATGGTGCATCAGCAATATGTGCCCTCGGAAATACGATCGCGTTCGGATCTCCTTCTTTTGAAAGCTGATCGATCTTTGGTCCTCCCGGGTAACCCAGACCGATCGCACGAGCCACCTTGTCAAAGGCTTCACCGGCCGCATCATCTCTTGTTCTTCCAAGAATCTCAAAAGTGCCATAATCTTTCACGATCACTAGATATGTATGCCCACCCGAGATCACTTCACAGAGAAATGGCGGTTTCAAGTCCTTGTTTTCAATATAGTTTGCAGAAATATGTCCTTCTATATGATGCACTCCGACCAGCGGAAGTTTCCGTACATACGCAATCGCCTTGGCTTCAGCAACACCGACAAGCAAAGCACCGACCAGACCCGGACCATAAGTTACAGCAATGGCGTCAAGATCATCAAAATTCATTTCCGCCTGAATCATAGCTTCGCTGATCACCTGATTGATCTTTTCTATATGCTTTCTGGAGGCAATCTCCGGTACCACTCCACCGTACAGGGTATGCAAGGCGATCTGAGACGATATCACATTGGATCTCACATCACGACCGTTAACCACTACGGCTGCTGCCGTTTCATCACAAGAACTTTCTATCGCAAGAATCTTTATATCTTTCATCGTTTACTCTTCTTCAAAATCAATGTCTATAGATTTGCCGTCTGTTCCAAGTTCTGTCTGCGGAAAAATTTTTCTTACTTCTTTCAGATACCATTCCGGATGGACCATAGAAGGTGAATAATGCGTCAGCCAAAGTTCTTTTACTTTTGCCTCTCTGGCTATCGCCGCCGCTTCCTGCATGGTCATATGCTTATGTTCTTTGGCTTTGCCTTCTTTATCTTCATCTCCGTACATGCCCTCACAGATAAAGAGATCCGAGCCTGCCGCATGCTCTGTGATCTGGCGCGCAGGTCTGCTATCCGTGCAATAGGTCAGTTTAATTCCTTTTCTGTCTTTTCCCAGCACCATGTCCGGTGTATAAATCTTCCCATCCTCCTCTATCGTCTGCCCTTTCTGAAGAGGATTCCAGAATTTCAGTGGAATTCCGGCGTTCTTCGCCCGCTCTACATCAAAGCGGCCGCTGCGAAGGATTTCAAGTGTATAAGCATAGCAGGTCATATTGTGTCGAACCCGAAACGCATGTATTTTCATACCGGCCAAATCCAATGTTGTCTCATTCTCTGTCAGCTCAATGAAACGTATCTCAAACGGAAGTTCTGCAGCGATCACACGCAAGCCATTCACAATTCGTTCCAATCCTTTTGGGCCCACCATTGTAAGCGGTTCCGTACGCTCCGCGTTCGCCATAGCAAGCAGAATACCCGGCAGACCGCTTATATGGTCTGCGTGAAAATGCGTAATGCAGATCACATCGATCGGTTTAAAAGTCCAGCCTCTCTCCTTGATCGCAATCTGGGTTCCCTCTCCACAGTCTATCAAAAGATTATTACCATTATATCTGACCATAAGCGAAGTGAGCCACCTTCCGGGAAGAGGCATCATCCCGCCCGTGCCCAGCAAACAAACATCCAGCATAGGGGATTCTCCTTTTCATTGCCTTAGTGTAGCACAAACAAAAATATTCTGCTATAATGTTTTAGGAAATGCAAATTTGATCGATTTTTCCTTAAAAATATCGATTAAACAGGCTACAAACTTTTTCTTTTTTGAACAGGACGGAGCATGTTATGAAACATAACTTTAACGATACAGACAAAAAAATTCTCGACCTTCTCCAGAACAACGGGCGTATGCCGCTGAAACATATTGCAGATGAGGTTTTCCTCTCTCCGCCGACTGTTTCCTCCCGGATCGACTGGCTCGAAAAGGACGGCATTATCACCGGATACAGTGCCACTGTCAACCCGGAAGCATTCGATTTTCACATCAAAGCTTTTATCAATCTTGAAGTAAAACCAGAACAGAAGCCTGAGTTCTACCCCTATATCGCCTCAGTTCCCAATGTGATCGAATGCAACTGCGTGACCGGCGACTATTCCATGCTCATGGAAGTCCTCTTCCATACCACCAGCGAACTGGACAGTTTTATCGGACAACTGCAGCAGTTCGGCCGCACAAAGACGCAGATTGTATTTTCCACATGCGTGGAACATCGTGGGATTCCCATGCAGTACGCCGAAGAAAAAACAGCAGAAAAGAAGCAGGCATAAAAGCCGGCACAAAAGCCGGCATAAAGTAAACAAAAACGCAGATCAGGCAGCCCGGTGGGATATTCTCTCACTGGGCTGTACTATTATGATAATCTTCCACCCACCGGTCTATCGCCGCATCAATATCCTCCGGCATATCCGGTACCTCAAATGCTCCAATTTCCTTTTCGATTGCAGATAGTGTTTCCGCATCTACCTTCAGTTCTTCCGCAGCTTCACGAAAGGCATCTTCTCCATCCTTCAGGCAGAGGGAGAGCAAATAACTTTTCAAAGCAGCACCGGAATGAAGCACATCATAGGCACTCTTAAAACACGCACAGGCCTCCTCCAACTGGAAAAGTCTTGCATATACGCAGCCCATATTGTTAAGGATCATAGCCATCAGCTGTACACCGACTGCTTCATCCGCATCACCGGCTTCGAGGGCTTTCTTGTAACTTGCAATCGCCGCCGCATAACGCCGGTTTGAAAAAAGGATGTCTCCTTTTGTTTTCAGAGAAACGGCACGCGGTTGGCTTTCGATCAATCCAAGCCTTTGTTCCAGCTTTTTCAGTTCAGGTCCGGTAAGATAATGCACTTCCCGAAAAACAGGCATAACAAAATCACTTATTGTATATTCTTTTTCGAACAGAACGATCAATTTCTGTGCCAGGGACGGAAGATGCAGCTCATCATTGATCCATTCCACAAGGGTCTGATTCAACAGGCTCTCATCTAAAAGTGGAAGATTATTCCACATGAAATAGCAGAGCTCTTCTCCAGAATAAATATTTATGCCTATGGATTCCACATAAAACGGCCGCTGCGTGCGCCGGGTCTGACATAATATATAAGCACTCATAGATCAATCCTCCAGGTTTTCCATCCATTTCAGGCCACTTGAGGGAAACAGGTCGCCAAACCCAAGATCCCAGGCTTCTATCTTACAACAGCCCACTGAGTCATAAGCAGCTTTAAGGCGGATCCTCGTCGTCCTGCCCGGTCTTTCCGGCAAGCCATCCAGTTTCATGGAATATCTTGTCTTCTTTCCGGTATCCATATTGCTGACCTGGAAGACCAGTTCATCTGTATCATCCAAAAGGAACTCGCATTCCTTGCCGGTTTCATACCAGCTGACCCCTGCATTTACAAGTGGATAATATGCGGGTGTCCCCTTAATTTGCATATCCATCCCGATGTTGGTGCGGACCATATCCTCTCCCACATACAGATAGCCCTTCAAGAGCTGATCATACAGCTTTTCTCTGGCAGCAAAGCATGCACCCTTTGCAAACAGGGCATTTTCTCCGAAAACCTTTCTCTGCTTGCAGCACAGCAATGCTGTAGACTGTTTAGCCCAGCTTTGTGAAAATCCTGCGCCGGCAATAAAAAGCGCCGAATAGAAGGCATCCCCGATGCTGCTTCTTATCAGTTCCGCAAACTGCTCATCTCTGGTATTTTCATTCAAAGTGATCGTGCTGCCCTCTTTTACTTCTACCGTCACAGGACGGGTCCTTACATTCAATCCAAGTTTGTACCAGGTCACTTCATCGTTGCGGAAACTGAACAATCCCGCACCACGTGCCCATAATTCCTGTTTCTGATAAAGGGTGTGATAATAAAAGCATTCTTTATAATCCAGGAGAAGTGTCTTGCCTTTTGGCAGTCCGAGTTTACCAAGTGCCTCACGGATCACCTGCACGGCAGCCCTTGTCAATTGCGGAAAGGAAAGTGCGACCGCCTCTATCTGCAAGGCAACTTCCTGTACCCCTGCAAGCTTCAATAGACGGAGCAGGTATCTGGCGAGCAATTCCCCTGCTGAAAATGTTCTGCCTTCCAGTTCCACAGAATTGCCATGCTGAACCAGATCGTAAAGCCGGTCGATCAGAATTCCGTTCTTCTCTCTGGCAAAAAATTCCGCTTCAGGTCCGGAATACCATTCATCTGTTCCCGGAATCCACGACAAGAGCACCGGGAAATCCACTTTCCCGCTGCCCACCTGTACCTCAAACGATACAGCATCACTCATGTCTTTTTTAAAATAACATACCTGTGCACTGTTCTGATCCATAGCGATTCCGACGATCAGATTTCTCTCATTCATGTTCTTGCTCCTGAAATCAATTCGATTTTTCTACTGCATATTCTGCAGAAACTTTTCTGTAAAAGCATCCATCATCAGATACTCCTGCGCCTCGCGATCTAAGCCGGCTCTGTTGCCGGCATCTCTGCAGGCAAGCATTCTGTTCAACATTCTGTATCGCGAAATGCCATCCATGTCAGGTGCCTCCAGACGAATCTGCTGCTTTTCGCCGGTTTCCGTAACGCCATTTATTTCCGCAACAAAATAATAGGTAAGCGTTTCACCACTGAAAAGCAGAAACTCCCGGTTATAGATATTCTTATATCGGGGGGCAAGTGGTTCCTTTTTCCATCCCTCATCCGAGAATTCCGGATTTCTACTGATCTGATAAACCAGAGAAACCTTCGCATCCTGTGGATATCTTGCCTCTGCAAATATCTTATCTTCCAGCTGACAACCCTGGAGGAGCCTCCCTGGAAGACCCGTCATAAAAGAAAATACCAGTCCTTTTTCCACACAGTCCTCCAGCAGTTTCTTCGTAAGTGTCTCCGTCTTTGCATCTACCTTCTGTTTCTGCCCGGTTGCAGCATGCTTCAGATATGCAAGGGAACAGATCACCGGCAGTTTCCATCCATGGATCAATGTCTTTTCCAAAAAAACAAAGATCGCATTTTCTGTGTCTCTTTCCTCCAGTACATACAGGGAACTGTAGAATTCCAGGGTATCGTTGATGATCTGCTCTTTTCCGGAATTCATGATATAGCTCTTCAGGATCTCCCCGATCCGCTGCGGCGTACTTCCGGTAAATGTAATAAGCGAAAGGATTCTTTCCTCAAGCAGTCTGCTGTCCAGCTGAAAACCCTTTACATGCCCCCATAGTCCGATCAGCTCCTCCACGGAAGTCATCATATAGTCCTGCAGATAACGAAGGACCATTTCATCAAATACATGGAAACGGTAAACATGTTCCGCAAGATAGAGCAATTCCTCATCCTCCGCAAATTCCGTATCCAGGATCCGGCGCCTGGTATATTTCAGAAGCACATCGATCGCAACACCTTCGTATCCGAATTTTCCGATGATCTTTTCGCACTCTCTGTCAAGTCCAAGATCGATGAGGAGAGTCAGTGCAGCCGCTTTATCCACCTCTGCATAAGGCATAAAGTCCATTTTTCGAATTCTTTCCTCCAGGCTGTCATCCCGGCGATGGCCGCAATAATATTCCAACAATTTTTTGCGAATCTGTCTGCGATAGTTTTGGGTAAATGCCTCGTTCTTCTCCGCTGCGATATAATATTCCAGATTGGATGTGTTGATATGCATATCTGCCTTACTGCTGCCGCAGCAATAAAGAACCAGACCACTGTTCTCTACTCCGCAGGCAAGACATTTCTTTGCAATCTCGGCAGCATCCATAAGTGTTTCCATCTTATAAGAGATCGTGCCTGCGAACCGCCTGCGTTTCTCGTCCTCAAAAAGAATACAGGCATCCTCACTATAGATCCTGGGATAAGCCACACCATCTGTCAGGATGTAGCTTTCCTCCTCCGCAAGAGCCTCATGGCAAACGATCACTCTGCGGATCGATCTGTTTTCAACCGTTACTTTTCGTGCAAAAAGAACACGGCAGATTTCTTCCGCTTCATTCAAAGAATGGGGGACTGCAAGATATTTCTGATAAATGACCGCATAATCCCGGTTAATACGGCCCCTTGCAACAGAAGCTTTTGCAAACGACCTCATGGACTTATCATAATTCGAGAAGGTTGTGGGATCTTCCTGCTCGCTTTGTATAACGCTTGCAAAAAGAAACGCATTTTTTTTCTCACCAAGCGTATTATGATAAGCAAAATACATACGCACCTGCTGCGGAATCTTCTGACCGCTCTCACCATGTGCCGTCTCCATATAATATTCATAAAGCCGGGTCAGCTTGAGTTCCTGGTCCACTGCCAGTGCATACCATTTGAAATATTCTTCTTTTGCAGGTTCTCCCTGAATGAGCATCCGGCAAATCGCTTCCAGTATTTCCCGCCCCGGATATTGCTCGTATCCTTCTGTCAGGATTTTATATATCAGCGGAGAAAATTCACGAGTTCCCGTGCTCAGGAAAGCCACTCTCCTAAGAAGACTGCGGCTCAAAATGCCGTGTTTCTGTGCAAAGCGGACTACCTGCACATAGAAAGGTGACAGGCGACGCAAGAGGGACTCCTGTGCATTGATCAGCTGAAAAGCCCTCAGATACAGGAAAGGACTGATGCAGCCTTTCTCGTAGATCTGCTCCAACTCGTATATGACCTTTGCCGGCATATCTGCATATGCCGGATCTATCGAAAGGATCATGTCCAGATACAGATAGGTAACAGGCTCCTGACGATAGAAAAGATAAAGTTCCCTCAAAGTCTCCTCTCTGGATCTGATGCCAAGACGCAGATTGTAAGCCAGATAATAGTAAATGGCTTTTTCTAAATTTGACATCAAGTCCAGACGTCCCATATGTAGCGGTTTGAGCATTTTTTCGGCCTGTTGCTCTTTATCATCCGTATAGAGAAGAAATGCATCGTAAAGCAATGCCAGTATGTCATGAGAATCCTCTTCCCGCATCTCACTGACGCTCTTGCGAGACGTGGCGATCCAGCTCCGATAATCGACCTGATGAAGCTGCAGTTTCATGTAACATTTCATCAAATCCATGATACGACGCCTGCGTACAGCCGTCTTATAAACCTTAAGCCCTTCATCCGAAGATGCCTCAATTTCAAATTCGATCGTCTGATATACGGTTTTAATGATGATCCTGCCATATTTTTTTACCGTTCCCAGCAATTCTCTGTGGATGATAAATTCCATGGCATAGAGTCTGCCGATAAAATCTTCAGATGTCACAATCTTCTTTGGCACCGAAATGAAATCTCCGGCCACATCTATTTCCATGCGGGTGTATCCCCAGTTGTTTTTATAGATGTAAATGATATCTTTCTGAGAGACGTCCAGGCAATAGACACCCTTATCTGTCTTATCGATACTGAGCATGACCGGTTCCTTTAATCCGCATGCGATCAGGAATTCTTCCAGATGCTGATATGTGACAGGATTGTGGGAAAGACCCATATAAAGTGCCTGATATTTTTTATTTTTACCGATGAGTAGTTTTGCGAAGGATGGCTTGGTAAAAATGTGAAAGCCTTCCCGCATATCTTTCGCACAGAGTTTTGCAAACTCCTCAAGCGTGCGGATCTTTTTTCCCTCGCTTCCGGCTCTCACATCTGTCACAGAAGCCCTTACCGGTATGCTGACAGCTCCACAGTTGCTGTTGAGCAATATGCTTCCCTCAATGGTATCGCCGGCGGCCAGGCCTTCCGTATCGATTCCAAAAAGAATGCCCTCAGAACCATCGTTCAAGCGATTATCTGCAAGCAAAATACGCCGACAGTCAGAGGTTACGATTCCTCTTACCCGGCTTCCATCTTCCGCAGATACAAGAATTGTGTCTTTATATTTTTTTCCTTCCTGAATACTGACATCTATTTCAGAAATAGAAAGAAGAGGTTTGCTGTGCATTCCGATCACCATACCTTTGTTTCTTGACGAAATTTTATCATCGTCTTACAATCTGTAGTATACACCACAGGCGGATTCCGTGCAATCGAACAGTTCACCCTGATGGAAGATCAGGGAGGTCCCACGGAAGATCAGAAAGCATTCGATCTGTGGTTTATAAAAAAGAGAAAAAAGAGGCGTAAGCATCATGTTAAAGCATAAAGACCATTTTCACGGAAGTGACCTGGAAAAAATCGAAGAGATCTATCACATCAAAAAAGAAGATATCATCAGTTTCTCAGCAAATGTAAATCCTCTGGGGATCTCCGGCAAACTCCGTTCTTCCCTCGGAGCTTCTCTGGACGCGATCACCACTTATCCCGACAGAGATTACAAAGCACTAAAAACCTGCATGGCAGAGTATGCCGGAACGGTTCCGGAAAATATCATTGTCGGAAACGGTTCCACCGAGCTGATTTCTCTGGTCATTTCCATATGCAAACCCAGAAAAGCCCTGATCCTCGGTCCTACATACTCCGAATACGAAAGAGAGATCTCTCTGGCCGGCGGCAGTACTCTTTACTACCCGCTTCAGGAAGAAAACGATTTCAAAATGAATGTAAAAGAATTCTGCAGCACACTGAATGACAGTATAGATATGCTTGTGCTCTGCAATCCCAACAACCCGACTTCCACGGCCGTTTCCAGAGGGGACATGCGGAAAATCCTGGATACCTGTCTGAAATACGGCATTTTTGTGATGATTGATGAAACTTATGTGGAGTTTACCCACGAGGAAGATAAAATTTCTTCCGTGCCGCTCACAAACTACTACACCAATCTGATCATTCTGCGTGGAACTTCTAAATTTTTTTCGGCTCCGGGCCTTCGTCTGGGTTATGCCATTACCGGCAGCAGAGACCTGGTACGTTCGATCAGCGCAAGGCAAAATCCCTGGTCGATCAGTTCTCTTGCAGAGATTGCCGGACGACTCATGTTCCGGGACGAAGAATATATCCGTAAAACCAGAGATTTGATCTTCAGTGAACGCTCTCGCCTGTACGAACTTCTTTCCGGATGGGATCCTGTAAAAGTTTACAGACCAGCTGCCAACTTTATGCTGGTCAAGATCCTGCGGGAAGATGTGGACGCAGATATGCTCTTTGATCATTGCATCCGCAAAGGATTGATGATCCGAAACTGCTCGACTTTCCCGTTTCTGGATGCCAGCTATATCCGCTTCTGCTTTATGAAACCGGAACAGAACGATATGCTGATCGAGGCGTTTGCCGAACTGCTGCAGCGCTGAAGCCGCCAAATGTCCGAAAATGTGTGCGTACTTCGTGCGCCCAATTTTCGGCCGCTTTGCGGCCATAATCATAAAAAATGTCCATGCGCCGGCCTGTCAGGCCGGCGCATTTCCTGTGTAGAGCTGGTAATACTTTCCCTTCTCTTCCATAAGCATTTCATGTGTGCCGCGTTCGATAATACGGCCCTGCTCGAGAACCATGATGCAGTCTGCGTTGCGCACTGTAGAGAGGCGATGGGCGATCACGAAAGTAGTCCGTCCTTTCATAAGGGCATCCATGCCCTCCTGAACAATGCGCTCTGTTCTGGTATCGATAGAACTGGTTGCCTCATCCAGGATCAGTACAGGCGGATTCTCGACTGCCGCACGAGCGATCGCAAGCAGCTGCCTCTGTCCGTGGCTTAAGTTTTCCCCATTTCCGATCAGCATGGTATCGTAACCTTGCGGCAGACGGCTGATAAAAGTATCCGCATTGGCCAGTTTAGCTGCCGCATAAATCTCCTCGTCCGTAGCGTCCAGTTTTCCGAAGCGAATATTATCCTTTACCGTTCCGGTAAACAGACAGGTGTCCTGAAGGACCATACCAAGGGAGCGGCGCAGATCTGCCTTTTTGATCTTATTAATATTGATGCCGTCGTAGCGGATCTTGCCATCCTGAATATCATAAAAACGATTGATCAAGTTTGTGATCGTGGTCTTGCCAGCGCCGGTAGATCCGACAAATGCGATCTTCTGTCCGGGCTCTGCGAAGAGTTTTACATCATGCAGAACCATCTTCTCCGGTACGTAACCAAAATCCACATCATCCATCACCACATGACCCTTCAGTTCTCTGTATTCAACCTCATGTGTTGCCTGGTGTTCATGACGCCATGCCCACATGCCTGTTCTTTCTGTACATTCTTTGATCCGGCCGTTTTCTTTGATCGCACGTACCAACGTCACATAACCGTTATCACTTTCCGGCTCTTCGTCCAGTAAGCGGAAGATACGGTCCGCTCCGGCCATTGCCATAACAATGGCATTCAGCTGCTGGCTGACCTGGTTGATCGGCATGGTAAAGCTTTTTACAAAGGTCAGGAAACTCGCAAGGGTTCCCAGTGTGACACCGGCATAGCCGGAAATACCCAGGATTCCACCGACGATCGCACATAATACATAAGTACAGTTACCAAGCTGCGCATTAGCCGGCATCAGCACATTGGCATATTTATTGGCATTATCCACACTGTCAAAAAGCTGATCATTGATCTTTTTAAAGTCGGCCTTACTCTCTTCCTCATGGCAGAAGACTTTGACAACTTTCTCGCCCGTCATGATCTCTTCCACATACCCATTCAGAATGCCTACATTTTTCTGCTGCTCCATGAAATACTTTCCGGAAAGGCCGGCCAGTTTTCTGGTAGTCAGCAACATAAGACAGACCATTGCCAACGTCAAAATGGTAAGCGGAATACAGAGGATCAGCATGCTCACCAATACACTTGCTATGGTAAAGGCACTGTTGATCATCTGCGGGAGGCTCTGGCTGATCATCTGCCTGAGTGTATCAATATCGTTTGTGTAGATTGACATGATATCGCCGCGGGCATGTGTGTCAAAATAGCGGATCGGCAGGGTTTCCATATGACCGAACAGTTCATTCCTCAAATTGCGGAGGGTTCCCTGGGTCACATAGATCATGATCCTGTTATAGGAAAATGTCGCAGCTGCACCGATCGCATAAAAGGCTGCCACACGTAAAATAGCTGCGAGCAGAGGGCCAAAATCCAGACTGTTTGCATTCAGCATCGGTGTGATATAATCGTCGATCAGACTCTGGATAAACATTGTTCCCTGTACATTGCAGAGAACACCGACGATGATACACACCAGCACGATGATGCAATGCGGCAGATACCAGCGGAAAATATATCTCATCAATCTGGCAAGCACTTTCATGGGGTGATCCACACCCGGCTTCATGCCTCTTGGTTTCATACCCATTGGTCCCGGCATTACAGCTCACCTCCATTCTCATCGAAGTCACCGCCGCCCTGTGTCTGTGACTCGTAAACTTCTCTGTAGATCTCGTTCGTCTTCAGAAGATTCTCGTGTGTATCAAAAGCATTTATGCAGCCATCATCCATTACAATGATCCGGTCCGCATCCTGCACGCTGGAAATTCTCTGGGCAATAATGATCTTGGTGGTATCCGGAATTTCCTCCCGGAAAGCACGACGGATCCTGGCATCTGTTGCTGTATCCACGGCACTGGTAGAATCATCCAGCACCAAAATTTTAGGCTTTTTCAGAAGGGCACGGGCAATACAGATACGCTGCTTCTGGCCACCGGAAACATTGGTTCCGCCCTGGGAAACAAAGGTATCATATCCTCTCGGCATAGCCTCAATAAAATCGTCGGCACAGGCCAGGCGGCAGGCGCGCTGGCATTCTTCAAACGTTGCTTCCTTGTTTCCCCAGCGCAGATTGTCGAGGATCGTTCCCGAAAAAAGAACGTTCTTCTGCAGTACCACAGATACCTGATTGCGCAGTGCCTCCATATCGTACTCCCTGACATCCTTTCCACCGACTTTAACGGATCCATCATCCACATCGTAAAGACGGCTCAGCATATTGACAAGACTGGTCTTGGCGCTTCCCGTTCCTCCGATGACACCGATGGTCTCACCGGAGCGGATCTTCAGGTTGATATCCTGCAATACCGGCTTCTCTCCTGTCTTATGATAACTGAAATAAACATGCTCATAGGAAATGCTGCCATCGGCGACCTCATAACACGGATCTTCCGGGTTTTTCAAATCGCTGGTTTCACTCAGGACCTCGCAGATACGACGCGCACTGGCTTCACTCATGGAAACCATTACAAATACCATGGACATCATCATCAGACTCATGAGGATATTCATGCAGTATGCCAGCAGACTCATCAGTTCACCTGTTGTCAGCTGATCCACCACGATCATTTTCGCACCGAACCAGCTGATCAGCAGGATGCAGGCATAAACCGTAAGCTGCATAAGAGGCATATTGTATGTGATGATCTTTTCAGCCCGCACAAACAGCCTGTAAATATTGCCACTTGCCTTTTGCAGTTTCTGCGTTTCCATATCTTCACGCACAAAAGCTTTTACAACACGAATTCCGGTAACGTTCTCCTGGATGCTTTCGTTCAGGTCATCATATTTTGGGAAAGCCGCCTGGAAATATTTTGTAGCCTTCATCATGATCAGAACCAGTAAAAAGCCCAGAATAACCACCGCGATCAGATAAATAAAAGCCAGTCTGGCATTGATGGTAAAGGCAAAAATCATGGCAATGATCAGAGAAAAAGGAGATCTGGTAAACATACGGAGGATCATCTGAAATGCCATCTGAACGTTCGTGACATCGGTCGTGAGCCTGGTGACAAGCGATGCCGTACTGAAGCGGTCGATATTTGAGAAAGAAAATGTCTGTATATTTTCGAACATTGCTTCTCTCAGATTTTTCGCAAGTCCTGCGGATGCACGAGCACCCAGTTTGCCGCCCATAACGCCGAAATACAGGCCCAGAAGTGCGCAGAACAACATGCATACGCCCACGAAAACAATGTGTTTCAGGTCTCCTTTCTCAACACCGTTATCAATGATAGACGCCATGAGGAAGGGGATCAACATCTCGACGACAACTTCACCGATCATGCAAAGAGGAGTCAAAATAGAAACCTTTTTAAATTCCTTTATGTATGACCCCAGCGTTTTTATAACTTCCATATAAAATTTCCTTTCGCTTTTATATATCAAAACAAACGAATCAATTCGCAATGCATTCGCTATAAACCGATCAATTCATATCAATCTTTCTGCTGACCGTAATATAAAGAACGGTTTCCCTGCGTTTCAAAGTCTCCTTCATATCGATCAAACGCTGATTCTCGGATCCCCGAAAGGCAAGACTGATATTTTTCTGTGCCTCGATGAACTCTCCATCCACCAGGATATCCAGCAGACTTAACATCTCATCCGTACATGCACAACGCGCCCTGCCGTTTTCTGCCTGCAGGTCGCTCTCAAGTGTGTAACCTGTATAACACCAGATATTTTTTTCTGGAAATCGTTCCTTCACACGCTTCAGGAAAGGAAGAAGGATTTTCTGATTGGATGGTTCAAAGGGTTCTCCACCCAGCAGGGAAAGTCCGGAGATATAGCCCGGCTCCAGCGTCCCGAGAATCTCATCCTCAACCTCCCGGTCAAAGACATTCCCATACTCAAAATCCCAGGTCATGGGGTTAAAACAGCCCTTGCAGTGGTGGGTGCATCCGGAAACGAAAAGGGATGTGCGGACGCCTTCTCCGTTTGCTATATCGCATTTTTTGATCTCAGCATAGTTCATGAAATATATTTCTCCTTATTTATTGAAGAACAAGGGGCATACTTTACGCAAGTCAACAGGAATCCAACAAGGACACGGAGTCACCCATGTCCTTGTCAAAATCATTCTTCAGCTTACAGATGCAGTACTCTCTCCCGAATCTCCTGCGTACGTCCCTGGTTCCAGAACTGTGTTCCGATATAGCCGCATGTTCTTCTGGCAACATTCATCTTGTTCTGGTCACGATTGCCACATTTGGGGCATTCCCATACAAGCTTGCCGCCTTCATTCTCCACAACACGAATTTCTCCGTCGAAACCGCACACCTGGCAGTAGTCGCTCTTGGTATTCAGCTCCGCATACATGATATTGTCGTAGATAAACTGCATGATCTGCAATACCGCATCAATATTATCCTGCATGTTGGGAACTTCAACATAGCTGATCGCACCGCCGGGTGAAAGTGCCTGGAACTTACTCTCAAGCGCAAGTTTGGAGAAAGCATCGATCTCTTCCGTTACATGCACATGGTAGGAATTTGTAATATAGTTCTTATCTGTCACACCCGGGATGATACCGAAACGTTTCTGCAGACACTTGGAAAATTTATATGTGGTGGACTCAAGCGGTGTTCCGTACAGAGAGTAATGGATATTTTCCGCCTTCCTCCACTTCATGCAGGCATCGTTCAGAGCCTGCATGATGCGAAGACCGAATGCCTCACCTTCCGGCTCAGTAAGCTTTTTGCCTGTCACCTCGTATACGCACTCCCAAAGACCTGCGTAACCGAGAGAAATGGTTGAATAGCCGCCGTGAAGCAGCTGGTCTATCGTCTCCCCTTTTTTGAGACGAGCAAGTGCACCGTACTGCCAGAGAATCGGCGCCGCATCTGTCAATGTGCCTTCCAGACGCTCATGGCGGCACTGCAGTGCTCTGTGGCAAAGTTCCAGTCTTTCATCAAGGACCTCCCAGAACTTCTCCTCGTCTTTTTTCTCCTTGCATGCCGTACATGCAACATCCACAAGATTAATGGTTACAACACCCTGATTAAAACGCCCATAGTATTTAGGTTTCCCATTCTCATCAACGTAGGGAGTCAGGAAACTTCTGCACCCCATACAGGTATAGCAGTTGCCGTTTCCGTTATCATCTACCTTGAGCTGCAGCATGATCTTCTCGGAAATGTAATCCGGAACCATACGTTTTGCGGTACATTTTGCTGCCAGTTCAGTGAGGTACCAGTACTGGCCATCCTTCGTAATATTATCTTCCTCGAGCACATAGATCAATTTCGGGAAAGCCGGCGTAACAAAGACACCCGCCTCGTTCTTAACACCTTCATAGCGCTGACGGAGGATCTCGCGGATGATCAGGGCAAGATCCTTTTTCTCCTGCTCATTTCGCGCCTCGTTCAGATACATAAAGAAGGTGATAAAGGGTGCCTGACCGTTCGTTGTCATCAAAGTAACGACCTGATACTGCAGAGTCTGCACACCTTTTTGAACTTCTGCGAAAAGTCGTTTTTCTACCACTTCGCTGATCGCCTCCTCAGACGATACGGCGCCGAGGATCTTCATCTCCTCTTCCACTTCACCGCGGATCTTCTCGCGGCTGATCTGAACAAAGGGTGCCAGATGTGTCAGAGAAATGCTTTGACCGCCGTACTGGCTGGAAGCTACCTGGGCGATAATCTGTGTTGCTATATTGCAGGCTGTGGAGAAACTATGCGGTTTTTCAATGAGGGTCTCGCTGATAACAGTGCCGTTCTGCAGCATATCCTCGAGATTGACCAGATCGCAGTTGTGCATGTGTTGTGCAAAATAGTCGCTGTCATGGAAATGGATGATGCCGGCCTTGTCCGCCTCTACGATCTCCCTGGGAAGCAGCATGCGGTTTGTCAGGTCGCGGCTTACTTCGCCGGCCATATAATCCCTCTGTACACTGTTTACTGTCGGGTTCTTATTGGAATTTTCCTGTTTTACTTCCTCGTTGTTGCACTCGATCAATGTAAGGATCCGGCTGTCGGTACTGTTTGCCTTTCTGATCAGAGTACGCTGATAACGATAGCGCACATAGCAGCGAGCGATCTCGAAAGCGCCAGTTGCCATGATCTGATTCTCTACCATATCCTGGATTTCCTCCACTGATACCGCTCTGGGTATCTTGTGGCATTTGTATTCTACAAAATCCGCAATGTCATTGATCTGCTCATTGGTAAGATGTGCTGTCTCGCAGGCATCGCTTGCCTTCCGGACCGCGTTCACGATCTTGCTGACATCGAAGTCAGCCTCCGCTCCGTTTCTTTTAATAATCTTCATTCCATTATTCCTCCACGCAAAATCATAATTACAACTGTACGCATGTAGTTCGTACGCCGCTAATTATATATCGTACATGGCAAATATATATGTTGCAAATGCAACAATTTTGCAATAAAATACAAAATATAGTATTTATTTTTTTATTCAGATACCATATGGGGTAATGTTATGGAACTGCGAAAAGACCTGAAAATGCTGATAAACAGCCGTTTTTCCTGGTTGAATCAGGCAGAAATCATCCAGGAAAAGAAATTTGCAAGAGGCGGAACGATCCTCTCACCAGATATGGAAGCCGGAACTCTGGCTTTTCTTGCCGAAGGGACAGCTTTTTTGGAATCTGAACTTCCGGATGGTCACAGGCGTCTGCTGGATTACTACAGAAGCGGAGATATCCTGATGCGCGATGTCATTCCCGGATTATCCGAAGAAAACATCAGAATCTCAGCCAAAACCGGCTGCCTGATCCTTTTTTTTCGTGAAAAACCCTTATCTCCGCTGCCATCCGAAACGTTTTTGCAACAACAACTGCGCACCACATCCCATATCTATATCATGGCGCAGCCAACGATACGTCAGAAACTTATGGCCTATTTCCGTTTTCTGCAAAACCTGCACGGAGGGCGTAGCCTGATCTCACTGCCCATAAGTCTTACGGACCTGGCAGATTATCTGGCTGTCGACAGGAGCGCCATGATGCGGGAGCTTGCCGCTCTGAAATCCGAAGAATTGATCACCACACACGGAAAATTGCTCCTGCTCACATGACAGACTTTCATGAGAACACAGATGATCAATCCCCTGTCTCCAAGCAACAGAAATGTCACTTTCTTTGCAGGAAACCGGATCCTCATATCAGGGCATCCAGGATCGCACGGCTTTTCAGCGGCCGGTCTATGATCTTCTCCATATGCCGTTCTACCACATAGTCCAATTCGGCCAGCACCTCTTCTTTCAGTGTGAACGTATACAGCTTTCCAACGGGGGAAGTCATGATATACCTGCAGGTATAAAGTGCAGAAGGACTCAGGATACGCGTATCGGGTGCGTATTCTCCGTTGATCGTCATGATCCGCAGCTCAAATATACGGCGGACAAGCCTGTTATCCAGACTGGGATTCAGGATCGCCTTCATAGTCAGGAACAGCAGGTTCAGCGTATCCCCCGCATCTACATTTTCGCGTCCGTAATAATCCGCCAGGTCCAGAAAATAAAACCCGTAATAAACACCAGGCTGCTCTTTTGCCAGTTCTGTAAAATAAGACTTCACTGAAGCCCCGGTCAGATTACAGGATGTCCTGCCTTGAACAAGATCGAATCTTCCTGTCGCAAAAGGATTGGTAGCCGCAAGCAGCGTACTTCCCTGCCGCCGCGCACCGCGCGCAAAGGCAGAAATCTTGCCAAGCTGACGAGTCAGCAGAACAAGACGTTTATCATTTTCACCTATGGGAGATGCAGACAGCACCATGCCATCCGCCTGTATCAGCTCACTCATGCTTTCAGATCTTTTCTGTCATATCCATAATTTTTGACAAGCAGATCACTGTCGCGCCAATCCTTACGCACCTTGACCCACAGCTTCAAATTTACTTTGTACTCCAGCATATTCTCGATATCGGGGCGGGCCTCACTGCCGATCTTTTTCAGCATCGCGCCCTGTTTCCCTATGATAATGCCCTTGTGGGAATCTCTCTCACATACAATCGTTGCCTCTATATCATAGAGGTCGCCGGATTTGCGCAGCTGCATTTTTTCGATCATCACCGCTATTCCGTGCGGGATCTCCTCGCCCAAAGAGCGCAGTGCTTTTTCCCGGATGATCTCCGCAACCAGCTGCCGCATGGGCTGGTCTGTGATCGTATCTTCATCATAAAACATAGGACCGTAAGGGAGGTATCGGAACAGAGAAGAGATCACCTCATCCAGTCCAAGCCCTCGAAGTGCAGAAACTGCAAGAATGTCATCAAACGAATAAATCTTTCTGTACATCTCGATGACAGCCGGAAGATCACTTTTTTTCACCTTATCAATCTTGTTGATAACAAGAATGACAGGCAGTTTTTCCCTGCGAAGCATCTCTGCTATATGCTGTTCTCCCGCACCCACATAGGAACCTGGTTCTACCAGCCAGAGGATCGCATCCACTTCGTGGATCGTGCTCTCCGCAGCATAGACCATGTACTCACCGAGCCTGTTTTTGGCTTTATGGATGCCCGGGGTATCTAAAAACACGATCTGTCCCCTTTCACAGGTATAGACTGTCTGGATACGGTTGCGTGTGGTCTGCGGTTTTCTGGAAGTAATGGCAATCTTCTGCCCGATCAGATGGTTCATCAAAGTTGATTTTCCCACATTCGGCCGTCCGATCAGGGCCACAAAGCCCGATTTTGTTGTATCTGAATTTATCATTTTAAAACCTTTCGTTTCTCAGCCACGAAAATGCTATTTTCCATTATCGGGCAGGATCGTCTTTTTCATTCCACAAATTTTTAAGCCTGTACGAATGCTTCTACCGAATCAAAGAGATCTGCGTATTTCTCTACTGCCGCCTCGCTTCCGATCACAGTGATGCTGGCTCCGGAAAGAGCGCTCCTGACATCCTCGGCCGTTGCCCGGATATCCGCCGCCGTCGCCGCAAGCACCTGATCTCGTTCTCGCTGGAGCAATTCCATGTTTACTTCCGTATAATAAGCATTCAGGGAAAGCGATCCTTTTGCGCAGGGATTCATCGGTGTATCCATTTCGCTGATCGTTCCGATAACATATCGGGTCATGGCTCTCTCATCTGCTTCAAACGATTCAAGGAAGTCAGGAAGTGCCTCGTAAATATCAAGCGTATTTTTCAAATGCGGATCGCGATAGGAAACCAAAGCCATATTTCCGCTTCTTCTGAATGTGCTCATGCAGCCATAAGCCCCGCCCAGAACGCGGATCCGCATCCACAGATATTCATAATTGAGCATGGTGTGAAGCACACGCATGATCCCTGTGTATTCGTAGTCTTTCTTCCCATAATTTCCGCCGATTGCAACATATTGCACCTGACCGGATGTTTTGAAAGCCTCTTTGCGGATCGTTTTTTCCCAGACAAAGGATCCCGTACGGACCGAATCTGTATACAGAACTTCTTTCAGTGCCTCTATATTTTCCGCATAACCGTCCAGTTCTTCCCGGTCAGCCGTCAAAGAGATCACCAGATTTTCCGGACGAAATACCATCCGCATCAGTTCTTTCAGTTTACTGCAGATCTCATCTTTTTTCTCTTCAAAATCTTGTTCCAGCCCCTCGATGAAACGATAATAGGATATTCCTGCGACACGGTCCAGCCAGCTTGTACCCGGCAGCAGCGTGGACATGACACGTTCTACCGCAGAGGAATGTCCTGCCGCCTGCAAAGAGGACTGCAAACCTGCCTTCTGCCCGGAAATGATCTCTTTCAGACGTTTCTGATCGTCGAAATCTGATGTCAGCAGGATCTCCCGGATCATATCAAAAACAAATCCTCGTTTGGGATAGAGGTATTTTGCCCGAATTCCCATGACCCGGAAGCTGCCGCCTCCCAGATTCTGATTAGGAAACATCTGGGCACCGAAAGCTATGCCTCCGGTGTTGCCGGTGATCTCGTGACTCAGCTCGTTGTAAGAATAATGTTCTGTGCCCAGTGACCCAAGCGCAGCCTTAAGCAGTCCAATATAGGGGAGCAGATCATCCGGAACCTCTGCCGTATCAAAAAGCAGATCCAGATAGCCGATCCCGTTTGTAAAGAAATCATGATACAAAAGTTTTGTATCTCCGAAATACATTTCCTCGTTCCGAATCTGATAATGTGTCTCCTGATCGATCTCCGAGCGTTTCAGCATGGGCACACTCTCCAGTGCCTCTTTACTGTCTTCCTCTTCCTGATATTCCTGCAGTGCTTTGGTTTCCGCAACCAGATGCTCAATTTCTGCATCGGATAACGATGCCTTATACGCCGCAAGGACATCTGCTGTTTTCTGCTCCCGTTCCGCTGCAAGTCCTCTGCGTGGTGAGAGTGTTACCATGGCACCATGCGGATTATTCAACAATTCATCGGTGATCAGGCGTTCAAAATAACCCTGATCTACTTTTTCTTTCATCTGCTCAAATACAGAGAGTCCCTTCAGATAAAGGAACGGATCCGTGTCATCATAAAGCCAGCTGTCAAACATATTCAGTCCGTAGATCAGTCCGCGGGGATAGGATGCAAAATCCGCCTCGCGGAAGCGGAACTCCTGAGCATTGATCCCGGCCAGCAGCGCTTTTCGGTTCAATCCATGCTCCGCCAGATCTGTAAGGATATCAGTGATGATCTTCTGAAATGCTTCCGCCTGATCTGCATCCGCGCCCTTGGAAACGATTGAGAAAAAGGGCTGACGGATTCCATCATCAAAGGCACCGTAAACATCCTTTCCGATTTCAGCATCCAGCAATGCCTGTTTAACCGGGGCTCCGGGTGCATTCAAGATGGCATATTCAAGGACCTGAAAAGCAGCATTCTTCAAGGCATCCTTTGCATTGCCGACTACAAAACTGCGGGAAAGATAGGTGTTTTTCTCCAGTGGTTCATCATCCAGAACCGGATAAAAAGCCTCGATATCCTTTGTTTGTGCAAAAGGCATCTGAAGCGGGATCTCGGAATCGACCGAAATCTTCTCAAACCGGCTCAGGTATTCCTGATCGATCCAGTCCAATGTCTTTTCCATATCCATGTTGCCGTAAAGATAGATATAACTGTTAGACGGATGATAATACTTTTTATGAAAAGCAAGAAATTCCTCATAAGTCAATTCCGGTATGACCTCCGGATCTCCTCCGGACTCCACGCCGTAAGGGGTATCCGGGAAAAGGATACTGAAAACAGTACGGTCAAGTACTTCGTCCGCAGAGGAAAAAGCCCCCTTCATCTCATTATAAACAACTCCGTTATAAGTCAATGCATCTTTTGCATCTGCCAGATGATAATGCCAACCCTCCTGCCGGAAGATCATCTCGTTCTGATAAATATTCGGATAAAAAACCGCGTCCAGATAGACTTCCATAAGGTTGGCAAAATCCTTATCATTGCAGCTTGCAACCGGGAACATGGTCTTGTCCGGATAGGTCATTGCGTTCAGGAATGTATTCAGGGAGCCCTTTGCCAGTTCCACAAAAGGATCCTTCAGCGGAAATTTCCTGGATCCGCAAAGGACCGTATGCTCAATGATATGTGCCACACCTGTAGAATTTTCCGGCGGTGTGCGAAAAGCGATATTGAAAACCTTATTCTCATCGTTGTTTGCAAGCAGCGCAACTCTGGCGCCTGTTTTTTTGTGCCGAAGAAGGCTGCCCTTTGCATGGACATCTTCGATCATTTCCTCTGTTAGAAGTTCGTAAGCCTGGGACATGTAAATACCTCTGTATATTAATGATTGATTTTTTACCTGCAAATTATAGCACAGGCGATGGAGTGGGGCAAGGCGGCGAAATCCGACAACGACAGCCCTACAACGCCAGCGGCCGCTGTAATGGTAATCTGCATCTGCCTGCGTCCGTTTTCAGTTATCTATAAAGAAAGAGCCATTACGCTGAATCAATCCAGCGTAACAGCCCTGAAATTTCACGTTTTTTAATATTTAAGCCAGTTTTCCTTTCGCGATCTCTGCGAGGGAAGCAAATCCTTCCTTATCGTTAACAGCCATATCAGCAAGGACCTTACGGTTCAGCTCGATACCGGCCTGTTTCAGGCCAAACATGAATTTGCTGTAGGAAAGGCCATTGATTCTTGCTGCTGCATTGATACGAGCGATCCACAGCTGACGGAACTGACGTTTTTTCTGTTTTCTTCCTGCATAAGAACTTGTAAGAGCTCTCATTACAGACTGTTTTGCAACTCTGTACTGTTTGCTTCTGGCTCCTCTGTATCCTTTCGCCAGTTTCAATACTCTGTTATGTTTTTTTCTGGCATTTAAGCCGCCTTTGATTCTAGCCATTTTTTATTTCCTCCTCAACCAATTATAAATAGGGCAAAATCTTCTTCATGTTCTTTACGTTTGTCTCGTCCAGAACTGTCTGTTTTCTCAGATTTCTTTTTCTCTTTGTTGTCTTCTTGGTCAGGATGTGGCTCTTGTAAGCTTTGTTTCTGACTAATTTACCGGTACCGGTAACTTTAAAGCGTTTTGCAGCTGCTCTGCTAGTTTTCATTTTTGGCATTGTCTTAAGTCCTCCTTAAATTATCAATTGCGTTTTTCGCTTAAAACCATAGTCATGCTTCTGCCCTCGACCTTCGGGGCTTTTTCGATGACAGCAATGTCCGCAACCTTCTCGGCAAACTCGTCGAGAATATGCTTGCTGCTGTTCATATGCGCCATTTCACGGCCGCGGAAACGAAGAGTGATCTTCACCTTGTCCCCCTTAGACAGAAATTTTCTTGCGGCACCTACTTTAGTGTTTAAATCATTTGTATCAATGTTAGGAGAAAGTCGAACCTCTTTCAGTTCTACTGTTTTCTGTTTCTTTCTGGCTTCTTTTTCTTTTCTTGCCTGCTCGTATCTGAATTTCCCATAATCGATGATCTTGCACACCGGCGGTTTTGCCATTGGCGCGATCTTTACCAGATCGAGTCCTGCCTCCTGTGCCTTCATATAAGCATCTCTGGCAGACATGATACCAAGCTGTTCTCCACTTTCACTGACCAGACGGACTTCTCTGTCGCGAATCTGTTCATTAATCATTAAATCGCTAATTGTAGTATACCTCCTCATTCACTACAGTCATATCCACCTTTTCCCATATCATAAAAAACACGACCACGTCTTTATGATATACGCACATGTGCTGGTGCACGCCACTTCTTATGATAATACGCATCGCTTCGGCTTACGGCTTTCGCCACTTGATCCCGATTATCATAAAAAACGTCCATGCGGGCTGTGCCAGCACCACATCACATGATAATACGCATCGCTCCGTCTTACGGCTTTCGCCACTTGATCCCGATTATCATAAAAAACGTCCATGCGGGCTGTGCCAGCACCACATCACATGATAATACGCATCGCTCCGCCTTACGGCTCTCGCGCTGCTA
>R11__coassemble_526_pt1 | contig 24868 bp, 18 predicted proteins | sample R11__metabat2_high_PE_057 | metagenome-assembled genome bin R11 | reverse complement strand
CTATGTATTTAAATCCGGATATTTTGTATTATCACCTTTCTGCCGGACATCATGTCGAATATATTCGTGCAAAACATCCTGCAGCTGAATTAAAAAGGCCGCTCTATTTCAGCCCTGCTGTACAGGAAAACGATCATCTGATCTTTTTTAAAGATCTTGACTGTCTCCCTGAGGAAGGAACTTACCTTTGCTTTCAAATGCCTCTCCTCCCTCCAAAAGCCTCTGAAATCAGCATTTTGTTGATCAAGGACGATGCTGATCCAGATATTGTGTACAATGAAGTCCAGTCCATTTTTGATCTTTACGACGAATGGGAGGATGACTGTCAGAGGAGCCTCGTACGCAACCAGAGCTTTCAGCACTTGCTTCAGGTTACATATCACCACTTTCCATATCCGGTCTGCCTGACCGACGACCAGTTCTCCGTTGTCGCAACCGTACACGAGGAGAATTGCAGCTTCAGTATGTTTGAAGACGATACGATCCTTTCTGCTGAAATTGTAAACCATCTGATCTCCAACCCTCATATCCGTGGTCTGGAAATGCTGGAGGGCGTTATCGATTTCGATTACGACGAAAACTACAAACTGTACAATTTTATTACAAGCGGAACTTACCGTGGCAGACTGATCATGGGCATTCGTAATGACAGGGATCATGCAGTGGCGGAACTGATTCTTTCCCACCTTGCCGATTTTGTTGAAGTTCTGCTGGCCCGCTTCGGTTCCTTTCAGATTTCCTCCGGAAGCGTACAATCCCAGCTTCACACCTTTCTTACCGAGCAGCTGAGTGGTATCGCTGCATCTGCAGACAAGATGAACCGGCTGACTTCTATTACCGGCTGGTCCGAAACAGCTCCCTATATGATGATTTATTTTCTCCCGGAGCATCGCCTGAAACGCGAGCTTTATCCACCTTATCTGGTGTCTATGATCGAAAATCACTGGCCCGGTGTCTGTGCTGTGGAACATCACAATAATGTAGCTGCACTCATCAACATGGAACTTTATGGCTTTCAGGATAAAGAAGATTTTTTTCAATCCCTTGCTTATCTGGTCCGTGACGGTCTTATGATAGCCGGCTGCAGCCGCATCTTCAACAGTCTCTCTGATGCCAGCCTCTTTTTCCGTCAGGCAGAGTATGCCATTGAATTCGGCAAAAAAAAATCACCGACCAGGTGGTATTTCCTGTTCGATGATTATTGTCTGGATTATATGCTTTATTACGGCATCGGTGTTTTTAAACCGGAACAAATCTGTCATCCCGCCCTGATTCAGCTTCGAAAACATGATCAGGAGAAACAGACCAGCTATTACGAAACGATTGAGATGTACTTCCGGGAACAATTCAATATGAGTGTTGCCGCTCAGAAGCTTTTTATCCACAGAAGCACCTTTATCAACCGGATCGAGCGTATCGAAGAACTGACCCGCATAAACCTCGCAGACAACAACACACGGCTTTATTTAGCACTTTCCATGCGTCTGCTGCGAGATTCTGCAAAGGATGTTACCTTTCAATTTTATGTATAAAGAGTCCGCTGCGAAGCTTGGGTTCAAACCAGGTGGATTTTGGGGGCATCAGCCTGCCGGCATCCGCCACGGCAAACAGTTCCCCGATCGATGTGGGATACATGGCAAATGCAGCCTTGCAGTCCTTCTTGCATCTGCGCTCCAGTTCTCCAAGTCCGCGGATGCCGCCGACAAAGTCGATCCTGGAATCTGTTTTCGGATCCTGAATATTCCAAATGGGACCCAATACCTCTCTCTGAAGGAAAGCCACATCCAGTGCCTCCACCGGATCGTCCTGGCATTTTTCTGCTTTTGCTTTCAAGCAATACCATGTACCTGCCAGATAAAAGCCCATCTCGCCTTTTTGGGTAGGTCTGTATGCGGATCCACCGACTTTTCGGATCTCAAACATTTCGGAAAGGCGATCTAAAAGCGCCTCTTCTGTCATTGCGTTCAGATCCTTCAAAACCCTGTTATAATCCAGGATCATCAGTTCGTCATCCGGAAAGAGCACAGAAAGAAAATAATTATATTCTTCTTCTCCGGTATAATCAGGATGTGCTGCTCTGCGTTTTTGTGAAACTGCTACAGCAGATGCTGCTCTGTGATGCCCGTCCGCAATATAGGTATTGGGTATTGCAGCAAAAGCTGCTGTAATCGCTTCGATGTCAGCCGTTTCGGAGATCGTCCAAACTCTGTGCGTGATACCATCCTCGGAAGTATAGTCCACTTCCGGCGTCTGCGTTTTTATTCGGTTCAGAAGTGTACGCATGGAATCCTGCGCCCTGTAGGCAAGGAAAATAGGCCCTGTCTGGGCACTGCATGTGTCAACATGGCGGATTCTGTCTTCTTCCTTTTCTTTTCTGGTATTCTCGTGTTTTCTGATCACACCGGAAATATAATCATCGACAGAGGAGGCAGCAACAAGGCCCGTCTGTGCTCTGCCATCCATGGTCAGCTCATAAATATAGTAACATGCCTTGGGATCCTGTACAAAAATCCCTTCTTTTTCCATTTCTTCCAGCATAGCAGAAGCCTTCTCGTATACACAGTCCGCATACATATCCTGATCCACAGGAAACTGTGTTTCCGGTCTGTCAATACGCAGAAAGGTAAGGTTGTCACCTTTCACCTCTTCTCTTGCTTCTTCTCTGTTGTATACATCGTAGGGCAAAGCCGCCACGGATGATGCTTTATCGTTTGCAGGCCGAAGGGCCTTAAACGGACGTATTACTGCCATTTTTCCTCCATAATTACAACAGATCAACCAATCACACGAACTCTTGTAACGCCTTCAATGCTCTTCAGCTCTTCGATCATATCATCTGTCGGATAAGCTTCCGCGTCGAGCAGGGAATAAGCTACGTTGCCTCGGCTCTTATTGGTCATATTGGAAATGTTGATTCCTTTATCGCCAAATACCTTAGTAAATTTTGTGATCATATTGGCTGTATTGCTGTGTGTAATAGCAATACGGGCCGGACACATGCGATGACCCATATCGCAATTCGGGAAATTCACAGAATTGCGGATATTGCCTTCCTCAATAAACTCACGGATCTCTTTCACAGCCATGATCGCGCAATTATCTTCAGCTTCCACAGTAGAAGCGCCAAGATGCGGTGTGATGATGACATTAGGCGCAGAAGTTACCGTCGGATTGGCAAAATCTGTCATATATTTCCGCACTTTGCCATTTTTCAATGCCTCAACCAGTGCCTTCTCATCGATCAGGATATCCCTTGCATAGTTCATGACAACCACATTCGGCTTCATCATGTCGATCGCTTCCGCACTGATCATTCCCTTTGTGCTGTCCATAGCAGGAACATGAATGGTGATAAAGTCGCAGTTGCGGTAGATCTCGTTAACATCCTGGATATGCTTCACGGAACGATTAAGGTTCCATGCCGCATCTACAGACAGATAGGGATCGTATCCATATACTTCCATACCAAGATGTACAGCTGCGTTTGCTACCAGCTGTCCGATCGCACCCAGACCGATGATACCGAGCTTCTTGCCGCTGATCTCGGTTCCGGCAAACTGCTTTTTCTGTTTTTCGGCGTCTTTTTCAATGTTCGGATCGTCCTTTTCGGAACGTACCCACTCGATGCCTCCCAAAATATCTCTGGATGCCAGGAGCATTCCGGCAAGCACCAGCTCTTTGACACCATTTGCATTAGCACCGGGTGTATTAAAGACAACAACACCTTTTTCCGCACAACGATCCAGCGGAATATTATTTACACCTGCGCCGGCACGTGCCACGCAAAGCAGACTATCCGGCAGATCCATATCATGCATTTTCGCACTGCGGACAAGGATCGCATCTGCCTCATTGATGTTGTCAGTTCTTACATAATCGGCATTAAACCTGTCAAGACCGATCTGAGAGATCGGATTCAGGCAATGATAATAATTCATTACAGATTCTCCTCTTCAAACTTCTTCATAAATTCAACAAGTGCTTCCACACCGGCCTTGGGCATAGCATTGTAAATACTTGCGCGCATACCGCCTACCGTACGGTGTCCTTTCAGGTTTTCAAAACCTGCAGCCTTGGATTCTTTTACAAATTTCGCATCCAGTTCTTCATTTCCGGTGATAAAAGGAACATTCATAAGAGAACGATCTTCTTTTACTACCGTTCCCTTGAAAAGATTGCTGGAATCCAGGAAGTTGTAAAGGATTGCAGCTTTCTCCTCGTTGCGTGCCTTCATTGCAGACAGACCGCCCATCTTTTTCAGCCATTTGAATACCTTGCCGCAGATATAGATGCAATAACAGTTCGGTGTATTGTACATAGAACCTGCATCTGCCTGCGTTTTGAATTTCATCATGGTCGGTGTTCCTTCCAGAACATCATCCGTGATCAGATCTTCGCGGACAATAGAGATCACCATACCGGCCGGTCCGATGTTTTTCTGCACGCCGCCATATACGATACCGTATTTCTCGATATCGATCGGCTCTGAAAGAAAGCAAGAGGAAACATCTGAGACCAGAAGTTTACCCTTGGTATTGGGCAAAGTTTTATATTTTGTACCGTAAATAGTATTGTTTTCACAAATGTAAACATAATCTGCATCCGGGCTGATCGGCAGATCGGAACAATCCGGAATGTAAGAAAATGTCTTATCCTCAGAAGAAGCAACTTTATTTGCTTTTCCGTATTTCTGTGCTTCCTGGAAAGCTTTTTTTGCCCACTGTCCGGTCACAACATAATCAGCTACTCTGTTCTTCATCAGGTTCATGGGAATCTGTGCAAACTGAAGGGATGCACCTCCCTGAAGGAAAAGAACTTTGTAGTCGGAAGGTACGTTCAGAAGATCGCGGAGATCCTGCTCTGCTTCCTGAATGATATCATCAAACATTTTAGAGCGATGGCTCATCTCCATGACGGACATGCCGCATCCTCTGTAATCAAACATTTCTTCCTGTGCTTCTTTCAGGACTTCTTCCGGCAAGACAGCCGGTCCTGCAGAAAAATTGTAAACTCTGCTCATAAACAAATGCCTCCTCGGTATTTTAATACTCAACGAGAGTGGGACCCTCTATGGCTCCCACTCCGAATTACAAAATCACGCCTAACATGATAAGCTATCGTTATTTCTTTGTCAAGCTTTCTTTTCGTTCAGATCCTTTTCGTCAAACACAGCATCGTTGGCTTTTCCTGCCGGCACCATCGGGAATACTTTCTCGTCGCTGTCAATGATACAGTCGATCACAGCAGGCTGTCCGGACGCGAGTGCCCGATTCAGCGCTTCCGTGAATTCTTCTTTTGTTGTTACACGGAATCCCTGTGCGCCCATTGATTCAGCCACCTTTACAAAGTCCACCTGATCCTTAAGGACCGTAGCAGAATAGCGCTCACCATAGAAAAGCGTCTGCCACTGGCGTACCATTCCAAGTACATGGTTGTTGATAACGATCTCAATAACCGGTACTTCGCTCCTTACGGCGGTTGCAATCTCATTCATATTCATACGGAAGCAGCCATCTCCTGCGATATTGATGACTGTTTTCTCCGGTCTTCCGACCTTTGCACCGATTGCTGCGCCAAGTCCGTAACCCATGGTTCCCAGACCACCGGATGTGATAAGAGTATGCGGCTCTGTATATTTATAATACTGTGCTGCCCACATCTGATGCTGACCGACGTCCGTGCAGATCAGAGCCTGGCCATCTGTGATCCGATAGGTCTCTTCTACTATATATGGACCTGTCAGGATATCCTTGTTATAAGAAAGCGGATATCTTTCCTGTTTATCCCGGATCTCATCCAGCCATTTCTGGTTCTTCTTCTCTTTGATTCCCGGAAGAAGCTGATCGAGTACCAGTGCGATATCTCCTACCAGACTGGTATCCACTTTCACATTTTTATTGATCTCCGCAGGATCCACATCGATCTGCAAGATCTGCGCCTGTCTTGCAAAACCGGAAGGACTTCCTACATCTCTGTCCGAAAATCTGGCGCCGAGTGTGATCAGAAGATCGCAGGAATAAGTGGCCAGATTTGCGGTTTTTGTACCATGCATACCAAGCATGCCGATGTACAGATCATCCGTTCCCGGAAATGTTCCTTTTCCCATCAGCGTATCGCATACAGGTGCTGAGATTTTATGTGCCAGTTCGCGCACCTGTTTCTCCGCACCGGAGATCGCAGCGCCCCCTCCAACGAAGATCAGTGGTTTTTTTGCGCGGTTGATCATTGTAGCTGCATAGCTGAGTTTTACGTCTGTCAGGTCCTGCCCTTCTCTTTCGATCTTTTCGGGAATCTGCGGCACATACTCACAGGATGCCGCTGTAACATTCTTCAGAACATCTACCAGCACCGGACCCGGACGTCCGCTCTTTGCTATATAAAAAGCTTTTCGAAGCGTATCTGCCAGATCTTTGACATCTTTTACGATCACACTGTATTTTGTAACAGGCATACAGATTCCGGCAATATCAACCTCCTGGAAACTGTCTTTTCCAAGCAGACTGATGCCGACATTTGCCGTTATAGCCACCATAGGGACAGAATCCATATAAGCTGTAGCGATTCCTGTAACCAGATTGGTCGCGCCGGGACCGCTTGTCGCGAAACAGACACCGACTTTTCCCGTGGCCCTCGCATATCCATCTGCTGCATGGGACGCGCCCTGCTCATGGGATGTCAGGATATGGCGGATTTCCGGATGCTGATAAAGTGCATCATATACATTCAATATTGCTCCGCCAGGGTAGCCAAAGACCGTGTCTACCCCCTGCTCTTTCATACACTCGATGATGATTTCCGAGCCATTCAAAATCATAAAGGTTTCTCCCTTCTAAATCCTTGCATCAATCCTTTAATTCCAGGATAGCACCTCTGTTTGCGCTGGTAACCATTTTCGCATATCTTGAAAGATATCCCGTTGTTACCTTAGGCTGCTTGGGCTGCCATTTTGCCTTGCGTTCTGCAAGGACCTCATCCGATACCTTGAGTTCCAGTTTATATTCCGGAATATTGATGCTGATGATATCACCCTCTTCAACCAGAGCGATCGGTCCGCCGACAGCTGCCTCCGGGCTCACATGTCCGATCGAAGCACCTCTGGAAGCGCCGGAAAATCTGCCGTCTGTGATCAATGCAACCGAAGAGCCAAGACCCATACCTGCGATGGCAGATGTCGGATTCAGCATCTCTCTCATACCAGGTCCGCCTTTCGGTCCTTCGTAACGGATGACCACTACATCTCCGGCAACGATCTTACCGCCTTTGATCGCGTCGATCGCATCTTCTTCACAATCGAAAACCCTTGCAGGTCCTTCGTGCACCATCATCTCCGGTACAACCGCAGAACGTTTAACAACACCTGTATCCGGCGCAAGATTGCCCTTCAGTACGGCAATGCCGCCTGTTTTGGAATAAGGATTTTCGACAGGACGGATCACCTCGGGATTTTTGTTTGCAACATTTTTGATATTTTCACCTACCGTCTTGCCAGTTACTGTCATACAATCAAGATTCAGAAGATTCAGTTTTGTCAGTTCATTCATGACAGCATATACACCGCCGGCCTCATTCAGGTCTTCCATATAAGTCGGGCCTGCCGGTGCCAGATGGCAGAGATTTGGTGTCTTTTCGCTCAGTTCATTGGCAAGGATCGGCTGGAAGTCAAATCCGACCTCATGCGCAATCGCCGGCAGATGCAGCATACTGTTGGTAGAGCATCCCAAAGCCATATCCACTGTCAGTGCATTGATAAATGCCTCTTTTGTCATGATATCGAGCGGGCGAATGTTTTTACGATAAAGTTCCATAACTTGCATGCCTGCATGTTTCGCAAGTTTGATTCTTTCGGAATATACAGCAGGAATGGTTCCGTTGCCCTGAAGTCCCATACCGAGTACCTCTGTCAGACAGTTCATGCTGTTTGCAGTGTACATACCGGAGCAGGAACCGCATGTCGGACATACATTACATTCAAATTCTTCCACATCTTCTTCTGTCATAGTGCCGGCAGCATAGGAACCTACCGCCTCAAACATCGAAGAAAGGCTTCTCTTCTGTCCTTTTACATGACCTGCCAGCATAGGACCGCCGCTGACAAACACAGTCGGCACATTAATGCGGGCCGCAGCCATAAGAAGACCCGGAACATTTTTATCGCAGTTCGGGATCATGACAAGCGCATCAAACTGATGGGCGATCGCCATACATTCTGTAGAATCTGCGATCAGATCCCTTGTCACAAGTGAATATTTCATTCCGATATGGCCCATGGCAATACCGTCGCATACCGCGATCGCCGGGAACATGATCGGCGTACCGCCTGCCATGGAAACGCCAAGCTTTACAGCCTGTGCGATCTTGTCCAGATTCATGTGGCCGGGAACGATCTCATTGTAAGAGCAGACAATACCGACCAGTGGTCTGTCCAGTTCCTCTTTTGTCATACCAAGTGCGTTGAACAGACTTCTGTGTGGCGCCTGCTGCATTCCGGTTTTTACTGCATCACTCTTCATAGCATTTACCTCTCCCTTGTGGTTATCGATGATCCCTTCATTTTCCCTAATTTCTTAATTTTCTTCGTCTCTCTCTTTACTGCTTACAGATTTGCGGCGATCAGATCGCCCATCTCTGTGGTCGATGTTTTCTTGCAGCCATCGGACATGATATCTGTTGTGCGGTATCCATCCTTCAGCACTTTTTTAACAGCTGCTTCGACCGCATCTGCCTCTTCATCCAGATCCAGAGAATACCTGAGCATCATGGCAGCCGAAAGAATGGTCGCGATCGGATTGGCGATATTCATGCCCGCAATATCCGGTGCAGAGCCATGACTAGGCTCATAGAGACCGAATTTTGTATCGTTCAGGCTGGCCGACGAAAGCATGCCAATGGAACCTGTTACCATGCTCGCCTCATCCGATAAGATATCGCCGAACATATTCTCTGTCAGGATCACATCGAACTGCGCCGGATCTCTCACCAGCTGCATCGCACAGTTATCTACCAGCATATGCTCCAGTGCAACCTCCGGATAATCCTTTGCCACCTCTTCTACAACTTTTCTCCAGAGGCGGGAGGAATCCAGTACATTTGCCTTATCGACACTGGTCACTTTTTTCCGTCTCTTCATGGCAATATCAAAACCACGTTTTGCAATGCGGCGAATCTCGTTTTCATTGTAAGTCAGGGTGTCGACCGCTGTCATGACGCCGTCGATCTCCTCGGTCTTTCTCGCGCCGAAGTAAAGACCGCCGGTCAGTTCCCGCATGATCATCATATCAAAACCGCTGCCAATGATCTCGTCCCGCAACGGACATGCCGCACGCAGCTCATCGTACAGATAAGCCGGACGAAGATTTGCAAACAGATTCAATGCCTTGCGGATCTTTAAAAGACCTGCTTCCGGACGTTTTGACGGTTCCAGCTTGTACCAGGGTGATGTACTGGTATTGCCGCCGATAGAACCCATCAGTACTGCATCGCACTGCTTTGCCCTCTCTATTGTTTCATCTGTAAGCGGAATACCATGGACATCGATTGATGCCCCGCCGAGAAGAAGCTTTTCATAATGAAATGTATGACCATATTTTTTACAGACTGCATCGAGGACCTTGTTCGCCTCAGTTACGATCTCCGGACCGATTCCGTCTCCGTAGATCAGACCAATCCTGAATTCCATAATTTCCCTTCTTTCTAATATTGGGACTTACGCCGAAGCATAGGTCCCAATATGTTTCTTCTTTTATTGACTGTACTCTGTATCAACTGAAATAAATGATAACAGCAGTTCTCTTTTTTCGGCTTTATTTTGCTTTATCCTGTTTTTTGGATTTCTCCGATGTTTTATCCTCGGATTTCTTAGCAGCTTCCGCCGCGTTTGCCGCAGCCGCTTCTGCCGGTTTTTCCACCTGGATGATCGCCTGCTTTCTCATGGGGATACGGCAGTTCTTATTGTTTCCGAACTCTACGATAACGTCGTCCTCTGCAATGTCGATGATAATGCCGTAAAAGCCGGCAGAAGTAACAACCGCATCGCCGACCTCAAGCTGCGAGAGCATGGACTGAACCTGCTTCTGTTCCTTACGCTGCGGACGGATCATGACAAAATACATTACAGCGACAAGGGCTACCATTAAAAGTATCATAAATGTTCCGCTGCTGCCGGAAGCTGTTGATGATGTTGAACTGGCAAATAACATAAAAATTCCTCCTGAGTGTTCTAATCAATACACCTTTCTATAATACACAATCGATGTCGCAAGGGCAAGCCTTTTTTTCTGTTGAAAGGCCTATTTTATCTGCATCTGCCCGTATCCCGCAAGCTTCTTTCTTTTATATTCAGAAAATCTGCCTTCTTCCAGGGCAAGACGGATCTCTTCCATTAAATGATTATAATAATACAGATTGTGCGTCACACAAAGACGCAGCCCCAGCATTTCTTTTGCCTTCAGCAGATGCCGGATATAGGCGCGTGAATACCTTCTGCAGGCCGGACAGCCGCAATCTTCCATGATAGGACGTGCATCCAGCTCATATTGGGCATTCATCAGATTCAGATGTCCGGTATCCGTATAGACGTGTCCGTGTCGCCCGTTTCTGGACGGATAAACGCAGTCAAAGAAATCGACACCTCTTTCCACGCACTCCAGAATATTGACCGGTGTTCCAACCCCCATCAGATAAGTTGGCTTATCCGCAGGAAGATACGGCACCGTCTCCTCAAGGATATGATACATCTCTTCATGGCTTTCTCCGACCGCCAGACCGCCCACTGCGTAACCTGGCAGATCCAGTTCGCTGATCCGCTTTGCATGATCTATCCGGATATCCGGATAGATCGCCCCCTGATTGATCCCGAAAAGGAGCTGGTCCGGATTGATGGTATCTTCCCTGCCGTTTAATTCCGACATTTTTTCTCTGCAGCGTATCAGCCACCTGTAGGTCCTGTCCACCGAATCCTTAACATATTTTTTCTCTGCCACACTGGAAGGGCATTCATCAAAGGCCATCGCGATCGTTGATGCGAGATTTGACTGGATCTGTATACTTTCTTCCGGCCCCATGAAGATCCTTCTGCCATCAATATGGGACTGGAAGGTGACACCTTCTTCCTTGATCTTTCTCATGGATGCCAGAGAAAAAACCTGAAAGCCGCCGGAATCTGTAAGGATCGGCTTATTCCAGGACATGAATTTATGCAGACCGCCCATCTTGCGCACGATCTCATCCCCCGGACGGACGTGCAGATGATACGTATTGGACAGCTGCACCTGCGTCCCGATCTGCTCCAGGTCTTCTGTGGAAACTGCTCCCTTGATAGCCGCTGCCGTTCCGACGTTCATAAAAACAGGCGTCTGTATCGTACCGTGCACCGTCTCAAACACTGCCCGTTTTGCCCGGCCCTCCCGGGCGATCACTGTGTATTTTGCCATGCAAATGCTCCTGTTTACTTAAATATCATGGCAGTCAACCAGTATGGCGGTTTCTAAATAACCGATCCAGGTCTTCTGCTGGCGTAAATTATAAATGACATTTTTCCTTTTCGCAAGGAAAGGTCCTATAAAAACGGTGGAATCTAAAAAAATTATAAAGCCTGCTCCTTACCACTCCATAAACTTGTACAAATATTTTTTTTCATGTATAATAGTTCGGAATAAAAAAGGAGAGATTTGTATGTCCGAAACATTATATACTTTAGGTATTGATATTGGTTCTACAACAGTCAAGGTGGCGATCCTCGATGATGAGCAGAACCTTCTTTTTTCTGATTATCAACGTCATTTTGCCGATATCCAGGAAACACTTGCCGATCTGATGCGCAAGGCTACCGAAAAACTCGGTCCTATCCGCGTATCTCCGGTCATCACCGGAAGCGGCGGTCTTACTCTGGCCCGGCATCTGAATATCCCCTTCGTACAGGAGGTTATCGCAGTCTCTACAGCCCTGCAGCACTATGCACCTCAGACAGACGTTGCCATAGAGCTCGGCGGAGAAGATGCAAAGATCATATATTTTGAAGGCGGCAACGTGGAACAGCGTATGAATGGTGTCTGTGCCGGCGGCACCGGATCTTTCATCGACCAGATGGCTTCTCTTCTCCAGACAGACGCCATGGGTCTGAATGAATATGCCAAAAACTATCAGGCGATCTATCCGATCGCTGCCCGCTGCGGCGTGTTTGCCAAAACGGATATCCAGCCTCTGATCAACGATGGTGCAACAAAAGAAGATCTTTCTGTCTCTATCTTCCAGGCTGTTGTCAACCAGACGATCTCTGGCCTTGCCTGTGGAAAACCGATCCGCGGCCATATAGCTTTTCTCGGCGGTCCGCTGCACTTCTTATCCGAACTGCGGCAGTCCTTTATCCGCACACTGAATCTAGATGACGAGCATGCGATCGTTCCCAACAATTCGCATCTTTTTGCTGCGATCGGTTCGGCCATGAACGCAACTCCCGGCGTGGAATTTTCTTCCGAGGAGATCCTGCAGAGGCTGACAGCCCGTGTCGCCATGGCTTCCGAATCGGCCCGTATGGAACCTCTTTTCTCAAGCCAGGAAGAATACAGGGTATTTCTGGAAAGGCAGAGTACCAATAACGTTCGCACAGCGGATCTTGCTTCCTACAAAGGCAGCTGTTTCCTGGGAATCGATGCCGGTTCCACCACGACGAAAGCCGCCCTTGTAAGTGAAGACGGTTCCCTTCTCTATTCCTTCTACAGCAATAACAATGGAAGTCCGCTCGCGACATCCATCCGTGCGATTCAGGAGATTTATGCGAACAAGCCTGCAGATGCCAGGATTGTTTATGCCTGCTCCACCGGTTACGGCGAAGCGCTGATCAAAGCCGCCCTTATGCTGGATGAAGGTGAAGTGGAAACGATCGCCCACTATACTGCTGCCGCTTTCTTTGATCCAAATGTAGACTGCATTCTGGACATCGGCGGACAGGATATGAAGTGTATCAAGATCAAGCAGCGTACGGTTGATAATGTTCTTCTGAACGAGGCCTGCTCCTCCGGATGCGGTTCTTTCATCGAAAACTTTGCCCAGTCACTTAATTACTCTGTCCAGGATTTTGCAAAAGAAGCACTTTTCGCGGAAAATCCCATCGATCTGGGAACCCGCTGTACGGTCTTCATGAATTCCAAAGTAAAACAGGCGCAGAAAGAAGGAGCTACCGTAGCGGATATCTCTGCCGGTCTTGCTTATTCCGTCATCAAAAATGCACTGTATAAGGTGATCAAGGTTTCCGATGCCTCTGAACTCGGAAGCCATATTGTTGTACAGGGCGGAACCTTCTATAACGATGCTGTTCTTCGGAGTTTTGAGCGAATCGCCAACTGCGAAGCCATCCGGCCCAATATTGCCGGCATCATGGGTGCTTTCGGTGCTGCCCTGATCGCGCGGGATCGCTGGGAAGGCAAAGAGACTTCCATGCTGTCCATTGAAGACATCAACGCACTGGAATATACGACCCGTATGGCAAACTGCAAGGGCTGTACCAACAGCTGCCGTCTCACGATCAATCAGTTTTCCGGCGGCAGACGCTATATCAGCGGAAATCGCTGCGAGCGCGGAATCGGCAAGGAAAAAAATGCCAATCAGATTCCTAACCTTTTTGAATACAAATACAACAAGCTTTTTGACTATGTTCCCTTAAAAGAAGAAGATGCACCGCGCGGCAAGGTCGGTATCCCACGTGTTCTCAATTTCTATGAGAACTATCCGCTGTGGTTCACTTTCTTTACCAAACTCGGCTATCAGGTTGTGGTATCACCCACATCATCACGCAAGATTTATGAACTGGGTATTGAATCGATCCCCAGCGAGTCCGAATGCTATCCTGCAAAACTGGCACACGGTCATATTACCTGGCTGCTCCGCCAGGGCATCAAATACATCTTCTATCCTTGCATTCCTTACGAACGCGAGGAATTTGAAGGGTCGGTAAACCATTACAACTGCCCTATCGTTACCTCTTATGCAGAGAATATTAAGAATAATGTAGATGAACTGAACGATCCTTCCATCCGTTTTCAGAATCCTTTTCTGGCCCTTACCAACGAGAAAGTCCTCGCTGATGAGCTGGTCAGACATTTTCCCGATATCCCCGAAAGGGAGGTACGTTCTGCCTGTCATGAAGGCTGGATCGAGATGGCCCGTGTCCGCTATGATATCCGTCTGAAAGGCGAAGAGACACTGAAATGGATGCAGGAGACCGGACACCGCGGCATTGTGCTTGCCGGCCGGCCGTATCATATCGATCCGGAGATTCATCATGGTATCCCCGATATGATCACATCATACGATATCGCGGTACTGACAGAAGATTCCGTATCGCATCTGGCTCCTCTTGAGCGACCGCTCCGTGTGAATGACCAGTGGATGTATCACACACGCCTCTACGCGGCAGCCAACTATATCAAAACCAGAGAAGATCTGGACCTGATCCAGCTGAATTCTTTCGGCTGCGGACTTGATGCCGTAACAACAGATCAGGTATATGAGATCCTCCACTGCAGCGGAAAGATCTACACCTGTCTGAAGATCGATGAGGTGAACAATCTTGGGGCAGCGCGTATCCGTGTTCGTTCTCTGATCGCGGCGCTCCGCGCAAGGGATAAAAATCCTGATGAAAGGGATATCCAGCCTTCATCGATCAAAAAGTCCCTGTTTACCGAAGATATGAGGGACACCTATACGATCCTCAGCCCACAGATGTCGCCGATCCACTTTAACATTCTGGAGAAAGCGTTCCGCTCCGGCGGCTACAATCTGGTGGTTCTTCCGAACGATAACAAGAATGCTGTCGATGTCGGCCTGAAATATGTCAACAATGATGCCTGCTATCCATCGCTTATGGTGGTCGGACAGATTATGCAGGCCCTGCTGTCCGGTAAATACGACCTGAACAGAACTGCAGTCATCTGCACACAGACCGGCGGCGGATGCCGCGCATCCAACTATATCGGATTTATCCGCCGTGCATTGCAAAAAGCAGATATGGAGCAGATCCCCGTGATTTCTCTGAACCTTGTCGGACTCGAGGAAAATCCGGGATTTAAGCTGACACTGCCGCTCATTATGCGTGTTGTATATGGTGCTGTATTCGGAGATATCCTTATGAAGTGCCTGTACCGTATGCGTCCGTATGAAAAAGTGAAGGGATCTGCAGACAAACTCCATGAGAAATGGGAAAAGATCTGTATCGATTTTGTAAGCAGCCCCAAACTTTCCCATACCAAATACAAACAGATCTGCCGCACTATAATCAGAGATTTCGACCATCTGCCCATTACAGAGGAAAAGAAACCTCGTGTCGGCATCGTAGGTGAGATCCTTGTCAAATTTCTGCCGGCAGCCAACAATCATCTGGCTGAGCTGCTGGAACGCGAAGGCGCAGAGGCGGTATGCCCTGACCTGATCGACTTCTTTATGTACAGCTTCTACAATGCCAACTTCAAGGCCAAACATCTTGGCGGCAGCAAGAAGACGGCCATGCTCTGCAACGCCGGCATCAAGGCAATCGATATGCTCCGGTCCGCTGCCAATAAAGAATTTGCAAAGAGCAAGCACTTTACTCCTGCTGCCAATATCAAAGACCTCGCAAAATTTGCCTCCCCGATCGTTTCAGAAGGCAATCAAACCGGCGAAGGCTGGTTCCTCACCGGTGAGATGATGGAACTGATCCATGGCGGTGTGATGAACATTGTCTGCACACAGCCCTTCGGCTGCCTGCCCAACCATATCGTGGGCAAGGGAGTGATTAAAGCGATCCGTAAGGAATATCCCACGGCAAACATTGTAGCGATCGACTTCGATCCCGGTGCTTCTGAAGTAAATCAGCTGAACAGGATCAAACTGATGTTGTCGACAGCCAATAAGAATCTGGATCAGACCAAGGCATAAGATCATACCGGCTCGGCCCGGACACATTTCCACTGTTAAGATAAAACCTCCGGAAGATTCGTCAAAAAAGACGGCTCATCTTTCGGAGGTTTTAATTTTATGATTACGCTCTTGATTTTCGAACATTTGTTCTGTATAATAAATTCATCGTATAACAAAGACCGCTAAAAATGCCAAAAAAACAAAGGTGCGGGTAGACGCATGGTGCCTCTGCCCGCCCTAATGACTGTGTTTAAGATCAATTTTCAGGAAGGGGGTATTATTCTGGTACTTTCGTATAACAATCACGATTGCGACCCGATGTCGGTTGTCCCGGTTATTGCCTCCTTCGACACGGACGGACATATCGCGCCGCTTTATGTACGTCTTGGCGGAACGGCATGCAAAGTAGATTCCTACTGGATCGGAAAAAGTTTTTCCGAACAAATTCGCTACCATTGCAAGATCATCGATCCGGGCTGTCATTGCCGAAAGCCCATCACACTCACCTACTATCGTCGGGAAGATATCTGGACCTGCCCTTACAACATAGACACATCATCCCCTATGCCAGATGAAATACATTCAAAAGCAGGATCCAGGAAAGGCCATAGTACGTCACAACCGCAACCAGATCGTTCACTGTTGTGATCAGCGGTCCGGATGCAACTGCAGGATCCACCTTGATCTTATGAAAGAACATGGGGATCAACGTTCCGACAAGACTGGAAATAATCATTGCAACCATAAGGGAGACTCCAACACAACCGGAGATCAGAAAAGCCTGTCCTGCCGGGTAACCCTTCAGTGCGATCAAGTATACCCCGAGAAAGGCAACAGCAAGCACACCGAGGAACATGCCATTGCAGAATCCAACCCGCATCTCTTTTATGACCAGATGGATCTTCTGTCCGGCCGTAAGGTTTTCGTCCATCAAAACACGAATGGTAACAGCAAGAGACTGCGTGCCGACATTTCCGGCCATGTCCAGGATAAGAGACTGAAAACAGATCACGATCGGCAGGACCGCAACCACGATCTCGAAGGCTCCTACAACAGAGGATACCGCCATGCCCAAAAAGAGTAAGATGATCAGCCACGGAAGGCGCTTCTTCATGCTCTCCCCTGTTCTTTCATTCAGATCTTCCTCTGCGATCAAGCCGGCCAGCTTTGCATAATCCTCACCCATCTCATCGTCGACAACCTCAACGATATCCTGCGCTGTGATGATTCCGAGGACCCTTTTATCATCCGAAAGTACAGGGATCGAATCCTCCGCATAGTCTTTGATACGCTCAATACAATCACTGATCTGCTCATGGTCGCTAACATATGGATAAGAAGTACTGATCAGGTCTTCCAGATGCACATAATCTCTGGCGATGATCAGATCCTTCAGATCGATCGCCCCGTAAAAATGCTCCTGCTCATCCACCACATAGATGGTGGAAATATTATCATTCTCGCCGGCCTGTACGATCATCTCACGCATAGCCTGACGGATCGTAAGATTGTTTTTGATCAGGATAAAGTTTGTTGTCATCCGACTTCCGATCTCATCGTCGTCGTAGGACATGATCAGCTGTACTTCTTTGGAGGACTCATCATCCAGCATTTCCAACAGCTTTTCCTGAACGGAATCGTCCATCTCTTCCAGAACGTCCGCAACCTCATCCGAATCCATGTGGGAGAAGACGCGTGCAACACTCTCGAGTTTCAGCTCTTTGAGGTATTGGTCTACATCCTCGATATAAGTAAAGATCTCGGATATACGTTCCGCACCCAGTATTGGGTACAGGCGCTTTCTTTCTTCTTCTGTCAGCTGTTCCAGAGCACCCGCAATATCATTTTCATGATAATCGGACAAACGGTCCAGCAATTCCTCATCGGAGATGCCGCTGCGTATGATCTGCAGCAGCTCCTCCACATAATTTTGTTCGTTGATATTATCTTTTTCCACTGCTTACCTCTCTTTTCGCACAAAAAAACACCGCTTCAGAATTCCAAAGCAGACCGTTAGTTTCGGCTTGGCAGATAGGAATACCGCGCGGTGGTACAGATAAGCAACAACAAAACAAAATCAGGCTGTCATTCGAAACATAGACAGCTGATCTCTTTTATCTGTACTGTATTCACCGCAGATGGTACTTCGGCCCGTACTGTCACAGCTATCCATGAAATTCACCTCCTGTAATGAAAAGCTATTTGTAAATATCACTAATATTATCCTACCGTTTCCTGTGAAAAAGGTCAAGTTTTATTTGCCGGCGATCACAAACCATTTCATCCCTCTGGCTGGCTGGTCCTCTAAAAGCTGGCGGTCGCACTGTACGATCCGGAAGCCGCTTTTTTGCAGCAGTGTACATATTTCCTGCGGATCGTGTACGATCTCATGAATCTGTTCTGCAAATTCTTTTTTTCCGTTTTCATACACAGACACTTCCAGAGTGATCACATCCTTTTCGTTGCGGGTGATCATAAACTGCGCTTTAACGGAGTCGCTCCAATCCAGATCGATCGGTTCATCCAGGGCCACCTCACCCTGATCAAGAATATCGAAGATAAAATAACCATCATCAGAAAGGTACTGATAAACATTGCGAAAGATTTTTTCGATATTGTTCAGATCTGTGATATGGTTTAACGCATCTCCCGTACAGGTCACCAGATCGTATTGCTGTGCCGGACAATAGGTGATCATATCAGCCACCTCAAAAAACAGTTTCGGATTTCTCTCTTTTGCCAGATCGATCATGCCTTTCGAAAAATCCATCCCGGAAGCCTCAATGCCATGCTGTGAGAGGAAATCACACAGAACACCGGGGCCGCATGCCAGATCTATGGCTGTTTTCGGCATAAAATGTCTCTTTTCCATCCAAACCAACAGTTGCTCTCCGAATGCCAGGGGAAAATAGTTCCATCCAAATTCATTGTAAACCTTGCAGAACGCATCACTATAGGTATCTTTTTGCTGATTTTTTTCCATATATTTCCACTTCTCCCCTAAGGTATTCGGTATGGCGTCTATAATTGTTTCGTCTTTATCATACTATTATTTTCATAATTTGTCTCTGAAGTCAGTAAAATTCGTGTATAATGAAATCAACTATCAAATCGCGGCTAATCGATAAACCGTGTCGTGATATCCGTACCTTACACATGCTTTATTTCTGCACACAACCTGCTTTTTACGCAATGGGGGTATTATGTTCTGGGTAGATACCAATCGACAACTCTCAGACTTTTTTACAGACGGAGCGCTGCCTTCTGTTATGTCAGTAGACAAACGCCACTACGACGAAAAAGAATATGAATTTTTTATGCATGGCCACAATAATATCTGTGAGATCACCTTTATATTCAACGGAAATGGTCTGTATCATCAGGGGAAAGATGCCTATCTGGTCCATAAGGGCGATATCTGTCTTTACAATCAGGGAGAAACCCATCTCACAGAGGCATTGACCGATGAGGGGGTTTCCTACTATACCATAGGGCTTATGGATCTGCGCAAGAAAGGTCTTCCTTTAAACTGGCTCAGACGAGAAGAAGATCCCTGTATCCTTCATTCCGGAAAGATGTATCCGGTACTGGCATCCATTGCAGAACAGCTGTATATCATGCTGGGAAATCAGATCCGGCACCGATCTCGAGATCTGTCGGTTCAACTTCTTGGGGCTGCCCTGATCGTTATGCTCGAACAGCTGCAGCCGGAATCGTCCCATGGTGTCGGCAATCTGCATCCAGCCAAAGGGATTCCGGGCTCTGACCGGGAGACACCGATCAAAAGCTATCTGGATCAACATTATACAGAAAATCTGACCTTGAGTTTTGTTGCTTCGGAACTGGGCTATTCTGAAACCTATGTTTCCCATGAATTCAAAAAACGATACGGAGAATCCCCAATGCAGTATGTTATGCGCCTTCGGATCAGCCAGGCGCAGCTTCTGCTGCACAGTACCAATCTCAAGGTTTCGGAAGTAGGCAGAAAGGTTGGCTACGACAATACCAGCTACTTTATCACTCTGTTTACCCGGCAGGTCGGAATGACACCGGTGAAGTACCGTCAGCTTGTCATACAGGATGTTCACCGATATCGCTAGATCCTGACAAAATGGATATTCGCATTTTTGCAGTACAGCGGAAGTGCCAGGCGTGGAGCTGTGCGTATACCATAAAATTTTATATTTTCAGAAATCCGAATACAAGATTATGATATTTTTTTTAGAATAACTTCCAGAAAATCCCTGTTTTAATGGGATTTTCTTTTTTATTTGTACAAAATACTGACATTGTGATAATGCATAATAAAACTATCAGAAAGCAAGATTGCTTGTAGAAAATCGACAAAGAAAAATGGAGGAAAAAAAATGGCAAACATGAACAGAGAACAGCTGACACTCGATGTTATCGCAAGAAAAAACACCAACTATCTTCCCAGCGTTGTAAACTTCGCTAACGCAAAGAAGAAAATGGAATGTGCAGCTTTCGTCGGAATCTCAGATGAAGATGAATACAATGAATATCTCGGAAACCACTATTACTTCACTTATACAACAGATGATGCCTGCGCAAACGGTATGGACGACAAAGAAAAAGTCGATCTTGCATTCGCCACCGGAAGAGCACACAAAGATGAGCGTGGCTTCTATGTAGATCCCTGGGGAATGGTCTTCAATCCCGAAGCTACCAGCTACTTCAACTATGGACATCCGCTCAAAGATGTTGCAGACGATCCCGAGGTTCTTGCCAACTTCCATGCTCCGGTACTTGACGATCTGGATATGCAGTTCAAGTATGCTATGGTAGATAAAGAAGAGCACTCCGGAAGCTCTCTGGTTGTTGTATCCGGTTACAACGGAATCTGGGAGAAAACATACGACATGATGGAGATCGAGAACTTCATGATGACTCTTATGGAAGAGCCGGAGATCATCCATCAGCTGTTTGATATCGTTACAGATTACAAAGTAGAAATCGCAAAAGCTACTGTTGCAAGAGGATTCAAACTCGGGCATCACGGCGACGACCTTGGCACACAGGTATCTACTTTCTTCTCAGAAGCAGTATTTGTAGAGTTCCTGAAACCCAGACTGAAAAAGATCTTTGATGTATACCATGCAGCAGGTATTCCGGTACAGATGCACTCCTGCGGACGCATCACACCTTTCATCCCGCACCTGATCGATATCGGTCTGGATGTTCTTGAGCCGGTACAGCCTGTTATGGACCATGAGTTCCTGAAGAGAGAATATGGCAAAGACCTGATCTTCTACGGCGGTGTTGATACACAGAAACTTCTTGCCTTCGGCACACCCGAAGAAGTATACGAAGGCAGCCTGAAGACCTTCGATACACTGGGCAAGGGCGGCGGATATATCGCCGGACCCGCACAGGAGATCATGGACAATGTTCCGCCGGCAAACGTAGATGCACTTGTAAAAGCAATCCGTCACCTGAGAGGCGAAGATTGATCCTGGCCTGTGAATATCATCAAAAATGGGGCTGTTCTGACGAACGGCCCCATTCTTATTCACATCATTTATTTTTCCACTTCATAATCTGCCCAGTCACTGACTGTGGAAGCACCGCTGAAATCAGCAGTTTCCTCATAAGAATTTACCGTGATCGTATACTCACTGTCGCCCTGTACAAGTACCGTACCATCTGTGCCGACGATCGAAACAGTTTTTCCGTTGGCATCAACGATCGTTCCCTGGTTATAAAGCGCTGTCAGTGTACTGTCTCCTGTAACGATCCACTCGCTATCCTCATCAATATAAAGATTGCAGTAACCCGAACCACCGTTTCCGGCATTGCTCTCATCGTCCAGAACCGCGCCGGTAAGCTGACTGCCATCTGTCATATAAAAATCCAGCTGGCTGATCGTATCCCAGAAGACATCTCCTTCCATCTTCTGATCGATCGCAGTAAAATTGCAGTCGGCTCCGTTGCTTCCCGAGGTGCCCCAGCCGCGCTGATTACTGTTTCCGGTACATTTTAAAAAGAAATCGTTTTCATCCGCATAAGTGATATCCACATTTGACAGGATGAAAGTAGACTCCGTATTTGTGGTATAGAACATACCGCCGTTTTCGGCTGTCAGTGTTCCGCCATCCATTTCAAACGTACTGTTTCCAACTTCAGAATCTCCGGACATACTCTGGTAAAGGATCACATTCCAGGTACAGTCATTCTGCTCACTGTCCTGCATGCTGCCGGAAAGATCACAATCATACAAACGGATCGAATTCAGGCCCTCAATACAGATTGCTTCGGAGCTCGTTGACTGCAGAGCAGCATCATGGACTGTAATATCAGCTGTACTGTAAATGGCCGGTGAACCGGTTCCGTTTGAAGTATAACTGCCGCCATCTATAACCATAGTCCCCCCGCCGCGATCGCTCCGGATCGGGGCCGAAGATTCACCGGATGTTTCGGCTGTCACATTCCATGCATAAAGGCTTCCACCGCCTGCCACATGAATTCCACCGGATGTATCCTGCTTTGTAGTGATCATAGAATCGGATATATAAACCACGGAATTTTCCCCATAAGAGAATACGCTGGCACCACCGGCCGCGTCGGTCGTAATCTCAGCATCACTGATTCTTGTTGTTCCATCTGTTGTCAATATGGCTGCACCAACCCCATAAAAACTGGAATTGTCTCCGCCTGTGCTGTCAGACGAGGTACGGTCGACTGAGATCCCGGAAAGCGTCACATCTGCCCCATTCATTACATGAATCGCATTTTCATCTGTGCCTGAGGAAGTAAAAGCATCCCCGGAAACTGAGGTGTCTTCTGTATATTCCACAACCGCATTGTAAGAGTCAACACCGGAATTTCCGCCACCTCCCATGTCTCCCATGCCCTGATCACCAGTCTGAACCTCGATCGACAAAGCATTTCCATCGGCATCTATGGTAACAGAAATCTGATCTCCTTCTTCGAGATCATCAATCGTAATTTTCTCGGCTTCCATTTTCATGTCACCCATACCGTCCTGTCCATCCTGCGGCATTTCGGGCATATTGCTATCACCATCTTCTCCGGATGGCATTTCAGGGGCGTTGCCATCTCCCTCTTCTCCGCCCTGCGGCATTTCAGGAGCATTGCCATCTCCTTCTTCTCCGCCCTGCGGCATCTCGGGAGCATTGCCATCGCCTTCTTCTCCGCCCTGCGGCATTTCAGGCATATTGCCATCTCCCTCTTCTCCGCCCTGCGGCATTTCAGGCATATTGCCATCTCCCTCTTCTCCGCCCTGCGGCATTTCAGGAGCATTGCCATCTGTTTGCTCGCCGTCCGGCTTTTCCGGGGCTTCTCCATCTGCCCCTTCACCCATCTGCTGCTCCTGAGACATCTCCTGTCCCCCCGGTGCACCACCCATACCCATGCGGGTGATCTTTGTTTCATCTGTCACCTTAAAAGTAAGCTCTTCTTCCGCATCAATCGTGATTTGATCCCCTTCGATTTTTGTGATCGTACCACTAACGGTAGTTTCCCCACTTTCTTCGGACGAAGAAAGATCTTCTGACATTTCTTCTGATGTTTTTTCTTCTGCAGAAGTATTTCCACAGCCTGCCACCATAGAGGCAGAGATCATAAGGCCAAGCAGGATTGCTGCTGTTCTTCTTTTCATAATTTCCCTCTTTTCATGAACATGATCTATGTTTTGTTGCTCAATTTATAGCATCAATATAAACGTAAATCGTGTTCAGAATGTCTGCATTGTGTGAACAAAATGTGATATCAGGGTTTGCTGATGACTTTTCTGTAACGTACAAAGGAGCTGTCATTTGACAGCTCCTCTGAGATTCAACCATTTCATTCAAATAAATTACTTATTCATCTGAGCAGCAACCTCTGCCGCAAAGTCTTCATTCTTCTTCTCAAGGCCTTCACCTGTCTCGAAACGAACGAAACCTTTTACAGAGATCTTAGCTCCGGTAGCTTTGGAAACCTCAGCAATGTATTTTGCTACAGTCTGCTTGCCATCCTCTGCCTTAACATAAACCTGATCCATCAGGCAGATCTCTTTCAGCTCTTTGTTTACACGGCCCTCGATCATGCCTTTGATAACCTTCTCAGGTTTCTGGGACTCTTTGGGATCGTTCATGATCTGAGCCATAAGGATCTCTTTCTCATGTGCGATATAATCAGCAGATACTTCGCTTCTGTCTGTATACTGCGGTCTGAGCGCTGCGATCTGCATTGCAATATTCTTAGCAGCCTCTTTTACCTCATCATTTACAGTATCTGTGACAACGTCTACCAGAACACCGATCTTGCCGCCCATATGTGTATAAGAAGCAACAAAACCTTCTGCTTCTTCCACCTGCTGGAAACGACGGATCTTCATGTTCTCACCGATCACTGCGATCTGTGCAGCAAGTGCTTCATTTACAGTCTTGGATGTATCAAACTTCCATGTCTCTGCAAGGAAAGCATCTACATCTGCTGCCTTGGTATCCAGTGCCTGCTCTGCAACCTGTGCAACATATCCCTGGAATTTATCGTTTTTAGCAACGAAGTCTGTCTCTGCATTTACTTCAACAGCTACTGCTTTCTTCAGGTCATCTGTAACCTTCAGCATAACAATACCTTCAGCAGCGATTCTGCCTGCTTTTTTCTGTGCTGTTGCAAGACCTTTTTCTCTCAGAAACTCTACAGCCTTGTCCATATCTCCCTCGGTAGCGGTAAGGGCTTTTTTGCAGTCCATCATGCCGGCACCGGTCATTTCTCTTAATTCTTTTACCATTGAAGCGGTAATTGCCATTCTTTTATTCCTCCGTAATGATAAGTTATATCTGCAGTGTCCGGATTACTCCTCAACTGCCTCCTCTTCTGCTGCTTCATCTGCTTCCTCACCCTGACGAGCTTCGATCACAGCGTCTGCCATCTTGGAAACGATCAGCTTAACGGCACGGATCGCATCATCATTGCCCGGGATCACATAATCCAGCTCTTCCGGATCGCAGTT
>R11__coassemble_456_pt1 | contig 26841 bp, 26 predicted proteins | sample R11__metabat2_high_PE_057 | metagenome-assembled genome bin R11 | reverse complement strand
TTAAGTTTTTGCAGGCGTTTTACTATATCTTTCGGTGTGATATAATCAAAGCAAAAATGACACAAAGAGATAAAGGAGTGATTGAGTATGGATTGTATTTTTTGTAAGATCGCAAACGGAGAGATTCCATCCGCAACTTTATACGAGGATGAAGATTTCCGGGTGATCCTGGACCTCGGCCCCGCAACAAAGGGACATGCACTGTTGCTGCCCAAGAAACATTACGCAAATCTTTTCGAACTGCCGGAAGATCTGGCACAGAAGGCTGTTTTGGCGGCGCAGAAAGTTGCAGGGAAGCTGAAAGATAAGATGGGCGCAGATGGGATCAATCTGGTTCAGAATAACGGCGAAGCAGCCGGGCAGACGGTTTTTCATTTCCATGTACATATGATCCCCAGATACAGAAACGATCAGGCTGGGATCGGCTGGAAGCCGGGTTCCCTTTCCGATGAGGACAGGGATGCGATTCTGAAGGCTTTCTGCGACTGAAAAACAGAGTGGGCAGTGTAGCGGATTGAGAATGGAGGCTGGACAAGTCTACGCACGTATCGATTTAAAAACTGAACCCGCGGAAAGTTTCGTCTTCCATATCATACAGAGATAAAACTTTTTGCGGGCTCTTTAAAATTCAGTACATTTAATTTCAGTACATTTATTTAATCGATTGCCTTCCATGCAGTCTCAAGAGAGATCTCCATCATTTCATTAAAGGATTCACGGATCTCCTGTGCAGACAGTGCTTCCGGACGGAACATATGATCCGAAATAGAGAGGATACTCAGCGCTTTTTTGTGCTGTGCGATCGCCTCCAGATAAAGACCTGCGGTTTCCATCTCTACGCAGAGCATACCGAGATCCCGTGCTTTCACAGCAACATCTGAAATGGAGTTGTAGAACATATCGGTGGTGAAGACATTGCCGACACGTACACTGGCGCCGCGCTCTTTGCAGATATTTGCAGCATCATAGAGAAGATCGAAGTTCGCTGTCGGAGCAAGTGTGCCCGGGAACTGGTACTGATGTGCATAATTAGAGTTTGTGCAGGCACCCATGGCGATCACGACATCTTTCAGCTCCATATCATCCAGAAGGGCACCGGCGGAGCCGACACGGATGATCGCTTCCACATCGAAGAATGTGAACAGTTCATGTGCATACAGGTTCATGGACGGAACACCCATGCCGCTGCCCATAACGGAAATCTTTTTTCCTTTATAAGTTCCGGTGTAGCCCAGCATATTGCGGACATCATTGAAGAGAACGGGGTTCTCGAGGTATGTCTCGGCAATGAATTTCGCGCGGAGCGGATCGCCGGGCATCAGGACTACTTTTGCAATCTGTTCTTTGGCTGCAACGATACATGCAGATGGTGTCTTAAATTCCATGAAATAAATCCTCCTTAGACGTTTAAAGTGTATATTCTTCGATCAGATGAATGATCAGTGAGCTCGAGTCTGTGTGACCACTGGATCGCATGGCATCAATATATTTCTGCCGGTCATCGTAAAGTGTATGAATCGCTGCGATCAGTGTCTCATCGTTCAGGTTTTCTTCCTCCAGAACCATGCTGTAGCCCTGTTTTTCAAAGGAGCGGGCATTCAGGATCTGATCCCCGCGGCTGGCATTGGCAGAGAGCGGAATCAGCAGATTGGGTTTCGCAAGAGAGCTGATCTCGCAGATCGAATTGGCACCGGCGCGGGAAATAATGATATCAGCCAGAGCAAAGAGGTCTGCCAGTTCTTTTTTGATATACTCAAACTGTGCATAGCCCTCGGTTCCTTCTAAAGATTCGTCGAGTTTTCCATGTCCGCAGAGGTGGACGATCTGGAAGTCTTTGAGAAGCTGTGGAAGTACCTGGCGGACAGCCGCATTGACAGGAGAAGCCCCGAGACTTCCGCCGATGATCATGATGACAGGTTTGTCTGCATGGAAACCACAGAATGCCTTTGCTGCTTCAGGATCTCCCTCGGATAGTTCTTTTCGGATTGGGGTTCCGGTAACGACTGCCTTATCTGCCGGAAGAGATTCCAGCGTTTCGGGAAAGTTGCAGCAGATCTTGACCGCTGAAGGAATGCAGATCTTATTTGCAAGTCCGGGTGTCATATCGGATTCGTGCAGGATCGCCGGAATCTTGCAGCGTTTGGCTGCAAGCACAACAGGAACGGATACAAAGCCGCCCTTGGAGAAGACAATGTCAGGTTTCAGCTTTTTCATAAGGGAATGTGCCTCAGAAATTCCCTTTACGACCCGGAAAGGATCGGAAAGATTTTTAAGACTTCGGTAACGGCGGAGCTTTCCTGTAGAGATCGCATAATAAGGAATATCCATCTCCTCGATCAGCTTGCGTTCAATGCCCTCGTAGGATCCGATATAGGAGATCTCATAGCCTTTTTCACGCAGAAGCGGGATCAGGGCAATATTGGGCGTGACATGTCCGGCAGTACCGCCGCCGGTCAAAACAATGTGCTTCATGCTTCCCCCTTGTTCTGTGCTTCTCTGATCGCGCGTGCGAGCTGATCCGGGCAGGATGTGGGTTTGAAGCCACAGGTTGTACCGCTTAGGATCTCAGCTACCTTATCTGCTTCCATTCCTTCGACAAGTCGGGAGATTCCCTTCAGGTTGCCGTTACAGCCGCCGTAAAATTTCACATTGTAGATTTTGCCGTCCTTCAGATCGAAAGAGATCTGTTGACTGCAGGTTCCTTTGGTTTGATAGATCATGGCACATAAACTCCTTTTTTTATTCTTCGATGATCTGTATTTCCAGATAATCGAAAGGGATCTGTTCGATAAAACTATCCTGCCGAAAACGCGTTTTGGCTGCACGCTTAAAATCCTTTACATTGGAATCCAGCCAGATTGGCTTTTCCAGATCGAATGCATAACAGATCTCATCCAGACAGGCGAAGATAAGATGGGTTCTTGTATCATCTGCCGCGGAGATTGCAGTATAGTCTTTGATCAGATGATTGTCTTTTATGAGTTTTCCCCACATGCGGAACATAACAGATCATTCCTCCGCGGGTTTCTTTTTTAATTCGGCTTCAATATAATCCAGTGCGGCATCCGGCGTGTCGCATACAGCGAAAAGCTCTCTTACAACCGGACGGATAAAGCCCTTCTGGATATCGGTATCGATCAGCTCGATGATATTATCGTAATAGCCGTTGATGTTATAAAGAACGATCGGTGCGTTCTTGCGGCCAAGTTCGGTAAGGGTCAGGATCTGGAAAAGCTCGTCGAAAGTGCCGATACCGCCCGGAACAATGATAAAAGCGTCTGCGTTGTCTTCCATGACCTGTTTTCGTTCACCCATGGTCTCAGTTTTGATCGTGCCGGTGCAGCCTTCATAGATTGGCTCCCAGACATGCATAAAATGGGGTACAACGCCGATAACAGGACCGTTTCCGGCAGTTACGCCGCGTGCGCAGGCACCCATAAGTCCGGATGCACCGGCTCCGTAAAGCAGGGAAAACTTTCTTGCGGCAATTTCTCTGCCGAGTTTTTCGGTCTCATCGATATATGACTGGTCGATCTTGCTGCTTGCAGCACCATAAACACAAATATTCATAGGCAGACTCCTTTCTGCAAAAACAAATGTTTTGATCCAAAGATATGTTTAATATTATCATAGAAAGGTCTGAGTGAGAAGGGGAAAATGATGACAGGGCAGTCGTTTTGCGCTATGATAAATGCACTCTTACATCCCTGTCTGTCTATGCGCTTATGGCGGGGAAAGCGATGCGTGCAAAGGAGATTTTAAGATGGACAATAATCGGAAAAACGTTGAAATCCTTATGAAAACCAAGGATTTTCTTGTGGTATATAAACCGGCCGGCATGCCTGTGCAGACCAATTCAGCCACCCGGATGGATCTGGAACATTACCTCCTGAATCTGCTTTCTCTGGAGAAAGCAGATCCGCATGCGGGGCAGAAGGAGATTTTAGGTGGAAGACGTCAGGAATTATATGTCATTCACCGTCTGGACCAGCCGGTCGAGGGGATCCTTGTTTTTGCGAGGAACCAGAAAACGGCTGCTGAACTTGGCCGCCAGTTAGAAGATGGCCGAATGAAAAAGCAATATCTGGCTGTGGTTTGCGGAAACCCGGAGGAGGAAGCCAAACTTTCGGATTATTTGCTGCGGGATGGGCGAACCAACACCTCACGGGTAGCGGATCCGTCTGAAAAGGGTGCAAAACAGGCACAGCTCATTTATCGGTGTCTGCTGCGGACGGGTGATGGACGTGCCCTTTTAAAAATTGACCTGCTGACAGGGAGACACCATCAGATCCGTGTGCAGCTTGCGGCTGCAGGGCTCCCAATCCTCGGAGACCGCAAATATGGTCAGCAGGAAAATGAGACATTCACAGAAGGGAAGACCGAAAATATGGCAGCTTATCCGGCACTTTGTGCTGCATCCCTTACCTTCTCTCATCCAAAAACAGGGAAGCAGCTTTCTTTTCAGATGGAGCCTCAAAATCCGGCATTTCCTGAAATGAAGAAAGGGGAGAGCGCCGGCTGATCCGACTGAAAAGAAAAACGGGACCGGATCAATGTCCTGTCCCGCTTTCATTCGGATGTGTTTCCCTGTACATCTCGGAGATCTCTTTCGAGAGTTCCAGACGAACATCGGAGAGGTCAATCACCTGTTCGGCGTTCTCGTTCTGCCGCACAATATCGGTATTCTCAGCATTCTCTGCGCTGCTGCCGTAAGCTGTGCCGCGTGAGCTGGTGTTCTGGTTGGGGAACCCATAACTGCCTGTCCTGTTTTCGTTATCATTCAGGTAAGAAGGCTCATTGGCATTGTAAGATTCCACCTCACGGTAAACTTTTCTTCCCGATGGGTCCGGATAAACAGCATCTTTTTTGCGGCTCTGTCTCTGGTCTACAAAGGCAGAGGCATCGGAGATGCGGTCCCAGTCGCTGTCATAATCGTATTCTTCATCCTCGTAGTCATCATAATCGTCCGGATCATATTTGCGGCGGCGTTTTCGCTCCTCGGCCTTGCGGGCTTTTTCAGCCTTATATTTTCGCTCCTGTTCCTCTTCCCACTCCAGACGGGCTTCTTCTCTCTGCTCGCGTGCCTCACGGTCCAGACGTTTCTGTTCCCTGCGCTGTTCTTTGCGCATTTTCTTCCTTTGTTTTTTGCTCTTTTTTCGGGCTTTGGACGAGCGCCGGTCCATTTTTTCCTGATAGCGCTCGCTTTCGTCTGCCTCATCCCATTCGTCATCTGTCCGCCAAGGCTTCAACTGGACGATAATGCCGAGGAACCCCAGGATCGTACCAACCAGGATCACCAGGATCTGATTTTCCCATCCGAGCAGCAGATAAAAACACCAGGAAGCCAGAAAACCGCCGCCGATCGCGGTGATAAGAGAAACCATCACCCGCTCCTTGATCAGAGAAATGATCGCTACAACAGCCCCGATGATCAGCTCAACGAGGGTTGCGGTACCCGTACTGACAGGAACAAATTTCTGCAACAGCAAAAATACTGTCACGGTGATCAGGATAAACAGGCCGATCCTGTAAAGGAAGAATGCCAGAAATCCAAGAAGGAGTCCAAGCCCGATCACAATGATCGCGGTCAGTGTGGCACTCTGGTTCAGGTAGGCACCAAGTGCGAGACCGCCGACGATCCCGAGGAGAACGCCGAATACCGTACCCCAGAGGCGCCGCAGTTTATAACCGAAAAAAACATTCAGTAATCCAAAGACTACGCCGGCAGTCCATATATAAATTCCGTAGGTGGTCCAGAAGAGTTCCACCAGCCCCAGTGCGTTGGCAAGCTGGAAAATCGTTGTAATCTGATCCATTTATTTTTAATACTCCCATTCATCTTTAATTACCGTGATTGTATCCGCACCACAGGCAATTTGCAAGTCTTGCATCAAAAACGTCACAGAAAATTCAAGTTTAAAATTCAGTTGATGATTTGCAGAGAACCGATTACAATAAGAGCAGGAATTTTCCGGGGAGTGTATTTATGAAGCGAGTTATTATAAAGATTGTTGTTCTGATCGGCATATTTATTGCCGGTGTCCTTTTGTTTTCCACATTTTTAAATAGAAGAGAGACTGCAAATCTGGGGACTATGACAAGTGCCTCCTGTCCTGTTATGTATATTCTGGAAAACGGGACGACCGTGAATGCCATGTATGGAAATGCCCAGGAAATGCAGGCTGAAACCATGCGGGATACTCTGACACTGCTGCCAGCAGATCGGAATCTGTCGATCCAGATCGACCCCATGGACAATGTGATCAGTGATATCACATATAGTGTTTCATCGCTTTCCGACGGTACATTGATCGAGAACGGGCGGATCAAAAACATGACCACCAACGACACCTTACAGGAAGCGGATTTCCAGGTGGAGACACCGCTTTTAATGGATCAGGAATACAGCCTGAACTTTGAGGTGAATCTGGACAGCGGTAAAAAACTCTATTACTACACCCGCCTGGTACAGCGAGGCAGTCTGGATATTTCTTCTTATATCAGCTATGCGGTCAATTTCTGTGATGCATGTTTGCAGCACGAGCTCAGCGATGAGCAGTATGATGCCCTCGAGCCGGATAATACGGTCAGCAATTCCAGCTATCACAGTGTGGATATCCATTCTTCCTACAGCATGATCATCTGGGGAAATCTGAACCCAACCATGGTGAAACGGCCTGTGCCGACCATCAGGGAAGCCAACGATACAACAACCAGCATAGAACTGGATTATGTGATCAGCGCAGTGGATGAAGAAGAAAATACTGAATATTATACTGTGCGGGAATTTTACCGTATGCGCAGCAATCAGGGCAAGATCATTCTTCTGGATTTTGACAGAGAGACGACCCAGCTTTTTGACGGGGAAAATCCGGCAGTTTCCAGCAGCAGTCTGAATCTTGGGATCGTTGGCAGGGATCTCTCTTACATGACAAACGAAAGCGAAGATATCATCGCTTTTGTGGACAATGGGGAACTCTGGTCCTACAACCGAGGAAGCAATAAGTTTACACAGATATTCAGTTTTCGCATGGGCACAGTGGATGATCAGAGAACTGCTTATCCACAGCATCAGATCCGCATATCATCCGTATCCGAAACCGGAGATGTGGATTATGTAGTATACGGCTATATGCCCGGTGACACGCATGAGGGAAGTTCTGGCATTGCAGTCTATTCCTACAAGGCAGAGCAGAACGTCAACCGGGAGCGGATCTTTGTGCCTGTTGATCAGGGATACGAATATATGGATCAGGGGCTTTCCAAACTCGCCTATGTAAGCAGCGATTATCTGTATGTTTATCTTTCGGAGACCCTGTACCGGATCAATCTTTCCGACGGTTCCGCGGAGATCATCAAAGAAGGATTAAAATCCGACTGCTTTGTGGTTTCGGACACCCAGCGGAATATTGCCTGGATGGAGGAGATGGATCCCAACAATTCTTATACTGTTACAACATTAAGTCTTGAGACAGATGTCAGGGCATCCGTTTCTGCAGCCTCAGGAGAAAAGATCAGGGCACTGGGATTTATCAATGATGATTTTATTTATGGCCTCGCCCGGGACACAGACATTGTTACGGATGTGACCGGCAATACGACTTTCCCTATGTACCGGATCTGTATCCAGGATGCAGCAGGTCAGGTCAAGAAAGAATATCAGGCGGATGGATGTTTTGTCACATCTATCATCCGAAGCGATGAGCTGCTCGAACTTGAGCGGATCGCACTCGGGGAGACGGGTTATGTTCCGGTAACAAGCGATCATATCATGAATAATGCAGTCAGCGATGAGGATTCTGTTACCACCAAGCTGAATGTGGACGATCGTCAGGGAACGCAGGTATTTCTCATGTTCAACAGTACGTCCAGAATAACCAATCTTTTGTCATTGCAGTCACAGATCGTTCTGCAGGATGAACTGTTGACCTGCAGCCTGGATGTGCAGCCGCAAAAGGACTGCTATCTGGTATATGGATACGGCTCCCTTCAGGAGATCACGGAAGATCCTGCGGAAGCTATTCAGAATGCAGATGCATCTGTAGGTGTTGTCCTGGACGACAAGCAGTCTTATATCTGGGAGAGAGGCAATATGCCATCGAGTGTTACACTGGAGATTGCAGCTGTTCCAGCCGGTCTTCTGGATGCGCCTATGGATGAGAGCGTTGTTGCAGGATTGATCGGGGAAGATTTCCATGTGATGAATCTGACCGGATGCACATTGGATGAGGTGTATTATCAGATCAGTGCAGGTTATCCTGTTATTGCGAAAACATCGGCGGAAAGTTCCTGTATCATACTGGGGTATGACCAGTACAATGTATGGATTTTCGATCCGGCGACCGGCGGTCTTCAGGCAGTCGCTTCAGATGATGCGACAGCGATCTTTGCAGCAAACGGAAATATATTTATCAGTTATCATTCCTGATCCTGTCCGCGGGCATCAATTTGATTGTGAATGTCCGCCTTACATAAGCAGGACACAACATAGGAAACAGACAATGGTTACAGGGAGGGTTTCATGATCACGATTATTCATACGGCAGATCTCCATCTTGGTGCGGAGCCCGATGCGGGATATGCGTGGGCCGATGAGCGCAGGGAAGAAATATGGGACTCCCTTTCCGTCATTGTGAAAGAGACGAAGAAGCGGGCCGCGGATTTCCTGCTTATTTCAGGCGACCTGTTCCACAGGCAGCCTACGGAAAAAGAACTGAAAGAGGTAAACTATCTGTTCCAGACCATTCCGCAGACGCAGGTGATCCTGATCGCCGGAAACCACGATTGCCTGGTCCCCGGGTCGCTGATGCCATCTTACCCATGGGCATCGAATGTGCATGGACTTTGGGGAAATGGTCTGGAAAAGATCAGCTTCCCGGAAAAGAACATCGCTTTTTATGGATTGAGTTATCAAAAAAGAGAAGAACCGGGCAATCTGTATGAAAACGCTGTGCCATACGGCGAGGAACAGTATCATATCCTGCTGGCGCATGGGGGCGATTCAAAGCACAGTCCGATGGATTGGAACCGGCTGAAAGAGGCAGGTTTTACCTATGTTGCGATGGGGCACATCCATAAGGTACAGGCGATCGTTAAAAACCGGATCATCTTTTGCGGTTCGCCGGAGCCTCTGGACCGGACAGAAAAAGGAAAACACGGCTACATACGTCTTCTTCTGGAGGATGAAAAGATCAGTGCCGGGCTGTTTCCCTGTGCGGTCAGATCTTATCTGGATGCGAAAGTTAAGGTCGGGGAAGATACCACGCAGGCTGCTTTGGAATCGATTCTGTCCGACTATATCAGAGAAAAAGGCGAAAAGAATATCTACAGATTCCGGCTTACGGGAACGTATCCGGTTGGGATGTCATTTCAGACGGAGCGTCTTCTGCGGCTGGGAAATGTAGTGGATGTGATCGATGAGACCAGACCTGCCCTGGATCCGGATGAACTTTCCGGGGTTTACCGGGGAACACTTCTGGGTGCCTATATCGATCACTTTCGCAGCATGCCGGATTGCCCTGAGGATCCGGTTAAGGAAAAGGCTTTGTATTATGGTATGGAGGCCCTTTTGAACGCTGAAAAGAAATCCTGAAAAGGAGTCATCGGTATGATCATAAAAGATGTTACTATCAAAAATTTCGGTAAACTGAAGGAAAAAGAGATCACCTTTTCGCCCGGGCTGAATGTCGTATACGGCACAAACGAGAGCGGAAAGACGACGCTGCACACATTCATTCGCAGCACCTTATTCGGCATGCGCAGGCAGAGGGGCCGCGCATCCAAAAGAGATCTTTATTCCAGATATGAGCCCAAAGAAGATCCAATTGTTTACGGCGGCAGTATGCATCTGGATGTGTCCGGAGACACCTATTGTATTGAAAGGAATTTTGCTAAAAATGATACCCGTATGAGCGTTTATCGTGAATCGGACGGTGCCCGCCCTGAGGGTATATCGGAGTTGCTTGGCGGGATCGGGGAGCGCGTCTTCGATAACACGGTATCGATCCCTCAGATGGAGAGCGTGACAGGGGAAGGCCTTGCAGAAGAACTGCGTAATTATATGGCAGGAAGCGGGGCAGCAGCCGACGGATCTCTGGATGTATCTGCTGCAGAGGCATTTCTTAAGAAAAAACGGAAAGAAGTCGAGGCCGCCATGCAGCGCAAGCAGGAGACGGAGGAACGCAGGATCCGGTCTATGGATGAAGATATTTCCCGGTTGGAGCTCGAGGCGGAGGAGATCCGCACGCAGATCAACGATCTGGACCGGGAAAATGCAGCCGGGGGCAGTACCACGCAAAGAGAAAAAGGCGGATTCGGTCATTTAGAGAATACTGATATGGAAAGAAATCAGGAAAATGATGCAGAAGACGGAGGCTGCAGGAAGGTCATTCGTCTGCCCTTTCTTATTTTTACGATCTTGTTTGCGACCCTGACATTCTTTCTTTATTTTCGACAGGATATTTTCCCGGCAAATATCACGCTGATCCTGATCGAAATCTCTACCGCACTCGCGATCATCTTTCTGATCCTGACGTCGGCCCTTACCAAAAATGTGCCTGTCAGAAAACAGAAAAAAAGAACAGAAGATGAGGACGAAACGATCACGCTTGTCACAGCACCTGAGGAAAATAAGAAGTATCAGTGGACCAGGGAACTTCTCCTGAAACAGCTGAGTGAGAAGGAAATGCAGGCAAACGAGTGGAAACGGGAGAGAGAGGAAGCGATCAACCGGACATCGGCAGGCCATACATACGAGCAGGAGCTGCAGGGGATCGCGCTGGCATCGGAAACTTTGAAGACTTTATCTGCAGAAATGCAGAACAGGTTCGGATACGGATTGCAGGAGCGGACGGGAGAGATCCTCTCCGAGATCACATCCGGAAAATATACGGGCGTCTCTATTGACAGCAGCCTGCAGATGGTCCTTCGCGGGCCGGATGGCTTCTGTCCTGCGGAATATGTCAGCAGGGGAACCCTGGAGCAATTGCATTTTGCCTTGCGTTATGCGTCCGGGGAGATCCTTTGTGCAGATGAGACTATGCCTGTCATCTTGGACGAGGCTTTTGCCCAGTATGATGATCTGCGTCTGATCCGCACCCTTTCCTGGCTCGGAAAGCAGAAGCGGCAGATCATCCTTTTTACTTGTCAGAGGAGAGAGCCGGGATTGCTCTCAAAGTACGGGATTCCGCATCAAATGATACGGATGTAAAGACATTTTGGAGATATGTCCCCGGTTACGGCACAGAGCTGCCGAAGCCGGGGCAGACTTTATACTTTGCTGCAGAATTGCAGTACATCTTCGAATTTCATATGGCCTCCGAACAGGTCCAGGGCGCTGCCGATCGTAACGTCCAGCCTTCCTCTTGTGGTATCCCGCAGGAGAGCCAGATCTTCGAAGCTGCCTACGCCCCCTGCATAGGTGATGGGGAATCCCTCGAGGCGGGATAAAAGAGAGGCCAGTTCCTGTTCGATCCCGGAAGCCTTTCCTTCTACATCTACTGCATGCACCAGAAATTCGTCGCAGCATGCAGCAAGATCATGGAGGATCTTTTCTGTGATCACCACATCGGTAAATTTTTGCCATCTATCGGTCACAATATAATATTGTCCGTCTTTTTTCCGCGCACTGAGATCGAGCACAAGATGCTTCTTTCCGACGGCGCGGATCATTTTTTTTAGATTTTCCTCAGAAATTCTTCCATCTTTAAACACGTAAGAAGTGACGATCACATGAGAGGCACCTGCATCCAGAAAATGGGATGCGTTGTCCGGATTGATCCCGCCCCCGACCATAAGTCCGCCGGGCCAGGCGGCAAGTGCCGATTCCGCCTGGGCGAGTGTAGCACCGTAATAGGGAGATGAGCTGGGATTCAGGAGGATGATATGCCCTCCGGAGAGCTGATATTTTTGATAAAGCTTTGCGTAAAATTCTCCATCCTGTTCTGAGACAAAATTTTCCGCGGCGGTATCGCCGGCATCCCGCAGGCTGCCGCCCACGATCTGTTTTACCTTGCCGTTATGAATGTCGATACATGGTCTGAATTTCATAAACTTAAATCCTCATCTTTCGTAGTTACAGGCGTAAATCCCGTGTCAGTTTGTCTCTGCGGTCTTATTCAGAAGAGATCCGATAGAAGATGGATTCTTTCGCTGATCGATGATCCGGAATGATATCATAATATAAAAGATCATGTCGGAATCTTCAAAATCAATATTTGTGATCTCTTTAATACGTTCCAGCCGGTATAAGAAGGTGCTTCGGTGGATAAAAAGCTTTTTAGAGGACTGGACAGCATTCATGTGACAGTCCAGATAAGTGCGCAGGGTCTCGCAGTATTCGGAATTGTGCTCTTTATCGTAGGCCTGCAGGGCAAGCAGACGCTCCGAGCATACGATGTGCGTCGGCAATGCGCCGGTGCAGCATTCCAGCATATAGGCAGGACAGGTTTCGTCGAAACGGTGGATCCATCGGAATCCGGCATATTTACTGCCCATCTCCAGTGCGATGCGGGCCTGGTGATAACAGTAATAAAGGTCGCGGATCCCCATGATCGCATTGCTGACGCCGGTCTTCAGAAAACTATCACGCAGGAAAACAGTGATATTGTTGAGCATTTCGTCGATCGAACGGTTGTAGCGCGCCAGATTAACGAAGATGACAAGCTCATGTTCGTACTGGAAGGCACAGGAACCGGGCACGATCTCCTCAAAATGATTGCAGAGGAATTTGCTGGTCAGATTCTGCCGGTCCAGGGAGGCAATCTTCAGATTCAGGCAGCAGTAGGGGTGAGAGGAGAGCCAGCCGTATTCTGCCAGTGTATTTTCGATGATGACACGGTCTGTCTGGCTGCCCCGGATAATATCCAGCAGCAGATCTTCCAGCGGATAGGTGCCTTTTTCGGTTTCAGAGCCGGTCTGATTGAGGATCTGCAGGATGTAAGCCGCAAGATGGGCCAGCAAAGGCGCCTGCTCCGGTTTAATCGGCTGATATTCTTCGGAAAGGATCAGCCGGTGGGTATAATTCTGATGCTGGAACAGATTGATACAGAGTTCCCGCGAACCTGAAAGGTGTTCCGGAAGGAAAAAAGGTTCTCTGTAGTTCCGGGCCAGATTGTATTCTTTGTTCATTTTGGCCTCTGTAAAGGTCTCAAAAGATTCCTGGGCATCCGTCAGATGCGACAGAGCCGGATCTTCATCTATTATAGCGGAATAGGAGAGAAGAAAAAAGTCGGAGCCGCGCAGCAGGAGCGGATTATGGAAAATAGGAAAGCTGGCATCCAGAAGGGACTGGATCGGCTGTTCATTTTGCACCAGCTGCTGCAGGGAGGAATCCCATTCGTCGAATCTGTCAAACAGGGATTGGATGTCATTAAAAAGATCCGGAAGCTGACAGTCCGGAGACAGTTCCAGAAGATTGAACTGCGGCCCATCTTGCAGGAGGGGATACTGTGTTCCGCTGATCGTAAGGACAAGAGAGGTGGCAGGGATATCCTCGGCATTCAGGTAGCGCGGAATGGTATGGCAGATGATGATCCGCCCGGTCGGCCAGTTTTTCTGATGCCTTAAAAAGATCGGACGAGAAAGATTTAAATCGTCTGTGCCCTTTCCATGAAATGTAAAAGGGTATGTCATGCCCAAATAAGAAACGACAAGATTGATACTCAATCGCATAATTTCCAGCCTCCATCATACACATTGTATGAAAACAATGCAAAAAAGTCAACATTTTTGAGGATGTAAGCCGAATGTGATTTTTGCTATAATGTAAAAAGTTTAAGAACTATATACTATTGGAGGTAACTTGTTATGATTATTATCGGTGAGAAAATCAATGGTTCTATCCCGTCAATCGCAGAAGCAATCGCAAACAGAGATGCTGAGTTGATCAAAGCTCGTGCGATCGCACAGGAAGAAGCCAGCGAGCCTTTTGAGAAAGTATTCCTTGACTGCTGCGCATCCGTTCCGGAAGCAGAAGAAGTTGAGACTCTCAAATGGATGATCGATTGCATCCAGGAAGTTTCAGATCTGCCGATCGCTGTAGACAGCCCGAGCCCGCGTGTACTTGCAGAAGCTTACAAATTCTGTAACAAGCCCGGCCTGATCAACTCTGTATCTATGGAAGGTGCAGGCGAGAAGATCAAGATCCTTTTCCCGATCGTTGCTGAGAATCCCGGCTGGGATGTAGCTGCTCTTTGCTGCGACGATACAGGTATTCCGAAAACAGCAGAAGATCGTCTGAGAGTATTCCATGATATCATGGCACAGGCAAAAGAATATGGTATCGCTCCGAGCCGTATCCATGTAGATCCGCTGATCGAAATGCTCTGCACATCCGAAGACGGAATCGCTATGAACAAAGAAGTTATCACTGCTATCCGTGAGGAGTATCCGGACATCCACATTACAGCGGCTATCTCCAATATCTCCTTCAACCTGCCGGTTCGTAAGATCCTGAACCAGACATTTACTGTTCTGTGTATGGAATACGGCCTTGACAGCGCGATCGTAGATCCCTGCAACCGCGATATGGTCGGAACCATCCTTGCAACAGAGGCTATGCTGGGTCTGGATGACTTCTGTATGGAATATATCGGCGCATACAGAGACGGACTTTTCGGACCGAAAAAATAATCAATTTTCATAAAGACGGATCAGACCGTCGCAAACATTTCATTATGATTACAGTCTTCAGCGGAAGAGGATTGTATATAAACAAAATCAATATTTATAACGGAGGAAAGAAACATGTCAAAAATTGAAGAAGTTGCTGCATTGGTAGAAAAAGGTAAAGCTAAAAAAGTTGGCGCTGCTGTTCAGGCTGCTCTGGATGAGGGATGCGATCCTTCCGAAATCCTTAACAAAGGTATGATCGGTGCTATGGGCGTTGTTGGTGAGAAATTCAAAAACAACGAGATCTTCGTTCCTGAGATGCTGGTAGCTGCAAAAGCTATGAAGGTTGGTGTTGAGGTTCTGAAACCGCACCTTGCTTCCGGCGAAACAGGCGCTCTTGGAAAAGTTATTATCGCTACAGTTGCAGGCGACCTTCACGACATCGGCAAAAACCTTGTTGCTATGATGATCGAGTCTGCTGGTTTCGAAGTAATCGACCTCGGCGTTGATGTTCCGAACGATAAGATCGTTGAGGCTGTTAACGAGAATCCGGATACCAAGATCGTTGCTCTGTCCGCACTTCTTACAACAACAATGCCGTCTCTTCGCGACGCAGTTGCAGCTTGCAATGGCGCTCCGTGGAGAAGCAATGTAAAAGTTATGGTTGGTGGAGCTCCTATCACTCAGGAATTCGCTGATGAAATCGGCGCTGATGGATATTCTGAGGATGCAGCTTCTGCAGCAGAGCTTGCAAAATCTCTGGTTCAGTAATCAGGTTTTTCCAAAACAAAACTGCCCCGTCCGCAGCTGCGGGCGGGGTGTTTTCGATTATTGCAGAAATCGTTAGATCCGAAAAGGAGTTTCTGATGAGCAAAAAATATACTGTTACATTCCTGCCGCAAAAGATAAAGATCGAGGTCGATGAGGGCACAACGATCCTCACGGCACAGCAGATGGCCGGACTGGAGCCGGATGCCCCCTGCGGCGGCAAGGGAGATTGTGGTAAATGCAGGGTAAATATTGTAAAGGGACCGCAGACAGGGGTGGTTTTGGCCTGTCAGACACCTGTCAAAAGCGATATATCTGTGGATACTATGTCTCAGGCGAAGATTCAGAAGATCCTGACCGACGGTTTTTCCAGGGAAGTGGAAGTCCTTCCGGGTGTGGGCCGCTCCGCAGGAGATAAGAGACCCTTTTACCTGATGGCTTTCGATATTGGAACTACTACGATCGTCGGATATCTGCTGGATGGCACTACCGGCCGCGAAATGGCAGTGGCCAGCATGATGAATCCTCAGCATCAATTTGGTGCTGATGTCATAGCCAGAGCAAATTATGTGCTCGAACACGACGGCGAAGAAATGAAAAAAGTTGTCCGCAAGGCACTGAATACCCTGATCGGACAGGCGTGTACACAGGTCGGTGTGAACAGGGAAGATATCCTGCAGGTTTCTGTTGTGGGAAATACCTGTATGCATCATCTCTTTATGGGAATTTCCCCACAGTCTCTGGTACTGGCACCTTATGTGCCGGCTATGAAAGAGGGCCAGATCCTGAAAGCATCTGACTGTGATATTAAAGTCGCGGAGGACGGCATCCTGATCGTTCTGCCCAATATTGCCGGCTTTGTAGGGGCTGATACGGTAGGATGTATGCTCTGTGTGGCTTTCGATCAGCTTGAAAAGCTGACATTGATGATCGATATCGGAACGAACGGCGAGCTGGTAATGGGCAATAAGGATCGTATGATCACCACGTCGACAGCTGCCGGACCGGCATTCGAAGGCGCCAAGATCGAGTGTGGCATGCGTGGTTCCAAAGGAGCCATCAGTCATGTTACGGTTGAGAATGGCGAATTAAAAATGGAGATCGTTGAGGATGCGAAATCGGTAGGAATCTGCGGCTCTGGTCTGATCGATACGGTAGCCTTTATGATCCGCAATGGATTTGTGGACGATTCCGGCCACATCTGCGATCCGGAGGACCTGGAGGGTGAATTTGCCCTTTCTCAGGCATGGCGGCTGCAGGATATCAACGGCAGCCGGGCATTTCTGCTGATCCCCGCAGAGGAGACAGAGAACGGAACACCGATCTATCTGAGTCAGAAGGATATCCGGGAAGTGCAGCTCGCAAAAGGAGCCATTGCGGCCGGTATTCAGCTGATGGCAAAGAAGCTGGGCATACAGGAAAATGATATTGAGCAGGTTTATCTGGCGGGTGCTTTCGGCAATTATATGGATGCGGATAATGCTTGCGAGATCGGTCTGATCCCATACGAACTGAAAGAGCGTATCGTTCCCATCGGCAATGCAGCCGGAGAAGGTTCCAAACTGGCGGTCGTTAACCGGAGCCAGTTTGAATACGCCTGTGCAATGTCCGAAAAAACAGATTTCATAGAGCTTGCTTCGGAAGCAGATTTCCAGGATACCTTTGTGGACGAATTAGAGTTTGCGCGTGCCGTAGAAAGATGATAAAATTGCTTCCATAGCGGAGGTTATATTTTATGATCTGTAATGAGATTCAGGCAGCAGTGGTTGAGGGAAAGACCAGGCTGGTGGGGAAGCTTGTACGGGAGGCCCTGAATGCGGAAGTGTCCCCCGAACGTATTCTGGATGAAGCGATCGTGCCTGCCATGCAGGAACTGACTGCGATCTTCCGAGAGGATGATGAAGAGATTGCGATGGTTCTGGCCGGAACGCGAGCTGCAAAACAGGGTATTGATGCCTTGCAGGCATCTATGCAGGATCCGGATGCACTCTCCTGTGGAGAAATGATCATCGGCACTGTGGAGGGAGATTTGCATGATGTCGGAAAGAACCTTGTGGCGCTGGCTTTTGGCACTGCCGGTTTTAAGGTGACAGACCTTGGCGTGGATATCTCTCCTTCACGTTTTGTGAACGCCGTAAAAGAACATCCGGAAGTTAAGGTGGTCTGTGTCTCAGCTTTATTGAAAACTTCCATTCCCCATTTGGGCAGAACAGTTCAGCTTCTGAATGAATTGCCCAATCGCAGGAATTTTATCGTGATGATCGGCGGCGGTGCCGTCACTGCTGAATGCGTGCAGCAGTTCGGAGCGGATTTTTATACAGCGGATGCCGCAGAAGCGGTGATGCTTGCTAAACATAAAATTGTCTGACAAATCAAACAGTTAACAGACGGAGAAAAAATCTCTCCGTCTGTTGTTTTTTGAAAAAATGCACAAAAACAGAACACAGTGTCGGGTGACGTTAAGATTATGTAACATTTCAGGTAATAAGATATCAACATTTTTGGGGATAAAAAAGCCTTTAAAACGGGGTTATACACAAAGTTATCCACATTATCCACAAAAAAAGACGAAAAAACAGATTTACATAACAAAAAAATCAGAACGGCTGTTTTGTGTAAAAAGACGAAAATGAATGGCTAAATAAGGAAAATGGGAAAGCGGTCTTGACATGTAAATAATGACATATCAGACCGCTTTTTGAAAAAGAAGTTCAACTTAAATGTGATTTGGTTAGAATATTCTGAAAATAAGATCAAGGTATATGCATAGGGCCGACAGATATACAATACGCGCGGCATCGATACAGAAAAGATTATCCCTGACTGCCGGTCTGCCTTTTCTTGATCACCTTGAGTCGGGTGAATTCCTCCCTCTCTTTTTCCTCCAGCGCTTCGGAAATATCCTTAACCAGCTGTGTATAGTGAGGGATCGTGATATTTTTCAGCGCATTTGCCCTTTTCTGGGTTTTTTTGATCGCTACCGCCAGGCGGTAGGCGGAGTTTTCCACAGTGGAAAGCCGGAGAGTAAGTTCCTTTACCTTATTGAAGGAAATGCGGGCCTTATCCAGAGATTCTGTGGTGCTGTAGAAGGAGTAGGTGGGGTTATCCTTTGGGGGATCGGCTTCCACCAGCGGAATCTCCACACCCATGACACTGCGCGTCTTGATCCGGATCGATTCCTCTACAGGGATCGTGTAGCTCATGGTCTCAACACGCAGAAGTCCATTGTCGATATTGGCGACCTGCAGGTTGTAGTAGGCATCCCGGAAAGTCTGATCGATCTGTTCCTGGATATCCTTTGCCTGGTCTACCAGTTCCATCATCTCGCGTATCAGGATATTCCTTTTTTTGTCCATCAGGTCGAATCCCATATTGGCAAGAGAGAGGGAATTCTTTGCCAGCATCAGATTTCCTTTGGTTGGAAATGTATTCGGATCCATAATTATTCCACTTTCCTGTTATAATACTGTTCCAGAATCTTTGTATCGATACGATCCAGCTCCTCTTTGGGCAGCAGGCCGAGCAGTTCCCAGCCAATATCCAGTGTCTGCTCTATGGTACGGTTATCATCCTGGTCCTGCCCGACAAAACGTTGTTCAAACTGCGTACCGAAATTGAGATACTTTTTATCCAGCGGCGAAAGCTCATCCTCACCGATTACGGATGCCAGGGCTCGTGCATCTCCGACTTTTGCATAACAGGAGAAAAGCTGGTTTGCGACATCCTGGTGGTCCGCTCTGGTGTAGCCTTCACCGATTCCGTCTTTCATCAGACGTGAAAGAGAAGGAAGGACCGAGATGGGCGGATAGATGGATTGCCCGTGCAGGCTGCGGTCCAGAACGATCTGGCCTTCCGTGATATAACCGGTCAGATCGGGGATCGGATGGGTGATATCGTCGTTGGGCATAGTCAGGATGGGGATCTGCGTTACAGAACCCTCCACATCTTTTACAATACCGGCGCGCTCGTAGAGGGCAGCCAGTTCGCTGTAAAGGTAGCCGGGATAGCCTTTTCTGGAAGGAATCTCTCCCTTGGAGGAAGAAACCTCGCGCATCGCTTCGCAGAAGGAAGCGATATCTGTCAGGATCACAAGGATATGCATCCCCTTTTCAAAGGCCAGATATTCAGCGGTTGTCAATGCAACCTTAGGTGTGATCAGACGTTCCACGACTGGGTCGTTTGCCAGATTCAGGAACATGACAACATGATCGGAAACACCGCTTTCTTCAAAAGTTTTTCGGAAGAAATCGGCTACATCATGCTTAACGCCCATAGCGGCGAAAACAATGGCAAATTTCTCATCAGATGCGTTGTCTCCCAGGGAAGCCTGACGTACAATCTGCGCCGCAAGTTCATCATGCGGCAGGCCGTTTCCGGAAAAGATGGGAAGCTTCTGTCCACGGATCAGGGTGGTCAGACCGTCGATCGTGGAGATGCCTGTGCGGATATAGTTTCGGGGATACTGACGGGTTACCGGGTTAAGCGGTAGTCCGTTGACGTTCAATTTCATCTCCGGAACGATCGGGCCCAGACCATCGATCGGTTTTCCAATCCCGTCGAAGGTACGGCCAAGCATATCTTCGGAAAGGGATACTTCCATAGGGTGACCGGTAAGGCGGGTACGGGTATTGACAAGAGACATGCCCTCTGTGCCTTCAAAAACCTGGATCAGGGCCTTGTCTTCGTAAGCGGCAATGATACGCCCCAGTTTTTTCTGGGTATCATCTACCGTAAATTCTACCATTTCCTCAAACGTAATATTCTGAACGCCCTCGAGTACGACAAGGGGGCCGTTCACTTCGCTGAGGCCTAAATATTCAATTGCCATAATGAACTTCCTCCTTGATCAGCCGTTTTTCTCTAAGACTTCGTTATAAAATGCATCGATGGCAAGCTGGTAGTCCGTGAACATTTCCGGCTTGTCATTGGGAACATCATATTTGATGGCGATGACGCGCTCGAAAATATTGCTCTCCTTGAGGATCGACATGGGATGCCCGAGCGTGATGAGCGATCTTGCTTTATCGTAAAGATAAAGGATGGTCTCCATCATCCGGAACTGTTTTTCGAGCGGAACACAGGTATCCTGTGGATGAAAGGCGTTCTGCTGCAGGAAGCCCTGACGGATCACACGGGCGATCTCCAGGGTCAGTTTCTGATCATCCGGAAGGACATCTGCACCGATCAGTTTTACGATTTCCATCAGTGAGCTTTCGGTATTTAAAATTCCCATGAGGCGGTTTCTGTCGTCCACGAATTTGCGGTCAACATTCTCACGATACCAGGGCGCGAGATCGCCTAAATATTCGCTGTAGCTGGTCAGCCAGTGGATGGCGGGATAGTGTCGGGCATAAGCAAGTGCCTTGTCCAGTCCCCAGAAGCAGCGCACAAATCGTTTGGTATTCATGGTCACCGGTTCTGAAAAATCACCACCCTGCGGAGAAACCGCACCGATGATGGAGACAGAGCCCTCGCTGCCGTTCAGATTCTGCATCATACCGGCTCTTTCGTAAAAAGCAGAAAGACGGGATGCAAGGTATGCGGGATAGCCTTCTTCGGCGGGCATCTCTTCCAGACGCCCGGACAGTTCACGCAGTGCCTCTACCCATCTGGATGTGGAATCGGCCATGATCGCCACATCGTAGCCCATATCACGGTAATACTCAGCAAGTGTAAGACCGGTGTAGATGGATGCCTCACGTGCGGCAACCGGCATATTAGAGGTATTTGCGATCAGAGCAGTCCTGTCCATAAGTGGGTTCCCGGTACGGGGATCCACCAGTTCAGAGAATTCCTCAAGAACCTGCGTCATCTCGTTGCCGCGCTCGCCGCAGCCGATGTAGATGATGATATCGGCATTGGCCCACTTGGCGATCTGATGCTGTGTCATGGTCTTTCCGGTTCCGAAACCGCCGGGAATGGCCGCAGTGCCGCCCTTTGCGATCGGGAACATGGTATCCAGGATCCGCTGGCCTGTGACCAGGGGTTCTGAAGCAGGATATCGCTTGGCTACAGGCCTTGGCACACGAATGGGCCATTTCTGGCAGAGCGTGATCTCTTTTTCTGTGCCGTCCGGGAGTGCGATCCGCACGATGGGGTCCAGAATCGTATAAGAGCCGTCCTTTGCCGCCCAGGTAACGGTACCTGCGGCAATATCAGGCGGGATCATGGATCGGTGGATAACAGTTGGCGTTTCCTGGGTTTCTGCGATCACACTTCCTCCGGTGATCGAATCACCGAGGGAAACCTTGATCTTAACATCCCATTTCTTTTCTGTATTTAAGGATTCTACATTGACACCGCGCGCGATGTATTTGCCGGATTCTTTTGCAATCTCTGAAAGAGGCCGCTCGATGCCGTCAAAGATATTGTTGAGGATGCCAGGCCCCAGAAGGACGGAGATCGCATCTCCTGTAGCCTCTACAACCGCACCGGGCGCAAGGCCGGTGGTCTCCTCGAAAACCTGTACCGTGGTCGCTTTGGCATTCAGAGAGATCACCTCTCCTACCAGGTGATCCTCCCCAACGTGTACCATTTCATTCATCTTAAAGCCCGTGTTGCCCTTCAGGTAAACGACGGGTCCGTTTATTCCATATATCGTTCCGGTACGTCTGCTCATGCTTTACCTCCCCGGAAGGCGAATCCTTCCCTTGCTTCTGCGAAGGCAGAGGAGAATGTGTGGTCGATCAGGATATGGCGCTCCGGCAGAATGGCGCGGATGCCTCCGATAAAGCCCTCTTTTGAGATCTTAATATCGGCACCGGTGCGTTTGATTAGCTCTTCGAGAATATCGTCATCCGAGGGGTCTAGATAGATATCTACATCGCTGCCGGCTGCGTAGGCGCTTACCTCGCGGATCTTTTCTTCCAGAAGATCGATATATTCAGGCCTTTCCTTAAAGGCAGTCAGTTTATCGCTGACGATGACGAAAAGCTTTTCCTTTAAATTTTCGATCTCCATGGACTGATGGCGTTTGATATTCAGCTGCTCTGCAGAGAGGGCTTTGTTTTTCTCTTTCTGCAGACCTGTTCTGGCGTCGGCGATCTCCAGAGCCGCCTGGCGTCGTTTGCTTTCTTTGTGTTCTTCAAGCAGTTTGTACAGGGCCTCCTGATGCGCGCATACGATATCGGCTGCCTTTTTGTGGGCGGAGTCGATAGAACTGGTATAAAATTTGTCGATTTTGTCTTCTAACTTCAAATTTCTCACCTGCTTTACAGTTTCAAACCAATAGCTTCGTTTACGTAGGAAGTGATAAAATCCGCCCGCCGGCTGCTGCCATGGCGGTCCGGGATCTCCACGATCAGCGGAAGCCGATGGTGAAGCCTTACATCATCTACGATCTCCGGAAATTCCCGGCCGAATTTTTCAGTCAGGAGGATGATGCCGACTTCCTTGTCGGCAAGTGTGTCTTCCAGAGCATTCCGGAGCTCGTTTCTATCCTGCACGACAACGCCCTCTACTCCGGCAAGCCGCATGCCTGTCAGAGTATCATGATTGTCGCTGATCAAGAACATTTTCATATGTTTTCTCCCAAATCGAAACGATGTCAGTCAATTGCGTTTTACAGCTTACCAAGGATCATGAAAGAGATGATCAGACCGTACAGGGCAATACCTTCGGCCATGGCAACGAAGATCAGGGATTTACCGAAAATAGAACCGTCTTCGCTGATCGCACCAAGTGCTGCGGAAGCGGAGCTGGCTACGGCAATACCACCGCCGAGTCCGGAAAGACCGGTAGCGAGTGCTGCAGAGATAAATGCAAGTCCGTCGCCGGCGGTCAGTCCATCGGCTGCCGCGCTTACGGTTGATGTGCCGGCAAGAGAAACGATGGCTGCAAGACCAAGCAGGCCGAAGAATGCGGCGCAGTTGACTGCAAGTGTGTTTTTATAACGCTTTTTGGTATGCTCTCCTTTAAAGAAATAAACAACAGGGATGATGATCGTGCAGCAGAGTGCGATTGCGGTTAATACCTGGATCATAACAGTAGACATAGTTGAAAATCCTCCTTAGTTTTATGAATAATCTTATGTATCTGATTTTATGTTATTTGTTTTCTTCCTTTTTCAGGAAGGGTACAAAGGGACGCCCGTCTCCCTTATAGAAGCGGCTGAACATCTCGTAATATTCCAGACGAAGTACCTGGATGGCAACCATAAGGCCTTCCAGAAGCGCCACAAAAGCATTGCCGATGATGACGACCGGAATGCTGGTGTTCCCGGATTCCGCGCCTGCCAGCATCATGACAACTTCCATCATCGCCACATGGCTTACGGCATATGCGCCGATTCGCACATAAGAGAGTGTGTTTGAAAGAAAACTCAGCAGCGTCTCGAAAGTTTCAAAGAAGGCCTGAACAAAATACATTCCCTTGCCGCCTTCTATGAAAGGCTTCTTTTTATTTGCCATTCGTGTCAGCATTTCCTTCAGGAAGATACCGATCAGTCCCAGGACCAGCAGCACGGCAAGCAGCGGCAGCAGGGTGGAAAGTCCGCCGGAACCTGACATGTACAGGAAGATCAGGGCTACAATAGATCCGTAGAAGATAATGCCGGCAATTGCGTTCTGGCTGAAGAAGATGTTTTCGGTATCCTTCTGTTTGGCGGCATTGATGATGCCAAGCACCATATTGAAGAGGATCATGAACATACCGAAGGCGATCGCCAGGACAAATGCAGTGTTAATGGATCCGATCAGCGGAAGCGTGACCATATCTTCCTTGGGACGCAGCAGCGGTTCGTAGGGAAGATAGCCTTCAAAACCAAATACACTGTTGAAGAGCAGTCCGAAGATCGTCGAAAAAATACCGGCTGTTCCGAGGATGGCACCTAAGTCGATCTTCTTCAGCTTATACAGCAGAAAACCTCCGATCAGCAGGCAAAGCCCCTGACCTGCATCTGCAAACATAATTCCAAAGATGACCGAGTAGGTGATCGCAAGGAAAATGGTCGGGTCGAATTCCGTATATCTGGGAAGACCGTACATTTTTACGAACATCTCAAAAGGTTTGAAGAATTTTGGATTCTTCAGCTTTGTAGGGGGTTCCTTATCGTCCCCGATCTGATCATCCTCTATAATGCAGTATACATCAGTCTCCCGTGAGATCTCCTCCGAGAAACGCTCCGCATCTTGCGCGGCCATCCAGCCGCAGAGAATAAAGAAGTTTTCTCCATCCGACCGTGTGCAGGCTGCAAGTTTTCTGACATCGAAGCTGCGGGAGAGGGATGCGAATTTTTTTTGGGCGCCCAGGAATTCGGCCGCATGTACCTCCATGTATTGATCGATCTTTTGATCGCATTCCTGGATCTCGGCAGTACAGGAACGGATATCTGCCATCAGTTTCTGGTAGGCTTCCTCCGGTGTTCCGTTATAGTAGTCGCCCAGGAAGATTTTTTCAAAATGCAGGGAAGAGAAGACGGCGTCGATCTGGCTGTGCTTTTCCTCCATGGCAAAATAGACGCCCCAGACATATCTGGAATCTGTCTTACATTCATAAAAGAAGACGTCGCTCTGCTGGATGGCAAACTGGAAAAATTTAGCATAATAGTTTTTGTCGATCCTTCCGAAGCAGGGGCGAATAAATTTGAAGGCAAACAGTTTGTTCAGGTCGCACGGAAGCGCCTGAAAAGGTTCGATGGTCTCTGCCTTGGCACTGTCATCTTTCAAGGTATCCTGCAGATCTTTTTTTCTGGCTCTGATATTGGAGAGTGCCAGTTCCGCATCGCTCAGAAAAGAAGAAGCATCTTCGATCGAGAGAGAAGCCGGCTCTGCGGAGGTGGAAGCTTCCGGCAGCATGTGGATAAAATCTTCCGCGATAAACAGTTTATCCTTGTAGGGATTGATCTGAATATAGGGTGTGATATGCTGCACGGTCCGCAGTTCTGTTATGGCATTTTCCAGATGGATCTCATACTTCGAAAGATACTCCTCCACCACACGGTCTATATCTGCTTTCGGACCGGTGATACTGAGAAATTTCATTGTTTCGATCATTTCAATTTCCTCCGGTTTATATCGTTATCGGGCTTGCAGACGCTGGATCGCATCGCCGGCAGAAAGTTTGTAGCGGATGCATTCCAGGGCGATCGTCAGCCTGTCAACTTCATGTTCTTTGTGATACAGGTAATTGTAAACGCTGGAGACGGAATAAGGGTCTTTCCGGCATTCTGCTGTCAGCATCTTTTTCATGATCTGAGAATAAAGCGCACCGATCGTTTCTGAGGTAAGGTCCTTATAACGGCCGGCATAATAGGTGGTCGATACCGCATGCTCCAGTGCTTCCGGGGAAGTTGTCTCTACCAGTTCTCTGATCTTAGCGGCCGGCAGCTTATATTTTACCGGGAGCAGCATTGCGTAGATCGTCGCATCATCCATATGATAAAAGTGTTTTGCCCGGCAGATCCATTGAAGGTTCAGAAGGTCAAACCTTGTTCCGAGGACTTTGGTCAGATATTCCGCCTCACCGGCGGATGAGATCTTAAGCCGCGTATCCCACAGTGTCTTAGAATAGACCAGATCCAGCGCGGTTTCATAATCGAAAAGGGTCGGGTTTTCCATTCTGTTGATCAGATCCATGGGATGAAAATATGGTGTGCCCTTCAGATGCTCTGTCAGCTCTGCGGGTGTCCGGCTGCCTACGAGAGATCGCAGATCCAGGTCCGAATGAGAACTGAAATAATCCTCAAACAGGTGCGTATCCAGAAAGGTGTCCCGCGGGTCCAGTATATTGGCAAGGCACAGCTTTAGAAAATACACTTCATAGCGCATAAAATATGTTTTCAGAAAAGTGCGCTGCTTCCGGCTGGCAAAATTATAAAGTTTTGAATAATTGCGGTAGATACTGCTTCGCAGCAAAAGTTCCACATCTTTTCGATGGAGCCGGTTTTCGTCCGTATCCTTCAGTATATCGGCATATTCCGGAAATTGTTTCAGGAATGTGACCGCTTCCGGAACACCGGGTTGTTCTAAAAGTTCCCGGAAGTTTTCCTCGCTCAGAAGTTTACCGGACAAGGCGCGGACTTTCGTGGTCATACCGCTGTAAGCCATTAGATTTCCCAAAGAATCACTTCCTTATTATAGTTTCAAAAATTTCCTGCGCATAATCTTCTCTATGTTCACTGTACTCTCTGCGTATGAAATTCAGTTCGTCTTCAGATTCCCTGCGCAGCTGGTCCAGTTCTCCTTTCATGGAAGCATGCAGCTCCTCGCGGAGGGCAGATACGGTTTTATTTGTTTCTTTGTCAATTTCTTCATCGAATTCTCTGACCAGCCGTTCATGTCCTTCGCTCAGCTGCTTTTTCTGTGCTGCTGCCCCGTCCATGATCCGGTTGGCGGTTTCTTCGATTTCAGTAAGTTTTCTGATCATGGTATCCATGATATGCCTCCTGATGATATAAATACAAAATACATATGCAAGGTTATTTGCACCACATTTTATGATATACGCACAGCTTTGTGCTTCGCA
>R11__coassemble_444_pt1 | contig 27141 bp, 23 predicted proteins | sample R11__metabat2_high_PE_057 | metagenome-assembled genome bin R11 | reverse complement strand
TGAATTTCAATGCATCAGCCTTTTTCTATATGCCATCTATAGCCGATTAGTTATTGATCAGCTTATCTTCGTCGCTCCAGCTGTACAGCTTGCGAACTTCCTCACCAACGATCTCTGAAGGATGTTCTGCCGCTTTTCTTCTCATTGCGCGGAAATGAGCCTGTCCGCCTGCCGGAGACATATCAAGCAGGAACTCTTTTGCGAAGGAGCCATCCTGAATATCGGAAAGGATCTTTTTCATGGTCTTCTTTGTCTCTTCTGTGATGATCTTGGGACCAGTGATATAATCGCCGTATTCAGCCGTATTGGAGATAGAATATCTCATTCCTGCGAAACCTGACTGATAGATCAGATCAACAATCAGTTTCATCTCATGAATACACTCGAAATATGCATTTCTGGGATCGTATCCTGCCTCAACCAGTGTCTCAAAACCAGCCTGCATCAGTGCACAAACACCACCGCAAAGAACTGCCTGCTCACCAAAAAGGTCTGTCTCTGTCTCTGTACGGAATGTTGTCTCAAGAACGCCTGCTCTTGCACCGCCGATACCAAGTGCATAAGCCAGAGCCATATCCTGTGCTTTGCCTGTGGCATCCTGATGTACAGCTACCAGACAGGGAACGCCCTTACCAACTTCATACTCGCTTCTTACAGTATGTCCCGGTCCCTTGGGTGCTACCATGCAGACATCAACATCTGCCGGCGGTACAATCTGTCCGAAGTGGATTGCAAAACCATGTGCGAACATAAGCATATTACCCGCCTCAAGGTTAGGAGCAATATCTTTTCTGTACATATCAGCCTGCTTCTCATCGTTGATCAGGATCATGATGATATCTGCCTGCTTAGCTGCCTCAGCTGCTGTAAATACTTTAAATCCCTGTGCCTCAGCCTTTGCCCAGGATTTGCTGCCTTCATAAAGACCAATGATAACATTGCATCCGGAATCCTTAAGGTTCAGAGCATGTGCATGACCCTGGCTGCCATAGCCGATGATCGCAATTGTCTTTCCTTCCAGCAGGGAGAGATTACAATCTTCCTGATAAAAAATCTTAGCTGCCATTTTTCTTTCCTCCAGTTTAAAAATGAATTTTATATTTCGTTAAAGGATAACCCCTTAGCTACGAATTGAAAATAAAAGGATCACAGATATGTGATATCATCCGTTCCTCTTGAAAGACCGGTAAGACCGGTTCTTGCAAGCTCCAGGATCTCAACATCCTGACAGAGATTCAGGAAAGCATCCAGTTTATGCTGCGTTCCTGTAAGCTCAACAATAACAGAATCGATCCCTACATCGATGATCTTGGCACGGAACACATCTGCTATGGCAATGAGACTCTGACGCTGTTTTGCATCTACTTTAATCTTAACAAGGATCAATTCTCTGTTAACAGATTCTTCCGGTTCCAGGACTTTAATAGCTCTTACATCCACCTGTTTTGCAAGCTGCTTAACGATCTGCTCCAGTTCATCTTCGTTTACAGTGATAGCAACTGTCATTCTGGAATATTTGGGGTCTGCCGTAACACCGACTGTCAGACTGTCGATATTGTACCCTCTCCGGCTGAAAAGACCTGACAAACGTGTCAGCACACCGGATGTATTGTCTACGAGGATTGACAAGATCTGCTGTTTCATTCCGTACCCGCCTTCCTTTATTTTTCAGAATAAGCCATTTATCTTATGACCAATGATCCTTATCCATTCTACACATGAAAGTTTGGTTTGTCAACGCGCAAAAGTCCTATACACTTTTTATAGAAAACGCAAAAATACATGATATAATGATATGCATATCGAAAACGTAAATGAGGTGCTGCATGGAAAAGTGGATCGATCTTCATACACATACTGCCTGTTCGGACGGAACCTTTACCCCCGAACAGCTCGTCATGTACGCACTTGAAAAAGGACTCAGTGCGATCGCTGTTACCGACCACGATACAGTAGACGGGATAGAACGGGCTCTTAAAGTTTCAGAACATACAGGTCTTGAAGTCATTCCCGGGATTGAGCTTTCTTCTGCCTATGGTTCAAGAGATATCCATATCGTCGGACTGGGCATAGATCACAAAAACCATCTGCTTTTGGAGCATTTGGACGACTTTTATGAAAAACGCCTGCAACGAAACATACGTATGATCCACAATCTGCAGCTTGCCGGTATTCCGATTGACGAAGCGGATTTCTTTGAAACTTACAAAGGCAGTGTCATCACTCGCGGACATTTTGCAGCCTATATGTACGCAAAAGGCTTTATCCGCAACCGAAAAGAGGCCTTTATCCGCTACATAGGAGACCATGGCCCCTGCTATGTGGACCGTCCGAGGATCACACCGGGAGATGCGATCCGACTCATTCGAAACTGCGGCGGCCATCCGATCCTTGCCCACCCTCTTCTTTATAAAATGTCAAAAAGAGCCTTGGAAGACTTTGTCATGGGACTTGGTAAATACGGTCTTCAAGGACTGGAAGCCATCTATTCCACCTATACGGGAACAGATGAATCCTCCATGAAACAGCTGGCAAAAAAATGCAATCTTGCTATCTCAGGAGGATCCGATTTCCATGGTGCCAACAAACCCGATATCGACCTCGGCTGCGGCCGCGGAAAACTCCGCGTGCCTGCCGAACTGTGGGATATCATAAAGGCTCTGCCGGTATAAATGTTCTATTATCTTTTTCTTTTTCTTCTTTCTTTGCCAGAGCTGTTGCTTCTTTACAGAAATAATCCTGCGCCTCCAGCAGGGTCTTTCCGCGACGGTCGATCTTTTCGTACGTTCCGTCCGCCTGCAGGATCTGTGCCTTTGCGGTATCTTCCATCTGAATGTTCAGAATGTTCATCACCTGTTCCTTGATCCCGGGATCTTCAACCGGAAATACGATTTCTACACGCTTGTCCAGATTACGCGGCATCCAGTCCGCGCTTCCCATGAACAAATCTTCTCTTCCATTTCCGTAAAAATAAAAAATTCGCGCATGCTCAAGGAAATTTCCGACGATCGATCTGACTGTAATATTTTCGCTCACACCGGGAATCCCGGTTTTCAGACAACAGATTCCTCTAATGATCAGATCGATCTTCACACCTGCCGATGAGGCACTGTAAAGTGCGGCAATGATCTCCTGGTCACAGAGAGAATTCATCTTTGCGATGATCCTTGCCTTCTGGCCTTTGATGGCATGTTCTTTTTCCATACGGATCATATAAAGAAAACGAGAACGCATCCAGATAGGAGCCACGATCAGTTTATTCCAGCGGCTGGGTTCTGAATATCCGGAAAGCATATTGAAGACGGCTGTTGCATCTTCTCCGATACGGGCATCGCAGGTGAGCAGGCCGCAGTCCGTATAAAGTTTTGCTGTAGAATCGTTATAATTACCGGTTCCCAAATGGATATATCTGCGAATACCCATCTCTTCACTGCGGACAATCAACGTGATCTTGCTGTGCGTTTTCAGCCCAAACAGTCCGTAAATTACATGGCAGCCTGCTTTCTCAAGTTTCTGCGCCCAGACAATATTGTTTTCCTCGTCAAAACGAGCCTTCAGTTCGACCAGAACCGTAACCTGTTTTCCGTTCTCGGCTGCCCTTGCCAATGCCGCCACGATCGGAGAATTTCCGCTGACTCGATAAAGTGTCTGTTTGATAGCCAGCACCGGTGGGTCTTCGGCCGCCTCACGGACAAAGTTTACAACCGGATCAAATGTCATATAGGGATGATGGAGGAAAATATCCCCCTTCCGAATATTTGTGAAAATATCATCCTGGTTCATAAGGCCCGGGACCTGCGCGGGCGTATACTCCGGTATCTTATACTGTTCAAAGCCCTGCAGTCCATATAGTTTCATCATAAAGGTAAGATCCACCGGTCCCGGAATAAAGAAAATATCCTCATCTTTCACCTCCAGCTCACGCTTCAGGATCTTTAAAAGTCTTTTATCGACCTTATCTTCAACTTCCAGGCGAATGATCTCTCCCCACTGCCTTTTTTTCAGTTTTTTCTTGATTTCTACCAGCAGATCAGCCGCCTCATCCTCATCAATGGAAAGATCGGCATTCCGCATGATTCGATAGGGATGGCATTCAATGACATCGCAGCTTAAGAAGAGCTTACCTATGTTGCGCTCAATGATCTCTTCGAGCAGGATCACATAGCGTTTGCCATCCTTTCCAATCGGAAGCTCCACAAATCGCGGGAGTACGGACGGGACCTGTACTGTTGCAAATTCCAGAATATCCTTCTCGGTTTTTTCGCCCTTTTCTCCCTTAGAGCTTTTGGTTTTATGATGCTTCAGAATGGAGGATGTTGTCTCCTTGGGGCGGATCAGCAGACCGATATTCAGCGATTTATTGCGGATCAACGGAAAAGGTCTGGAAGAGTCCATAGCCATCGGTGTAAGGACCGGATATACAGAATCCATAAAATAACGGTCCACAAATTCCATCTGCTCTGGTTTCAGATCTTCGTGATGATCGATGATGACAAGGCCCGCTTTTTCGAGCGCAGGAAGAATGGATCGCTGATAAGTACTATACTGCGTCTGTACCAGATCATGCGTCTTCTCTGCGATCTCAGAGAGCTGCTGCGTTGGCGTGAGGCCTGCGAAATCCGGCTTATCGTATCCTGTGTTTGCCTGATCTTTCAAAGATGCTACCCGCACCATATAAAACTCATCAAGATTGGAAGAGGTGATTGAAAGAAATTTCAGCCGTTCAAAAAGGTAATTGGATTTATCTCTCGCCTCGCTGAGGATCCTTTCATCAAAGCTCAGCCAGGAAAGTTCTCTGTTTCGAAAATATTCTGGTTTTAAATAAGGATTCAATTCCGTATCCATCTTATACTCCATTCCATTTTATCGATAGATTACTGCCACCATAGGAAACATTTAACTGTTTAGATCAGACCTGTTTTTTTAGTTTCAGGACCGGCGCAATGCCGAATACTTCGGTAAAGAATTCAGTTTTGTCTTTCAGAAGCTCCTGCTCCAGTGTAAAATCTTGTCTAACCGTCAGATTCATCTGGATCTTCTGCTCCTTCAACAGTGCTTTCATCTCTATGATCTTTTCCGTATGGCTTCTGTCCAGCGCATTGCAGAATCGAACGATTGCCACAAATTCAGCTACCAGAAGGTACTCTCTTTCACTGATGCTGCTTTCCTGTGCCAGGACATCATACTGTGGAAGCGGCATGGTAATATAGCGGGTGATCAAAGCGATCACCTCCCGCTCTGTATGAGAGAGACCTATGATCTCATTTGACATGATAATACTATAATTGCACTCTGCCACATAACTCAGGCTGATATATTTACCGACATCATGCAGCATACAGGCGATCTGCAGAAGCAGTCTCTCTCTGGACGTGTAATTCTGACGTTTCTTGATGGCATCAAAAATAGCCTGGGCAGTCATGCACATATTATCCACATGCGCTCGGTTGACAGCATAACGTTTCCCGATATTTCTGGCAGCTTTTATAATATCATTTTCAAAATCGTGTCTCATTTTGAGCAGTTTCTGCTGTTCTGCATACTCATAGGCAGCACCTCTGGCCAGACGGACACCCGGTGCCCAGATCAGACTGCACTCCATCTCAACAATTAGCCTGTGATAAATAATGGCAGTCGGCTGCAGCAGCGATGCATATTCAACCGGAATATCCATGTTCATCGCCAGATCTGTCTCCGAGGAGTCGATGACCTTCTGATACCAGTTATCAAATTCTTCTCTCGTCATGGTCCCCGGGAAATTAAAATGCTCCATGGACGGTTTATAGCTGTTGATAAATTCCCCGGCCAGAATGATATTTTCAACATTTCTGGTTTTCAGAAACATTTTTCGGAAAACAAATATCTCATTTTGGATCAGCTGTTCGACAAGACTGACATAATCCGTCGTCTGAGCTGCTGCTTCCGCAAGCACTTCCCGGATACGCAGACTTCCGATCCTGATATTCTGTGTAGAGACAAGTGCCTCCTTATCAAAAAGTGAGATCTGAATACTGCCGCCATCCACATCTATGATGGCGGTACCTTTTTCTATCATTTTTTCAAAATGACTTTCGTTTGAAGCAATGGCCTTGTACTGCAGAAAACGCTGTTCGGAGTTACTGAGGATCTCGACTTCCAGACCTGTCATTTTCCTGATCTTGCCCAAAATAAACAGATTGTTGTCTGCCTCCCGCAATGCACTTGTGGCAATGACGCGTTTTGCCGACACATTGTATCCGTTCATGATACGTACAAAATCTGAAAGCGTCTCACAAAGATCATCGACCATATCCTGGCCGATCTTCCGTTTCGCATAGGCATCTTTACCCAATTCCAGTCTGTGACGCACCGTTTCCACAACACGGATCCCTGTTTTGCGTGAAATTTCGAAAATCTCAAGAGTCACATCATACGAGCCAATCTCGATGGCTGCAAACGTAGATACCATACCTATCTCCTATGAATGATTTAACGTAAGGTTTCTTAAATATTCCGTGATCTCTCCTATATTGGAAAGAGAGCCAAAAGAGATGATCACATCCTGATCTGCTGCCCCGGCAAATGCCTGATCGACAGCCTCTTCCGGTGAAGAGCAGGAATAAACAGCTGCACCGGTCCCCGATGCGCGGATCGCTTTTGCGAGTTCTTCGGCCGGCAGAGCCCTTAAGTTTCCGGGCGTGGCGATCGTATAGATCGTATCAGCAAGATCACAGGTTATTTTTATGATATCACAATATGCTTTATCAGAAAATACGCCCATAATAAAGATTCTGCGTTTATTGGGATAATATTTCAGGATCGAGTCCCTGAGTTTCTGTGCTGCTGCCGGATTGTGTGCGCCATCGACCAGAAAATCCGGATGTCTGGAAAGCCGGGAGAATCTGCCCTCCCAAATTGTTTGCTCCAGGCCGTTCTGCAGGGCATCCTGTGATATCATTAAGCCGCTGTCTTTCAGAACTTGAAGAACAGTAATGGCAGTCATGACATTATCCTTCTGGCAGGCGCCCGGAAGATGGATCTCGTAATTTTCACCACAATATGAAAATCTTTGTGATTCGATGGTATCGACCAAGGATACATACTTCTGTGGATCCGGTTCAAAATAAGGAACCCCCTGCTCCCTGCAGACTTGCATCAGGACAGCACGAACCGCTTCAGACTGTGGTGCACTGACACATATGGATCCCTTTTTAATAATCCCTGCTTTTTCCCAGGCGATCTCCTCTACCGTATTACCCAGAAACTGCATATGATCCATACTGATAGATGCAAATACCGATACCAAAGGCGCGGGAATCACATTTGTCGCATCTCCCCGACCTCCCATACCGCATTCCAGGGCAACAAAGTCGCAATCGCTGTCACGAAAATACAGGAAAGAAAGGGCAGTTTCCAACTCAAAGGGAGACGGTCGTTCAAATCCTGAGGCAGCCATCTCCTCCACTGCCTTTTTTAATCGCAGAACATAAGTTATGTAAACATCCCGGTTCATTTGGATCCCGTTTATCTGGAAACGTTCCAGATAGTCGTACAATGTCGGAGAAATATAACGACCCACCCGATAACCGGCGTGGGTCAGGACCGTAGAAACAAAGGCAAGGATACTGCCCTTGCCATTTGTTCCTGCAACGTGTATGATCTTTAAATATTTTTCAGGGCTGCCAAGAAGCGCAAGCAGTTTCTCCATCCTCGAAAGACCCGGATGGATCCCTGCGTTTGCCTCTTCTATAAAGGCTCTGGCCTCTTCGTAATTCATTCAACATTCTCCTCGCTGCCAAGCAGATAGGTGATAAACTGCTGCGCAGTCCTGCCGGATATTCCGCCATGGCTCAGTTCCCATTTATTGGCTTCTTTCTTCAGCTCATCATCACTTAATTTGATCCCGTTTCTTCTGGCAAGGCTGATGACGATGTTGAAAAATTGCTTCTGATCAGGTTTTGAATAATTGATAGTGACGCCAAAGCGATTAACCAGCGACATTTTTTCTTCAATCGTGTCAGACCGATGTATGCCGACACCCGTTTCCATATCATCTCTGTCATGCCATGTCTCCTTGATCAGATGACGGCGGTTGGATGTGGCATAGATCAGAACATTGTCCGGTTTCGTCTCCACACCGCCCTCAATGACTGCCTTCAGGAATTTATACTCGATCTCAAATTCCTCGAATGACAGATCATCCATGTAGATAATAAATTTATAATTGCGGTTTTTGATATGCGCGATCACATTGGAAAGATCCTTAAACTGATGCTTGTAGATCTCTATCATTCGCAGACCCTGCGGATAAAATTCGTTTACGATCGCTTTGATGCTGGTGGATTTTCCGGTACCGGAATCCCCAAAAAGCAGGCAGTTATTTGCACTTCTGCCTTCAACAAAAGCACGGGTATTGTCCACAAGTTTTTTCTTTTGTATCTCATAACCGATCAGATCATCCAACATGACTTTATCCATATTGTTGATGGCCTGAAAATGCAGGGTGCCGTTTTCTTCGGAACGGATACGAAAAGCCTTGTTCAGACCAAACATACCTACACCGAAATCATAATAAAATCCGGTGACAAGATCAAAAAATGCCTGATCGGTTTGCGCCTGATCAAGATCGCTGCTCAGCTTCTGTACCTTTTCACTCACATTTTTATTATACATCAGTTCCGGCTTGCCGAGCGCCTTGTAGTGCGTTAGCCTAGAAAAGCAGTCAATCCCCAGCTTATCCTCAAGCCATGTAAAATCGTAGTGAAAAAGCTTGCGGAAAGCGGCAAAATCGTTTATGGCAAAAAAATTGACACTTCCCTCCCTGGCTCCCTGCTTTTCACTTGTAAGTGTAAAAGGATTCTCGTCAGTTATCAGCTGAAAAGTCAGAAAATTCTGCCAGAGATTATGGTCAAATCCATAATCCGTAGAAACCTCGAGGATCCGCTTTACCTGATGAAAACACCGGGTGATCAGTTCGTCTTTTGTAGAAAGGTCCGCACGCGCACAACGGCAGATATCTGCCATCTGCATCAGAATATGGTCCTCCGGAAGGTTTCCGTAGATCAGCAATTTAGAAATTATATGATTCATTTCTTAAATAAGTCCTTTATTTTTTTCTTGTATCGTGATATTTCTCCTCACAGTATTTGCATCGATAGATCTCCTTTTCAGGATCTGTCAGAACAAAAATATGATCCAGCTCCTGTTCGATCGATGTGATGCATCTGGGATTTCTGCATTTGATCACATTTACGATCTTTTTCGGCAGCGTAAGCGATTTCTTCTCAACAATCTGGCCGTCTGCCACAACATTGACCGTGATATTGTGATCAATAAAACCAACAATATTCAGATCCAGTGTATCTACCGGGCATTCAACCTTAATGATGTCTTTCTTACCCATTTTATGACTTCTGGCATTTTTGATGATCGCCACGCAGCAATCCAGTTTATCGAGCTTCAGATCATGATAAATACGCATGGCCTTTCCGGCCTGAATATGGTCGAGAACAAAACCTTCTTCAATGGCGCCTACATTTAACATAGCAACCTCCTGTATTTCATTCCTGATTTATGATTCTTTCACAGCTAGTATAGCAGTTTCTAAACGACTGGACTTTTTACGAAGAATATTTTTGTGAGAGTGCAGTTCCAAAAACGGAAGCGTGGTGGGCTACGCTGAGGCTTTTGGAACTGTGCTATCGCGAAAATAGACAAGTAATAAAGTCCGGTTAATTTAAAACTGCTATACTAGCTTAAACAAGTTCCAAGAGCGTAAGGATCAGGGCCATACGGATATAGACACCGTACTGAACCTGCTTAAAATAAGCTGCCCGCGGATCCTTATCTACCTCAACAGAGATCTCATTGACTCTGGGAAGGGGATGAAGAACAAACATATCTTCTTTGGCAAGCTGCATTTTTGCCTTGTCTAAAATATAAAAATCTTTCATGCGGACGTAATCTTCTTCATTGAAGAAACGTTCCTTCTGAACACGGGTCATATAAAGGATATCCAGCTTGGGAAGGGCATTCTCCAGACGGATGACCTCCTCATATTCGACATGATTTGCATCCAGAACATCCTCTCTGATATAAGAAGGCAGGCGAAGCTCTTCCGGAGAGATCAGCACGAATTTCACATTCTCATAGCGAACCAGTGCACTGATCAGGGAATGAACCGTACGACCAAATTTCAGATCTCCGCAAAGACCGATAGTGATATTGCCAAGACTTCCTTTTAAGGAACGGATCGTCAGAAGATCGGTTAAGGTCTGCGTTGGATGTTGATGACCGCCGTCGCCGGCATTGATAACAGGAATAGATGAGACAGTGGACGCGACCATCGGCGCTCCTTCCTTAGGATGCCTCATGGCACAGATATCAGCAAAACAGCTGATAACACGAACGGTATCAGAAACACTTTCGCCTTTTGCCGCGGAACTGGAATCTGCCGATGAAAAACCGATTACGGAACCGCCCAGATTGATCATTGCAGTTTCAAAACTAAGCCTTGTTCTGGTACTTGGTTCATAAAAGAGTGTTGCAATTTTTTTTCCTTTGCATTTTTGGGAATATTTCTCAGGATTCTTTTCTATGTCGGCAGCCAGATCCATCATCCGGTCCAGCTCTTCGACAGAGAAATCAAGCGGGCTCATAAGGTGTCGCATAAGAATTCCTCCTAAATCTGGTATATGTTGATTTTCGTTTTTAATCATATACCAAATATAGGAGGATTTCAAGAATTTCAAAAATTTCAAAAATGAGAATTATTTATGGGATTTTCGGTACGTAAAGCAGTATATCAGATTTCGCCCGGAATCATGGATTTCAGGCGATCCAGCTGTGCCTTGATCGATTCGTAATCGGCCTCATTCAGTTTTTCCGGACGTTTGCCTCTGGTCATTTTCTGAACCACAGCGATCTGATTTTTGATCTCTTTTCGCTGCATCTTGTCCATCGTCTTTTTATTGTTTGTGATATACTGTTCTGCCCGATAGAGTGTCTGGGCAGCTTCACCGAGGATATCATACTTGTCCTTGCGGGCCGAATCTTCTCCGGCATACTGCTGGGCTTCAAATATAGCCCTCTGGATCTCCTCTTCGGAGAGCTTATTATTTGCTGTGATCGTGATATCATTGTATTTTCCGGTATTCAGATCTTTTGCAGAAACTTTTACAATACCGTTTGCATCAATATCAAAAGTAACTTCGATCTGCGGCACGCCTGCCGGTGCGCGTTTGATCCCTTTCAGTCTGAATTGCCCCAACAGGGTATTGTCTCTGGCAAATTGCCGTTCTCCCTGCAAAACATTGATCTCAACTGAGGTCTGGTATGCCTGCGCAGTAGAAAAGATCTGGCTGACTCTGGCAGGGATCGTTGTATTTCTGTCGATCAGCTTTGTGGCAATACCTCCCACGGTTTCAATAGAAAGAGACAAAGGTGTTACATCCATCAATATAATCTCAGATGCCGTTCCGGTTGTGATCTCTCCGCCCAGCTTACCGCCCTGTACTGCTGCGCCGAGTGCTACACATTCATCCGGGTTCAGGTTTCTGGAAGGTTCTTTGCCTGTCAGACGGCGGACCATATCCTGCACCGCAGGAACCCTTGTGGAGCCACCGACCAGAAGTACCATGCCAAGTTCGGACAAGGAAACACCTCCGTCGGCCAGAACCTTGCGCACCGGTGCCTCTGTCCTGGCGACCAGATCGCGGGTCAGTTCATCGAATTTGCTTCGGGTGATCTCCATATCCAGATGAATCGGATTGCCCTGAACCGTTGCGATAAAAGGCAGATTGATCGTTGTAACAGTCGCCGCCGAGAGCGCTTTTTTCGCCTCTTCCGCCGCATCGCGGATTCTCTGCATGGCAGCATTGTCTTTTGTCAGATTGACTTTGTTCGTCCTTTTATATTCTTCTACGATATAATCGGTCAAACGTTTATCAAAATCGTCTCCGCCAAGATGATTATCCCCTGCTGTAGCGATCACTTCGATCAGATTATCTCCGATCTCGATCAGGGAAACATCGAATGTTCCGCCACCCAGATCATAGACCATGATCTTTTGTGGCTGCCCATGATCAAGCCCGTAAGCTAAAGCCGCTGAAGTCGGTTCGTTTATGATGCGCAGAACATTGAGCCCTGCGATCCTGCCTGCGTCCTTGGTCGCCTGTCTCTGTGCATCATTGAAATAGGCAGGAACCGTGATAACAGCATCATTTACACTTGTGTTCAGGTAACTTTCCGCATCTTTTTTTAATTTCATGAGGATCATAGCGGAAATTTCCTGAGGCGAGTACTCTTTATTGTCGATCTTCACACGATAATTACTTCCCATCTGCCGTTTGATAGAAGAAATGGTCCTGCTGACATTGGTGGCCGCCTGTCTTTTTGCAACATCTCCCACAAGGCGATCTCCGTTTTTTGAAAAAGCAACGACGGAAGGGGTGGTCCGCAGACCTTCCGCATTTGCGATGACTACAGGGTCCCCGCCTTCCATGACTGCAACACAGCTGTTTGTTGTTCCAAGATCTATTCCGATCACTTTTCCCATGATATTCTGCCTCTCTGTATCTCTTATCTGATTCATTTAAGTCCGGGAACACACCCGTTTTAAGTATTTGCAAGAATGAATCTATCATAACGCAACAAAAAAAGCCGGTCAACGAAACCGGCTTTTTTTTATCGATATTTTAGATTTTATTCAGCGGCATTTTTCTTTTTAAAGATCTCTTCAAATGCCTCTTTATAGGGCGGACGCGCGATTCCGTATTCTGTAACGATACCTGTGATCAGATCCTCATCTGTAACATCGAAAGCAGGATTGAAGACCTTGACGCCTTCCGGTGCCATACGCCTTGCATACCACATTTCAGTAACCTCAGTATCTTTTCTCTGTTCGATCTTGATCTCTTTTCCGGTAGGTGTTGCCATATCGATCGTAGAAGTCGGTGCACATACATAGAAAGGAACACCGTAACGTTTCGCAGCCAGTGCCACCATAGAAGTTCCAATCTTATTGGCAGTATCTCCGTTTGCCGCGACCCTGTCACAGCCAACAAAGATTGCATTGATCCATCCGTTTCGCATGGCAGTTGCGGACATATTGTCACAGAGTAAGGTTACATCCAGACCGGAATCCTTAAGTTCAAAAGAAGTAAGGCGCGCTCCCTGCAAGAGCGGTCTGGTCTCATCTGCATAGATCTTAAAATGATAACCCTGTTCCTCGCCTACATACATAGGTGCGGTTGCTGTTCCGTATTTCACCGCTGCCAGTTTACCAGCGTTACAGTGTGTGAGCAATCCATCGCCCGGCTTTACAAGTGTCAGGCCATATTCTCCGATCTTTCTGCAGACTTCAATATCTTCTTCACGGATCCTGATTGCTTCCTGATGGAGCGCTTCTACGATTTCTGGGATCGGTTTGTCTTTATTGGCCAGCACAACCCGCTCCTGTCTTTTCAAAGCCCAGGAAAGATTAACCGCTGTCGGTCTGGAAGAATCCAGATAATCTTTGGCCTTGCAGAACGCATTATAAAATTCTTCGAAACTGTCAGCTTTTATCTCTCGTGCTGCAAGATAAATACCTATGCCGGCAGCAACACCGATCGCCGGTGCCCCTCTTACCTGAAGCAGATAGATCGCATTCCAGATCTCTTTCTGTGTGGTGAGATACAAAATCTCAATGTTGTATGGAAGCTGTGTCTGATCGATGATCTCAAGCGCATTTTTTTCTTCATTCAATGCGACAGTATCATAATCCATGATCGTTTTACGCATAAAGAACCTCCTAGTTCAATTCATCTACATCAATATCTACATATTTTTCTCCATCCGGTCCATAGGCAGCTTTATATTGTTTTGCCACAAAAATCAGACGGATTACGGCAATAATGCCACAGATTCCTGTGAAAATCAGATCAACGCCCATAAGGATCATCAAAAGGGAAGCACTTGCAAACGGATTCCAGAGGACCAGAATAGCAAGAACAATCGTCACCAGCGCAGTGATCAGCAAAAGCCACCATCTGGTAGATTCATATTTTTTCAGATAAGACATATGCTGGAAATTGGAAAGTGCGCTCAGGATCAGAACGATCGCGATAAGCAGTGTGACAAAACCGACTACCACACCGGGTCTTAAAACGATAAAAATACCGAGTGCCAGCATGATCGCTCCAATGATACATAGAAGAACATCCACCCCCCTTGACATATTTCTTGCAGCATGGACGATAAAAAGGATCAGGCAGATCGCTGCGAAAGCGATCATAAGGAATCCTACAATGGTGCATACTGTCAGAAGGGTCAATGTTGGACTAATGATCATCATAACTCCAAGGAGTATCATACAGATTGCGGAAATGATCGTTACTGCCTTGGCATTCGCTGCAAAGTGCTTTATTCTTGAACCTTCCGGATCCATATTATTCTTTTTGTCCATAGTAAATCCCCTTTTCATTTTTTACATTTTCTGTAATGTAATTCGATAGCTTCAGTATAATCTTTTTTTCGCTTTTTGTATATGGTCAATCTTTTTATTAACGGGTATAATGTATGCAGTGCAAAAAACAATGCAGAGGAACACAGAATGAAAAATAAGACGATCGTTTCAAATCTTAAGCCGGTTTTCTGTGCGGAAGAAAAATGGACAACCTCACAGCAATTCGGTCCCTGTGCAAGACCCCATTATATTCTCGGAACCGTTCTTGACGGCAAGGGGATCCTGCAGATCCGCAATGAGATCTTCCATCTTTCCAAAGGGTCCCTTTTTCTTTTGAAGCCCCAGCAAAAATGCTATATGGAATCAGATGAATACACTCCCTGGCAGATCGCATGGTGTGCATTCTCCGGAGACGAAGCTGCGGAAGTCTTATTTAACACTGTATTTTCCAAGTCATCTGTCTGCAGATACAAAGAGGATACCAAAAAGCTGTTTTCTTATTTTCTCCATCTGATCGATGTGTTCGAAAAAGAATATTCCAAAGACCTCGAGATCACCGGTGCCCTCCTGCAGCTGATCAGCTGTATTTTACCGAAAGAACTACAGCGGGGGGCAGAAAACAAAGAGCATTATCTGGCCCGGGCAAAAGAATATATCGAAAATAACTTTTGTTATGATATCAGGATTCAGGATATAGCCCATCAGATCGGCATTGACCGGTCTTATGTATACAGGATCTTCATGGAGCTCGAACAGATCGCGCCTAAGGATTATCTTCTGAACTGCCGGCTGAACCACGCCAAAAAAATGCTGGAAGAAACGAATCGAAATATCATAGAAATCGCATATGCCTACGGTTTTTCAGATCTGAATTCACTGAATTATCATTTTAAACATATTTATAAGATAAGTCCGGAAGAATTCCGCTGGAAACTAATGCATACGTAAAGGGTGCAGGCCTGCTGACAAAATAGTCGCTTGCCGGCCCTGTCACACAAAAATTCAGGTGATTTGTTCACCTGAATTTTTTTAAGATCTGACACAGTTTTGCAACCGGAAGCCCGACCACATTGTTGTAATCGCCGTCTATCTTCTCAACATAACGGGCAAATGCACCCTGAATCCCATAGGCGCCGGCCTTATCCATGCACTCACCACAATTTACATAATCCTTTATTTCCTGTTCTGTCATATCATACACAAAAACATCTGTGCAGGAAGAAAATGTTTCTTTATTCAGGATCTCCCCGTTCTCAAGGGAAATGATCGTAACACCTGAATAAACCTGATGGTTTCTGCCCTGCAGCATAGTGATCATGTCTACTGCATCCTCAATAGATGCCGGTTTTCCCAGGATCCTGTGATCGGCCGAAACAACGGTATCTGCGCCAATATAGATTCCATCTTCCTTACGGTTCAAAGCAACGTCCATGCATTTCTGCTCCGAAAGTTCACAGACGATCCCGGCAGGATCGGACCTTGTGATCTTCTCCTCCACTTTGGAAGGAATCACCAGCGGATGAATCCCAACCTGTTCCAATAATTCTTTGCGTCTGGGGGATCCGGAGGCAAGTATAATCTTTTTCATCTTTTTGTTTCTCTTTCCGACAAATGGTTATTTAAAAATATATATGAAGACAAGCAGGGCGATAAGCCGGGTTATGTCGTGTGTGATCATCTATCCAATCCTGTCGTCGCCGACAGGCTTAAGCGACCCACCTAAAAGCGCGACGGGCAGCCGCATCGCTTTTTGTTCGGTCTTGCTTCGGATGGGGTTTACATGGCTCTTTCCGTTACCGGAAAGACGGTAGTCTCTTACACTGCCTTTCCACCCTTACTCCCTCAGTTGATGCAGAAGGAGCGGTTTATTTCTGTTGCACTATCCCTGGAGTCACCTCCGCCGGACGTTATCCGGCATCCTGCCCTGTGAAGCCCGGACTTTCCTCGCCTGACCCCTTTCGGTCCTGTCAGCCGCGATCACATGCCCTGCTTGTTTCTCTCTGATTCATTTACAGTTTTCAATTATTTCAAACTGTATTCCAAAGCACTTCTGAATATGCTTTGTTCTTTTTCAAGTTCTTTTTTTCTGGCTGAAGCCTGCTCTGAATCTGTCCTTTCCAGCTGCAGTAAAATATCGTTCCTTGTTTTGATTTCCTTTTTGATCCACTTCAGAAGAATCGGATCCTGTTGACGCAGAAGGATCGGACCGCAGACCAATTCCTCATCTGAAAGTTTCGTCAGCATATCCACTGAAATCTCAGGTACGGCTGCGATCAATTGATAATATTTTCCCTCGTCCAGCACCATCTTCTCATTGACGATCCGGAAACCATGCGCATACAGGTAGCTGCGCAGGTAAGGGATATCTGACTGAGGACCGAGTATCAGCTGTTTCACTGTCTGTGTCAGGCCTATATGATCCCCGAGGATCTTTGCGATCAGTTTACCTCCCATTCCGGTAATGATCACCGTATCCGCTTCGCCTTCTGAAAGTCTCGCAAGTCCATCCGAAAGGCGTGTCTCTATGCGATCTGTAAGATCAAAGCCGGAAATATTTTCCGAAGCACGCTTCAAAGGTCCTTCGTTGATATCCATGGCTATCGCACGCCTGGCTTTCCCAGAAAGACACAATGCTATGGGCAGATAGCCATGATCGCATCCTATATCGGCTGCACATTCGCAGGTCGATACAAGATCAAACGCAGCTTTCATGCGATCGGATAAAGGAACCTTCTTCTGATTTTGTTCACTCATCAATCCAGATAATCCTTAAGTTTTCTGCTTCTGCTGGGATGTCTTAATTTACGAAGTGCTTTTGCTTCGATCTGCCGGATACGCTCACGTGTCACATTGAACTCTTTTCCGACTTCTTCGAGCGTTCTTGCACGTCCGTCATCCAGACCAAAGCGAAGTCGAAGAACCTTCTGCTCTCGTTCAGTAAGTGTGCTGAGCACTTCCTCGAGCTGCTCCTTTAACATTGTAAATGCAGCTGCATCTGCCGGTACTGGCACATTGTCGTCCTGAATAAAATCGCCGAGATGACTGTCTTCCTCCTCGCCGATCGGTGTTTCCAGAGACACCGGCTCCTGAGAGATCTTAAGGATCTCCCGAACGCGTTCCACAGACATATTCATCTCAACCGCAATCTCTTCGGGGGTAGGTTCCCGTCCAAGTTCCTGCAGCAGCTGTCTGGAAACGCGGATCAGTTTATTGATCGTCTCAACCATATGCACCGGAATACGAATGGTTCTTGCCTGATCGGCGATCGCTCTGGTGATGGCCTGTCGGATCCACCAGGTTGCATAGGTTGAAAATTTATATCCTTTTCGATAATCGAATTTTTCGACAGCCTTGATCAATCCAAGATTTCCTTCCTGGATCAGATCCAGGAAAAGCATACCTCTGCCGACATAGCGTTTTGCGATGGAAACTACAAGCCGAAGGTTTGCCTCTGCCAAACGCTTTTTAGCCTCTTCGTCCCCTGCTTCCATGCGTTGAGCCAGTTCAATCTCTTCCTCGGCCGAAAGAAGCGGTACTTTACCGATCTCTTTCAGGTACATACGGACCGGATCCTCAATGCTGACACCTTCCGGTACAGACAGATCGATGTTTTCCACATCGATATCTTCCACCTGACCTTCCTCATCGCTCATGATCAGGAGTTCATCCCCTTCTGAATCGTTATCAGAAATACGGATGATCTCGACGCCTGTATTCTCCAGGAATTCCACGACTCGATCCATCTGGCTTTCAGAAACCTCATTGCCCATGATATTGCGGATTTTAGAATATTCCAGCATATTTTTTTCTTTTTTGGCCAGTTCCTGAATCTCTTTTAACTTTTTCTCAAACTGTTCCCTATCCAGTTCCATAAATCTCTCTCCTCTTTTGTCCGTCTGTAAAACGTACACTCGCATTTTGCTTGCTAGATGCTCATGAACACAGGTCTGGAATTACTTACCTGCGTTTCATCCCTGCTAAAACACAACCGTATCGGGCAGTCCCACACTTTTCATCTGCTCCAGACGTTTCTTTTCTGCCATTGTACTCTGCAGAGCTTTCATATCCGTAGGATCCACATTTTTTATCTTCTCCTGCAGAGCTTGTTCTTTCATACCGCACACTACATCCCACAGTGCTCGTTTCTGCTCCTCTTCAGAATCCAGACGGATCTGCGTATGAAAAAGAGCCGCTATCTCATTTTGTGTCTCCAGATCCTCCGCAAGGGAAACTACTTCCGCAGGATTCACACTTCCTCTCTCTGCCTGATGCCAGATTCGCTCCGCAGCCAGGCGGTAAAGCGGTGTCATAAAATCTTCCGGTGAGATATAATCCTTCAGGCCTTCGAGAACCGAAGGATAAGAAGCAATCCAGGTCAGCATAAGCTTCTGTGCCTGATCCTTTCCCGAAATCTTATCTTTCGATTTCTTTCCGGAAGACTGCACCGTATTATGCTGACGGTCTTCCACCGGATCCTGCTCTCCAGTACGCATCTGCATGCCCTGCATCCCTTTCATAGCCTGCTTATTTACCTGCTTACGCAGAGTCTCGGAAGATATACTGTATTTTTTCGAAATGCTTTCTAGATAATTGTTTCTTTCCAGTTCATCCTCAAACTGCAGAAGTTTCGAGGCGATAGCCTGGAAGAAGGCCGTTTTTCTGTCCGGATCTTCCAGATCGTAATCTCTCTGCAGAATCCTGATTTCAAAAAGAAAGCTGTTTTCTGCTTTCTCAAGTCTTTCCCGGAAGGCATCTATCCCTTCCGACAGGATAAACTCGTCAGGATCTTTATGTGGTTCCAGATTCACCACCCTTGCACGCAATCCGGAGGAACGCAGCATGGGAATGGCCCGCATAGCGGCCTTAATGCCTGCACCATCGCTATCGTACATAACAAGCACTTCCGAAGTATATCTCTTAAGAAGAGAAGCCTGCTGGGATGTGAATGCGGTTCCAAGAGACGCGACCGCATTGGTAAAACCCGCCTGATGCATGGAGATCACATCCATATATCCTTCGCAGATGATAAGGTTCTTTTCTCTGGAACTTTTTGCTCTGTGCAGCCCATAAAGATTCCTGCTTTTATCAAAGATCTTTGTCTCCGGTGAATTCAAATATTTGGGTTTAGCATCCCCCATGACACGTCCGCCGAATGCGATTACACGACTGGAAGTATCCATAATAGGAAACATGACCCGATTCCAGAACTTATCGTTTACACCACGGTTTTCATCGAAGGTAAAAAGACCGGAATCCATCAGGGCTTCATCCTGATATCCCTTGTTTTTCAAGTATTGATACAATTCCCTGTTGAATTTATCTGCGTAGCCCAGTCCAAACTGCTTTATTGTCTCATCAGACAAGCCACGCTTTTTCAGATAACGCATGGCAGTTTGACCCTGCGGGGATCGAAGTTTACAATAGTAATATTTTGCCGCTTCTTTATTGATCTCCATCAACAGTGTCTTCCTGTCTGAAAGCGCCTTTTCCTCCGCGGATGCTTCCTGTACCGGAAGCTTGATCCCGGCCCTGTCCGCAAGTTTCTGAACCGCCTCCGTGAAAGAATCATTCTCATATTCCATCAGGAAAGTAAATACGCTCCCTCCGGCTCCACAGCCAAAACAGTAATACATCTGCTTATTGGGGCTGACTGAAAAGGATGGTGTCTTCTCATTGTGAAAAGGACATAGGCCGAAATAAGAACTTCCCTTCCTCTGCAGTTTCACATAACCGGAAATGATATCGACAATATTGTTTCTGCTGCGGACCTCTTCGATCAGATCGTCCGAATATCTCATTGTTTCTCCTTATACATCCCAGGATTTCGGTATAAAAAGATCCTGATAAACCTTCATGCAATATTGATCCGTCATTCCGGACAAATAATCGCATACAGCTCGTTCTTCCGTGGCTGTACCGTTTTCGATCAGTACACGGTATTCCTCTGCCATCTCCCCGGGATGCTGAATAAAATACCTGTACATTTCTCGAAGCATGGCACCGGCCTTTCGGTCTTCCTCCTGTGCCTGCGGGCTTTTATAAATCACAGCAAACATAAGTTCCCGCAGGGCTTTCATGGATTCTCTGATCTCGTCTGACTGACAGATCCTGTCTCTGTCGATGCTGCTTACTACCAGGTCGTGGATAAAAGTGTTCAACCGCTCCCTGCTGTTTTTTCCAAGTGTAACTCTCAGTGTGATCGGAATATCGTCCTCACTGATGATTCCGGCCCTCTGTGCATCATCCATGTCGTGATGGATATACGAGATCTTATCGCATATTTGGACGACCTGACCCTCAAGTGTATGCGGAAAAGCGCCGAATTTATGATTCAGGATCCCGTCCCTTACTTCTTTTGTAAGATTAAGCCCCGCTCCATTTTTTTCCAGGAGTTCCACAACGCGCAGACTCTGTTTATAATGAGAAAATCCATCCGGACACACATCGTTCAATGCCGCTTCTCCGGCATGTCCAAAAGGTGTATGACCCAGATCGTGCCCTAAGGCGATCGCCTCAGTAAGATCTTCATTCAAAGCCAGTGCTTTGGCAACTGTCCTGGCCGTCTGGGAAACTTCCAGGGTATGCGTTAATCTTGTACGATAATGATCCCCCTTTGGTGCCAGAAAAACCTGCGTTTTGTCTTTTAATCGCCGAAACGCCTTTGAATGCAGGATCCTGTCCCGGTCCCGCTGGTAGGCGGTACGGATATCGCATTCCGTCTCAGAACGATCCCGTCCGAGCGAATCACGGCTGTGAGAAGCAAACGGGCTTAAGATCGTATATTCTTTTTCTTCTATCTGCTCTCGTATGTTCATATACAGCAACACGCTTTCTGGATATCAGATGCAAAAAAAGCCTTCAAAATTAAATTACAAGAAGGAATTTAAATTTCCTTTTTTTAATTTAAAAATGAAAGGCTTTTTCGTTATTATTATATCAGTAATGCAGACAGCAGGTATATGTTTTAAGATAAAATGCCGCATGCCTTCATAAAATCCTTAACCACCCTGTGGTAGCCTGCCTGATCGTAGTAATAGCTGACCCCATGCGGTGCTCCAGCAACCGAAAGCATCTTTTTCTCTGATTTGCAGGCATCGTAGTTGCGCCGGCACATATCATAAGGACAAACCTCATCCCCGGTTCCATGGATCAGAAGCACCGGAAGTTTTGCATTCTTCAATGCCCCTTCTACTGTACATTGATCCGGATCAAATCTGCCGAACATTCTTGCCCCGAGTCTTACAAGTCCATAGGTCAAACCGACCGGCAATTTCATTTTACGGATTGAAACTCCGATCACTTCTCTGGGAGATGTATATGCACAATCGGCCTCAATTCCCTTCACATTATCCGGCATAGGCAGTTCAGAAGCCATAAGTACTGTAGCAGCTCCCATGGAAAGGCCGGCAAGAACGATCGGTGTCTCCTCCCCGAATGTCTCATTTACATATCTGACCCAACATAGAACATCAAAACGTTCTCTGATGCCGAAGGTGATCACATTGCCTTCACTCCTGCCATGAGCCCTCTCTTCCACAACCAGAAGATTGATCCCGGTCTCTCTGCAGATCCGGAAGACACCGCTGGAATCCCTTCTTGGCGGGCTATGATAGCCATGAAAAGAGATCATGACCGGCGCTCCGGGAACATTCTCATAATAGAATCCGTTGAGCCAGAGACCATCTGCAGAAAGCGTCCTTACCTCCTCATAGGGTTCTTCAACGATCTTCTCGATATTGTCCAGCATCTCCTGCATGAAAGAACTGCCATTCAGTCCTGAAGGAATGGTATTTTCCGGTCTGTCTTCTCTTCTGTAAAAAACCTTTCGATATAGAATGTAAACAGTTATAAAAAAAACTGCGATCAGAGCGATCAGGATCACCTGCAGAATCATATACTTGTTCTATGCCTCTTTTCCATTTCTTTTTTTTAAAAGATCGGATAGCGGTCAGCTTTTTTCAATGCTTTCTGTTTCTATGACAAACTGTACCGAACCTGTTTTTCCTTCTGAAAGACCACTGAAATTCGTGTAGCTGTTTTCCGCATCCCTTGTGGTTTTCAGACGGTCAATCAAGCTTAGTATATCATCATTTACCAGATCCGTCAGTTCCGAAATTCCTTCATCACTGTATTTTTTCATGCCGGAAGCGAATTCATCTGTACCGGAAGACAGCTCTCCGGCACCGGATTTGATCGCCGGTCCGTAGCTGTTCAGCTCAGATGCACCGGATGCGATGGAGTTGATTCCTTCCACAACCTGATCCACGCCTGCTGCATAGGTTTTGATCCCTCCTGCGAGACCCGGATTTGCTTCTGTTCCATCTCCGCTGATCCCTGTTGCCAGAGAAGAAAGTCCCTGGGAAAGTCCTGCTTCTGCTGCATCTATCCCTGCAAACAGCTCAGAAGAAAGATCTATAGAAAGGTTTCCCACAACAGCTTCTTTCGCTGCAAGAAGTGTTTCTTTCGCTTCTTCCGTTTCAGCTGCTTCTATCAGCTCATCGAATTTTTCAGTCACATCTGCGGCTGCATCGGCAGAAGCTGCTGTTTTTGCCGCTTCTGCGATCGTCTCCGATGAAGGCATCTGTTTGACCACTTCCTGCATACTCTGAATGCCTGAAAGCAATGCGTTCGCTCCATCCGCAAGCTTTGTACCTGCCCCTTTCAGCTGTGCCGCACCGCCTGCAAGCTGTCCGATCCCCGTGTTAAGGGCCGATACACCATCTATATAAGTATTGATACTGTCGGAAAATTCTGATGTTCCATCCGATAATGTCTGCGCCGCATCGGCCAGATCATCCGTTGCATCCTGGAGCTCATCCATATCATCAGAAAGATCATCTGCATCCTCCAGATCATCATCTTCCAGGTCTCCAAACAGTCCTGTGCTGATGATCGTCGCTGTAAAGGACAATTCAAAATCTTTAACTTCTGCCTTGATTTCAACATATTCCGGAACATCAATATCCTCTGTCAGTTCAGAATCTGAAAGCTCCAGACTTTTTTCAAGTCCCGGCATAGCATAGCCGATCACTGCGGATGTGCCTTCCATATCCATCAGACTGCCGTTTTCAACCTCTACATGAGAAAAAACATCTTCATCCAGAATAAATGCTGTAATCACCATAAAAGGAACTTCTGTATGATTCGTATAATCAAAGCGGATCGTAAGATCCCCGCTGCTTCCTGCGAGTTCTTCCGGACTTACCTTTTTTCCATCCAGTGTAAAGGTGATCTCTTCCGTAACAGGCAGCTCTGCATCTGAGATCCCTTCATAGGTAATATCCTCTCCCAGATTGGTCCAGGTCAGCGCATCATTTTTTCCTTTCGTATAAGTCTCGTTTCCACTGGTATTTTTTATATCCGTAAGATGTGCAACATCCTCGATCGGGTCCCCTTCCGTATTATGTTTCAGAGTGGCCTCTACTTTTACTTCCCTTGCATCCCCGCCTGCATCCGCTGTGACATAAACGGTTTCTGCTTTATCCACATCCATATCGGACTCTGTGGCAGATATCTGTTCGAGCAGTTCCTCCGCAGATACCTCCCCTGTCTGATCTGACTCAGTCGAATTGCCGGATACGTCTGCTGTCCCATCAGTGTTCCCATCTGAATCCTCTGCGTTTCCGCATCCTGCCAGCAAGCTGAACAGCATTGCTATAGACAGAGTGACAGCGATCAATTTACCAAAGCTTCTGAAACCCAGTTCCTTTCGGTTCTCAATGGTCCTTTTATCCTTTTTTCTTATCATTCTTTTTGATACCCCTTTCGCTTTTTTTGGTATCTTCCGCATGCATAATGACTGATTCAGAATCCATTCTGTTTTATTCAGTATTTTTCAATGCTTCGCCCATTGGGATCTTTTTCACCCGTCGATATTCAAAAAATGCCACAACAAGAAAACTTCCGATTCCAAGGATTATCATTTCTACAAGAATATAGTTTGGCGCATAATATTCTACCCATCCGCTCATCATCATACGCAGTGCAACTTCAACCACCACTTTCATGACTGCATTTTCCAAAGGCGTAGAAAGGATCACTGCCGCGATCGCAACGATCGCAGTAGCCATAATATACAAACGTGAGATCTCGCTGCCCTTATATCCCAAGATCTTAGTCATGGAAATATTCTGTGCGTTTTTCTCTATGATCGTTTTCGATAAGAGGAACATGACAACAAGGAAGATCACTACCGCGGCAACATCTACGATAGTCATCAGATCCCCCATAGAAGTCATAAGCTGCGTTGTCACCTTTGTCAAAGAATCCACATCAATAACAGATGCAATATAAGCGCTGTCAATATCTGTGATCTCTGTATCCGAAAAATATCCACAGAAATAATCATCCTCCTGGTCAAAGGTTTCATTCAGCTTCTGCTGATCCATAAAGACGGCAATCGCTCCGCTATAATCGTATATGCCATCTACCGTGAAAGTATATTCTGTATCTTCATACTTTTCCTTCAGCGATATTGCATCGCCCGGTTCAATGCCATACTTATTTGCATAAGCAGATGAGATATAAACATTTCCATCTGACAGATCCAAATCGATATACCGGCTATCCTCAGCCACTCCGTACAAGGTCACATCTTCCACTTTAGCAAGGCCTTCACCGGTTGTCTGCAAACTCCACACACTGAATTTTTCAGCATCCGGATTGTCGGTTTCTACTTCCTGCGCAAACTGCAGTGCATTGAAAAAAGCATTCAGTTTATGTTCCTCATCTGCCATGGAGGCCGGTGCATTCAGCATATACTGATAATTGCAGAACATGGTCTTGGGCATCACATCTGCATAATGCTGGATCAAAGGCGGGAATACCATGCCAAAGAGCAACAGGAAATTCGCAAATAAGATGCCGATGACAAGTGTGATATAGTTTCCCAGATTCTGAAAGATCACACGAAGACGAAAGCGCGCAAAAAACGGTATGCGCGGGCTTAAAGGAATGCTTTTTCGACTCCTTTTCCGGGTCAGATCATGACGAAGGAATTTCAAAGGAGAAAGCCGCAGTGTCTTTGCCAGCACCACCCAGTTAATGAGAAACATTAAAAGCAAAGGAATGACCGTTGTCATCAGGAAAGCATGTGCATTAAAAAGCGTCTTATAGGGTGTCAGACTGTAGCTGTTCAGATACATATCTGCCATATAGTCTTTTAAGACTGTATAACCAAGTGCATTCCCGACAAGAGCCCCTACCAGGGAAACCAGTATCGGCGTGGACATATAGTGCAGCAAAAGTTCCCGGCGTGCATAACCGGAAGCACGCAACGTGCCGATCACTGCAGCTTCCTTAGTGATCGTATTGGAGATCGTTACAGCAAAAACAAATCCAAGAATCAGGATCAGGATATATAAAAGGATGGTCATCATGGCCGCATCGTCCCCGATATCTTCCCCGGAAAATGTATATGCCTGGTTTTCATATCTCGGAACGAACTGATCCAACTGAACCAAAGCAGCCAGTTTTTTTATCAGATTTTCGGCCTTGTCTGCTTCTTCAGCCTCATCTGACGGCGCAACTTCATATTTCCAGGAGTAACTTTTTACCATTTCATCCCGGTCAATCTCATCAAACTCCTCAGAACACAGAATACATACACCGAAATTTACAGAATCAAACATCATATCATTATTATTTTGAAATAATGCACTGTAATCAGGCAAAGCAATCAGCCCGGTTATGGTCCACGAAGTACTGCCATCTTTTGTTGTTACACGATCTCCGATCGAAAGGTCATTGTTGTTGGCATAAACACGGTCGATTCCTATCTCTCCGGCCTGTTCCGGTTTTCTGCCTTCCCATACACTGACCAAATTTACCTCGACACGATCCCGGAAAAAACGCATCGTTGTATCATTGTCGAGTTCTGCATCCAGATAGAAATCTTCATAAATTTGGATACCGAGATTCTGAACATCCCGTACCTGCGCAGCATTCAGTTCTTTTTTTACCGTAAAATGACCATCTTCAACATGGTAAACTTCTGCCGTCTCATTATATGCAGCCGTCATACTGTCTGTCGCAATCAGATAGGCCGAAACAAGTCCGATCGTTGCAGTCATCATTAAAAAAATAACAATATAACGCGCCCAGTCGGCACGAAGTTCTCGAAAGATTCGTTTATTTAAAGGATTCCGTTTCATATTGAGTTCCAGTCACCTGCCTTATGCCTGCAGCAATCTTTACATATACATTTATTTGTATGCTTCCTGCTTCCATTTCCCTTCTTACCATTCCAGCTCCTCTGCAGTACATTTTGTCTGATTCCTATAATTTTTACGGATCTGTCCGTCACGAAGGGTCACAACGATATCTGCCATATTTTTGATTGCATCATTATGTGTTACCATAATGATCATATTGCCGTATTTCTGATTGACTGTTTCGATCAGCTTTAGTATTTCTTTTGATGTCTTATAATCAAGTGCTCCGGTAGGTTCATCGCAAAGCAGGATATCCGGATTTTTTACGATTGCCCGGCCTATGGAGCAACGCTGCTGCTGGCCGCCCGATAACTGATTCGGGGTTTTATTTCGCTGATCATAGATCCCCAATGTCTTCATAATTTCATCGACGTCCAACGGATGTCTGCTAAGGTAAGCTCCGACCTCAATATTTTCGCGCACGGTTAGATTGGGGATCAGATTATACATCGGGCGTGCGGACGTTTTTTTAGACGCCCACACCCATGCTCCTTCTATAATCTA
>R11__coassemble_433_pt1 | contig 27616 bp, 22 predicted proteins | sample R11__metabat2_high_PE_057 | metagenome-assembled genome bin R11 | reverse complement strand
GTCGGGAAGAGCAGCACGTCTCTGATTGCCGCGCTGTCCGTGAACAGCATACACATACGGTCGATGCCGTAGCCGATGCCACCCGTCGGCGGCATGCCGATCTCGAGGGCATTTAAGAAATCCTCGTCTGTATGCTGGGCCTCATCATCGCCGGCTGCCGCATTGGCATCCTGCTGTGCGAAGCGCTCGCGCTGGTCGATGGGGTCGTTGAGCTCGGAATAAGCGTTGCACATCTCCCAGCCGTTCATGAACATCTCAAATCGCTCTACATAGCCGGGCTTATTGGGATTCTTCTTTGTAAGCGGCGAGATCTCGATCGGATGATCCATAACAAAAGTCGGCTGGATCAGGTGCTCCTCGACATACTCCTCAAAGAAGAGGTTGAGGATATCTCCCTTGGTATGGCGTTCTTCAAATTCGATGTGATGCTCCTTCGCAAGGGCTTTGGCCTCCTCGGTCGTAGCAATCTGATCGAAATCGACGTTTGCATACTTTTTCACGGCATCTACCATGGTGATTCGCTCAAAAGGCTTGCCGAGATCCATCTCGATCCCATTGTAAACGAGGGTTGTCGTGCCCAAAACCTCCTGGGCAACGTGACGATACATATTTTCCGTCAGATCCATCATACCATTGTAATCTGTATATGCCTGATAAAGTTCCATCAGCGTAAATTCCGGATTATGGCGGGTATCAAGACCCTCATTACGGAAGACACGGCCGATCTCGTAAACTCTTTCCAGACCGCCGACGATCAGTCTCTTCAGGTAAAGCTCAAGCGAAATGCGGAGTTTGAAATCCTCATCGAGCGCATTGAAATGGGTCTCGAAAGGACGTGCCGCTGCACCGCCTGCATTGGCAACGAGCATGGGGGTCTCGACCTCCAGGAAGCCTTGCGAATCCAGATAGCGGCGAATGCTGCTGATGATCCTGGAGCGGTTGATAAAGGTGGTCTTTGCCTCCTCGTTCATGATCAGATCGATATAGCGCTGACGATAACGCAGATCTGTATTGGTCATGCCATGGAATTTCTCCGGCAGGATCTGCAGACTCTTGGAAAGCAGGATCATCTCCTCCGCGTGGATGGAGATCTCACCGGTCATAGTGCGGAATGCAAAACCTTTCACACCGAAAATATCGCCGATATCAGATTTTTTGAAATCCGCATAGGAATCCTCGCCGATCGCATCACGTGCAACATAGATCTGAATATTCCCTTCCAGATCCTGAATATTGCAGAAGGATGCTTTGCCCATGACGCGTTTGAACATCATACGGCCTGCAATACTTACTTTGATCGGGCTCGCATCCATGATAGCCCGGCGCTCATTGTAATCCTCTTTTTTTGCAGCACGCGCCGCTGCCTCGTCGAGTCCGTCGATATTTACTTCCGGACGGCCTGCGAGCAGTTCCGCCTCATGTGCATTGTAAAGCTTTTTTACCTCAGCGGAATGATGTGTCTGATCGTATTTTGTCTGCAGAAACGGATCGCAGCCACGTGCCTGAAGATCCGCAAGCTTCTCGCGGCGTACCTTGAGCAGCTGGTTCAGATCCGGCTCCTGTGCTGCCTTCTGATTTTTCTGATTCTGCGCCTTCTGATTATTTTCTGCCATTTTTTCCTCCCTGCGGATATCTCTCAGCCTCAAATATTTCTCTCGACTTCAGATGTTTCTCTCGGCTTCAAAAGTTCTTTTTATTTCAGATGTTTCTTTCCGATTTAGATGTTTCTTTCAATAGAAAGCACACGGTACTCGATCGTACCCACCTGTGTTTCAACAGAAACCAGATCTCCGACGGTCGTACCGATCAGGGCCTTGCCTACCGGAGACTCATTGGAGATTTTTCCCTTCAGGCTGTCCACCTCTGTGGAACCAACCAGTGTATATTCCACTTCCTCATCGTACTCGAGGTCCAGAAGTTTTACTTTGCAGCCGATGTTGACCTTGCCGGCCTCAACCTCATCCTCAACAACGACTTCCGCGTTTTTCAGGATCTTCTCGATCTCTTCAATACGAGCCTCAATATCGCGCTGCTCATCTTTCGCTGCATCGTACTCTGCATTCTCGGAAAGATCGCCCTGCTCACGCGCCTCTTTGATCTTCTGTGCAACTTCTTTACGTCGGTTGATCCGCAGATCCTGCAGCTCCTCTTCCAGTTTCTGCAAACCTGTATAAGTCAAAATATTTTTCTTCGCTTCCATGCCCATATTCCTTCCCGAATTTTCTCTCTGCCGGTCGTCCTGCCGGCGAAAATATACCTGCAGATCCAAACATATGATGAATGATCCGAATCCTGCCTTTCAATCTTACGAATTATATTAGATTCACCGACGCTTGTCAACACAGTTCCGCAAGGAGTTTCTCCAAATCCTTATAGTGCTCGACCTCATTTACCCGCCTCCGCAGCGCTGCAGAGTGCGGAAAGCCTGCCGTGTACCACGCTACATGCTTGCGCATTTCCCGAATGCCGATGTATGCACCCTTATGTTCCAGCAACATGCGCGCATGGCGAAGAATCATCTCCCTTACCTGCATATAAGTAGGCTCCGGAAGCTTCTCGCCCGTATGCAGATAATGGATCACCCGGACAAAGATCCAGGGATTTCCCCGTGCGGCCCGTCCTATCATGATGCCGTCGACACCTGTCTGATCAAACAGAGTCCCGGCACTCTCCGGCCCGGCCACGTCGCCGCTTGCGATCACCGGGATCTGTACTGCTTCCTTTACCTGCCGGATGATATCCCAGTCTGCCTTGCCTGCATAGAGCTGCTCCCTTGTTCTTCCGTGAACCGTCAGCGCTGCCGCACCGCATGCCTCCAGCCGTTTTGCGAACTCCACCGCATTGACAGATGTATCATCAAAACCTTTGCGGAATTTGACCGTCACCGGTTTCTTAAGGCGCCGTACCATCGTCTCAACGATCCTGCCCGCCAGGACCGGATCCTGCATCAGGGCAGACCCTTCGCCGTTGTTGACTACTTTCGGCACCGGACATCCCATATTGAGATCGAACAGATCGAAGGGCCGATCTTCGATCTGCATCGCCGCCTCTGCAAGAATATCCGGATCGTTTCCGAACAGCTGCAACGACACCGGACGCTCACACGGATCGCTGGCCATGATCGCCTCTGTATTTTTATTTTTATAAAGGATCGCCTTGGCGCTCACCATCTCCATACAGACCATGCCGGCACCCTGTTCTTTGCAGAGCATGCGAAAGGGCAGGTCGCTTACGCCGGCCATAGGTGCAAGAATGACAGGATCCGGGATCTCCAGACTTCCGATCTTTAAAGGCTTCATGGTCAATCCTCCGGCCATCCTTCCTGCTCGTCCACTTCGATCCCCAGGAAAAAGACCTGATAAAACAATTCCAGAGAGCGGAAGAGCTCTTTCTTTTCCTCCTGCAGCTGCTTAATGCGCAGTGCTCCGCCGATCTCATCGTACATGGCATCGGCATCGAGTGCCTCTGTGCGGAGTTTCAGATCTCCCAGCTCATCGTATTCCACGGTAAAAACACCGCCGATCTCTTCTGTAAACATCACACAGAGGATCTGCAGCTCATCCTGGATCGATTGCGGAAGATTCGCAAAATCCTGATTAAAATAATATTTTTTCTCATAGGCGCTGGCGCCGCAAAGTACTGTATTTTCTTCCATCCCACTCTCCCATTTCCAACTGATCCGCTCTCTTGGTCCGGCATATCATACATATCCGTAAATACCCCGCACAGATACCTCCCCTGCAAACACGGTCCCAAGGCTTCCATCCTCACGCCGCACCAGAAGCTCTCCCTTGTCGTTGATCCCTTCTGCCACGCCGCAATAGGGTGCCATCCGGTCCAGGACCCGCACCTGGCGTCCCTTATTTGCAAGCATCGCCTCATAGGCACCACGCAGACCAGACAGATCACGTGTTTTTACAAACGTTTCATAATCTGCAAAAAAATGGCTGATGACCGCAGCCGCTGCCGCCTCTCTTTGAATCTCCCGGCCGCCGGCAATATATAAGGATGTCGCAGTCTCTTTCAGTTCTTCCGGGAAAGAGGGGACATTAATATTGATCCCGATCCCGATCACAACATAATCGGCACGGGAATTCATCTCTGTCAGAATCCCGCAGAGTTTTTTGCCGCCGACCACAACATCATTGGGCCATTTGATGCAGGTTTCAAGAGAGCTCACCTCTTTCAGACCCTCTGCCGCTGCCAGTCCCATGACCAGGGTCAGCATGGACGCATCCTCCGGCGGGATCTGCAGTCGCAGCAAGACACTCATCGCCACCGAAGAACCGACCGGAGACTGCCAGGAGCGTCCCCTGCGGCCTTTGCCGGCTGTCTGTTTTTCTGCAAAATAAATACTGCGGTCCGCCGCACCTTCGTTTGCATCACGTTTCGCCCACTCGTTGGTAGAGTCAACCGCATCCCGGTAAAAAAGGGTACAGCCGGCTGCCCCTTCGGAAAGCCGGCTTTTAATTAAATTCAGATTCAAACGTTCCGCTCTCATACTGCTCCAAGCGTCGCTGCCATAACAGCCTTGATCGTATGCATACGGTTTTCAGCCTCATCGAAAACTTTGGATTGAGCAGACTCAAATACCTCGTCTGTCACCTCCATGTCCACAATGCCGAACCGTTCGTTCATTTCTTTCCCGATCGTCGTCTTGAGATCGTGGAAAGAAGGCAGGCAGTGCAGGAAGATGGCTGTCTCCTTGGCATTTGCCATAACCTTGGAAGTTACTTTATACGGTGTGAGGTCGTGGATCCGCTCCTCCCAGACTTCATCCGGCTCTCCCATGGAAACCCAGACATCTGTGTAAATAACATCCGCGTCCTTTGTCGCAGCCACAACATTTTCCGTAAGCGTGATGCTGCCGCCGCTCTCCTCTGTGTACTGCTCACACAGAGCTACCAGCTCCGGTGCCGGGAAATATTTCTCCGGCGCGCAGGCCACGAAATGAAGTCCCAGCTTTGCGCAGGCGATCATCAGAGAATTGCCCATGTTGTAACGGGCATCTCCCATGTAGACGAAACGCAGTCCTTTCAGGGTTCCGAACACCTCCCGGACCGTCAGCATATCCGCCAGCATCTGGGTGGGATGGTACTCATTGGTCAGTCCGTTCCAGACCGGAACGCCGGCATATTTTGCCAGTTCGTCCACGATCTCCTGTCCGTATCCACGATATTCAATTCCTTCAAACATGCGGCCCAGTACGCGCGCAGTGTCCGCAATGCTTTCTTTTTTGCCGATCTGAGACCCTTTGGGATCCAGATATGTACAGCCCATGCCAAGATCGTGCGCAGCCACTTCAAAGGAACAACGGGTACGGGTGCTTGTCTTCTCGAAGATCAGCGCAACATTTTTGCCGCGCAGCGTATCTACCGGAACCCCTCTTTTTTTCTTGTCCTTAAGTTCTGCTGCCAGATCCAGAAGATAAATGATCTCCTCCGGTGTAAAATCCTTTAACGTGAGAAAATTGCGTCCTTTTAAACTGATGCTTTCTTTCATAATGTGTCTGTTCCTTTATTGACTGCTGTTTCTATAGATCTCATTCGTGATTCTTATTTTTCTGCACTTTGTTTACAGATTGTAAAGGGATGCATCCGTCGGTCTCTGCGGATCGAATACGGTCGATGCATCGATCAGATCGCTCACGCGATCGTCTCCTCCGTAGACCGCCATCCACAGACGATATCCGTCCAGATTTCTGCGGCCCATTCGCAGATAAAGATCTCCGGTCTGTACAAAGTACTGGCTGGAATCCACGTTACAGTAGATATTGAAGCCACAGCTCTTCAGATACTGGAATTTCTCTGTAGAAGCATAGTCCTCATTCCATGCAGCCAGATCCTGGCCGTGTGCAAAGATGATGATGTCCGTATCGCCGATCAGCGGTTCCACATAGTTCAGCCATTTCTCGGTATCTTCCTGGATCCACTGCATATCCGCGTCGCCGATCCTGATATGTCCCCAGGTATGGCTCGCAAAGGTCCAGCCATCTGCCTTGATGCATTCCGCAACAGCTTTCGCTGCCTCGCACTCAGCATTCCAGTCAAAGGTCGGATTGGCTGCCAGCCACGCTTCCTGATCCTCGGAAAGATCCACACGGTCTCTGTATACATAGTCGGTACGATAACCTAAGATTCCGTCATAACCTGTCAGTGCGATGGTTCCCTTGGCACCCTTGTAAGAGAAATCGGGATGCTGCTCCAGGAAATCATCCAGAAGGGGAACACAGTCGTAGGAACCTACCAGCTGGGTGCCGTCCGCAGCGATATACTCGCAGGTCGGCGTTCCATCATCCCCGATGATCATGCGGGACGCGGTTCCTCTTCCGTTATAGCTGTGATAATAACTCAGATCGTCCAGGGAGAGGACGAAGGGAATCTTGCCCTGCGGCAGATAAACATCCTTGGGGGTGATATGTACCACGCCGTTCTCATCTGTCGTCTCATCCACCATATCGTAAATGGAGATCAGGACATAGCCTCTCTCATACATCTGCTGGAGGATCGCATTGAACTCATCCACTGTAGTCATCCACTCGCAGAAGCCGACGGTAGAACTGTCCCATCCGGAATCGCCCGTGAGCGAAAATCCCCTTGCGGGATCGACCACCAGTGAGTGGAAGAAAATATGCGTGATATTCTCCGGTGATGTCGGCACCAGTGTCGTCTTTGCTGTCTCGTAATCTGCTATCAGAGAAATGATCTCGGCATCCGTATCCGCGCCGGGGATCGTATTCAAAAGGGCGATCGCACCCTCGTAATCGTACTGAACAGCAAGTGCCGTTGCCTGAGCGATCAGAGCTGCCCGCTCATCCGTAGCTGTCGCAGGATCGGTCTCTCCCTCTGCCGCCGCAGTACCCGACGACGATGATCCGGAAGCACCGCTTTCGCTGTCTGTTTCTGCAGATGCGGTTGTCTCCTTAGCCGCTGCCTGTTTTTCCTTCATCCTGGTAATGCCGCCGGAAACGATCCAGATCGCAACCACCAGAACAAGTGCCAGTATGCATACCAGCACGGTTTTAATGATCAGCTGGCGACGGCGTTTGCGTCGTCTCAGTTCTTTTCTTGTCATCGGTTTTTTTTCTGACATTTACATGTCCTCCAAAGCACTATTTGGATTTATTTTATCTCAGAGCGAAAGGATTGTCGAGTATTTATCTGTGGATTCTTGCTCCTCATTCTTTTTCAAACGTTTTTTCTGCGCGCCGGTTGTGGGCCTCATACATCAAAAGGGCCGCTGCAACCGCAGCATTCAGAGACTCCACCTTCCCTTCCATAGGAATCTTTACCTTTACATCCGCCAGAGCTGCGGTTTCCTCTGTGAGGCCATTTCCCTCATTGCCGATCAGAAATGCAGTCCCGCCCAGGTAATCTGCTTTATGATAAGGCAGTTCTCCTTTCAGGTGCGCGGCACAGGTCTGTATCCCCTCTTGTTTCAGCCATGCGATCGTGCCGGCCAGATCGTCCGTCTGATAAAAAGGAACACGGAATACCGATCCCATCGTCGAACGGATCGTCTTGGGCGCAAACAGATCCACACAGCCCTTGCTCAGCACAACTCCTGTCACACCGGCGCCTTCACCGGTCCGCAGGATCGTGCCCATGTTTCCGGGATCCTGCAGATCCTCCAGCACCATGATCAGTGCCGGTCTGCCGGAAGATCCCAAGAGTTCTTCTTTTCCGTAATGCGGCATATGCAGAAGTGTCAGGATCCCCTGTGGCGTAGCAGTATCACTCATATGCGCAAAGACACTGTCGGAAACCGTCTCATAGGGGGTGCCATCGACCATTTGCCTGTGGTCCGCATCCGCAAGAAAGCTTTCGGAGACAAAAACCTTTTCCCGCAGTGCCTGCGGCGCCTCGTGGAACAGCTTGATCCCTTCCGCTGCAAATAGGCCTTCCCTGCGTCTTGCTCTTGCTTTGGTATTCAATTGTACGATCTGCCTGATCTGTGGATTGGATGTACTGGTGATCATATTCTGTCCTTTCGTTTCCCTGTTCTGTCCGATGTTCTAAGGATGGCGTTTCTCTTATCCCAAAACTTGCTTCGCCCCGTCAATAGGGACGTTCCCTATGCGATCAACGAAAACAGGGCTGCCATGTTTTCGGCACAGCAGCCCTTACAATTCCCGGAGATATTATCTGACATAATTAAAGGAAAGGGATCGCGCGATCTCGAAATAGCGATCTGAAATATCTTTCTTCATGGCAAGCCCTTCGTTGATATCGACATCCATGAAGTCGCCGTTCTTATAACCGATGATGCGTTTGGTTTTGCCTTCGAGAAGCAGATCCACGGCATAAGCCCCCATGATAGAGGCATAATACCGGTCGCGGCAGGTAGGACTGCCGCCGCGCTGCATATAGCCGAGGATGGTTGCCCGGGTCTCGATGCCGGTCGCAGCCTCGATTCGTTTTGCCATGGCTTCCGAATGTCCGATGCCTTCCGCATTGATGATGATATGATGTTTTTTGCCACGTTTGCGGTTTGCGATGATATTGTTGATGATCTTCTGCTCATCGTAATCGTAACGCTCCGGCAGAAGGATATCCTCCGCTCCGCAGGCCATGCCGCTCCAAAGAGCAATATAGCCGGCATCGCGTCCCATCACCTCAATGATGCTGATCCGCTCGTGGGATGTGGAGGTATCTCTTACCTTATCGATCGCTTCCATTGCTGTATTGACAGCAGTATCGAAACCGATCGTATAATCCGTATAACCCAGGTCCAGATCGATGGTACCCGGCACGCCGACTGCGTTGATCCCCAGATTGGCCAGTTTCTGCGCACCGGCAAAGGATCCGTCGCCGCCGATCACGATCAGGCCGTCGATCCCGACTTTATGGCACATCTCCACTGCCTTTTTGATGCCCTTTTCTGTGCGCATCTCCGAACAGCGGGCTGTCTGCAGGACTGTGCCGCCCCGTTCGATGGTATCCGAAACATCTTTTGCGGTAAGTTCCCGGATATCTCCCTTCAGGAGGCCTTCATATCCTTTATAGATTCCTTTCATGGTAACGCCTTTGAAAAGTCCGCGCCTTACAGCCGCACGAATGACCGCATTCATGCCGGGCGCGTCGCCACCGCTTGTCAGTATTCCGATCGTTGAGATTTTTTTCTGTTCGGGCATAACTTTTCCTCCATACACGATTGCCGGCAGATCCTGCCTTGCGTAAGCAAACCGACCATAGTTCAGATGTTTAATAGTATTTTATGCTTTTGCTTTTTCTTTTTCAATCCTTTCGGATATTTTCCGCAACATATTAAAACAACCGCTTAAAGCACCTACGAAAACGCTCTGCCATACAGTCTGTTAAAACCTTCCGCTTTCTACCACTTTTACATTTTCCGTGCCAAATACCGCCGCAAGTTTTTCGACCAGCGCCCGATCCGCACACACGGAACGCGAAGCCGGCAGACGTTTCATCTGTTTCTCAGCATTGATATACAAAACAACCGAATCCTTACCGTCGGAATCCTGCAGCATATCGTAAAGATGCGCAACCTCTTTCTCGTATACCTCCCTGTCCGGGAAACGGATCCAGAGGTCTTTTCGGGTGTCTTCAAAAGCATGTACCCGCTCAAGGATCAGCTTGCCGGGACGTTCCTCCTCCGCGGAAACCCGCCCTTCTATAAACAGCTTGGCATCCTCGCTGAGTTCGTCTTTGTATTTCTCATAATCCCGTGGGAAAACGATCACTTCGACAGACCCCAGCAGGTCCTCCAGGGTGAGGAAAGCCATGGTTTTATTATTCTTGGTAAACTTGATTGTCTTTTCGGTGATCATGCCCCCTATGACAGCTCTGCTCCCATCTTCGATATGGGCTTCTTCCCCCTCTTCTGGCGGACGGAAGTCTGTGGACACGGCGGTGATATGCTTCCTCCATTTATCTTCGTATGCTTCCAGCGGATGACCACTGATATAGATTCCGGCAACCTCTTTTTCGTATGCGAGCAGTTCCTCCCGCGGATACTCGCCGATATCCGGCAAGCGTACCTCAAAGGATTTCCGGTTTTCTTCTCCCATCAGATCAAACAGACTCATCTGACCGGTCAGATCATTTTTCTTTTTCTGCGCCGCCTGATCCATCATTTGGCCGAAAACAGCCATATATTGCTTTCTTGTCCCGCCAAAGCAGTCGAATGCACCTGCTTTGATCAGATTTTCCATGGCACGTTTGTTCATTTCGCGCCCGGTATTACGCTCGCAGAATTCCTGCAGGCTGATAAATCTTCCGTTCTCCTCCCGTTCCCTGCGGATCGCCTCCGTTACCGGTCGGCCGATCCCTTTTATGGCAGAGAGGCCATAGCGGATCCTTCCGTTTTCCACGGAGAAATTTCCGTCGCTGCAATTGACATCCGGCGGCAGGATCGAAATATTCATCTGACGACAGTTCATGATATATTCCGCAACTTTTCCCGGATTATCGATGCAGGAAGTCATAAGAGCTGCCATAAACTCTACGGGATAATAATATTTCAACCAGGCAGTCTGATAAGAAACGATGGCATAGGCAGCCGCATGCGATTTATTAAAGGCATACTTGGCGAAATCCGTCATGTCATCATAAATTTTATTGGCAGTTGCCTCCGGTATTCCCCTTTGAATGCAGCCCGGCACCTTTTCCTCCGGATTGCCGTATACAAAGTTGCGGCGCTCCTTTTCCATGACCGCTGCCTTTTTCTTGGACATGGCACGTCGCACCAGGTCGCTCCTTCCCAGCGTGTAGCCGGCCAGGTCCCGCACGATCTGCATCACCTGCTCCTGATAAACAATGCAGCCGTAAGTCGGCTCCAGAATCGGCTTCAGCTGCGGACAGTCATAGGTGATCCGCTCCGGATGGGTCTTGCCCTTTATATATTGAGGAATGAAGTCCATTGGGCCCGGCCGATACAGAGAGATCCCGGCGATGATATCCTCCAGATTCTGCGGCTTCAGTTCCTTCATGAAGCTCTTCATGCCCGCGGACTCCAGCTGAAACACACCCTCACATTTCCCGGATCCTATCATCTGCAGGACATTTTGGTCATTGTAATCGATCTTTAAAAGGTCAATCTCCTTGCCGGAGGAAGCCTCCGCCATTTTCTGGGCATTCTGGATAACCGTGAGGGTGCGCAGACCCAGGAAATCCATCTTCAAAAGGCCCAGTTCCTCTAAAGTTGTCATGGTAAACTGGGTCGTGATCGTCCCATCTGCAGCCCGCGAGAGGGGCACATACTCGTCCACAGCTTTCTGGGAGATGACGACTCCCGCCGCGTGCATGGAGGTATGTCTGGGCAGACCTTCCAGTCTTTTGGACATATCGATCAGGTGATGCACCTGCTCATCTTTTTCATATAAAGCTTTCAGCTCCGGATTCATCACCAGGGCCTTATCGATCGTGATATTCAGTTCATTTGGGATCATCTTGGCGATCGTATCAGTCTGTGCATAAGGGAAATCCAGCACCCGCCCGACATCGCGGATCACGCCGCGGGCGGCCAGAGTACCGAAGGTGACGATCTGCACCACGCGGTCCTTGCCGTACTTGCGCACAACATAATCGATCACTTCCTGCCTGCGTTCGAAGCAGAAATCCACGTCAATATCCGGCATGGATACACGCTCCGGATTCAGGAAACGCTCAAACAGCAGGCTGTAACGCATAGGATCCAGTTGTGTAATCCCCAGTGTGTAAGAGACCAGACTGCCTGCAGCACTGCCGCGGCCAGGGCCCACTATGATCCCGTGGTCTCTTGCATATTTGATAAAGTCCCATACGATCAGAAAATAATCCACATAGCCCATGGTCCTGATCGTTGTGAGCTCATAATCCAGCCGTTCTTCCAGTTCCTTCGTTACCGGCTGATAACGTTCTGCCAGACCTTCCCGGCAGAGTTTGTTCAAATATTCCCAGGATGTATAGGGGGCCGGGACATCGAACTTGGGCAGCTTGGTAACGCCGAACTCAATCTCCACATGACAGCGGTCTGCGATCTTCTGTGTGTTCTCCAGTGCCTCCTGGGCATACGGAAAGAGCTTTGCCATCTCTTCCGGAGATTTAACATAATACTGTCCGCCCTCGTAGCGCATGCGGTTTTCATCCGTCAGCTTCTTGCCGGTCTGCAGACAGAGGAGGATATCGTGTGCAGCCTCATCTTCCGGATAGGTATAATGAATATCATTGGTACAGACAAGTGGGATGCCGGTCTCATGGCTCATCCGGACGATCTGCGGATTCACGATCTGCTGCTCCGGGATCCCGTGATCCTGCAGTTCCAGAAAGAAATTGCCCTCCCCGAAGATCTCCAGATAGGTAAGCGCCGCTTTTTTCGACTCTTCGTACATGCCTCGCACCAGATTCCGGGATACCTCGCCGGCCAGACATGCCGAAAGCGCGATGATCCCTTCGTGATACTCCCGAAGTACTTCCTTATCTACACGCGGTCTGTAATAGAAACCATCCACAAATCCCCGGGAGACGATCTTCATCAGATTCGCGTAGCCTTTATTATTTTCTGCAAGCAGAACAAGATGATAATATCTGTCCTCTCCGCTGCCTGCTTCCCTGTCAAAGCGCGAACCGGGCGCTACATAGACCTCACAACCCAGAACCGGATTGATCCCTGCCTCGCGCGCCGCACGATAAAAATCGATGCAGCCGTACATCACGCCATGATCGGTGATCGCTGCACTGTCCATCCCTAGCTCCTTCACCCGGGCAACATATTCTTTTATCTTGTTTGAGCCATCCAGCAGACTGTACTCTGTATGGGTGTGCAGGTGGACAAAATTCATGGGACCTTCTTTCCGGTTTCGCACGCTTTCGATACGTCTTTATTCACGTTCGTTCACTTTTTCGCTTCCGATTTTCTATTCCATCATTTTACAACATCCCGCCCGATTTGAACAGACGAAGAATCGTCCTCCGGGCATGGAATGACTTATCCGCTTCTCAGGCAAATTCAAACCGCATCCAGAACAGGCTTCGGGTGTGGCGAAGGGAATTTTTGATTTGATAGAGAACATGTGTAGTAGAGATGCATTGGCCAAAGGAGTCCGAAGACCGTTCACATGCGTGTTTAGTCGCTCTGGCTGATGGCTTTGCCGAAAGACATAGAGCGACTTGTCTAAGGCTCAGGCAGATTCAAACCAGCATGCGTGGAGGGCTGAGGAGGACGACGCTGCATCTCGTACACAGTTCTCTTATCATATCAAATTTCAGAGATTATATAAGAGGCTGCACACACAAATCGTGTGACAGCCTCATTTACTTGCACATATGCAGGGAATTTCCCCTTTACTTTTTCAGCGCGATCCACTTCAGATATGCATTGATAAAGGGATCGATCGCGCCATCCATGACAGCATCGACCTGCCCGCGCTCTTCATCCGTACGATGATCTTTGACCATTGTATACGGCTGCATGACATAAGAACGGATCTGGTTGCCCCAGGCAATATCCGTAACCTCGCCGCGGATACCCGCCAGCTTGGCGGCCTGCTCTTCCTGCGCCAGCAGGAACAGTTTGGCTTTCAGCATCTGCATAGCCTTGTCCTTGTTCATGTGCTGAGAACGCTCATTCTGACAAGTGACCACAATACCACTCGGGAAATGTGTGATACGGATCGCCGAAGACGTCTTATTGATATGCTGTCCGCCGGCGCCGCTGGATCTGTAGGTATCGATCCTGATATCCTCATCCTTTACCTCAATATCGATATCTCCCTCGATATCCGGCATGACATCGCATGAAACAAAGGAGGTCTGCCGCTTTCCGTTCGCGTTAAACGGCGAGATACGCACCAAACGGTGTACGCCCTTTTCGGATTTCAGATATCCGTATGCATTTTCTCCGTTCACCTGGAAGGTGACGGACTTGATCCCCGCCTCATCTCCTTCGAGGTAGTCGATCACTTCGATGGAAAAGCCTTTCCGCTCTGCCCATCTGGTATACATACGATAGAGCATGCCGCACCAGTCCATGGCCTCCGTTCCGCCGGCTCCCGCATTTAATTTCAGAATGGCGTTGCTGGAGTCGTATTCTCCGGAAAGCAGCGTTTTAATGCGGATGGCATCGAAATCGGCCTTGAACTCATCCAGAAGTTCCTGAATCTCCGGGATCAGCGAAGCATCATTCTCCTCATATCCCATCTCGATCAAGGTCTCCATGTCTTCCTTGGCGGTGATCAGCTTCTTATAGATATCCCGATCCTCTTTCAGGCTGCCCAGTTCCTTCATCTGACCCTGCGCCTTTTCCGGATCGTCCCAGAAGCCCGGCTCCTCCATCTTTCTTTCTAATTCTTCGATCCTCTGCTCTTTGTTAGCGAGGTCAAAGTGAATCCCTCACTTCCACTAATGGTCCCTCGTAGGCATTCAGTTCAGTCTTAAACTGATCTAATTCAACCACAAGCTTCACCCACTTTCTTTTTATATTTTTATTTTATCTTTATGCCGGCTTTCTGCCGCAGCATTGTTTGTATTTCTTTCCGGATCCGCACGGGCAGGGATCGTTGGGATAAACCTTTTTCTCTGTCTTTTTGACAGTTGCACTTACGCCGCTGTCATCCTTGTTGGTTCCTGTAACCTGCGCAACCTGCTCGCGCTCTACCTTCTGCTCGATTCGAACATGGTAAAGCAGACGGACCGTATCCTGCTGGATCGATTCAGTCATTTCATTGAACATCTCATAGGCTGCCATCTTATATTCAACCTTGGGATCTCTCTGGCCGTAGGCCTGCAGGCCGATACCCTGACGCAGCTGGTCCATATCATCAATATGGTCCATCCATTTCTGATCGATGACTTTCAGAAGGATCACGCGCTCCAGCTCCCGGATCTGCTCTTCCTCCTGGAATTCGGCTTCCTTAGCCTCATAAAGCCGTGCCGCCTCTTCCTTCAGCTGCTGCTTCAGTTCGCTTTTTTTCAGTTTCTGAACCTTCTCGGCTGTAACCGCTACCACCGGAATGATCGGCTGCAGCAGACGGTTCAGTTCCACAAGATCCCACTCTTCCGGTTCCTGATCATCGGAGATGCACATATCCACCGTGCCGTCCACGATATCGTAGATCATCTTGAAGATGGAATCTCGCATATTCTCACCGTCCAGTACGCGGCGGCGTTCCTTGTAGATGATCTCACGCTGTTCATTGTTGACACTGTCGTAATCCAGAAGGTTCTTACGGATACCATAGTTGTTGCCCTCGATCTTGGTCTGGGCTTTTTCAATGGCAGAACTGAGCATCTTATGCTCGATCTCTTCGTTTTCCTTCACACCGAGTGTCTGGAAAATGCCCATCAGCTTTTCCGATCCGAACAGACGCATCAGGTCATCCTCGAGAGAGATATAGAAACGTGATTCGCCCGGATCTCCCTGTCGGCCGGAACGGCCTCGCAGCTGATTGTCGATACGGCGGGATTCGTGTCTTTCCGTTCCGATGATCTTTAAGCCCCCAAGTTCACGCGATTCCTCATCCAGCTTGATATCGGTACCACGGCCTGCCATGTTTGTCGCGATCGTAACGGTTCCCGCTTCACCTGCGTGGGATACGATCTCCGCCTCTTTTTCGTGGAACTTGGCATTCAGTACCTGATGCGGAATTCCTTCGCGGCGGAGCATCTTGCTGATCAGTTCCGAAGTCTCAATGGTGATCGTGCCGACCAGAACCGGCTGTCCCACCTCATGCGCTTCCTTGATCTCCTCAACGACCGCATGAAATTTTTCTTTCTTGGTCATGTAAACCGCATCATCCATATCGTAACGCATGACCGGTCTGTTGGTCGGGATCTCGATAACGTCCATGCCATAGATATCACGGAACTCCTGCTCCTCTGTAAGAGCAGTACCTGTCATACCCGCCTTTTTCTCATATTTATTAAAGAAGTTCTGGAAGGTGATCGTCGCCAGCGTCTTGCTCTCCCGGCGCACCTTCACATGCTCCTTTGCCTCGATCGCCTGATGCAGACCGTCGGAATACCGTCTGCCCGGCATGATACGTCCTGTGAACTCATCGACGATCAGAACTTCTTCGTCCTTCACAACATAATCCTGATCCCGGAACATCAGATTATGGGCGCGCAGCGCCAGGATGATATTGTGCTGGATCTCCAGATTCTCCGGATCCGACAGGTTCTCAATATGGAAGAATTTCTCTACTTTTTTTACACCGTCTGCAGTCAGAGTGACGATCTTATCCTTCTCATTTACGATAAAATCTCCGGTCTCCTCGATCTCTTCACCCATGATGGCAGTGATCTTTGTCACCTCTCCGGATGCCTCGCCGCGCTGCAGCTGACCTGCCAGAATATCGCAGGTCTCGTAGAGCTTTGTGGACTTGCCGCTCTGACCGGAAATGATCAGCGGTGTTCTTGCCTCATCGATCAGGACCGAGTCCACCTCGTCGACGATGGCATAAACCAGATCTCTCTGTACCAGCTGTTCTTTATAGATGACCATGTTGTCACGCAGGTAATCAAATCCCAGCTCGTTGTTGGTCACATAGGTGATATCGCATGCATACTGTTTGCGGCGCTCATCGTTCTTCATCGGATTCAGAACACAGCCAACGGTCAGGCCCAGGAACTCGTGTACCTTGCCCATCCACTCGGCATCTCGTTTGGCCAGATAATCGTTGACCGTAACGATGTGTACGCCTCTTCCTGTCAGCGCATTCAGATATGCCGGCAGTGTGGAGACAAGTGTTTTTCCTTCACCTGTTTTCATTTCGGCGATACGGCCCTGGTGAAGGATGATGCCGCCGATCAGCTGAACCCGGTAATGCTCCATATTCAGGACACGTTTTGCCGCTTCTCTTACAACCGCATAGGCTTCCGGCAGAATATCGTCCAAAGTGGATCCTGCTGCCAGCCTGTCCTTGAATTCTCTGGTCTTGTCCCGCAGTTCCTCGTCGCTCAGTCCCTGCATGGTCGGGCGAAGGGCTTCGATCTGATCCACCAGCGGCTTGATGCGCTTCAATTCTCTTTCGCTGTGGGTACCAAATATCTTTTCTGATAATTTCATTCTTTATACTCCTGCTGTTAATTTATCCTCTCAAAGAGGCCAGCGTCCTTTCCGTTTTAACCGGCTCATGCTTCCGGCTCGATCAGACCATAGGTGTTTCCTTTTCGTTTGTAAACAACATTGGTACAATTGGTCTCTGCGTTTACAAATACAAAGAAGTTATGGCCAAGCAGCTCCATCTGCACACAGGCATCTTCCGGATACATGGGCTTGATGTCGAATTTCTTGGTGCGGATGATATGGATCTCCTCGCTCTCGAGATACTCGTTCTCGATATATTCTTTCTGGAAATTGATGCTCTCCTCTCTTTTGGCTACGATCTTGTTCTTGTATTTACGGAGCTGTCTCTCGATCACTTCCTCGACTAGATCGATGGAAACATACATATCGTTGCTGACCTGCTCCGAACGGATCAGTTTCCCCTTGACCGGGATCGTAACTTCTATTTTCTGACGTTCTTTTTCTACACTGAGTGTAACCTTAACCTGTGTATCCTCTGTGAAATACTTTTTTAATTTGCCAAGCTTGTCATTTACTGCATTTCTGAGATTTTCAGTGATCTCAATATTTTTACCTGTGATAGTGATATTCATAATATCAACTCCTTTTTGATCAGATTATAATCAAAGTCATTATAACAATACCTGCCTTCAATTGCAATCTTTCTCCTGCTCCATATCTTTTGCTATATCCCTGACCTTATCTTTCGGCAGCTTTTTACTTTTCTTTTTCTATATCCTTTTTCTGCACCATATACTGATAAAGCTCCCGCTTGGAGCAGCCCCTGTCTTTCGCAGCCAGCTTCAGGGCTTCTTTATTGGAATAGCCCCTCTCCTCATACATACGCACATGGTCCTCGATGGAAATGCTCTGCCACTGCAGCTGATCTTCCAGCATCATCTCAGAGCGGTCTCTGCCGGCGATCACCAGAACACATTCCCCTTTCGGCGGTTCCTGTTCATAATGCGCACAGGCATTTTCCAACGTAGTCCGCAGTGCACTTTCATGTTTTTTCGTAAGTTCTCTGCAGACTGTGATCCTGCGCTCACCGCCCAGCAGGCCGGCAAGTTCCTGCAGCGTCTTTACCAGGCGATGCGGTGCTTCGTAGAGAACGATGGTCCGTGTCTCCGTTTTCATCTCTTCCAGCACCGTCTGCCGCTCCTTTTTATCTGCCGGCAGAAATGCCTCGAAGGCAAAGCGCCTTGTCGGAAGCCCCGACATGATAAGGGCACTGATACAGGCCGCAGGGCCCGGAACGACCGAGACGGGAATGCCCGCTTCAATACAGGCCGCTGCCAGATCTTCGCCCGGATCCGAGATTCCCGGCGTCCCTGCATCGGTGATCAGCGCCACATTCTCTCCACCGAGCATCCGCTCCACCAGCTCTCTGCCGCGGGTCACTTTATTGTATTCATGATAACTGATCATAGGTGTGTGGATATCGAAATGATTCAACAGCTTTATGCTGTTTCTGGTATCCTCCGCAGCGATCAGATCCGCTTCCTGCAAAGTCCGGACCGCACGGTAACTCATATCCTCCAGATTTCCGATCGGTGTGGCACACAGGATTAATCTCCCTGGCATCTGTTCTCTCCTTCATTTTCGTATTGTTGCCGGATATCGCAATATTCTGCCATATCAGCCCGCCATATCAGCGTCCGTCTCCATATATTCTGCGGATATCATCTGTATAAGTGCCGTCCTTGTTATATACGATAAGTGGTTTTTCCACAGTGATCCTCGGATTGCCACCTCTTAATGCTTCGATCAGCACCAGATTCGGTTCCCGGTCTATATAAGGATAAACCAGCTGCATCCGCTTAGGTTCCAATGATGCCGCCATCAGCTCTTTCATGATCTCCGCCAGGCGGAAGGGACGATGCACCATATACATCCGGCCTCGCGAAGTCAGAACCCTCGCACTCTGCTGCACCAGTTCCCTCAGGGAACAAAGCACTTCATGCCGCGCGATCGCCTTTGCCTCATTGGGATTCAGGAGCCCATGGTGTCCTGTCATATAAGGCGGATTGCTTACCACAACATCAAAAGAAGCCGGACCAAACAAGGCCGCAGCTTCTCTGATATCACCTTTTACGATTCTGATCCGCTCATCCAGCCCGTTCAACGATACGCTGCGTCCTGCCATCTCCGCACTTTTCTCCTGAATTTCCAGGCCGGTAAAGGTGCCGGTCAGGTTTCTGGCACACATCAGGATCGGGATGATCCCGGTCCCCGTGCCCATATCCAGAATACGTTCCTCTTTCTTCAGCTTCGCAAAATCCGAGAGCAGAACCGCATCGATCCCGTAGCGAAAGCTTTCTTCCGACTGAATGATATGATAACCGTTCTGCAGATCGTCGAGTGTTTCATGTTCCCGCAGAGCGATCATCCTTTTCATCCTCCTAATGCTTACTTTTCCATTTTTTCAAGTTCTTTCAGCTCCTGTGCTGTAAGATCTTTTTCTTTGTCTTTCTCTTTTGACTTGTCCTTCTTGTTCTTACGGCGTTTCTGCTTCATGCGGAGGTCCGCAGCCGGATACTCCACCATTTCTTTCTCATCGCCGTTCTCGATCAGGACGCGTACCAACTGCCGCAGGATATTGACGCCTGCAACTTCGCCTTCCGTTCCATCCGGTGTGATCACGATATCTCCGTTGCCCGGCAGTTTCCGGTTCAGATACTCGTAGGTTGCCTGTTCGTTTTTCAGACAGCACATGAGTCGTCCGCAGGTACCCGAGATCTTGGTCGGATTCAGCGAGAGATTCTGTTCCTTGGCCATCTTAATGGACACCGGCACAAAATCCGCTAAATAAGTATGGCAGCAGAGCGGCCTTCCGCAGATTCCGATCCCGCCAAGGATCTTTGTCTCATCGCGGACACCGATCTGGCGCAGCTCGATCCTTGTCTTGAAAACCGATGCGAGGTCCTTTACCAGTTCGCGGAAATCCACACGGCCGTCAGCGGTAAAATAAAACAGGATCTTATTGTTATCAAACGTATATTCCACATCGATCAGTTTCATCTCCAGGTTATGTTCCCGGATCTTTTTCTGACAGATGCCGAATGCGTCTTTTTCTTTTTTCCGGTTGGCTTCCTCGCGTTCTCTGTCCTTTTTGGTTGCCACACGGATCACTTCTTTTAAAGGCTGTACGACCTTGTCATCCGGCACCTCCCTCGGTGCAAGTGCAACCGTTCCGAACTCGACACCTCTGGCAGTTTCAACGATCACGTTGTCTCCCGCCTTAATCTCCAGATCCCTCGGTGCGAAATAATAGATTTTCCCAACCGTGCGGAATCTGACACCTATTACCTTGATCATTCTAATTCTCCCTAATCGTCAGGAACAGAAGTTCCATAGTCAGTTCAAAATTAACATTTGCGCGCAGACGTTCTCCGGCCATCTGAACCGCTTCCATGATATTCTGGATCCCTTCATAAGAAGATAATGCCGCACGCTCCTTGATATAATTGATCTCGTCCTTGAAGATCAGATTGTCGATCTCCCGGGTCGCCTTGAAGAGCAGAACATCGCGGAACCACATAAGAAAGAGATCCAGATAATCGTAAATATTCTGTTTTTCGGATGACATGTTTTTGATGGCGTCCACCAGCTCGTAAACTTCCATTTTTCCGGAATGTTTTAAAAGCTGCAGGGCATTCTGCACCATCTCGAAAAAGCTTTCGTCCTCGGCAACCTTGCGGGCCTTACCGATATTCCCCTGTGCAAAGGCAGCCTTGATCTCCGCTTCGCGCTCCGGAAGCCCTAACGTTTCCCGCAGATACCGGTCTACCAGCCGGTCACTGATCGTCTTCAGATTCAGGATCACACAGCGGGACCGGATGGTCGGCAGCATAGCGTCCAGATTTTCTGTCAGCAGAAGAATGACTGCATATGCAGGCGGCTCCTCAATGGTCTTGAGCAGTGCGTTCTGGGCCTGCGGTGTCATTTTCTGCGCTTCTTCCATAATATATATTTTATACCGGCTCTCGTAAGGCTTCACCTGAATATCATTGATCAGCTGTTCCCGTACCTCATCCACACTGATGCTGTTGGGTTTGATATGAGTGATGCGGATGATATCCGGATGATTGCGGCTTCTGTCCTTTTTGCAGGATACACACTCACCGCAGGGATCGCCCGTATGTTCTTTGCACTGCAGCGCCTCCGCAAACAGGCTGGCGATCGCATGTTTTCCGAGACCGCTTTCTCCGCTGAACAGATAGGCATGGGAAATTTTGTCGGATAATGCCGCCTTTTGCAGATGTGCTATGACCTGCTCATGACCTATAATATCCTGAAAGCTTTTGATATCTGACATTTCGATCCCTCCTCATCTGTTTTACGAGTACCGTTTATTATATCATAATTTAAACACTTTGGGAAATGCGGATATATGCCTTTATTTCCTGCAGGCATGCCTCCAATGTTCCGTTATTATCGAATCGTTTCCCGATTCCCGCTTCCTGCAGATGTGCCTCCGAAAAGTCCTGTTCATCCGCCAGATAACGCCTGCACATCTCGCTGTATTTCGGCTGTGTCTGCGCTCTTTCCCGCTCCAGCGCCCGGGCAAGCCGGATGCCATCCTCGGTCTCAATATAGATCGCGCATATATTTTTTCCACCGAAATAGTCCCGCAACTTACAATAAGACTCCGGTGTGCCGATCGCCAGATAATCCCCTTTCTCGAGATCGATCTGCCCCTCATCTGCCGTAAAATAATACCACGGACCGTATATTGTATCATAACGGCGGCACTCTATGATCTTTCCGTCGAAGTCGAGCCGCTGCATGGTCTCCGTATCCACGAAAAAGTATTCCTTCCCGTTCGTCTCACCCTGCCGCATCGGCCTGGTCGTATATAGCACGACTGGTTTCATTTGTATTGTAGGATCTTCCAGGAGGCCTTTATAAATATGATCCTTTCCGGTGGCACTCTTGCCCATGATATAAAAGATCTTACCCATGCTCCTCCTTATCGATCCACTCTGTATCGTCATAAAATCCTCAGAAAACAAAGACCCACCGCTGGCACGATGGATCTTCAAGACTCGCTTCTTCAGCCTACTCTGAGTTTAAATTTCAGAATCTCCTTTTCCGATGAAACCTTTTCGATCTCGGCACCGAGGAACTGCAGTTTTAATTCAAAATCCTCATATCCGCGCTGTATGTAGACGATCTCATCGACTATTGTGATGCCTTCCGCAGCAAGTCCTGCAATAACAAGAGCTGCTCCTGCACGCAGGTCAGGCGCACAGACACGGGCACCTGTCAGGTTGTCCACGCCATCAAAAATAGCGGTACTTCCTTCTACCTTTACATTTGCACCCATTCGTGCAAGTTCATCTGTATATTTGAACCGGTTCTCAAAAATACTTTCCGTGACAATACTGGTACCGTTGGCCATAGCCAGCGTAACACCGATCTGCGGCTGCATATCCGTCGGAAATCCGGGATAAGGCAGCGTCTTCACGTGTGTTCTGTTGAGCCTGCGTTTTGCGCAGACACGGATCATATCATCGAATTCTTCTACATCGCAGCCGATCTCCTGCAATTTCGCAGTCATGGCCTCAAGATGTTTGGGAATGACATTCTTGACCAGCACGTCACCTTTTGTTGCAGCTGCCGCAAACATAAAGGTTCCTGCTTCTATCATATCCGGTACGACCGCGTAAGCGGTACCGTGCAGACGCTCCACACCGCGAATACGGATAACATCCGTTCCGGCGCCTTTGATATTGGCACCCATGCTGTTCAGAAAGTTTGCAACATCTACAACATGCGGCTCCTTGGCAGCATTTTCAATGATCGTATTTCCTCTGGCCATGCAGGCAGCCATCATGATATTGATCGTAGCGCCTACCGATACCATATCCAGGAAGATGTGTGCTCCATGCAGATCTTCCGCGGAAGCCATGATAGCACCATAGCGCAGGGAAACATTTGCGCCGAGTGCGCGGAACCCTTTCAGGTGCTGATCGATCGGCCTGCTGCCGATATTGCATCCGCCCGGAAGCGGAACTTCTGCCTGTTTATACTTACCAAGCAGGGCACCTATCAGGTAATAAGAAGCACGGATCTTCTTGATCACCTCATACTCAACATTGATCGATCCGATCGTTGCCCCGCAGATTTTTACCGTATGACGGTCTATTCTTTCAACCTCCGCGCCAATCGCGGCGATTGCTTCCAGCATAACATTTATATCTCGTACATCCGGAATATTTTCAACCAATACTGACTCATCGGTCATGATTGCCGCTGCCAGTATCGCCAGTGCTGCATTCTTGGCTCCGCCAATCTCTACCTCACCAACGAGAGGGTTTCCCCCTTTGATTACATATTGCTCCATGATCCACCTCAGTTTAATATTCGCACGTTACCGCGCAACATACAAAGATATATTAACCTATCAACATGGATTTGTAAACAAAAAGTAAAAGTTTTTAATAACAAAGCCCCTGCACAAGGGTTTTCCCGAGGTGCAGGGGCCGGAGCAACACTGGATTCCGATCTATTTACGGATCAATCCAAAATTTTATTGATTTCTTTTGCCTGATCAGACAATACCCTGAGCAAGCATAGCATCTGCAACTTTGCGGAAGCCGGCAATGTTAGCACCTGCAACCAGGTTGCCTTCCATACCAAACTCTTTTGCTGTGTTGTAGATATTGTTTGCAATGTTAACCATGATGTTTTTCAGCATGGAATCTACTTCCTCGAATGTCCAGCTGCGGCGCTCGCTGTTCTGGCACATCTCAAGTGCGGATGTAGCAACACCACCTGCGTTTGCAGCCTTGCCGGGTGCAAAGATGATGCCGTTCTTCTGCAGGTACTCTGTAGCCTCAAGTGTGGTAGGCATGTTAGCGCCCTCACATACAGCCATGCAACCATTTGCAACAAGCTGTTTTGCATCATCAAGAAGCAGCTCGTTCTGTGTAGCGCAGGGAAGTGCGATATCACACTTGATTGCCCAAACGCCTCTGCCCTCATGATACTCTGAGTTCGGACGATATTTCTTGTACTCTGTCAGTCTTGCTCTGTTCACTTCTTTGATCTCTTTGATTGCTGCTACATCGATGCCTTCCGGATCGTAAACCCAACCTGTGGAATCAGAACATGTAACAACTTTAGCACCAAGCTGATGTGCTTTCTCGATTGCATATGTTGCAACATTTCCGGAACCGGAAACACAGATTGTCTTTCCTGCGATATCTTTTCCGAAAAGTCTCAGAGTCTCCTGTGTCAGATAAAGCAGACCATAACCTGTAGCTTCTGTTCTTGCAAGAGAACCGCCAAATGTCAGACCTTTACCTGTCAGAACGCCTTCATAAGCATTTTTGATCTTCTTGTACTGACCATACATATAACCGATCTCTCTTCCGCCAACACCGATATCACCTGCCGGTACATCTGTGTCCGGTCCGATATGACGGCAAAGCTCTGTCATGAAAGCCTGGCAGAATGCCATAACTTCTCTGTCGGATTTGCCCTTGGGATCGAAGTCAGAACCACCCTTAGCTCCGCCGATCGGCAGGCTTGTCAGAGAGTTTTTGAAGATCTGCTCGAATCCAAGGAATTTCAGAATGCTGGCATTTACTGTCGGATGGAAACGAAGGCCTCCTTTGTAGGGTCCGATCGCACTGTTAAACTGGAAACGATAACCAACGTTAACCTGAACTTTACCCTGATCGTCTACCCACGGAACACGGAACTTGATCTGACGCTCCGGCTCAACAAGACGCTCCAGCAGAGCAACGCTTCTATATTTTTCTTCATTCTGGTCTACGATAGGACGAAGAGAATCCAGAACTTCTTTAACTGCCTGATGGAACTCCGGCTCGCCGGGATTTTTTGCTACAACTCGATCATAAATCTCATCTACATAGGACATGGTAATTTCCTCCCTTGTATGTATTATAATTTTACCAGGTTGAAGTATAACATGAGTATTTCATGGATGCAATAAAAAAATCAAAATTTTTCCTAATTTATTTATTTTTTTTAATTTTTTCAGCTTTTTTTCTGTTTTTCGTTTTCTTTGCCACGCTATAGCCGAAACGCCCTTTCTTTTTTCCGAGGGAAAAATAGTCTCCGTGTGAATAGACGATCGGATCGGCTTTTTCCAGATGGAACTTCTGCTGCTCATCTACATATTGTGGGTCCACATGAACGCCGACAACTTCGGCAAGAAACATATCATGAGACCCCAATTCTCTGACTTCTGTCACCCTGCATTCAATGCATACCGGTGATTCTGCGATCATCGGTGCACAGACATGTGGCGCCTTCAATTTTGTCAGTCCCGTCTTTTCGAATTTATCCTCATCCCGTCCGGAGCGAACGCCGCAATAATCCACTGCAAAAGTCATTTTTTCCGTCGTCAGATTGATCACAAATTCTTTCGTCTGCATGAGCAGTTCATGCGAATAACGCGATTCTTTTACAGATATAGACACCATCGGCGGATTCGTACAGATCGTCCCCGCCCACGCAACAGTAAAAACATTATCCCTGCCTTTCCCGTCGGATGTTGTCACCAGCACCGCAGGAAGCGGATAAAGCATATTACCGGGCTTCCACGCAATTTTTCGGGGATACTCGTTGTCCATATTATTATCCAGAGAAACTTTTTCCATCCTTCAGACCACCTTTCTATGATTTTTCTTCCTGTAAAAATTTTTCTATGGTATACTGAAAATCAGAGATACGCTCCAGAAGCTAATCTCGAGTAATGAAGAGTCGGGGGTTTTACAATGTCAGAAGAAACTATGAACACAGCAGAATTTTCAGAAGCAGTGGATGCATCCTTCAAAACATTTAAGGATGAAGATCAGGAAGCATGGGATCATCTTCGTGCTTTAAAAGATTCTCAGGAAAATGTAACTGTAACCGTCAGCGGTATCCAGAGTAAAGGGGTTGTTGCAATGCTGGAGGGTGTCCGGGGATTCATTCCAGCCTCACGTCTTTCCCTTGCACATGTAGACGACCTGAACACCTATCTGGATCAAGAACTGGATGTTCGTGTGATCGAGATCGATGAAGAGAAAAATCGCCTGATCTTATCCGCAAGAGAAATCCTCCGCGAAGCTGCTGCAGACGCGAAACGCGCACGAATTGAATCCGTAGCTGTAGGAACCGTCATGGACGGCAGCGTAGAAAGCCTCAAACCATACGGTGCATTTATCCGCCTTGAGGAGGGTCTTTCCGGTCTGGTTCACGTTTCTCAGATCTCCAAAAACAGGATCAAGGACCCTTCTCAGGTTCTCAATATCGGAGACCAGGTGAAGGTAAAAGTCATTGCAGTCAAAGACGGCAAATTGAGCCTTTCTATTAAAGCACTGGCAGAAGATCAGGCTGCAGCAGAGGAAGAAGCTGTCAAAAATGTCAAAATTCCGGAAGCTGAAAAGCTCACAACAAATATCGGAGACCTTCTTAAAAATATCAAGTTTTAATATCTGATCGTATACCAGGATCGCCAAAGATTACTGCCGCTTCATTATAGCGCGGGTACTCTGCGAATCATCTCGCATCGGGGCAGTGGTGCCGCTCACCCGGCACTGCTCACCCCGATGTGTTTTTATGTAAAACCATATCAAAGTCCTGCGATCAGTTTTTCTTTTTCCTTTCTTTCCATCTTTTTAATATGCCACTCCCTGCTCATTGCTTCTTCTTTCGTATCAAATTCTTCAAAATAGACCAGCTCTGCCGGAAGTCTGGTCCGCGTATATTTTCCGCCCTTTCCGAGATTATGGCATTTCACTCTTTTTTCAAGATCATTCGTCCATCCGGTATAAAAAGAACCATCCGAACAGCGAAGGATATACGTATAATTCTTCATTTCATTAATCAGTATTTATAAAGGTCCATTTAGAAATCTTTAAATAATTTTTTCCCAATAACACAAAAGAGCCCACTGTTCAACAATGGACTCTTTGCGTGAAGCATCGGGGATTCGAACCCCGGACAACTTGATTAAAAGTCAAGTGCTCTACCGACTGAGCTAATGCTCCAAAAGTGCCCAGTTCCGGAATCGAACCAGAGACACGAGGATTTTCAGTCCTCTGCTCTACCAACTGAGCTAACTGGGCACGTAATTGCGGGAGTAGGATTTGAACCTACGACCTCCGGGTTATGAGCCCGGCGAGCTTCCAGACTGCTCCACCCCGCGATATGTAATTATCGACCATAAGGTCAAGCCGATGAACGGACTCGAACCGTTAACCTGCTGATTACAAATCAGCTGCTCTGCCAATTGAGCCACATCGGCATATTTTAGAATGCCTAAAGCAACTGGATGGTGGTGGATTCGAACCACCGAAAGCGTCGCTAACAGATTTACAGTCTGCCCCCTTTGGCCACTCGGGAAACCATCCATAAATGAATGGGGCCTACAGGGCTCGAACCTGTGACCCTCTGCTTGTAAGGCAGATGCTCTCCCAGCTGAGCTAAGACCCCAAACCCCAGATTTCTCTGGAAAACGACCCGGAACGGGTTCGAACCGTCGACCTCCGCCGTGACAGGGCGGCGCTCTAACCAGCTGAGCCACCGGGCCGTTTCAGAAGGTACATACCTTCAAAACCGCATACATAACTCCAAACCACTCATGTTGGTC
>R11__coassemble_431_pt1 | contig 27715 bp, 19 predicted proteins | sample R11__metabat2_high_PE_057 | metagenome-assembled genome bin R11 | reverse complement strand
CGTAACAGACAGGAATTTTCACAAAATTACTGTCCGAAATTTTGACAGAGGACCACTTTCTTCAAATACCCAAAGTTCAAAATGCATTTGGATATTTGAAAGCAAAGTCTTTCTATATGCCCAAATTTTGTGGCAATTTCAAGAATTTAAAATTTGTTTTGGGTACATGGAAGATCGACCTTGAAAAGTGTCCAAACGCCAACTACCATTTTGGTATTTGAACTTCATTTGTTTCAATATGCCCAAACCTTCCCACTGTTCCGATCAGCTTCCTCTGCCGCCTGGGCATTTCTAAACTTGTTTGCACTATATGCCCAAACTTTCTCACTTTTCTTGCCGGCTCCCTCTGCCACTTTGTTTCTTAGCGGATCGCGTCTTTCATAGACCTTACAAATTCCTCGACGTACGGCACGCATTCCGCGCCGTATTTTGCGCACAGCTTTACGATCGCGGATCCAACGATCGAACCGTCGGATTGGTCGGCCATCTTTTTGCAGGTTTCCGGATTGGAAATGCCGAAGCCGACCGCACAGGGAATATCGCTGACAGCCTTCACGGTTTTAACCATACCACCGATATCGGAGGTGATATTGGACCGTGTTCCTGTAACGCCAAGGCTGGAAACGCAGTAGATAAACCCTTGTGCTTCCCGGGCGATCATGGAAATACGAGCCTCTGAGGTCGGAGCGATCATAGAGATCAGGGCCATTCCATGCACTTTGCAGACCTTCTCAAAATCCTCTTTTTCCTCAAAAGGAACATCCGGAAGGATCAGTCCGGACATGCCGCACGCTTCTGCGTTCTCGCAAAAGCGCTCCGTTCCGTACGAGAAGACAACGTTTGCATAAGTCATAAAGACCATGGGAATATCCGTATTTTTGCGGATCCGCTTAACCATATCAAAAATCTTATCGGTGGTCACACCACCTTTCAGGGCGCGCTCATTTGCTTCCATAATGACCGGTCCTTCTGCGGTTGGATCGGAAAAGGGTACGCCGAGTTCGATCAGATCCGCGCCTGCACGCTCCATCGCATAAACAAGCGCTTCTGTGGTCTCAAGATCGGGATCCCCACAGGTAATAAAGGGAATAAATGCCTTCCCGTTTGCGAATGCATCTGCAATTGTTTTACTCATGTAAATCCTCCCCTCTGTAGCGGGCAATCGCCGCCACATCCTTATCTCCTCTGCCTGATATGGTGATCACGACGATCTGATCCTTGCCCATCTTCGGCACGATCTTCATGGCATGCGCAACTGCATGTGCACTTTCGATCGCAGGAATGATGCCTTCGATCCGAGAAAGATATTCAAAGGCCTGCACTGCTTCTTCATCCGTTACAGGCACATACTGTGCACGGCCGATATCGTAAAGATGTGCATGTTCCGGTCCGATCCCCGGGTAATCCAGCCCGGCAGAGATCGAATAAACCGGTGCGATCTGACCGTATTCATCCTGACAGAAATAAGATTTCATGCCGTGGAAAATACCAAGCTTTCCGGTCGCGATCGTAGCTGCCGTCTCTGCGGTATCAATGCCGCGTCCCGCCGCCTCACAGCCGATCAGCTGAACCTCGGGATCATCAATAAAATTGTAAAAAGAACCGATGGCATTGGATCCGCCGCCAACACATGCCAGAACAGCATCCGGCAATCTGCCTTCTTTTTCCAGCATCTGTGCTTTAATCTCTTTGGAGATAACCGCCTGGAAATCCCGCACGATCGTCGGGAAGGGATGGGGTCCCATAACAGATCCCAGGCAATAATGGGTATCCTCGATACGGTTTGTCCACTCGCGGAAAGCGGCTGAGCAGGCATCCTTCAGAGTTCCGGTTCCCGTTGTAACCGGAACGACTTCCGAACCAAGCAGGCGCATCCGATATACGTTCAGCGCCTGACGCCTGGTATCCTCGATCCCCATAAACACCACGCATTCCATGCCAAGCAGAGCTGCCGCCGTCGCTGTCGCTACACCATGCTGTCCGGCACCTGTTTCGGCGATCAGTCTTTTCTTGCCCATCTTCTTTGCAAGCAATGCCTGGCCCAGTACATTGTTGATCTTGTGCGCGCCCGTATGGTTCAAATCCTCTCTCTTTAAATAAACCTTCGCGCCGCCGAGATCCTCCGTCATATGCGCCGCATAGTAGAGCCGCGACGGACGCCCGCCGTATTCCTCCAGCAGTTCATTCAGCTCTCTTACAAATTCCGGATCATCCTTATAATGATTGTAAGCTTCTTCCAGTTCGATCACAGCATTCATGAGCGTTTCCGGTATATACTGCCCGCCGTGAATGCCGAACCTTCCGTTTGGATTGGTCATATGAAACTCCTTTCCCTTCGTTATACATTCCCTTAACTTGATTCATCTTATGGATTCTTTAAATCTTATCGTTTTCCGTGTTTGATATTTTTCGATGATTTTATGTCTTCACCATCTTACATTTTACGGGTGATCTCGAACGATTTCGATGACCCTGCGGATCTTCTCCGCATCTTTTCTTTGCTCTGTCTCCACGCTGCTGGAGAGGTCCACCGCCCAGGGTCTCAGCCTTTCTATGGCCTGTGCGAGATTCTCATCATTCAATCCACCTGCCAGAAACCAGGGCCTTTCGATCGCTCCGGGCAAAGACCAGTCAAAAGTCTCACCGCTGCCCTGCCCTTTATCCAGCAGGATATAATCCGCCGGGCTTTCTATCGCATGATGGATATCTTCCGCGTTCTTTATCTGAAAAGCCTTGATGACGGGCTTTCCGGTCATACTCTGCAGCTTTCGGATATAGGCTTCATCTTCCTTCCCGTGCAACTGCGCGATCTCTATGGTACCATCTCTTAACAATTCTGTCACGTGTTCTAAGGGTTCATCCACAAAGACGCCCACCGGTGTGATCCGGGAACGGTCCAGTTCCGCGACCAGCGCCCTCACCTGATCCGCACTGCGGCTTCTGTGGCTTTTGGGAAAATTGATGATAAAACCGCAATAGTCCGGGCGATATGTGTTTATCATCCGTATGTCTTCCGGACTTTTCAGCCCGCAGATCTTGATCCGGACACCACTGTTTCCCTGCCGCTTCCTCTTGCTAATATTTGCCATTTTACCTGTTCCCTTCCAAATGACTGCCATCGCATCATCGTCTCTATTGCAGTGGTCCGCCGTTCAATTCGGTCAGCATCACTGCCTTATCGGGACTTCGCATCAAGGTTTCGCCGATCAGCACCGCATCCACGCGATTCTCGTAAAGCCGGCGGATATCATCATTCGTCCGGATCCCGCTCTCCGATACAAAAACAAGGTCATCCGGCGCCAGATTCCGCAGTTTTATGCTGTTTCCCATATCTACGGTAAAGGTACGCAGATCCCGATTATTCACACCGATGATCCGCGCGCCGGAGGCCAGTGCCCGGCCCACCTCTGCCTCATCGTGTGCTTCTACAAGTGCCTGCATGCCAAGGCTTTCTGCCAGTTCCCTGTATGCTTTCAACTGCCGATCATTCAGGATCGCACAGATCAGCAGGACTGCCGATGCCCTAAGACTCCTGGCCTGCTTGATCATATAACGATTGACAGTAAAATCCTTGCGAAGAACCGGGATACGGACCGCTTCGGTGATCTCTTTTACATATGCATCACTGCCCAGAAACCAGTAGGGTTCTGTCAGGCAGGAAATGGCGCAGGCGCCCGCCGCCTCATATTCCCTTGCGATCTCAAGATATGGAAAATCGGGTGCGATCAAGCCCTTAGAGGGGGATGCCTTCTTAACCTCGCAAATATAAGACATGCCCGGTTTTTTCAGCGCCTGCAGAAAATCCGGAAGAATATATCCGGCTTTTTTCTCTTCTGCAAACTGGCGCTCCAGTTCCACATCCAGCATCTCTTCCGGCATACGCGCCTGATCTCCCAGGCTGCGCAATCTGGTCTTTTCCGCAATTTCAAGTAAGATATTATTACTCATGACTGCACTCCATACGCAGATTCTACGCAATTACCTGCGTATGATCTGCTTTTCTGTAATCACATGTTGGATTCCTTAATATAAGCTTCCATAGTTTCTCTTGCTTTTCCGCTGTCGATCAGCTCAGCTGCCAGTCTAATACCATCTGCGATGCTCTCTGCCTTGCCTCCGACATAAAGTGAAGCCCCTGCGTTCAAAAGAACCGCATTTCGCTTTGGACCCATCTCTTTTCCCGAGAGGATATCCCGTGTGATCTGCGCATTTTCCTCCGGACTTCCTCCCTTCAGATCCTCTTTCGTGCAGGAGATCATGCCGAAATCCTCGGGGCTGATCTCGAAAGTCCGGTACCATCCGTCCCGGAACTCACTGATCAGTGTCTTGCCGCAGGCAGAGACCTCATCCAGTTTATCCATGCCATAAACGACCATACCCCGTTTTACGCCCAGACTGATCAGCACCTTGGTCAGCGGCAGCACAAGGCTTTCATCGTAGACACCCAGCAGGAAAAGTTTTGGTTTTGCCGGATTGGTAAGCGGTCCGAGAATATTGAAAACCGTACGGAAACCGAGTTCTTTACGGATCGCGCCCACATACTTCATGGAAGTATGATATTTCTGTGCGAAGAAGAAGCACATGCCGACCTTATCGATCAGTTCCACACATTTTTCCGGTTCCTGACTGATATTGACGCCAAGCGCTTCCTGACAGTCTGCCGTACCGCATGCGGAGGATGCCGCGCGGTTTCCGTGCTTTGCCACTTTCACGCCTCCTGCGGCGATCACAAAAGCGGAAGTGGTTGAGATATTAAAGGTGCAGGCGCCGTCGCCGCCCGTGCCGACAATCTCCAGTGTCTCTACATCATCCAGATCTACCTTGGTGGCATGGGAACGCATAGCTGCCGCGCATCCTGCGATCTCATCGATTGTCTCCGCCTTGGTGCTCTTTGTGGAAAGCGCTGCGAGCAGAGCTGCGTTCTGTGTCTGGCTGGATTCTCCGGACATGATCTCGTTCATGACGGTATAAGCCTCATCGTAAGTCAGATCCTGTTTGGTAACAATTTTTGCAATGGCTTCTTTAATCATTTCTTACTGCCTCCATAAAATTTTCTATCATCTTTTTTCCGTCCGGCGTCATCACGGATTCCGGATGGAACTGCAGCCCGAAGATCGGGTAATCCCTGTGTTCCACCGCCATGATCTCCCCGTCCGAACATCTGGCTGTCACCCGAAGAGTTTCCGGCATCGTCTCCTCAACCGCTGCAAGAGAATGATACCTGGCTGCCGGAAATCGTTCCGGAAGATCCCGGAAAAGCCGATTGCCTGCAAGCTGCAGGATATCCTTCTGTTTTCCGTGCATCAATTCTTTTGCGTAAGAGACCGTAGCCCCAAAGGCCTCGCAGATAGCCTGATGTCCCAGACAAACCCCTAAGATCGGTTTCTTTCCGGCAAAATAGCGGACCGCCTCAATGCATACACCCGCATCCGCAGGCTTCCCGGGCCCGGGGGAGAGGATGATGGCCTCCGGATCCATGGCCTCGATCTCCCGAACTGTAAAATCATCATTTCTGATCACTTTGATATCCGGCTCCACCGAACCGATCAGCTGATACAGATTATAGGAAAAGCTATCGTAATTATCGATCAGTAAAATCATACATCCAGTCCCTCCTCTGCAATTTCGATCGCGTTGACCACGGCTCTGGCCTTATTGACACATTCCTGAAATTCCTTTTCCGGAACGCTGTCTGCAACGATACCTGCTCCCGAGCGGATACAGATGCTTCCGCTCTTCTTATAAACCAGGCGGATCGCGATGCAGGTGTCCAGATTGCCGGCAAAATCCAGGTAGCCGATTGCGCCACCGTAAAGTCCTCGCTTGGACTGTTCCAGCTCTTCGATGATCTCGCAGGCCCGGAATTTCGGTGCCCCGGAAAGGGTGCCGGCCGGCAGGATGGCATCCAAGGCATCGACCGCGTCTTTATCATCCCGAATAATTCCTGTGACAGTCGAACCGATATGCATGACATGGGAATAACGCTCGATCTCCATGTATTTGTCCACCTTCACCGTGCCGATGCGGCTGACCTTGCCCATATCGTTCCGTCCGAGATCCACAAGCATATTGTGTTCCGAACGCTCCTTCTCGTCCGATAGCAGGTCTTTTTCCAGCTGCAGGTCCTCTTCTCTGGTCTTGCCCCTGGGTCGTGTGCCGGCCAGCGGGAAAGTACTCAAATGTCCGTTTTCCATTTTCACCAGTGTCTCCGGTGATGCCCCGGTAAACTCGATATCATCACTGGAAAAATAGAACATATAAGGAGAAGGATTGGTTGCCCGCAGCACCCGATAGGTATCCAGAAGATTTCCGCTGGCCTTTGCCCGCATGGGATTTGAGAGCACTACCTGGAAAATATCGCCTTCCCGAATGTAATGCTTTGCCTTCTCTACCATCTCGCAATAATGTTCTTTGGAGAACTGTGTCTTCAGAGGCGACTCCAGCTTGAGAGGCTGAAATTCCTTTTTGCTGCCGCTTCGGATCAATTCCACGATCTCGGCAAGTTTGTTTTCCGCTTCTGCGCAGGATTCTTCCATGGACTGACCTTCCTTTAACATGACGCCGGTGATCACATATATTTTCTGACGGAAGTGATCAAAAGCGATCACATCGTTAAAAAGCATGAGATCCAGATCCCTGAATTCTGTATTTTCGTGATCCTTAAGCTTCAGCTTCGGCTCGCTGTACTTGATATAGTCGTACGAAAAATAACCGACCAGGCCTCCTGTAAACGAGGGCATGCCTTCCAGAACCGGACTTTTATGATCCGCCAGGATCCCGCGGAGGACTTCTCCCGGATGCTTCACCTGAATTTCCGTGATCTTTGCCTCATCTTTGATATTATTGCGCACCGTGACATGCCCGTCGGTGCATGTCACTTCCATGGAGGGCTGGTAGCCTAAGAAAGAATAGCGGCCCCAGTTTTCGGTCTGGCTCGCACTTTCCAGCAGATAACAGTGCCGGCTTGCACGGCGAAGGACCCGCACCAGCTCGACAGGAGTATACCTGTCTGCATACAATTCTCTGCATACCGGAATTCGTTTGTACATTCCGGATGCTGCCAGTTCTTTGATCGTTTCAAAAGATGGATACATATACTTGTTCTCCTCTCGCGTTGCTACACAAACTTTGCTTCCCGCGCCGTGCTGAAGTACGACGCTTCTTATGATAATACGCATCGCTCCGCCTTACGGCTCTCGCGCTGCTACAAAAACTTCGCTTCCCGCGCCGTGCTGAAGCACAGCGCTACAGCTCAGTTTTTGTTACGGTCTTGTGCTGGTGCACGCCACATTTTTATGATTACTACGCGCCGTGTCGCACTTACGTGCTCTCACGTCGCTACAAAAATTCGCATTCTCGTCTCGCTTGCGCGTGACTCCATGCTCATTTTTGTTTAGCCGCCAAATGTCCGAAAATGTGTGCGTACTTCGTGCGCCCAATTTTCGGCCGCTTTGCGGCTGTAATCATAAAAAAAGCCCGTCCGAGACAGTTTGATCTGTCAAGGACGAGCAATGAATCTAACATTCAAATTTGGCCCGCGGTGCCACCCTTTTTCACGGTTTGACCCGTGCACTTTTAAGAATACCTGCATATTCCCGGCAATTAACGCTTGCCCTACGTCACAAAATACTCAGCTTTTTCCGGCTTTTCCATGTGCCCTCAGCGGCCCATTTGGCAACCTGCATCTCGATCCGGCTCCCACCTGCCCGGACTCTCTGTGCGCGCATAATTGCTTTGACTTCCGCTTCATCGGTTTACTTTCAATTTTCACAATTTTTCATAAAATAACACAAAGAGCAAAAAATGTCAAGTTGGGCCAAAATCTCCGGCGTCCAGCTTATACCTGATAAAATTCGGATGGTCAAAATTCTTGAATTGCATCGCGCTCTGATTCTTATCAATTTTTTGATTTGATACATGTTAGGCTTGACTATCCTTATAGTTTTCAAATATAGTAATAATAAGAATTATTACTGAAAAGGAGAGATCGCATGGCCGAACTCAAATATAGCCGCCAGCGCAATATCATACGAGAGAATCTCGCCTCCCGCAGAGATCATCCCACTGCCGACATGGTCTATTCGGATCTCCGAAAGATTTCTCCCCGCATCAGTCTCGGTACGGTTTACCGCAATCTGAATCTGCTCGCGGAACTGGGTGAGATCCGCAAGATTCCATCCACAAATGGTGCGGACCGATTCGATGGAAATACGGCGCCTCACAACCATTTTCTCTGCCGGACCTGCGGTACCATTCTCGATCTGGCCCCGGTTCAGAACGAACAGCTTTTATCCTTTGCAAGAAACGGCTTTGAAGGCGTGATCGACGATTGCAGCATCAGCTTTTTCGGTATCTGCCCGTCCTGCTCCGCTTCCGATCCTTCAGATCATTCAAGACTCGCTCATGAGGCTTAGAACTATTGTTTCCAACAGCCTACAGCTGTTGAAATAGAAAAATCAAAAAAATAAAAATAAACAAGAAAGGAATGATTTACTATGAAAAAATTTGTATGCAGCGTTTGCGGTTATGTTCACGAGGGAGATTCTGCTCCGGAATCCTGCCCCATCTGTAAAGCACCGGCTTCCAAATTCGTTGAGCAGGGTGAAGAAATGACATGGGCAGCAGAGCATGTAGTAGGCATCGCATCTGATGTATCTGACGATATCAAGGCTGACCTTCGTGCAAACTTTGAAGGTGAGTGCTCTGAGGTTGGTATGTATCTTGCTATGGCACGTGTTGCACATAGAGAAGGATATCCGGAAATCGGTCTGTATTGGGAGAAAGCAGCTTACGAAGAGGCTGAGCATGCAGCTAAATTTGCTGAGCTCCTCGGCGAAGTTGTTACACCGAGCACAAAGAAAAACCTCGAAATGCGTGTAGAAGCCGAGAACGGTGCTACAGCAGGAAAGACAGACCTTGCAAAACGCGCAAAAGCTGCAAACCTCGATGCAATCCATGACACAGTTCACGAGATGGCACGCGACGAGGCAAGACACGGCAAGGCATTCGCAGGACTGCTTAAGAGATACTTCGGCTAAGAAATGTCCGTAAAATAAAGCTTTTTCAGGGGGCTGTCGCGCTATGATATGATAAGTTAGTGCGGCAGCCCCTTTTTATTGGTAAGTTTTGATTTTATAAAAAGCCTCCATGTGCTGGTCCCAGTGTCGCGCTGAAGGGCTCCCGCAAGACCATTATTTATGAGGACACGGAAACGCCCTGCTCATTAAAAGTCATTTCGATCGTTTGCACCTGTCCGTCGCTGCTCTGGATTCTGGCCTGGTAGGTGCCATAGGTATCTGCCTTCAGTTCTGCAACATTGTCATGGATGGTAATTTCCAACCCATCATCACAGGATACCACCGTAAATGGTGCCTCCCCCTCTAAAAAGGTGCTGTTGGAAGCTGTTCCTGTAAAGATCAAATTGGTTGTCAGCAAAAGGGCCGCCAGGAAAATACCTGCAGCTGCCAGTGCTGCGATGAGGCGCTTGCCTTTATCCCTCAGACACAGAAAGAGCAAAAGAAGCACTTCTGCAATGATAAAAATGCAGGCAAAGAGCTGCATGGGAAAATTGCGTACAAGAGTCGTCAGATGTCCCGGCAGCTCAATTCCTAAAAGGACCACGTTGATCAGGGTCACTACCGCCACACTCATCCAGTTGTGTTTCTTTAAAAACCAGGCCAGCATAGCACCCGGAAAGGTAAGCAGGGTGATCTCCGCCCAGTAAATATAATAACGAAACAGACCAAATCCAAGGGATGAGAAGGGAACCTGAATCAGATAGATCAGAGGCTGACTGATCAGGAAAAAGACCAGCGTCTTAAGACCTGCCTCAAGGACTTTTTCACAATTTAATATAATAAATAAAGCCAGCAAGACCCAGGCTTCCAGGCAAACACCCATATTGTGAAAAGAAGTTTCAGAAAAAGTGGGGATCATAACAAACAGAGCAGTCACGAAAGCGGAAAGTACTGCAAAGAGTACTACCCTGGGCCAGGTCATTCGGATGCCACCAAAAATTTTATCGAATATCTTCATATTTTCTTTTCATGCTCCTTCCCGTGTATATTTTATGCCAACTGAAAGCGATTCTTCAATCCTTTTTTTCAATCTTTTGAGGCTTTGTACAGCATGAAAAAAGACATAAGCGTTGGCAGGGGAATTTCCCCTGCCACACTTATGTCTCAGATTTCATTGTTATACCATATTTCCGGATCTTATTTGAACAAATGCTGATTCATCAGCTAAGTCTTTCAAGAACCCAGTTAACATCCTTCGTTGTCTTAAGTGTATCGAGGACTTCCTCATCCTCAAGCATTTCACAGATCTTTGAAAGAAGATCCAGATGCTCATCACCGATTCCGGCGATACCAAATACAAGCTGCGCTTTCTCATCACCGAATGCAACCCCGTCCGGATACTGAAGGAATACAATACCGGTCTTCTTAACTGTACCCTTCGCCTGTGAGGTTCCATGAGGAATTGCTACGCCCATACCCATATATGTGGTTACAAGTTTCTCCCTTTCCTGCATTGCTTCGATATAAGAAGCATCTACATATCCGAGCTCATTGAGTAGTTTGCCTGCTGCAGCAATCGCTTCCTCTTTACTAACAGATGCCTGTCCGAGGCGGATTCCGTCTGCAATGATAACTGCCGGCTTACTTGCATCCCCGGCCGTCTCTGTCTGCGCAGAACTTTCCTGTCCTGTGATCTGTTCCGGTACTTTCTCTTCGATAGCATCCGGATTGCTGAGCATTTCATACAGATCGTCCAGATTCGGATCCGCCAGGAAATTGTCTATGGTAATGATCTGGGCCTGTGGAGCACTCTTTCTGGCCCTCTCAACAAGTGTCACCTGAACCACGGCGATATCACAGTCTGCAGGGATATTATCAACGGAAGTATTAATAACCGTAAGATCATTTCTTACTTTCTTAATACGGTTTCTGAACTTCGTCGCTCCCATTGCGGAAGATCCCATACCTGCATCACATGCAAATACAATCTTTTTTATCCCTTCTTTTACGGTTCCGATAGCGGCTGCAGGAGCCATACCCTTAGATTCTGCTTTTCTTGCCGCAACCTCTTTCTGCGCTTCCTCAAGGCTCTTACTTCCGGACCGTTTCACTATAATAGAGGCGATCAGGAAGGAAACAGCCGTTGCGATAACCACGCCGATTATATTGAACAGCATCTTTGAGGCCGGCGACATCATCAGAAATGCTATGATGGAGCCCGGTGACGCAGGTCCTACCAGTCCACAGTTCATCAAATTAAACCAGAATATCGCGCAGATATTACCTACGATAGGCGCAATGATAACAACCGGATTCATAAGAATATACGGGAAATAGATCTCATGAATACCTCCGAGCAGATGAATGATTACCGCACCCGGAGCAGAAGCTTTTGTCTTTTTATCTTTGCAGAAAAAACAGTAAGCAAGAAGCACACCAAGACCGGGGCCCGGGTTGGTTTCAAGCATATACATAATGGATGTTCCTGCCGTTGCAGCCTGCGCTGCCGCGATCGGTGTAAAAATACCATGGTTGATCGCATTGTTCAGGAAGAGGACCTTCGCCGGCTCGATGAACACTGCAACAAAAGGCAGAAGCGCATGATCAATAAGCACCTGCACACCTGCTGTCAAAACAGCAAGGATCGCATTCATTAAAGGTCCGATTGCAAGATATCCCACAATGGCAAGAAGCATACCAATAATACCTACAGAGAAGTTATTGATGAGCATTTCAAAGCCAGCCGGAATACGACCTTCCACAGCTTTATCAAACTGTTTGATAATAAAGCCGGCCAATGGTCCCATGATCATAGCTGCCATAAGCATGGTGATATCCGGATTACTCATGATAGCACCTACAACTGCGATGGCACCGCAGACCATACCTCTTTCTCCTGCTATCATTTTACCGCCTGTTGCCGCAATCAGGATCGGAATAAGATAAGTAAGCATTGCCGAGAAGATCGTTGCCAGACCTTCATTCGGTATCCATCCGCTTGAATTGAAAAAAGCTGCAAGGAAGCCGAAGGCGATCAGTGCACCGATATTCGGCATGACCATACCGGATAAAAATTTACCAAATTATTGTACTTTTCCTTTCATTTTTCCTCCATTAAAGAATTAGATTATATGATGGTTATATTTTCTGATTTGCATTTCTTTATAAATTCTTCCGGAAGCCTGTCATCTGAAACAAGCACATCCACATTGCGAAGGTCTCCAAAACGGAAAGTGCTGACTTTTCCAATCTTAGAGGAATCCATAAGCATAATAACCTGCCCGGATTTTTCCAGAATCATCTGTTTGACAATTGCTTCGCTCTTATCTCCACAGGTAAAGCCTGCTTCTTCGCTAAAAGCTGTGGTACCCATGAAGACCTGATCAAAACTGATATTTGATAACTCAGCATAGGTATCTACTCCGCAAACACTCATACTATAACGATTCAGCTTTCCGCCCGGAATATTCACATTTGCCTTTTCAAGTCTGGCCATTTCTATTGCACAGCTGATTCCGCTCGTATAGATAATATCGGATTGATCAGGCATGATCTTTGCCATGCTTGTTGTAGTACTTCCCGAGTCTATATAGATAACTGCATCTTTCTTTACAAGATCCGCAGCCTTGCGCGCTATCAGCTGTTTGTTTTCCAGACTTCTCTGCATTCTGACGTTAAAATAGTCATCTGTTCCTATGACAACCTGAACAGACCTTGCGCCTCCATGAATCCTTACAATGAGCTTTTCCTCATCAAGATATTTTAAGTCGGTGCGAAGTGTCATCTCTGAAACATCAGGAAACTGTTTTTTCAACTGTGCAAAAGAAACATTTCCGCATCCATTAATGTAATCCGTAATTGCCTTTCTTCTGACTTCCATCTGCTCCAAAGTGATCCCTCTTTTCCGTCTCTAAAATTATACACTTAACATTAATTGAAATTTGCAAGCAGGTATTTTTCTGCTTCCGGGCACCACAGCCCCTTATTTGCATCTACTATATCTGCAAGAGCCGTATATCTTGCATCCTCTGCACCCTTTGCACGAAGATCCGTCAATGCGATAAGGGGCATGCTGATATGTGTATAGATCAGTTTCTTTCCTCCCGGAATCTTCGGAAGATTCAAAGTGGTCTGTGCAGCTGCATCAAGTCCGCCTATATGTGTTACCATAACCGCAGGATTAATGCGTCCGGCAGCGGTAAGTTCAAGTGATTCAATCATATCAGCGGTATTTCCGCCTGTTGTACCCATAACATGAGTCGAATTGTAATGAACATCATAAAAGTTCATCTCAGCACTGAAAGACTTATCTGTAGGTCCTGCAAAGAAGTTAAGACATCCGTCTCTTCCAAGTATATCACTGCTCTGTTTTACAACAGAAGCAACAGGTGCATAGCACAGAACATCATCATACCCGGTACCGCCTGACATAGCAATAAGTTCTGCCACAGGATCGTCGAATTTTCCGGTATTTACAAAATGCAGTTCAATACCGTCTTTTGCAATCTCTGCAGGTGGGAAAAGAAGTTCAGCTCTGTCAAGACGCTCCTGATTCAGATCCGTTACAACAACCATAGACGGTCTGACATCCCTGTGAAGCGCATAAGTAAGCGCTCCGAGTCCCATTGGACCGGCTCCGGCCATAATTGCCAGCTTTCCGCCCTTTTTAATACCCATCTGATGCGTGTAAACTCCCATCTGCGTATGATATGCTGCGTTAAACGCGCCAATACTGCATGACATCGGTTCAGCAAGAGAAGCCTCATAATATGCCTCACCGGTATATTCAAGCAGACATCCGAGCTCCATAACCTCCGCAGGGATGATGCAATAGGTTGTATCTCCGCCAAAGAATTCATAAGAATATCCCGGGCTCCACATAGTTCCCTTGTAATTCAGGGCAGGCTGAAGTGTAAATTTCATGCCCGGCTTGAATTTGTCGGCATGATTCGCGCCAACCTTTACAATATCGCCAGCGAATTCATGTCCCATAATAGCCGGATGCTCGGCTACATCTTCATGAACACGCTTATGCTCTGTTCCAAGGATCGCGCACTTGTAAGTTGACATGCAGATACTGTCTGAAACAACCTTAACAAGTATCTCATCATCTGTGATCTCAGGAAGCTCGAACTCTTCGAGTCTCAGATCGTTTGCGGCGTGAAGTCTTACTCCTTTCGCTTTCATTTTGAAACCTCCTACATGATTTTATTTTTGTTTTAACAGCTTACATTTGTTATATCACAAATTTTTAGTGATGTCAATTGTTGTTTTAACAATTATTATGACTCAAGGCATCAACTGATTATAGTTGTTTTGATCATCGTATATCATGAAATTTCCAAAAGACTGTGTTAAGTTTTGTAAATCTCTGATACAATAGAAAGCTATGGAGGTAAATCATTATGCAGGAAAAAACAACATCCGGCGGAAATATCCTGGGGACCGCTTCGATCACCAGTCTTCTTTTAAAATTTTCCGTTCCGGGTATCATATCCATGGTTGTAAACGCGCTTTACAACATTGTCGATCAGATCTTTATCGGCCAGGGCGTCGGTTATCTGGGCAACGGCGCCACCAATGTCATCTTTCCGCTGGTGACATTTGCTTCAGCCGCATCCTTGTTGATGGGTGATGGCTGCGCAGCCTTTTTCAACCTGATGCTGGGCCGGCGGCGGGACGAGGATGCAGCCAAAAGCTATGCCGCAGGTATTGTCAGCACGGTCTGCGTCGGCATCCTTCTGTGCGTACTCTATCTGGTTTTTCTGACACCCCTCTGCCGCCTTTTCGGTGCGACAGATGCTATCCTTCCCTATGCACTGGATTACGGCAGGATCATTGCCATCGGTATGCCTTTCATGGCCATCTGTGCCGGGATCTCCTCCCTGATCCGCTCTGACGGAAGTCCCCGCTACAATATGGCAGGTCTGCTCCTGGGATGTGCGCTCAATATCATCCTCGACCCGATCTTTATCTTTATCTTTCACTGGGGCGTAACCGGTGCGGCGATCGCTACAATCATCGGACAGATCGCAAATGCGGTCCTGAATCTTATTTATCTGCTGAAATTTGTGAAATCCACGAAGTTGACCAGGCATGTATTTGCAGAATGCCTTCCCTACATTCCCAGAAACATGCGGCTTGGTATTTCCAGTTTTATCAACCAGTTCGCGGTTGTGATCCTCATGCTGGTACAGAACAATCTTCTGGTATCCTATGGTGCTTTGAGCGAATACGGGGCAGAGATCCCCATGACAGCCCTCGGCGTTACCATGAAGCTCTTCAACATCCTTCTTGCCATCATCATCGGTCTGACAGGCGGTGCCCAGCCAATCCTCGGCTTTAACTACGGAAGCCGTCAGTACGATCGTGTCAAGAAGACGCTGAAGTATGAGTTTATCATATCCATTGTTGTATTTACGATAGCCTTCGTACTCTTCCAGACCATGCCGGTCGTCTTCGTCAACATATTCGGCTCGGACAGTGAATTGTACACGCAGTTTGGCGTAAAATGCCTGACCATCTTCCTCTTGCTGCTGCCGGTCTCCTGTGTGCAGATGGTTACCAGCAACTTTTTCCAGGCGGTGGGACACCCTGTGCAGGCTTCTGTACTTTCGATCTGTAAACAGATCGGCATTCAGGTTCCCATGATGCTCATCCTCTGCAGCATCATCGGTGTGGAGGGAGCCTTGTGGTCCGGTCCCTTTGCAGATGGCATCTCCTGCGCTCTGTCTGTCATCATGCTTGCAGTCTACTGGAAAAAGATCTTTGCAGAGGAGAAAGTTTCCGCCAAGCCTGACGGACTGGATACCAATATCTGGAACTACAGCATTTCGCCGGCTGTCAGCGAACTGGATGAAAAGCCGCTTATCATCACAGTAGGTCGCTCCTACGGTGCCGGCGGCCGTCCTGTTGCAAAGGGTCTCGCCGACCGCCTGGGCATTCCTTATTATGATAAAGAGATCCTCACCGGAACTGCAGAACGTCTGGGCCTGGACCCCAGATTTGTAGAATCCACAGATGAGAAATCCGCAGCCGCCTTAAGCACCTATCAGGCACCGACATCCATGGGCGGCGCAGGCGAGCTGGACAACCTGCAGCAGCGCATCGGCCGCACACAGCGGGAAGTTATCGAATCTATGGCCGGAAAAGGTTCCTGTGTGATCATCGGACGATCCGCAGACCTGATTCTGCGGGATCACTTCAATGTGCTGAGTATCTTTATCACGATGCCTTATGAAAAGCGTGTAAAACTTGTTATGGAACGGGAAAAACTTTCTGAGAAAGAGGCACGCAGAATGATCTCCCAGATCGACCATGAACGTTCTTCTAATTACAATGAGATGTCCGATTCCGACTGGGATGCATCTGAGAGCTACGATATCTGTCTGGATCTGTATAAACTCGGAACAGATGGTGCGGTGGATATGATCGAAACGATCGTGAAAAAGAGAGGCTATCTGATAGGCGCCAATGCCTGAATGGACCGGACTCCTTTAGCCAATGCATCTCGTACACAGTTCTCTTATCACACACAAATTTCGGAAATAATAAAGGCTGCCGCAATGCGACAGCCTTTTGTTATGCGCTCAAACAGTTTCAAAACTCGCTCGCGCGTCTTGAGGCGAGATGCGAATGTCCGCTTTATTTAGAATTTAGCGTCGTGCAGCCATACATAGCGCTCGTCTTCGCAACGGTCTGTCTGCAGCCACGGATTTCCATCGAGATGACGGATCATCCAGCATGTATACATGATGTAGCCAGGTGCAACTGCCTGCGGATGAAGCTCGCCGCCGGGGATTGCTGAGAAGCTGCCGTCTGTGCTCTTAAATACCTGATCGCCTACAAAGCTTGCGCCGAAGCCTTCCGGACGGTCAAATTTGAAGTAGTAGCACTCAGGCTGCGGATGACGATGGGGCAGATAACCGGACCAGTTTCCTCTGTCATTCAGAACCTCTCCAAGGACCATGTTAGAGTAGGGAGCGATGTCGTGATCAAAGATCGTATTTACCTGACGATTTGCAACATTGCCGAATTTGCCCTGGCTGGAATATTTCCAGGGAGCGTCCTCCGGACGATAGAGCTTTCCTGCAAATTCTGTGTCGTTCTTTGTGCGCTGAACCAGGATCTCTGATGCTGCGTTTGCCTTAACACTTACGCTCTTGCCTGTGCATACATGAACAGCCCAGGGGCCTTCTGTAAATACATCTTTACGAGTTGCTGCCGCACTCTGATCGTCCCATCCGAATGTGATGTCGCCGGACAGAAGCAGAACTGCTGTCTCCTCACCGTCGAAGCCAAAGGATTTTTCCTCACCAGCTTCCATACGATAAACGCGTACGTCCATGAGCATAGCATTGTATTCGTTGTCGTAAGTGCAGAGAACCTGCTCACCATTTACAAACTCCGGATATCCAAATACCTTCATCTTAATTGTTCCTCCTTGATATAATGCCGTGGATCCTTAAATATCCACTGAATAAAAGGTTATCACATCTTGCAAAAAAAGAAAAGACCCTCTAAAAAAGTGTCTCTAAATATTTTCCCCATAGACGAGGAGTGCCCCGGCAAAACTGCCGGGGCTATTATTATGAAAAAATTTTGTGTAATGAATCGCCCATTACATCTGTCCCTCTCGGAACTGATTAAAGTATAGCAAAGTAATATGAACAAACTATGAACAGCGCGTGAAACATCTGTTAAATTGCCCATATTTTTTTATTTAGCCAAGCTTTTTTTGTTTGTTTTTCACATATATCAATCTTATTATTCTTACAGATGAGCGATTGATCAATTTCCAAACAGCTGCTTGAACCAGTCACCGATCGAGCCGAAGAGGCTGGCAAACCAGTTGCCCAGAGTTGACATGAAATTATTCACATCCTCCTTAGAAATGCTGATGCCCATCTCGTCCAGTTTGCTGTAAATGCCGGAAAGCTGACTGGACAGTGTAGAACTGTCGAGATCCAGATCCACGATCTTCTGCATAACATCTACGATCTGCTGCACTTCTTCGTCTGTCAGGGCGACTCCCATCTCATCCGCATACTCGCGGATCGTCTCTTCCTCTTTGTCCGGATCGTCCAGGCCTTCCGCAACGATCGCCGCCTTGACAGCAGCGATCAGCTCTGCTGCCTTTTCGCTATCACCCAAAACATCAGCGATCTCTCCTGTCGTTACCAGTTCATTTACCGCAGCGTCCACACTCTCTGCCTGAAGCGGTTCCCCGGTCAGCACAGAGTATGCCTCCAGAACACCGATCAATCCGGCTGTGCCAGAAACCTTAATTGGTCCGGCAACCGTAATATCGGCATTTTCCACACCGGCCGTAGCCAATGCATTCTGATACATTTCAATCGTGCAGTAATCAATATTCTTCGTCGTTACCTGAATCCCATATCCGTCTTCCTTTCCTACGATCATGGAACAGGATTTCGCTTCTGTTCCGATCACATCATAAGCAATATAAGAATCCAGATACTGATGTTCTTCCTCGTTGGTCACATAAACAACCTGATCGTTTGCCAGGCTCTCCTCCGTAAGACCAAGGAGTTCCAGCACAACCGTACGCTCTTCTGGTGTGATGTCCGCACCGAGCGAAACATAGGGTACATCCAGAACACCATCCTGCGCACTGGCACTGACCGAAACTGCCGGTCCAAGCGTCCCGCAGAGCAGGGTTCCGCATAAAAACAACGCAGTTCTTCTTTTTCCCTTCATAAAATATCTATACTCCTTTCATTGGTGTGCACCTGATCGATCCGATCCGAAATGTTCGGATCATGCTTTAGTATACCATATTACATCGATTCATTTGGTGAACGTTCTGTGAGTTTTTCAAGGGTGTCCGAAAGCCGGGCAAACTGGTCCAGAGAAAGGGTCTCTCCGCGGATCCCTTCCGGAAGTCCCATGCACGCAAGGGCTTTAAGAATTGTATCTTTTTCCAGATGCAGGGATGGCTCATTGCGAAGGCCGTTCATTAAGGTCTTTCTGCGCTGCCCAAAGGATGCCTTGATCAGTGCAAACATCAATGACGCGTTGTTTACTTCCACAGAGGGCTTCTCCAGCACGCGCAGCCGGATGACGGCACTGCCAACCTGCGGACGGGGCATAAAACAGTTTGGCGGAACATTTGCAGCCAGATATGGCTGCGAATAGTACTGCACTGCCAGCGAAAGGGCGCCATAGTCCTTGCTTCCCGGCGCAGCCTGCATACGCATGGCAACCTCCTTCTGGATCATGACGGTGACAGATTCGATCGGAAGCTGTTTTTCCAACAGTCCCATAATGATGGGCGTCGTAATATAATAGGGCAGGTTTGCCACTACTTTAAAAGGCTTTCCGCCGTTCATTTTCTGCGCCAGTTCCCAAAGATCCATCTTCATGATATCATCGTGGATCACAACGACATTATCCCAATCCCGGAGGGTTTCTTCCAGAATTGGGATAAGATTACTGTCAATTTCCACAGCGCAGACCCGTCCTGCCCTGCAGGCAAGATATTGCGTCAGCGTACCGATCCCGGGACCGATCTCCAGCACAAAATCCTCCTCTGTGATCTCCGCCGCATCCACGATCTTATCGAGGACATGCGTATCGATCAGGAAATTCTGGCCGAATTTCTTCTGGAACCGGAATCCGTATTTCTGTAAAATTTCTATTGTTTTGGCCGGATCGCCCAGCCATGGTTCTTTTTTTATCATACGGGATCAAAATCCTTTTCGCGGAGTACAAGCCATTTGTCCTTGTCCTTGCGCGCAGCCCGCTTTCCGTTGCGGCGTTTTCCTTTGCTTGCCCGGGAGATCGCATCATCCACAAGATTGCGGACCTGGGCGATCGTCATGGGTTCTTCCTCCGTCTGACGGTTTCCGATGATCGTATAGAGTGCAAGCACACCCATCTCGTCCATCTTGCATCCGTTTTCCGTTGCATAGGTTCTTGCAAAGGTTACCAGCTCATCGTTCGTAAATACCGGGATCGAGATGACGGTATCGAACTTATCGGCAAAAGCCGGATGTTCCTTCAGGAAAGCACGCATTTTTGCCTTTTCATCCTCTATGATCATGACCATGCTGTCAGTACGGAATTCCATAGCCTGATTCAGCTGGTCGATGGTCTCAGCATTCATAGCGGATACATCCTCAACGATCAGGAAACCACCGGACATTTTGGATACTACCTGCGCCGGATCCTTCCTGTTCATCTCATATCCACTAAGACGGGCTGTCTTTGCTGCCGGAAGTTCCATATCCTGACACATGTTGACGATCAGTCCCTGGGAAAGTCGGCTCTTGCCGGTTCCTTCCGCTCCCATGATAGCAATATTTCCCTTGCGCGATGTGTGCTCACCGGCATGGATATACACGCCGCTGATCGCATCCAGAATCTGATGATCCATTCCCGGAACGTGGGCAAAGTAGGTATAAATCTTTCTCTGCTCATCTGTCATCCGGGTCGGTTTTGCCTTATTCAGGATACGGATACGACGCTCTTCGGGTGTTTCTGTCTTACGGATCTCCTCCACGGAGAGCGGCAGCGTACTCTGAAGTTTTGCAAGATTGATCGTATGTGTTCTGCTCTCATCCGGAGTCGGTTCCGGATCCGGGATCTCGAGCTCCTCATTATAATGTGGAATGTGTTTCGGCTCCTCTGTTTCTTCCGCCGGTGCCGGAACAACTTTCTCTGCAGGCTCTTCTGCTTCCGCAGCCGGATCCACTTCTCCGACAACCTCTTCTACAGCCGCATCCGGAGCCACTTCTCCGACAACTTCTTCTGCTACAGGAATTGCATTCACCGAGATTTCTTCTGCCGCAGGCATGTCACCATCTTCTTCGACCAGGCCCGCAAGGATATCATCCACGGACTGTTCAGCTTCCTCCGGAGAGATTTCTGCAGACTCTGCAACAATTTCCGGCGCTTCAGGTACTTCGGTCTCTTCGACTATAGCTTCCTCTGCTGCGGGTGCTTCCGCCTCTGCTTCTACGATTTCAGGTTCAGCCGGCTCCGTTACTTCTGCAAGTCCCTCTGCAGGTGCTTCGACTGCTTCAACCATAACTTCCGGGGCTGCAGGCGTTTCTGCCTCAGCTTCAACCGCTTCTGCAATCTCTGCCACAGGTGCTTCTGCCTCTTCGACTACAGTTTCCGGGGCTGCAAGCGTTCCTGCCTCATCCTCTGCAGGTGCATCGGTCTCTTCGACTACAGCTTCCGGGGCTGCGGACGCTTCGGCCTCTGCTTCTACGGTTTCAGGTTCAGCCGGCTCTGCTGCTTCTGCTGCGGCTATCTCTTCCGCCTCTGTGCCGGGAATTTCAGTGTTTTTAAAGTCATCCGATGCGATCTCAGAGGAAAGCGCATCTGCCGTTTCGCTGATCAAAGCCTCAAGATTAAAATCTGCAAAGGACATCTGACCTTCGATCTGGTCATCCTCCGCTGCTGTCTGCGGCTGGTCAGGCGTTGGATTCATTGTGACTGCTTTTTGTACAGGTTCCTTCTGCTCCGGTCTGGAGACAATCGTCTTAGCCGCATCCGGTGGGATCGTAACAACCGGCTCTGCTTTCTCCGGCTCAAGGTCCTTCACATTCAGGTCGGCCTCATTCTCCACGTCCGGGAGATCATCCAGATTCAGATCTTCCAGGGTAGGCGCTTTGCGGGAAATGCCTGAAAAGACATTGTGAATGCTCTTTGCCAGCTGTTCTTTCAGGTTTGCTGTGGCGCCCATAAATTCACGTGATGTAACAGGATAGTCATCCATAGTCTCATCCGCATAATCGCGGTTATCCTCGACTTCCTCAACATAAACATCTCTGGTGGCAGCTGCGCCGGCCTGATCCATACGATCGATCACGGAACCCTTTTCTTTGGTGCGGCGTTTTCCAAAAAGGCCGCTCATAAAAGAATTTCCGGAGGCATCATCTGCCATATCGGATGCGGCATCTGCTGTACCCTGTTCTGCCCCGGCGGCAGCTCCCGCTGCACCGGCAAGACCGGCACCGATCGTATTTCCGTCATCTGTCGGGACATTCCCGGCGGATGCACCGGCTGCAGAGTTTGTTATCTGCGTCTTTGCAGTGAAGGAAGTACGATCTGCAGCATCTGTTCCTGCACCATAGGCAAAGCCCGCGGTAGCTGCTGCCGCCGCTGCATCTGCTGCCTGTGCCGCACTTGCTGCGGAACGGCTGCCGTAGATCTGCTTATCAATCTTATATTGTGCCATCTGGGAGGGAAGCAGTTCCTGATACTGCATCTTCAGTTCCATGGCTTTGAAGACATATTTTCCCTCACTAAACCAGAGGATCAGATCGTCGCATGCATTCACACACTCGCTGATCTGTCCGTTTTTGGAATACAGAGTGGCGAGCTCGTATGCCCACCGCTCTGTATACTCTCTGTCTTTGTATTCTTCGAGCTGCGCGATCTGCTCTGAGAGCGGCGCGCGCTGTGCCTTCAAAATACGATACTTCAGAATGAACCGGGAATTGTCATTCGGCGCAGCTTCCTCATATTCCGCGTAAAAGTTTGTTGCATCTTCCATCTCGCCAAGGCGCAGGCTGATCTCTGTCAGTCGATATAAAATGCCTTTGCCGATAGACGCGCGATTGTATGCGAGCAGCAGGATGTCCTTGCAGCCCCTGTAATCCCGATTCGCCTCGTAAATATCAGCGACCATATTAAGGGTACGGATGCTCTTGACTCTGCGCCAATCAATACTCTCCGCGATCTGAAGGGCATTCTTGTAATCACTCGCCTCTACATACCGCGTCATTTCATCCAGTTTTAACTGATATTCGTTTTTGTCCAAAGTATGCCTCCCGTTATTTTACAACGATCTTATCCAGTTTCCAGATATCGTCTACATATTCCTGGATCGTACGGTCGGATGAGAACTTGCCGGCTTTCGCGATATTGATGATCGCGCTCTTTGCCCATGCAGCCTCATCGCGGTACTTAGCCTCAACACGCTCCTGTGCAGCTGCATAGGATTTGAAGTCCGCGAGGATAAAGTACATATCCGGTCTGTCTGAATTCTGTGTGTTCAAAAGTGAATTGTAAAGATCGCGGAACATATTCATATCGCCTTCGGAATACATGCCGTTGATCAGCTGCATCAGCACCTGACGAATGTCAGAATCGTTGTTGAAGTAATACATGGGATCGTATCCGCCGTTCTTCTCAAGATTCATAACTTCATCCGCAGACATACCGAAGATAAATGCGTTCTCATCACCGACTTCCTCAACAATCTCCACATTCGCACCGTCCATGGTTCCCAGTGTCAGCGCACCGTTCAGCATGAACTTCATGTTTCCTGTACCGGAAGCCTCCTTGGAAGCGGTAGAGATCTGCTCGGAAACATCGGCTGCCGCAAAGATCATCTCTGCATTGGAAACTCTATAGTCCTCAATAAAGACAACTTTCAGTTTGCCTTTGATCGAAGCATCGTTGTTGATCACATTGCCGACATTGTTGATGAGCTTGATGATCGCTTTCGCGCGATGATAGCCGGCACTTGCCTTTGCACCGAAGATAAATGTTCTCGGATAGAAAGGCATCTCCGGATGCTCTTTGATCTTATTGTAAAGGTACATAACGTGCAGGATATTCAGCAGCTGACGTTTGTACTCGTGCAGACGCTTAACCTGTACATCAAAAATAGATCTGGGATCCACTTCGATTCCATTGTGCTCAAGGATATATTTTGCCAGGCGTACCTTGTTCTGGTATTTAATATTCATGAACTCAGCCTGTGCCTTCTCATCATCCTTATAGACCAGAAGATTCTCGTTGCGTGAGAGATCGGTCACCCAATCCTTGCCTACATGCTCTGTAACCCAGTTTGCCAGAAGCGGATTGCCGTGCATCAGGAAACGTCTCTGTGTGATACCGTTTGTCTTGTTGTTGAACTTCTGCGGCATCATCTCGTAGAAATCACGCAGTTCTCTCTTCTCAAGGATCTCTGTGTGCAGTCTTGCAACACCGTTTACGGAATAGCCGCCGACGATGGCAAGGTTAGCCATGCGAACCTGACCGTCGTAAACGATGGCCATTTTCTGGATCTTCTCCTCGTTGCCCGGATACATCTCGCGGATCTTAATGCAGAACCGGCGGTTGATCTCCTCAACGATCTGATAAACACGCGGAAGCAGGCGGGAGAACAGCTCGATCGGCCATTTCTCAAGTGCCTCTGCCATGATGGTATGGTTGGTATATGCACAGGTCTTTGTTGTGATCTCCCATGCCTCATCCCACTCCATGCCTTCCTCGTCTACGAGGATACGCATCAGCTCGGGCACCGCTACCGTCGGATGGGTATCGTTCATCTGGAAGGTAACTTTCTCCGGCAGCTTATGCAGATCCTTATGTGTCTTTTTGAATTTTTCGATGGCAGTCTGTACGCTTGCAGCGATAAAGAAATACTGCTGTTTCAGACGCAGTTCTTTACCTGCCATATGGTTATCGTTCGGATAGAGGACCTCTGTGATGGTACGTGCCAGGTTCTCCTGCTCTACAGCCTTGTGGTAATCGCCCTTATCAAAGGAATCCAGCTGGAAGTCGTTGATCGCCTCAGCATCCCAGATACGCAGAGTATCTACTACATTGTTGTTGTAGCCGACGATCGGCAGATCGTAGGGGATCGCCAGAACAGACTGATAGCCATCCTGGATAAAGTGGTTTCTCTGCTCTTTTTCATTCCACTCAACACGTACGTAGCCGCCGAATTTGATCTCTTTAGCATACTCCGGACGTTTCAGCTCGAACGGATAACCGCCGTCTTTGAGCCAGGTATCCGGTGCCTCGATCTGATATCCGTTCTCGATCTTCTGACGGAACATTCCATAGTGATAACGGATACCGCAGCCGTAAGCCGCATAGCCCAGTGTTGCCAGAGAATCCATGAAGCAGGCTGCAAGACGGCCGAGACCGCCGTTACCGAGTGCAGGATCGCGTTCCTCATCCTCGATGGCATTCAGGTCAATTCCCAGTTCCTCAAGTGCCTCGCCCACCTGGCCGTAAGCTGTCAGGTTCAGCAGGTTGTTGCCCAGATAACGTCCTGTCAGGAATTCCATGGACATGTAGTAAACTGTCTTGGGATCCTTCTCATCCATAACCTTCTGCGTCTTCATCCAGTTATCGATGATGACATCCTTTACAACATAGCATACAGCCTGATAGATCTGATGCGGCGTTGCGTCCTCCAGTGTTTTACGGAACAGACTTCTTACTTCGTCCTTAACGCACTGTTTGAATTTCTCCTTCTTGAAAATGGGGTTCAGCATAAAAATCTCCTTCTTTAATTCATTCCTTGTTTTACCTTCGTCCCAATACCCGTAATACCCTTAAAATCCAAAATACCCAAAGAATTACTGTTTTTCAACCGCCAGAGTTACCGGCTCTGCATTGATCTTCCAGTCTTTCACATATCCTTTTGTCTCGTCTAAAATGATGTCATCCGCAAGGACTTCCTTCTTGATCTGATCGCCGTATTTTGTAAGCATTTCCGCGATCTTCCCGCTGCCCTGCTCGTAAACACGGATGCGGTCCATAACCTCGAAGCCGGCTTCCTTACGCATTGTCTGGATCTTGCTGATGATCTCGCGGACAAATCCCTCTTCGATCAGCTCAGGCGTCAGATTGGTATCCAGCATAACCGTCACACCCTGATCGGATTCTGCCGCAAGACCATCCATCTGACTTGCCTCTATCAGCAAATCTTCCTCTAATAATACAATTGCCTCTCCGGCGATGTCAAGCTTGAGGGAACCGGTGCTGCGCAGCTCATCCACCGCCGCATTGCCATCAATCTCAGACAATGTTTTGCGGATCCCGTTCACCAGTTTACCGTACTTTGGACCGACGGTCCTGAGGTTCGGCTTCAGGGAATACTGCACTTTTTCCGTAAATTCAACATGCTTGATATTCAGCTCATCCTCGATGATCTCCTTATAGAAATCACTGAGATCAAAGCTTGCCTTAATATACATATTGGCAATGGGCTGGCGGTTCTTGATGTTGGTCTTGTTCCTGCATGCCCTGCCGAGGAAGACGATCTGAAGCAGATGTGCCATATTATCCTCAAGCTCTTTGTCGATCCACTCGGTCCTGCAGACCGGGAAATCGCAGAGATGAATGCTTTCAGGCGCATCTTTGTCCACGCTTCTGACCAGATTCTGATAGATGTCCTCTGTCATAAAGGGGATCATGGGGGCTGCTGCCCTGCAGAAGTCTGTGAGGGCTGTATAGAGCGTCATGTAAGCATTGATCTTATCCTGCTCCATGCCCTTTGCCCAGAAACGTTCGCGGCTGCGGCGCACATACCAGTTGCTCAGGTCATCCACAAAGCCTTCGAGAGCCTTGGCTGCCTCGGGGATCTTATAAGCATTCAGGTTATCATCCACTGCTTTTATAACGGTGGACAGACGGGACAGGATCCACTTGTCCATGACCGGAAGCTTATCGTACTCCAATGTATATTTCGTCGGATCGAAATTGTCAATATTCGCATACAGCACAAAGAAAGCATAAGTATTCCAGAGGGTACCCATAAATCTTCTGGAATATTCGATGACTGCCTTCTCGTGGAAGCGGTTGGGAAGCCAGGGTGCACTGTTGATATAGAAATACCAGCGGATCGCATCTGCTCCCAGATTTGCCAGGGCATCGAAGGGATCGACCGCGTTGCCCTTGGACTTGCTCATCTTCTGGCCCTTCTCATCCTGGACGTGTCCCAGAACGATCACGTTCTCATAGGGGCTCTTGTTAAAGAGCAGTGTCGAGATCGCCAGAAGGGAATAGAACCATCCTCTTGTCTGGTCCACAGCTTCCGAAATAAACTGTGCCGGGAACTGCTGCTCAAAGATCTCCTTATTTTCAAAGGGGTAATGATGCTGTGCGAAAGGCATGGAGCCGGAATCGAACCAGCAGTCAATCACCTCCGGAACACGTTTCATGATCTTTCCGCATTCCGGACATTTTACGGTAACTTCGTCGATGTATGGGCGGTGAAGCTCAATATCGTCCGGGCAGTTGTCGGACATGGACTTCAGCTCTTCGATGCTTCCGATGGAATGCATATGACCGCAATCCTCGCAGACCCAGATATTCAGCGGTGTACCCCAGTATCTGTTCCTGGAGATTCCCCAGTCCTGCACGTTCTCCAGCCAGTCACCGAAACGGCCCTTGCCGATGCCCTCCGGGATCCAGTTGATCGTATTGTTGTTTTTGATCAGATCATCTCTTACCGCTGTCATCTCGATGAACCATGACTCGCGCGCATAGTAGATGAGCGGTGTGTCGCATCTCCAGCAGTGGGGATACTCATGTTCAAACTTAGGCGCAGCGAAAAGCTTACCTGCCTTGTCAAGGTCTGTCAGGATGAGCGGATCAGCCTTTTTTACAAAAACGCCTGCGTAATCCGTCTCTTCTGTCATGTTGCCCTTGCCGTCGACAAACTGTACAAAAGGCAGGTCATATTTTCTGCCGACACGTCCGTCATCCTCGCCGAAAGCAGGTGCGATGTGAACGATACCGGTACCATCTGACATGGTTACATAGTTATCGCATGTAACGAAGAATCCTTTTTTCTTCTGTTTTGCGGCTGCCTCTCCGGCGCAGGCGAACAGGGGCTCATACTCTTTTCTCTCCAGATCTGTACCCTTGTACTCTTCCAGGATCTCGTATGCCTGCTCTCCTTCATCTTTCGCGAG
>R11__coassemble_399_pt1 | contig 28964 bp, 23 predicted proteins | sample R11__metabat2_high_PE_057 | metagenome-assembled genome bin R11 | reverse complement strand
TGTGGTGATTTCCTCGAAATCAACTCTTGACAGGAGGTCACTTCATAACAGGTGAATGATTATGGCAAAAGCGATCATGGTTCAGGGTACCATGTCCAATGCCGGCAAAAGTCTGATTGCTGCCGGCCTCTGCCGTATTTTTAAACAGGACGGTTACCGGGTTGCCCCCTTTAAAGCACAGAATATGGCTTTAAATTCTTTTATCACAAAAGAGGGACTGGAGATGGGACGTGCCCAGGTTATGCAGGCTGAGGCAGCGGGGATCGAGCCTTCGGTTCTTATGAATCCCATTCTTTTAAAACCAACCAACGATACAGGTTCTCAGGTGATCGTAAATGGGGAAGTTCTTGGAAATATGGATGCAAGAACTTACTTCGCATATAAGAAGAACCTGATCCCTCAGGTGAAAGAGGCTTACGATAAACTTGCCGCTGAAAACGATATTATAGTGATAGAAGGAGCCGGAAGTCCTGCAGAGATCAATCTGAAGGATGATGACTGCTTTGTCAATATGGGAATGGCCAAACTGGCAGAGGCACCGGTCCTGCTGGTCGGTGATATTGATCGCGGAGGCGTATTTGCCCAGCTGATCGGTACGGTTCTTCTTCTGGATGATGATGAAAAAGCAATGGTAAAAGGGCTTGTCATCAATAAATTCCGGGGTGATAAAACCATTCTTGATCCCGGGGTGGAGATGCTCGAAGAGAAAGCCGGTATTCCGGTTGTCGGCGTGGCCCCATATCTGCACATCGAAGTAGAAGATGAAGACAGTCTCACAGAACGCTTTTCTGCGCATACGGAGATCGGGCAGATTGATATTGCCGTGATACGTGTTCCCAGAATTTCAAACTTTACAGATTTTAATCCTTTTGAAAGTATGGATGGTGTCTCGCTGCGCTACGTTTCATCAGTCAGCGAGCTGAAGGATCCGGATATGATCATCCTGCCGGGTACCAAAAATACAATGGAGGATCTGCTGTGGATGCGCCAGAATGGGCTTGAGGCGGCTGTTTTGAAGGCTGCATCTTCCGGTATCATTATCTGGGGCGTATGTGGTGGTTATCAGATGCTTGGAGAGACACTGTCTGATCCGCACGGGGTCGAAGCCGGAGGAAGTATCAAAGGCATGGGACTTCTGCCGATGGATACGGTTTTCGAGGATGCGAAAACAAGAACCAGGGTGGAAGGAAGTTTTTCCTGTGTTGGCGGAATATTATCCGGCCTGAATGGGTTGGAGCTGGAAGGGTACGAGATCCATATGGGCATTACTACTTTAAAAAAAGGCTGCCATCCTCTTACCAGTATTGTTGATACCAATCAGTCGGACTCCACTCTGAAATGTGATGGAGCACAGTTTGGAAATATTTACGGCTCTTATGTTCATAGCATTTTTGATCGGGAAAATGTTGCAAAACGCATCATAGAATGTATCGGAAAAAAGAAGGGGATCGATACGACTCATATGACAGCGGTCGATTACCAGTCTTTTAAAGAGACCCAGTATGACATTCTTGCAGATGCTTTGAGAGAGCATATGGATATGAAGAAAATATATGAAATTCTCGAACAGGGGGTTTGAATCAGAATGAGTGATGTAAATAAAAAGACCGTTCAGCTGGAAAATGTAAAGCCGCTGGATATTGAGAAGAGAAGCTTTGAGATCATCACGGAGGAGCTGGGTGAAAAGAAGCTGGCACCGGAAACAGAATTGATCGTTAAAAGATGCATCCATACCAGCGCTGATTTTGATTACGCAGACAATCTTTGTTTTTCCCAGAATGCGGCCGCCAAGGCTATGGACGCTATCAAAGCCGGTGCATGTATTGTGACCGATACGCAGATGGCCCGGTCCGGGATCAACAAAAAAGCATTGGCACGCTATGGCGGAGAGGCATTTTGTTTTATATCTGATGAGGATGTTGCGGCAGAGGCAAAAAAACGTGGTGTAACAAGAGCAGTCGTAAGTATGGAGAAAGCAGCCCGTATGAATAAAAAGATCATTTTTGCGATCGGCAATGCGCCGACTGCGCTGATCCGCCTGTATGACATGATCCGAAATGATGAATTTATGCCGGAACTGGTCATAGGAGCTCCGGTCGGTTTCGTAAATGTGGTCCAGTCAAAAGAACTGATCATGCAGACTGAAGTTCCTTATATTGTCGCACGCGGCAGAAAAGGTGGCAGCAACATCGCAGCATGTATCTGCAACGCCTTGCTTTATATGATCAATAACGATCGTCTTTATTGAGTCGGGATTTTTATAGCAATGCGATGAGGCTGTCGCATAATGATGCGGCAGCCTCTTTGTATAGAAGTTCATATCTGCTTCAGGCTGATACCTGAAGTGCCTTGGAATTTATAGCATCTTTGACATGATCTACAAAATGCTGTTGGATCTGTTTGTATTCCCCCAGTCCTTTTAAAACGCATGTCACCTGATATCCGGCGGCCTCAAAACGACTGCGCCAGGATTCAGGATCTTCGCTTGCCATATCGTTGTTGGCATGATCGCCCGCAACGATCATAAAAGGAGCAAGAACTACTTTTTTCTTTCCGCTGTTTTCAAGAAGACGGAAGATAGATTCCAGACTTGGATAGGACTCAACAGTGCCCAGGTGAATATTGCTATAACCAAGATCTTTAAAAGCATAATCTACAGCTGCATATACCGTATTAGCATAATGTGTGGTTCCGTGTCCCATCAGAACAAGAGCCTGGTTTTCTTGGAGGTCTGAAAATTCCCCGGCAATGGCTTTGATCACATATTCTGTATCTTCCTGAGAGGTGAGCAGGGGTGTTCCGATGCGTATGGATGAAAATTTATCGACAAAATTGTAGATATCCTGAATCATCCATTCGTTTTCATAGCCGTTCATAACATGAGTAGGCTGAACGATCACTTCCCGGACCCCGTCTGAAACCATACGGTTCAGAGCTTCTGTGACATTGTCGATATGGACGCCGTCTCTTTTCATGAGTTTTTTAATGATCATTTTACTGGTCCAGGCGCGATAGATCCTAAAATCAGGATATGCATCACCAATGGCTGATTCGATTGCATCGATCGTGACCTCTCTTGTTTGGTTGAAGCTGGTTCCGAAGCTTACTACAAGAATTGCTTTTGAAGAATTGTTTTCCGGATTCATAACATACTCCTTTATCATACATCGTAATATTGGAATAAAATGGAGGGCAGGTCTTCTGACTTACAAATATTTTGCCGGCCGCCTTCCCTTTCGGTGGCAGAATGACCGGCTGCATGTGTATACAGCGGCGGGACCGTACAGGATTCTCACCTGATTCCCTATTCTCCTCAAATGAGGCACCTCACCATTCCTTACAGTATACTTTTCCAGCCTGAATAAGTCAATATTGGAAAGGTACTTCTGTATTGACACACGAATCAAAATACTACTATAATGTAGTTTGGTTTTGTATCGGTTTCTCATCAGACGGTCTCCTGAAATAGGGAAACTGAAAAAACAATTCTATTTGAAAAACATCTGCTTTTCTTAAGGTGGATTTTACAATTGTGAGAGGTTTTTATGAGTATCAGAATGATAGGTATCGATCACAGTCTTGCACCTGTGGATGTGCGTGAGAAATTTTCTTTTACACGCAAGGCAGCCACAGAGTCATTTTCGCTTTTAAAGGACGAACTGGAAGCGGAAGGCGTGATCATTCTTTCTACCTGCAATCGTATGGAGATCTATGTCAGTACCGCTTTTGAGCAGAAAGAGCCTTTGCTTCCGGTCCTTGCCAGGTTAAAAGGTTTAGCAGCGGAGGATTATACAGATTGCTTTATAGAACGTTCAGACGAAGAAGCGGTAGATCATCTTTTTCATTTGACATGCGGTTTGAAATCGCAGATCCTTGCAGAAGATCAGATCATCACACAGGTGAAGGATGCTCTGAATTTATCGAGAGACAATTATTATACCGATGGTGTACTGGAGGTTTTGTTCCGCAAGGCAGTTACAGCAGCCAAACGTGTCAAAACCGAAGTTACTTTTTCAAGAGCAAATGAGACTGCCATGGACCGTGCTGTCGAGATGCTTCGAAAGCAGGGCGTCGATCTTCAGGATCAGCCTTGTCTTGTGATCGGTAATGGTGAGATGGGCAAACTTGCGGCACAGACCTTAAAAGCCGCAGGATGCGATGTGACAGTAACGGTTCGACAGTATCGCAGCGGCATTGTTGCGATCCCGCGAGGATGCAGACGTATCGATTACGGAGAACGTATGTCGCTTCTGCCCAAATGCAGCATTGTAGTGAGTGCGACAGCAAGTCCCAATTATACGATCAGACAGGAGCTTATGGACGAGATCGAGATCAATCATCCCATCACTATGATCGATCTGGCTGTTCCAAGAGATATCGAAAAATCCATAGGAGATATGGATGATATTGATCTCTATGATATTGATGATTTTAAAAGCTCGGAGGATGAATGCAACGCAGATGCCTATGCACAGGCGGGGCGGATTCTGCGTGAGTATGAAGAGGAATTTTATGAATGGGTCAATGAAAGAGATGTGATCCCCAGGATTCAGAATATACAGCAGGTTGCGGCTACCGACCTGGATCTGCGCCTGAAAAAGATATTACGTAAACTTCCCATGGAAGATGATAAAAGGGAAGCACTCAGCAGCGATATTCACGCTGCTGCCGGACGCGTGATCGGCAAAATAATTTATGGTCTAAAGGATTCCCTGAAGGAAGAAGAATTTCAGCACTGTATAGAGAATCTGGAGGATCTGTATCATGGCGAATAAGTTTTTTCCTTTGTTTGTAGATCTTTCGGAAAAGAGAATCCTGGTGGTGGGCGGCGGCAAGATCGGTACAAGAAGAATAAATACCTTGCTTTCTTTTTCGGACTGTATTACCGTGGTAGATCCTTCTCCCTCTGAAAGTGTGAAGAAGCTGTTTGAAACAGGCAGGATCAGACTTTTAAGAGAATCTTTTCGGGAAGAAACGATTTCCGATGCGGACATTGTCCTTTCCTGTACGGATAATCAGGAAATCAATCAGAAGATATATCAAGCATGTAAACGTCTTGGTATCCCTGTTAATATTGCAAGTGACAAAAGCATGTGCGACTTTTATTTCCCGGGTATTGCGAAGAATGGGAATATTGTGATCGGCATAACTGCATCCGGTATGGACCATCATCAGGCCAAAATGGTCCGTCAGCGTATCGAAAACGTGTTAAACGAGGAAGAAAAATGAGTAGGAATTTTGTAATTGGAACAAGAGAGAGCGAGCTTGCACTTGTACAGAGTAATATGGTGCTGGATTATTTGAAAGAAACATGCCCTGAAATGGAATCGTCCCTTCTTAAAATGAAAACGACCGGCGATATGATCCTTGACCGCAAACTGGATGAGGTAGGGGGAAAGGGGCTTTTTGTAAAAGAACTTGATAAAGCACTTGCGGAAGGCCGGACCAATCTTTCCGTGCACTCTCTGAAAGATCTGCCCATGGAGGTTTCGGAGGATCTGCCGGTTGTCTGTTATTCCAAAAGAGAAGATCCAAGAGATGTTCTTGTTCTGCCGGTGGGTGTGCAGGAGATCGACTTTTCCAGACCGATCGGCACCTCTTCGAAACGTAGGATCCTGCAGCTGCAGAAAATATATCCGCAGGCTGTATTTGAGACAGTCAGGGGAAATGTTCAGACCAGACTTCGAAAACTCGATGAAGGACAGTACAGTGCGCTGGTACTCTCAGCAGCAGGCCTGAAACGACTGGGACTTTCCAATCGTATTTCAAAATATTTCTCTGTGGATGAGATCATTCCTGCAGCGGGTCAGGGAATCCTTGCACTGCAGGGAAGGTCAGACCAGAGTTATGCTTTCTTAAAAGGCTTCGGAGATGAAAATGCCGAAGCTGCAGCGTTGGCAGAACGTGCTTTTGTTCGGAAACTGGATGGCGGTTGTACGTCACCGGTTGCCGCACACGCAATCCCATATGAAAAACATATTTTTATACGTGGACTGAATTACGATGAAACTACCGGCCGGTGGATCACCGGATGTCTGGCCGGACATATTGCGGATGCTGAAAAACTTGGCGAAAAACTTGCGGACAGACTGATTGCCCGGATGAAAAATCATTCTGCCGATCAGGGAAAAGTATATCTGGTCGGCGCCGGTCCCGGAGATGTGGGACTGTTTACTTTAAAAGGTAAGAAGATCCTGGAAGAAGCCGATGTCGTGGTATACGATGCACTTGTCGGGGCCGGCGTATTGTCCATGATCCCGGAACATGTCCGTACGATCGACGTAGGAAAAAGAGCCAGCCATCACACTATGCCGCAGGAGGAGATCAATCAGGTCCTGCTTCGGGAAGCACAGGCCGGTAACTTGGTGGTGCGTTTAAAGGGCGGCGATCCGTTCCTGTTTGGAAGAGGTGGGGAGGAACTGGAACTGCTGTCGGAAAACAATATTCCTTTTGAAGTTGTACCGGGTGTCACATCATCGTTGGCAGTGCCGGCTTACAACGGCATTCCGGTCACGCATAGAGACTATACTTCATCTCTTCATATTATCACCGGTCATAAGCGGGCGGGGAAAGATTATGATATCAACTTCAAAGCACTGGCTGATACCAGGGGAACACTTGTATTTCTGATGGGCGTCACAGCACTTCCAGATATATGTAAGGGACTGCTGGATGGCGGTATGGATCCGGATATGCCCGCTGCTGTGCTCCAACAGGGCACTACAGCCGGACAAAAACGTATTCTGGCAACTGTTTCAACACTGGCTGAAGAGGTTAAACTTCAGGGTGTCGTTACGCCCGCGATCATTGTTGTCGGCAAAGTCTGTGAACTTGCGGATTCCTTTACCTGGTATGAGAGATTACCTCTGCAGGGTTTTAAAGTCGTTGTTACAAGACCCAAAGAACTGGTTTCAAAAATGTCACGTAAGCTGCGTGATGCAGGTGCGGAAGTACTTGAACTTCCGGCGATTGCCACAAAGCGTATAGAAAATAATGTTCGTCTTTACAGGGCGCTTGATGAGATCGATTCTTATGACTGGATTGTTTTTACCAGTCCCACAGGCGTGAAGATCTTTTTCCGTGAGCTGCTTGACTGGGGGATCGATCACAGAAGCCTTAGCAGGGTAAAATTTGCTGTGATCGGTGAGGGCAGTAAAAAAGAACTGATGGAACATGGTTTTGCAGCTGATCTTATGCCGAAAGATGTTTACGACGTTGAGCATCTCGGAGAAATCCTGGCTGAAACTGCAAAAAAAGATCAGAGGATCCTTATTCCGAGAGCGAAAGCAGGCAACGATGAGATCCTTCGTAAACTGGATGGGTTCTATGTCGACGATATCCCAACTTATGACACCGTCTATGAATCCTGGAACTTTATTGACGAGAAGAAACTCTTCGAATCCGGTGAGATCGGCTGCGTTGCCTTTACCAGTGCGTCTACTGTAAAAGGCTTTATGGAGGCGACAAAGGGCCTGGATTACACAAAGATCACTGCAGCTTGTATCGGAAAGCAGACAAAGGCGGCTGCGGATGCTGCCGGCATGAAGACATATATGTCAAACAAGGCAACCATGGATAGCCTTGTTGAATTGATCACAGACCTGAAAAACAAATAAAAAACCATTATTTATTGAAGCAAGAAGGAGTGACTGAATCATGAACATGATAACGAGACCCAGAAGACTGCGCGGCAGCGAACTGATGAGGAAAATGGCCAGAGAGACACGGGTTGACAAGGCATCCCTTGTTTATCCTATGTTTGTTCAGGAAGGAAGCAATATAAAAGATGAGATCCCTTCTATGCCAGGTCAGTACCGCTACAGTACCGATTGTATGGCAGAGAAACTGATCTCACTTGCTGATGCAGGTGTATCTAATATTATGCTTTTCGGTATACCGGAGCATAAAGACGAAGTGGGTTCAGGAGCTTATGCGGAAGATGGTATTGTTCAGCAGGCTCTTCGCATTGCCAAAAAAGAAGTGCCGCAGCTGTTTTATATGACAGATGTCTGCATGTGCGAATATACGTCCCATGGTCATTGCGGTGTTTTGTGTGGATGTGATGTTGACAACGATCCCACACTGGAACTGCTGGCAAAAACGGCTCTGTCTCAGGTTCAGGCCGGTTCTGAAATGGTATGTCCCTCCGATATGATGGATGGTCGTGTCGCTGCGATCCGTGAGATCCTTGATCAAAACGGATATGAGAATATCCCCATCATGTCTTATGCGGTAAAATATGCTTCCGCTTTTTACGGACCCTTCCGTGATGCAGCGGATTCTGCGCCTGCATTCGGCGACAGAAAAACCTATCAGATGGATTTTCATAATGTTCGTGAAGGCGTTAAAGAAGCACTTCTTGATGTAGAGGAAGGTGCGGATATTGTCATGGTCAAACCCGCCATGTCATTTCTTGATGTGCTCACCAAGGTTCGTGATGCGGTCAATGTTCCGGTCGCTGCTTATAGCGTAAGCGGTGAATACGCTATGGTAAAGGCAGCTGCACAGAAGGGTTGGATCGATGAAGACCGTATTGTCTGTGAGATGGCTGTATCTGCTTTCCGTGCAGGCGCTCAGATCTATGAGACCTATTATGCAGAGGAGCTTGCACGATATATCACAGAAGGGAGAATCGGCTGATGACCAGATCTGAGCAGCTTATGGAAAGAGCCCTTTCCTGTATTCCGGGCGGTGTAAATTCACCGGTTCGTGCATATGGAAATGTCGGTATGACACCTCGTTTTATTCGCAATGCCGACGGTCCTTATATTTATGATGCAGATGGAAACCGATATATAGATTATATCTGTTCCTGGGGTCCCATGATCTTAGGGCACAATGATCCTCGCGTAAAAGAAGCCGTCTTAAAAGCCTGTGAAAATGGCATGAGCTATGGTGCACCTACTGAGATCGAAGTAGAGATGGCTGAATATATAACATCAGCGATTCCTCATGTTGAATCTGTGCGTATGGTCAATTCCGGTACGGAAGCAGTAATGTCTGCAATTCGTGCAGCCCGAGGCTTTACGGGCAAAAATAAGATCATCAAATTTTCGGGCTGCTATCACGGACACAGCGATTGCCTGCTTGTGGATGCAGGATCGGGTCTTATGACTGCCGGTATGCCCGGCAGTGCCGGTGTGCCGGATGGATGTACGCGGGATACCCTGACTGCAGTATACAATGATCTTGCTTCCGTGGAACGTCTGTTTGATGCCAATCCAGGAGAGATCGCGGCTGTCATTGTGGAGCCTGTTGCTGCAAATATGGGTCTTGTGCTTCCGCAAAAGGGATTTTTAAAAGGCCTTCGCAGTATCTGCGATAAATATAAAGCATTGCTGATCTTCGATGAAGTGATCACAGGTTTTCGTCTGGCCTTTGGCGGGGCAGCAGAGATGTTTGGCGTAAAACCGGATCTTACAACCTACGGAAAGATCATTGGCGGCGGCATGCCTGTCGGCGCATATGGCGGCCGAAAAGATATCATGGATATGGTTGCACCACTCGGACCTGTATATCAGGCCGGTACATTAAGCGGTAATCCTGTAGCGATGGCAGCAGGTATCACTCAGCTCAAAATCTTAAAAGAAACTCCTGATTTTTATAAGAATCTGAATTCTATGGGAGACAGACTTTATATGGGAATCGGGGACCTGCTCGGCAAGTACGAGGCACCCTGCACACTGAAGCATCTCGGATCACTCGGCTGTGTATTCTTCACAAAAACAGATATCCAGAATTATGATGATGCGAAAACCTCTGATACTGAGGCATTTGCAGGTTATTTCCGTTACATGCTTGATCATGGCATCCATTGCGCGCCTTCTCAGTTTGAGGTAATGTTCCTTTCTGCTGTTCACAACGACGAAGTGATCTGCGCAACACTGGATACTTTAGAAGGATATCTGAAGGAGAATGTTTAAGCCTTCATGAATTATAAATGGATCATTATTATATTCGCGGCGATCGCCCTGCTGATCTTTCTGGTCATGCTAAGAGATGCCCGCAGACGTAAAATTAATTTTATTCAGGAACTACGGGAATCCTGGGGAAATCCTTCCGGGAAAGAATGGTCTGCGGACCATCTGGACTATTTAAAAGAGTGGGAAGAACAGGAGAAAGTTCCTTTCCGCATTGATGATATTACCTGGAACGATCTGGAGATGAATAAACTTTATACTTCGATCGATCACACTTATTCATCCTGCGGGGAAGAATATTTATACAAAATACTGCGCCGTCCTTCTTTTTCCGCAGAAGAGATCAAAGGCAGGCAGGAAAAATATGCCTATGCTGCCACGCATGAAAAAGAACGGATGGCCATCCTTCGCACGCTTTCCATGGTTGGAAGGAGAAACGGGATCGTATATTCCGATACGATCAGACCACTTATGGAGACATCAGGAAAAAGTACAATTCCTTATTTTGTGCTATGCTTTCTGAATATTGCCTCGATTGTCCTTCTTTTTTTTCATCCGGTAGCTGCAGTGCTCATGATCCTTGCCGTTATGATCATAAACGGCAGCGTACATGCCAGAGAATACCAGGTGATCCAGGAGTCGATGATCAGCTTTTCTTATCTTCTGCGTATGATCCGCTGCGGTGAAAAAATCTGCGCGATCGGAGATAAGGATTCCGCTTTCCGGGAAGAATTTGATGAGGTTCGGGAGATCACCGGGAAATTAGTCCGGATACGCAAAAAATGTGTGACACTGGCAGGTATATCCGGAACAGATGCCAGCGTTTCAGCTGTTTTCAGCTACTTTCATTATTTCTTTTTGCTCGACTTTATACAGTTTTACAATTGTCTGAAACTTGTAAAAGCAGCAGAAAAGGATATTTTAAGACTGCAGGAAGTGCTTGGCTGCATTGACTTTTGTATCAGTGCAGCAAGTTTCCGTGAAATGCTGCCTTATTGTTGTGAACCGGAATTTGCTGAGAGAGGCACTGAGATCAGTCTTGCAGAGGCTTATCATCCTCTGCTGCAGGATGCAGTGGCAAATTCGCTTGCAAGCGAAAAGCAAGTCCTGCTTACCGGGTCCAATGCGTCCGGAAAATCGACTTTCCTGAAGACAGTCGCCTTGAATCAGATCCTTGCGCAGAGCCTTGGTATAGCGGCCGCATCCAAATGTAAAGTTCCCTTTCTTCGGGTTATGACATCCATGTCCCTTAAGGATAGTTTTGAAAAGGGTGAAAGCTATTATGTAGCAGAGATCAAAGCGATTCAAAGGATATTTTGTGCGGCGGAAGATAAGACCACAGATATTTTGTGTGTGCTGGATGAAGTCCTGCGCGGAACCAATACCGTGGAACGTATCGCTGCGGCATCCGCTATACTCTCTGATCTTGCAAAAAGAGGCGCATATGTTTTCGCAGCCACGCATGACAGGGAACTTACCGGCATCCTTCGAAATATCTATGAGAACTATCATTTTCGTGAATGTGTGGAGCAGAGCGAATTGGTTTTTGATTATGTACTTCATAAAGGGGTTTCTACAGGAAGAAATGCCTTGAAACTTCTGGCCAGCTTCGGTTATGATCCTGCACTGCTTTTACAGGCAGAAAATGAAGCTGCTCATTTTGAAAAGGAGGGGAACTGGACGCCTGTATGTTAGTTGAGATTTATACGGACGGATCTGCCAGAGGAAATCCGGACGGCCCGGGTGGATGGGGCTGTGTTCTGCTGTATACAGATCAGAAAGGCCTTCTTCATACCAAAGAAATGTCGGGCGGTTACAAACGAACCACAAACAACAGAATGGAACTGACCGCGGCGATCCGGGGCCTGAATGCATTGAACAGACCCTGCATCGTAAAACTATATTCCGATTCACAATATCTGATAAATGCATTTAATCAGAAATGGATTGATTCCTGGCAAAAAAAAGGTTGGAAGCGAGGAAAAAACGAAGAGGTCAAGAATGTTGATCTTTGGAAGCAGCTGCTGAAAGCTGCAGAGCCTCACCAGATCGAATGGATCTGGGTGAAAGGGCATGATGGAAATGAATACAATGAAATTTGCGACAGGCTTGCAACGTCGGCTGCAGACGGAGATCCTTCTGCGATCGATGAAGGGCTTGAATAAAAATATGCAGGAGGTTTTATGAAGATTTATGATGAACTGGTCGCCAGAGGTTTGATCGCTCAGGTGACAAACGAAGAAGAAATCAAAAAAATGGTGGATAACGGAAAGGCGGTTTTCTATATCGGCTTTGATCCGACGGCTGACAGCCTTCATGTAGGACATTTTATGGCACTTTGTCTGATGAAACGTCTTCAGATGGCCGGCAACAAGCCGATCGCCCTGATCGGAGGCGGTACTGCGATGATCGGCGATCCTTCCGGTCGGACCGATATGAGGCAGATGATGACACAGGAGACCATTCAGCATAACTGTGACTGTTTTAAAGAGCAGATGAGCCGTTTTATCGATTTTTCTGATGGCAAAGCGCTCATGGTCAACAATGCTGACTGGCTGCTGAAATTAAATTATGTTGAGTTTATCCGGGATATCGGTTCCTGTTTTTCGGTTAATAATATGCTTCGCGCAAAATGTTATGAAAACAGAATGAAAGAAGGTTTAAGCTTTCTTGAGTTTAACTATATGCCAATGCAGAGTTACGATTTTCTTATGCTTTATCAGACATATGGCTGTAATATGCAGTTCGGCGGTGATGATCAGTGGAGCAACATGCTCGGCGGTACTGAGCTGATCAGGAGAAAGCTTAACAAAGATGCGCATGCCATGACCATCAATCTGCTTCTGAACTCCGAAGGCAAAAAGATGGGTAAGACACAATCAGGCGCTGTGTGGCTCGACCCGAAGAAAACCTCTCCCTTCGATTTTTATCAGTATTGGAGAAATGTAGACGATGCCGATGTTCTGAAATGTCTGCGTATGCTTACTTTCCTGCCGCTGGAACAGATCGATGAGATGGACAGCTGGGAAGGCAGTCAGTTGAACCGTGCGAAAGAAATCCTTGCATTTGAACTTACAAAGCTGGTTCATGGAGAAGAAGAGGCCGGGAAGGCAGAATCCGGTGCAAAAGCAATGTTCGCCGGTGGCGGCAATGCTGCCGACATGCCTACGCTGAAGCTTTCTGCTGAAGATTTTACAGATGATCAGATCAATGTGATCTCTCTGCTTGTAAAGGCAGACCTTGTAAAGACGCGTTCAGAAGGACGCCGTGCGATCGAGCAAAAAGGGGTTAAGATCAACGATGATACGGTAAAGGATGTGTATCAAAAGGTTTCCCGGATCGAAATCCCGGCGGAAGGATTTGTCCTGAAACGTGGAAAAAAGAATTTTAAAAAGATCATAGCAGATCTTTCGGAGGAGTAAAAAATGAAAAAATATGGTGTAAACGAATTGCGTAAGATGTTTCTGGATTTCTTTGAAAGCAAAGGGCATCTCGTTATGGACAGTTTTTCCCTTGTTCCCCAAAATGACAAGAGTCTGCTGCTGATCAATGCCGGTATGGCTCCACTGAAACCCTATTTTACAGGGGCGGAGATCCCGCCGCGTACACGTGTGGCAACCTGTCAGAAATGTATCCGTACCGGAGATATCGAAAATGTTGGAAAAACAGCAAGACATGGTACATTTTTTGAGATGCTGGGTAATTTTTCTTTTGGTGATTATTTCAAGACAGAAGCGATCCACTGGTCCTGGGAATTTCTGACAGAGGTGGTAGGTCTGGATTCTGACCGTCTTTATCCTTCTGTATATCTGGAGGATGATGAAGCCTTTGATATCTGGAACAAGGAGATCGGCATTGCACCGGAGCGTATTTTCCGTTTTGGAAAAGAAGACAATTTCTGGGAGCATGGTGCAGGACCTTGTGGTCCCTGTTCTGAGATCTATTATGACAGAGGGCCTCAGTATGGCTGTGGTAAGCCGGGCTGTACGGTAGGCTGTGACTGTGACCGTTATATCGAGGTCTGGAACAATGTATTCACCCAGTTTGAAAATGACGGAAACGGAAACTATGAAACTCTGAAGCAGAAAAATATAGATACCGGTATGGGTCTTGAGCGTCTTGCAGTTGTCGTACAGGATGTAGATTCCATTTTCGATGTGGATACGATACAGGCACTTCGGAACCGTGTATGTGAGATTGCTGGTAAAAAATATGGTGCAGTTCATGATGATGATGTTTCGATCCGATTGATCACCGATCATATCCGTTCCGCTACTTTCCTGATCTCAGACGGTGTTATGCCGACAAATGAGGGCAGGGGATATGTGCTTCGTCGTCTGATCAGAAGGGCTGCAAGACACGGTCGTCTTCTGGGAATCGATGGACTCTTCCTGGCAGAACTGAGCCAGACCGTCATTGAAGGTTCCAAAGATGGCTATCCGGAGCTGGAAGAGAAGAAGGAATTTATCCTGAAAGCCCTTACAAATGAAGAAAAACAGTTTAATAAAACGATCGATCAGGGCCTTAAGATCCTCTCTGATATGGAAGAGAAGATGGCAAAGGAGAAGACCGACGTTCTTTCGGGCGCAGATGCTTTCAAGCTCTACGACACGTATGGATTTCCGCTTGATCTGACCCGGGAGATACTGGCTGAAAAGAACTGCCAGATCGATGAAGATGGATTCAAATCTGAGATGGAAGCACAGCGTGTCAGAGCACGAGAAGCACGAGAAACCACAAATTACATGGGAGCAGATGCGACTGTTTATGACCAGATTCCCCTTTCTGTCACATCAGAATTTACGGGATATGACCGATTGGAAGATTCTTCTAATGTTACGATCATCACAACAGATACTGAGGTCACCGATTCTCTTCTGGAAGGACAGAACGGAACGATCTTTACGGAGGTGACGCCTTTCTATGCAACCATGGGTGGTCAGGAAGGTGATACCGGTACGATCACTTCATCCACCGGAACTTTTAAGGTGGAGAGCACGATTAAACTTCGCGGTGGAAAATATGGGCATGTAGGTGTCATGGTCTCCGGTATGATCAGCAAAGATGATATTGTGACACTTAAAGTTGATGCAGCAAAAAGAAAGGACACCTGCAAGAACCACAGTGCAACCCATCTTTTGCAGAAAGCATTAAAAACGGTGCTTGGGTCACATGTGGAACAGAAGGGATCTCTGGTCACTCCGGATCGGCTTCGTTTTGATTTTGCACATTTCCAGGCTATGACAAAAGAAGAACTCGATCAGGTTGAAAAGATCGTGAACGATGAGATCGCGGCTATGCTTCCGGTTGTCACACGCGTAATGCCGATCGAAGAAGCCAAAAAAACCGGTGCAATGGCTCTGTTCGGAGAAAAATACGGAGACGAAGTGCGTGTTGTATCCATGGGTGATTTCTCAATCGAGCTCTGTGGTGGTACGCATGTGGCTAATACAGGAGATATCAGCCTTTTTAAGATCCTTTCAGAGGCAGGTGTTGCCTCCGGCGTTCGTCGTATTGAAGCACTGACCGGTCCTGGTGTCGTTGCTTATTATCGCAAAGAGGAAGAGATGCTTCTTGAAGCGGCGCATATGATGAAAGCATCACCTACAGAGCTTTCTGACAAGATCGCACATCTGCAGGCGGAAGTGAAAGCACTTCATAGTGAAAACGAATCTCTTAAGAGCAAAATGGCTTCCAATGCACTTGGAAATGTCATGGATTCCGTACAGGAGATCAAGGGTGTGAAACTGCTTGCGGCAAATATCCCGGATGTGGATATGAACGAACTCCGTAATCAGGGAGATCAGCTGAAAGAACAATTAGGAGAAGGCGTTGTTGTACTTGCTTCCGCAAAAGAAGGTAAAGTTTCTTTGGTTGCGATGGTTACTGACGCGGCACAGAAGAAGGGAGCACATGCCGGTAATCTTGTAAAGGCAGCAGCAGCGATTGTTGGCGGAGGCGGCGGCGGACGTCCAAACATGGCACAAGCCGGCGGTAAGAAACCGGAAATGATCCCGGAAGCGATCGCAAAGATTCCGGAAATCCTTGCAGGACAGATCAAATAAACAGAATGCGAAAAAAGAACTGTGAAAAAGTGATTGACGCACAGAAATTATCTGATATAATGGGTTTAGTGCGAAAATACCCAAACAGTTGTTTTATGCACAATCTACAACTGGAGGGAGGTTGGTGTGAGAGATGTCAAATGTAATCGTTAAGGAAAACGAGACACTGGATAGTGCTTTACGCAGATTCAAACGCAGCTGTGCAAAAGCCGGTATTCAGCAGGAAATCCGTAAAAGAGAGCATTACGAGAAACCGAGCGTTCGTCGTAAGAAAAAATCTGAAGCGGCTAGAAAACGTAAATATAATTAATGTTTATCGTCAGGTATTGTCACAGACAGTACAAATCGAAAGCTAACAGCGTAAAAAAGCCTTGACTTTTGTCAGGGCTTTTTCATTTCACAGGAAATACATGAATTCATTTAAGATAGTTAACAGACAGATCATTATTCATAGAGAAGGGCTGCCTTTTCGAACCATGCGTGCTGTTTTTCTGACAGACCTGCACAATGTTATGCATGGACCTGGACAGAATTTTCTGATATCAGCTATCCATGCCGCTTCCCCTTCTTTTATCCTCTGCGGTGGGGATATGGTAGTGGGGAAAAAAGGACATTCTCCGGATGCTGCACTTGTATTGATGAAGCAGCTGACTTGTGAATATCCGGTTTATCATGCTCTCGGAAATCATGAATTCCGTTTGCGGGAATACCCGGAACAGTATGGCTCTCTCTATGAAGAATATATCGATCCGATCCGCGAGGCCGGTGTGGTTTTGTTAGACAATTGCTGGTCAGACCTTACCATTGCGGATATTCCCTTCCGTATTGGCGGGCTGTCTATTGAAAAACAATATTATAAACGGGGCGTCAATCTTGAACTGTTTTCGTCGGATATTGAACGACTCATGGGTAAAAGGGACAAAGAGAAGATCAGTATCCTTCTTGCACACAATCCCAAATACAGCAATGCTTATCTGGATTATGGGTGCGAACTGACACTTTGCGGACATGCGCATGGCGGCATTATACGTCTTGGAGAGCACCGTGGCCTGATCAGTCCTGACCTGTCCGTATTTTCTTCCCAATGTTATGGAGAATTCCAAAAAGGGGACAGCCGCCTGATCATTGGTGCCGGTCTTGGGGAACATACGATTCCTGTACGCCTTCACAATCCCAGGGAATTGCTCGTACTGGATTTCATCTTTTCTTAAAATCATGGAATAAAAAAATATGTGTTGGCACACACCACACTTTATGATTGGAGGATTTTATGGCAATTGCTGTAAAACTTCAGGTGTTTGAAGGTCCGCTCGATCTTCTGCTCCATCTGATCGATAAAAATAAAATAGATATCTATGATATTCCCATAGCCCAGATCACAGATCAGTATATGGATTATATCCGTCAGATGGATCATCAGGATATGAATGTTTCCAGTGAATTCATGTTGATGGCCGCTACTTTGATCGACATTAAATGCCGCATGCTGCTTCCAAAAGAAGTCAATGAAGTCGGAGAGGAAGAGGATCCGAGAGAAGAACTCGTACGTCAGCTGCTGGAGTATAAGAAGTATAAATATATGGCAGGAGAACTGCGGGAGAAGATGGATGCAGCCGGTGATGTTGTTACCAGAAAACAGAATCTGCCAAAAGAAGTAAAAGCATACCAGATTCCAATAGAACCTGCAGAATTGTTGGACGGTCTGACACTTGACAGACTGCATGAGATATTCGAAAGCATTCTGAAACGGCAAAGAGATAAGGTGGATCCGATCCGCAGCAGATTCGGACATATAGAAAAGGAACCTGTCTCCGTTCCGGAAAAAATGACAAGACTGGAAAAGTATGCATTTTCAAAAAAACGATTTTCTTTTCGGAATCTGCTGGAGAAACAGGCAGGGAAGCTGGATCTTGTGGTAACCTTTCTTGCCGTTCTTGAACTTATGAAACTTGGCAGGATCGGTGTAAAGCAGGATTCGATTTTCGGAGACATAGAGATAGAATCCTTTATAGAAGATCAGGCTGTAGTATATTCAGAAGATGGAGAAACATTTGAATGAATCAGAATTTATCGACAAATTTCATTGAGAATAACGGTGAGGAGCGAAATTACAAAGCAGCGATCGAGGCGATCCTTTTTTCCATGGGAGAGTCTGTACCGGTTTCGCGGATCGCTATGACACTGGAATTGGAAGAGGATAAGGTTCTGCAGATACTGGAAGAAATGAAAGCGGATTATGCTTCACCCGAACGCGGGATCATGCTGATTGAACTGGAAGGCGCTTATCAGCTCTGCACCAAACAATCTTACTACGAATATCTGATCACTCTGGCTATGCATCCTGCAAAACCGCATCTTACAGATGTAATGATGGAGACATTATCGATTGTCGCTTACAGACAGCCGGTTACCAGATCTGAGATTGAAAAGATCCGCGGTGTAAAATCTGACTTCGCGCTCAATAAACTTGTTGAATACAATCTGGTTCAGGAATTAGGCCGGCTGGATGCACCGGGAAGGCCGATCCTTTTCGGCACAACGGAGGAATTTTTAAGAAGCTTTGGTCTGGATTCCAAAGAAAATCTTCCGGAACTGGATCCTGTACAGCTGGCAGATTTTCAGGAAGAAGCGCAATCAGAGGTGTCTGTCGATGTATAAAACTCATTTTTGCCTTATAGGTATTTGCGGGACCGGAGGATTCTGTGATACCTTCCTTTTACAGGATCAGAATACAAAAATGCTGTATGTTCTGAAAAAGGTAAAAGAAGGACTTCCGGAGGCTGACAGGAAAATTGCAGCGGCTGCCATAAAAAGAGAAGCTTTTATTCTGTCAGGACTTGATCATCCACAGATTCCTTACATTTATATGCAAAAATCGTTTCCGGACGGTCCTGTTTCAATTCTGCAGCATATGCCCGGAATCTCTCTTAGAAAATATGTTCATGACAATGGTCCCTGCACGGAAAAGGCAGCCTTGCGGATCATTCGTCGTCTATGTACCTCTCTGCTATACCTTCATTCTCAAACTCCCCCTCTTGTTCATGCGGATATCAAACCGGAAAATATTTTGATCGACGAAGAAAATAAGATTTATCTGATCGATTACGGAGCTTCTGCTTATTCGGGAGAAACTGCTTCCGGGATTCCGGGTGGTTCTTTTGGATATTCTCCGCCATGGCGTTTTTCTGACCGACGTTTAGATCCGTCTGTAGATTTGTTCTCTGTTGGTGCAGTTTTATTTTATCTTTTAACGGCAAAAGACCCATCCGGTGATGACCACAGAAAGTATTTCCCTGTAATTTACAAAAACTCATTTCTAAAAGCGATTGCGCCGAAACCCTTTTCAGATCCAATCAGATATATTCTGGCACATACCCATACATTTAATCAGAAAAAACAATTCAAATCCGTTTCCCAATTAAACAGATACCTTTCCTTTCAAATTTATCCCCTGAAAAAATTCTTATTTACACTGATCCTTTCATGTTTTATTGTTTGCATTTTATTTTCTGCAGCTTTCTTTCAGAATGTTCTGCAGAGAACTATGAAAGAAAATGCAGATCAGCAATATGCGCTCCTGATGAAAAAGAAGGAGTATGTTGCTGCAATGGAATATTGTCCGGAGAAGATAGAAGCTTATGTCGAAGCGCTGGATGAAATAATTGTCGATCATAAATTTGAAGAATCTGAAGAAAATATTTTTTTCCCTGTGTATGATACCTGTTCTGATTCTTTGCAGGAATGTTGGACTGAGGCGGGCTATATCAGATACAGAATAGCGGATGCATATCTCCAGGAGATTACAGAAGAAAATATTTTAAAAGCATATCATTTTTTTCTGATCAATCAGGAATGTTCAAAGATGTGGAAGGATTCAGACGATAACAAGTGGAATGAAAATGGCCTGACACTGTGCCGATTATATCTTTTTTTGATATCAAAATCAGCAGATTTCAATGATCAATCTTATCAAGGGTCTGAAGAGGAGGATACTGAAGACGAGTGGAGATCAGGATGTCAAATAGTAAATAAGATACTGGAAGTATCAGAACAAAGCATAGATTCGGATATGCAGGGAATTTATCATCTGGCATCTTTTCTGTTTCAGGAGTATGGCGAGGAAATTTCCCTGTCTGAAAAAGATGATACAGATATTTATTGATCAAAACAACAATTACAAAAATTGAAGAAAGGAGACCAAAATGTTTCAAATAATTCACCAAATAGCCAAAAGATCCGCATTCATTGTGTTAATAGCTTCAATTATTTTTCTGATTCTTTCTTTTGCCCCTGAGGTTCGTGGAGAAGAACCTGAATGGACAGGAAAAATATTTTTGAATGGAATCGAACTGTCAACAGAAAAGGGAGAAACGACAGAAGATTTATCAGGCTTAAGCGAAGATTATGTCTTTATCGGGGAAAGTCCGGCTGCGCTTGAACTATGCGTCACTTCTGAAAATATTGAATATTGTATATATCAAAGAGAAGATCCGGAGCCCGAATGGGTCTCTGTAACAGTAGATCCGCAGAAAAGTGCTGAGTCGGAACCTTATATGTTTCATGCTGATCTGGAACAGGAATTTACTGGCTGGATCCTTTTACGAGAGCAGGGTGAGGATAGCTTTATCTATTCAGGAAAGGTTATCTGTCGATCTGAAAGTACACATCAGAAAGAATCAAAATTATCAATCACTATGCCGGAGCCATCTTATCTGGAAAGAGACAAGAGCACGCCATTATATGATCGATCAATCCAGTCTGCCATACATATAGAAGATCATGACGCCGGGATCAGAAAGATTCATATAAACTTATCTGACAGTCAGGGAAACCAGATTCGATATTGGGAAGCCTGCGCAGAAATGAATGCCGGGGAGATGAACTTTTCCGGTGACCTGGAAACCGTTTGTACAGACTTACGGTCAGAAGAAGGAAAGATCATTTTTATTTTGCTCAACCTGAATCTTGTGGATGTCGGAAACGATCTTTGTCTGACGGTAGAAACAGAGGATATGGCAGGAAGCATGGACAGCGCTTTTTATTCTTTTGGCATTGACGAATCAGATCCACAGATTCATCTGGAAACAAATGTTTCAGAAGGTCGAACCTACGGGAATCTCACGTATTACAAAGAAAACAGAGCATTTTATATTTCTGTCAATGATGAAAATGCGAATTTTGATACATTTGAGGTTTTGGTCTCAAAGGATGGCAGTTTGTCTGAAGAAAACTATGAGACAATCAGCTGCAGCGATACAGAAGCAGAATATGCCTTATCGCTTTCAAAGGATGGTATCTACAGGATCACGATCAGGATCTCTGACCTGTCTGGTCATACCAGCGAGATTCAATCAGATCTTTTTGTGATCGACTGTACACCTCCGATGATCAGCATAGAATATCAGGATGAGCCGAAAAACGGAAATTATTTTGCTGTTGAGCGTTGCCTTTATATATCTATAAGAGAAGATCATTTTGATCCTGCTGAATTTATACTTTTTATCAAACGTGATGGGCAGAAGAGAGAAGAGCAGGTAAGAGGAGATGATCTGCAGTGGGATCGAAAAATAGACAGTTATGAAACACAGTATCTTTTTTCAGAAGATGGTACGTATGAGATTTGGCTGCAGGCTACGGATATCCCCGGAAATCTGACAAAGTTAACTTCTGATAAAAGTGTCAGCTTTTTCTTTGTGATCGATAAAGAGATTAAGAATAACGGAAGCGATATGATCATTGGATTTTTGAATCATACGATCTATACACAACCTTTTTATTTTCAGATTTCCCTTGCGGATGAACATTATGAAAGCCTGGAAGCAAATCTGTACTTTGTTGATATGAAAGGAAAGATCACAGATATTACTGATCAAAATCTTTATCTGACCAGTCAGACGGACACCGGAAGCACCATGTATTTTTCTGTCGGCCAAAATAGATATACAGACGGTATTTATCTGATCTCTGCAGTGGGAAAAGATCTGGCAGGAAATATAAAAGAAGAAAAACTTACTGCGGGATTAAATGTAAATGGCACATTGGAACAAAGAACAGCATTTGTGCAAAACCTGTCGGAATTGAACAACACTTATCAAAAAGAGATCACACAAGATGTCATGCTCACTTCTTATGATCTGAACAGTTTTTCTGATATAGGATCGATCTTTCATGTTTTCAGAAACGGAAAAGAAACAGTCAGTAGAGAAACTTTATCCGTAACATCTCTGACAGAAGGTTATCTGCCGGATTGGTACAGGAGGCAGGCGGTGCTGCCTGCAAGATCGTTTGAAGAGGAAGGATATTATTGTGTCAAACTCTATTGGAATGATATTCAGGTTTTGGAAAATAACATATCTGATCTGACAGTTCATTTTGTGGTTGACCGGACTGCACCATCCGCAGAGCTGACGATAAAGGAGGATGCAGGAGATCGTTATCTCGTCTACAGAATTTTTGACAGATTCGGTTTGGAAACTTTTTCAATCTGCTCTGATGGCGAGGTCTTATTGGAAGGAGATATTTCAGAAACAGATCCCTATCAAAAAAACGGTAACTTAAAATTAAAGGGAAGCGAAGATTCCATAATGATTTATGTAACAGATAAGGCGGGAAATATTAGCGAAAAAGAAATTTCAGTAAATACAGGAATCGTTTCCGAAAGCACGATTCCGAAGATATGGGATACCGAGACAGAAGAAAGCCGGAAGATTGATGATAAATTTTCCACAGAAATGACCGCTGCTGAGAATTCCAATCTTTCTAAAAACAAGATTTCAAAAATCCTCATTTTTCTCTCGGTGATCGTTTTGCTGTTAATTGTGCCGTCAGCATATTTGATTTACAGGCATATTTTAATTGTAAAAAGCGCCAAAAAACAGAGGGATGAATAAAAGATTTTCAGCATGATATTATAAGTAAATAATGTCAGTTACTTATTTGATTCCTTGGCAAATTGTGATATAATTTTTCTCAAATTTGGATTTCTTCAGATGATGCCTATATCCTTATGTTTTTGCGGTTCTTAAATTGAATCCTGAATATCCGCTCTCCAGAGGATATGAGCACATTAAGAAAGGGAGGTATAGAGAATGAGTAACGAAACACAAAGCGCTGCCAGAGCAAGGATCGATGCCCTGCTGGATACCAATAGCTTTGTAGAGATCGGTGCCGGTGTTACCGCCAGGAGCACAGATTTCAATGTATCCGGCAAAAGTGCACCGTCTGACGGCGTGGTCACAGGTTATGGCCTGATCGACGGAAATCTGGTGTATGTTTACAGCCAGGATCCTTCCGTAATGAACGGTTCAGTCGGAGAAATGCATGCCAGAAAAATTGTAAGCATTTACAATATGGCCATGAAGATGGGTGCTCCCGTGATCGGCATGATCGACAGCACCGGACTTCGGCTGGAGGAGGCTTCCGACGGCCTGAATGGTTTTGGTGAGATTTTTATGGCTCAGACAGATGCATCCGGAGTGATTCCGCAGATCACCGGTATATTCGGTAATTGCGGCGGCGGTCTTGCTCTGATTCCGGCACTTACGGATTTTACATTTATGGAAGGCAGCAAAGCCAAACTTTTTGTGAATGCACCAAACGCCTTAAAAGGAAATCATGAATCTAAAACAGATACTGCATGTGCAGCTTATCAGGCTGAGCATGCCGGTCTCGTGGACCAGATCGGTACAGAAAGTGAGATCATTGCCGGCATGCGTTCCCTGATCGGTATCCTTCCTGCTAACAATGAAGATGATCTCTCTTATGCTGATTCCACAGACGATCTGAACCGTGCGTGCCCGGATCTGTTGGATTGCAGGGAGGATCCCATCCTTATGCTTTCCCGTATCAGCGACAACGGCAGATTTGTTGAAGTAAAGTCAGATTATGCGAAAGATACTGTAACCGCTCTGATACGTCTGAACGGAGCAACCGCCGGTGTTGTTGCCAACAGAAATACCCTTTATGATGCTGACGGCAATGCCGCTCAGACTTATAACGGCGCGATCACTGCAAGAGGAGCTTCCAAGGCAGCAGAGTTTATCTCCTTCTGTGATGCATTTTCTATACCGGTTATTACCTTTACCAATATTAAAGGTTTTAATGCAACAAAGTGCAGCGAGGCCAATATGGCAAAAGCGGTAGCGAAAATGACTTACGCATTTGCAAGTGCGACTGTTCCGAAAGTGAATGTGATCACAGGACAGGCTTACGGAAGCGCTTACCTTACAATGAACAGCAAATCGATCGGGGCGGATCTGGTTTATGCATGGGCAGATGCCAAAATGGGCATGATGGACGCAGGATCGGCAGCAAAGATTCTATTCGCGGGAGAAAGCGGATCTGTTCTTGCACAAAAAGCAAAAGAATACGACGAACTTCAGAACAGTATTGAAGCCGCTGCACGCAGAGGATATGTTGATACGATCATCGATCCGCAGGACACCAGAAAATATCTGATCGGTGCTTTGGAGATGCTTTATACAAAGCGGGAATTTAAACCGGATAAAAAACACGGTACAGTATAAGAAAGGCGGCTGAAATGAAAACAGTTATAAAAAAATGGAAAAGCCTGTTTCTTGTGCCGGCTGTTCTAGCCACCTTGCTTTTTGCTTTGCCTGTTTTTGCAGCAGTTGAAAAACTGGATGAAACAAATGAGCAGGCACTTGAAGAGAGTGTGGAAAGTTATCTGGATCAGGTTCTTTCACTTGGTGAAGAGGATCTGGAAGCACTCCGGGACTATGGTGATTTCTATAACATTATGGTCGACTGCATCGAAGAAAATGCCGAAGAACTTGGTACTTATGAGGGAATCGAATCCGCATCTGTTTCTTATACAGAAGATAACATCCTTGTCACAACAAAGGTGAATTATTCTAATTACGATGCTGAGCTTCAAATGTATTTCGATGAAACGGCTGCCGAGCCACTGAATTTTACCATTGATGTGGATTATCCCATGGGTATTAAACTGGCTCAGGCAGGTGGTAATACACTGATTGGTGTTGTGATCGTATTTGTTCTTCTTGTTTTTCTGGCTCTTGTTATTTCTCTTTTTGGATTTATCAATCCGGATACAAAAAAGAAATCTGCAAAAAAGACTGGGGAGGCACCTGTCACTGCACAGGCTAAGCCTGTTTTACAGAAAACCGCAGCCCCTGTTGCAGAACCTGCAGTTTCCGATGATTCGGAAATCATAGCGGTCATAGCAGCTGCGATTGCCGCAGCGGAAGCCGAGGGAGGCAACACAGGAGATCATTATGTAGTTCGTTCGATCAGAAAAGTCGGAACTGCCAGAAACTGGAAAAGAGCATAAGTACATAAGGAGATTAGATCATGAAAAATTATACAATTACAGTGAATGGAAATGTTTATCAGGTAACAGTTGAAGAGGGAACAACAGCCGGTGTGGTTCAGAATGCCGCTCCTGCATCAGCAGCCAAGGCACCTGCACCTGCGCCGAAACCGGTCAGTGCACCGGCCGCTTCAGGTTCAGCAGGCTCTATTGAGATCTGTGCTTCTGTTCCCGGAAAAGTACTCAGCATCGAGGCACCTGCAGGAACAGCTGTCAAAGCAGGAGATAACGTACTGATCCTTGAAGCAATGAAAATGGAGATCCCTGTTGTTGCTCCTTCTGATGGAACGATTGCAGGCATCAACGTAGCAGTAGGTAATATGATCGAATCCGGAGACGTACTTGCAACTATGGATTAATCTGACTGACTGGAATCGAAACCGGAGGTAATAAAATGTCAAATGTTTTAGATACATTGTCAAATCTGGTTCATCAGACAGCGTTTTTTAATCTCACAGTCGGGAACTATATTATGATCCTGGTTGCATTTGTTTTCCTTTATCTTGCGATTAAAAAAGGCTTTGAACCGCTTCTGCTTGTACCAATTGCATTCGGTATGCTGCTGGTTAATATCTATCCGGATATTATCTCGGCACCTTATACGGATGCAGCAGGTATCGAGCATGCCGGAGGTCTGCTTCATTATTTCTATGTGCTTGATGAGTGGAGTATTCTTCCGTCCCTGATCTTCATGGGTGTAGGCGCCATGACAGATTTTGGTCCTCTGATCGCCAACCCGATCAGCTTTCTTATGGGTGCTGCCGCACAGGTTGGTATCTATGTTGCTTATTTCCTTGCGATCATTCTTGGCTTTAATGGAAAAGCAGCTGCAGCCATTTCGATTATCGGTGGTGCTGACGGACCTACATCAATCTTTCTATGCGGAAAATTAGGACAAACTTCCCTTATGGGACCGATTGCCGTGGCGGCGTATTCCTACATGTCTCTTGTGCCGATCATACAGCCGCCTGTCATGAAACTTCTCACAAGTGAGAAGGAGAGAAAGATCAAAATGGAACAGCTCAGACCTGTTTCAAAACTGGAGAAGATCCTCTTCCCGATCGTTATCACAACCGTTGTCTGTCTGCTGCTGCCCACGACAGCTCCTTTGGTTGGTATGCTTATGCTTGGCAACCTCTTCCGTGAGAGCGGTGTTGTGAAACAGCTTCAGGAAACCGCATCCAATGCACTTATGTATATTGTTGTAATCCTTCTTGGAACCTCTGTAGGAGCTACTACAAGTGCTGAAGCATTCCTGAATATTACAACGATCAAGATCGTTATTCTCGGTCTGGTTGCATTTATATTCGGAACTGCCGCAGGTGTCCTTCTGGGTAAATTGCTATGTAAGATAACGCATGGCAGGATCAATCCGTTGATAGGATCGGCCGGTGTCTCTGCCGTGCCTATGGCCGCCCGAGTCTCGCAGAAAGTTGGAGCTGAGGCGGATCCGACGAACTTCCTGCTCATGCATGCGATGGGTCCAAATGTTGCCGGTGTGATCGGAACTGCCGTCGCAGCCGGAACGTTTATGGCGATTTTCGGTGTTGCCTGAAAAAATGTGCTGAAACCGTGTCGTTAAGGGACATAAAACAGATTGGAGAATATTATGGCTGAAATTGAAAAAAAACCAGTGAAAATCATGGAGACTGTGCTCAGGGATGCACATCAGTCTCTGATTGCTACAAGAATGCCAACTGAAGAAATGCTGCCGATCATCGACAAGATGGATCAAGTCGGATATCATGCAGTAGAGTGCTGGGGTGGTGCAACCTTTGATGCTTCTTTGCGTTTCCTGCATGAAGATCCTTGGGACAGACTTCGCAAACTTCGTGATGGCTTTAAAAATACAAAATTACAGATGCTTTTTCGTGGGCAGAATATCCTTGGATATCGCCCATATGCAGACGATGTTGTAGAGTATTTCGTACAGAAATCTCTTGCAAACGGAATCGATATCATCCGAATCTTTGATTGTATGAATGATCTACGCAATCTGCAGACTTGTGTCAATGCTGCAAATAAAGAACACGGACATGCACAGGTTGCGCTTTCCTACACGCTTGGAGATGCTTATACACTGGAATATTGGACATCCATGGCGAAGAAGATTGAAGAGATGGGTGCAGATTCCATCTGTATTAAAGATATGGCAGGACTTCTTCTGCCGTATCAGGCTACTGAACTGATCACAGCGTTAAAAGAAAATACCAAGCTTCCGATCCAGCTGCATACACATTACACATCAGGTGTTGCATCCATGACATATCTCAAAGCTGTAGAGGCCGGTGTGGATGTGATCGATTGTGCGATGTCCCCGTTTGCTATGGGAACATCACAGCCTGCAACAGAAGTTATGGTTGAGACCTTTAAGGGAACCCCTTATGATACCGGTTACGATCAGAACTTGCTTGCAGAGATCGCAGATTACTTCCGTCCATACAAGGATGAATGCCTTGAAAGCGGACTGCTGAATCCCAAGAATCTCGGCGTAAATATTAAGACACTTTTGTATCAGGTTCCGGGCGGAATGCTTTCCAACCTGACAAGCCAGCTGAAAGAGCAGCATGCAGAAGATAAATATTACGAAGTGCTTGAAGAAGTTCCCAAGGTTCGTAAGGATCTCGGTGAGTGCCCGTTGGTAACACCTTCTTCACAGATTGTCGGAACACAGGCCGTATTTAACGTCCTTATGGGAGAGCGTTATAAGATGGTGACCAAAGAAACCAGAGATGTGCTCATGGGCAAATATGGCGCTACTGTAAAGCCGTTCAATCCTGAGATCCAGAAAAAGGTGATCGGAGATGAAGAACCGCTTACCTGTCGTTATGCAGATATGATCGATAATGAGCTGGATACACTTCGTGAGGAGGTTTCCGCATACAGCCAGCAGGATGAGGATGTGCTTTCCTATGCTTTGTTCCCGCAGGTTGCGATGGATTATTTCAAATACCGTGATGCACAGCAGACAAAAGTCGATGCTACCGTTGCAGATGAAGAGAACGGAGCTTATCCTGTTTGAATGAGAAACTCGATAACATCCATATCAGATTAGGAATGTTTCTGCAGTGAAGGAACGCATCATTAACCAACAAAAGACACGGGATGTCAATATGACATCCCGTGTCTTTTGTTATATGATTTTCTCTTATGCTGCAATCTCTTGTTCCTAAACAATGCAATTTTTGAATGGAACTTCTCTGCACCCTTTACAGAGTCAGTTCATCACTGATCTGGTCGATCAGGTGTTGGTTATGTGTCAGTTTCAGATATAGCTTGCGCAGAGAGATCACAATCCAGGTGAGGAAGCGGAAGACCGGAACCGTAGCGATGGAGAAGAGCACAAACAGCATGATGCATCTGGTGGACATTTCTGTTATTCCAAAAATGTTTGGCAGGAAAACGGAAGAGAATAAAAGCCCGCCTATGCTTCCGATAAAGACGATCCATTTAAACTTGTCCATTGGTCGGATGATCCGATAAAGGATCATAAAGCCTACAATAGCCAGCAAGATCGTGCAGGCTGTAGATATATAAACCGATCCTACGTTAAAAGTGTTTCCAAATATTACCAGTGCTCCGACTATCAGAGCATCCGTTATGCCTGCCGGCAATGCACGAAGCACA
>R11__coassemble_391_pt1 | contig 29638 bp, 25 predicted proteins | sample R11__metabat2_high_PE_057 | metagenome-assembled genome bin R11 | reverse complement strand
TTATCTAAGGACATCTCTGACATTTTCCAACCAACAATATCTTTACGCCATCGATCCGTCTGAAGGGGGTTGAGGAAATGGTGGAAGTTTATTATAATAGTGGACAGTTTAAGAATTCAACCGCTTATCTGGAGAAACTTTTCCCGACGCCCTTTGCCTTATACGAGACGCTGGCATCCTTTTATGAATCCTGTGACTTGCGGGGGGCAGCTGTAAGTAGAAAAGACAGAAGCGTTTTTTTGCGAAAATTTATGGTATCGCTTGGGCGGCCGGAGGAAGAACTGGATACCTGCCTCATACAGGATCTCTATTTGAGAGAAAACCTGAAATCCAGGCCGCAGTGGGCAAAGGATATCACGCCTTATAAAGAACAGATCATAAATTTTTATCGAAAAGAAGCTGCAGAACACAGATATCTGCCGGAACAGGAAGGGTACGATTGGAAACAATTGCGTTCCATGAATCATATCGAACCCGGAGCACATTTCTATCTGTTTGATTATTTCCTTAGAGATCCCCTGGATCATAATGCAAGGATCGTGGATGTCACGCAGGAATTTAAGGATAGGGAGGCGGAAGGCTGATACCTGCCTGCATAGGTTCGTATAGGTTCATTCTATTTGGTTCATATTGGAGGAAAACATGAAAAAGAAAAAAAGGACACAGATCATTACGATCATCATAGCGCTGATCCTGGTGTTTATGATGGTTGTTCCGATGATCCTCAGCGCTGCGCTTGCATAAAGATCGCACATTTGAAGATATTTACGCCACATTTTATGATATACGCACAGCTCTGTGCCTTGCATATCTAACGCATAAGTTAGACTACGGAAATCACAGATTTCCTGTCTCACTTATCTTGCTGTGCTGCGAAATCGAAGAGGATACCTATGAGAGATTTCAGAAAAGATGATGAAACAGAATACAAACCAGGATACAAACCAGATCGTTGCATGGATCGTGGTATAGATGGTAAGGAAAGCAGACATGCCGGATCTCGCTTTTGCCGGACCTTGCTCGGTGCCCTTTCAGTCATTGCGGCAGGGATCATGCTGTTGCTGGCTTCTCCGGCGAAAACAGAGGCGGCGGAACTTACTGCAAATGATGGAATTTACATCGAGAATATTAATGTATCAGGCATGAATGCGGAGCAGATCAATCAGGTGATAGCCGACAAACTCGCAGCATTGGGACAGAGTGAGATCGACATGTATGTGAATGGTACACCGGTGGCTGTTCTGGCCGGTGAGCTGGGACTTACTTATACCAATACCAATCTGACGGATACTGTTCTCAACCTGGGGCAGCAGGGAAATATTGTACAACGCTACCAAATGGAGCGGCAGATGGCAGCAGGAAACGGATGCATCTTCGATCTGGATCTGGCGATCAGTTCGGAGGCGGCAGCCAATATCGTGAATGAACGTTGTGTTCCCCTGAATCAGGAGGCGGTGAATCCATCTTTGACATATGATGGGAGCGGCGGCTTTAATGTGACTGAGTCGAAGGATGGCTTCTCGGTAAATGTGGAAAGCTCCGTTGCCAGACTGGTTACTTTTGCGTCTCAGGAATGGCATGGTGGAGTTGGATCGGTCAATCTGATTGTGGATACGATTCCGGCTGAGGCAGATACTTACAATTATTCACTGGTAAAAGATATTTTGGGCACCGGTACGACCTATTATTCAGATTCTGCGGTTGCCAGAAATAACAATATAGAAGTCGGTACATCGCGCCTGAACGGAATCCTGATGATGCCGGGCGAGGAACTGTCTGTCGGTGACACGATGGGACCCTACGATGCGGAAGACGGCTATCTGCCGGCAGCATCCTACGAGATGGGTTCGGTGGTGGAAACTTACGGCGGCGGTATCTGTCAGGTTTCGACAACACTTTACCGGGCAGTTCTCGAAGCAGAACTGGAGGTGACAGAGCGCTCCTGCCATTCTATGACAGTCGGTTATGTGGAACCTTCCATGGATGCGGCAGTCTCAGAAGGAAGCAAAGATTTTAAATTCGTAAATAATACAGACGCGCCGATCTTTATTGTAGGATATGCATCCGGCGGTACGATCAATTTTACGATTTACGGACATGAGACCAGAGATCCCGCAAGAAGCATTGATTTTGTAAGCGAAACACTTACAACAGAAGAGCCGGGTTCGGCATTTACCCTCGATGAGGGCTCTGCGATCGGAACGATCGCCCTGAATGCTGAACAGACAGCACATACGGGAAGTACTGCTCGTGCATGGAAGATCATTTATTATAATGGTGTGGAGCAGTCCAGAGAGCAGATCAACTTCAGCGATTATCAGATGACGCCTAATTATTATAATGTAGGTGTGGCAGGGGCAACAGATGCCGAAAGAGCTTCTTTGGCTGCAGCTGCCGAGACGAAAGATCTCAATACCATGAACGCAACGATCAGTTCGATCATGGCAGCGAGAGGAACGCCTGTAACGCTGGGGACAGATACGGCTGCCGCGGCAGATACTTCTGCTGCAGCAGAGGCAGAAGAAGAGGAATAAGAAAAAGAACAGGATTGACAGGTTAGAATGAAAATAGGAAAATTACCTGAAAATGTTCTGGTCAGGTCTGTCATCCGACAGGTGGGACACAGACGCGGGGAAGTGCTGGCCGGTCCCGGAGTGGGTCTGGATTGTGCTGCACTGCAGATCGGTGCCGATGAGGTGCTGGTCATGTCCACAGACCCGATCACAGGAACGGTAAAGGATATAGGATCACACTGCATCCATATAACAGCAAACGATCTGGCAGCTTCCGGGGCGGAACCACTTGGCGTTATGCTGACGGTCCTGCTGCCGGAATGTGTAGAAGAGCCGGAGATCAGAGATATGGTCCGGCAGGCAGAAGAGGTATGTGCCTCATTGAATATGGAGATCCTTGGAGGGCATACGGAAGTAACCAATGCTGTCAGTCAGACGGTGATCACAGTGGCAGGCGTCGGAAAAATAAAGAAGGATGAAATGCCGGATCCGTCCAGGATCAGACCTGGGCAGGATGTGGTTGTTACAAAATGGATCGCACTGGAAGCGACTTCCATTCTGGCAAAGGAGCGGGAGGAACGTCTCCTGAAGCGCTTTTCACAGGATTTGATCAGAAGGGTCAGGGAGTTTGACACCTTTCTTTCAGTGGTAAAGGATGCAGCGGCAGCCCGTGGTACCGGTGTGGTATTTATGCATGATATTACGGAAGGTGGGATCCTGGGTGCACTCTGGGAGGTGGCAGAAGCCGGCGGAGTAGGTCTGGAGATCAGCGCGAGAGCTATCCCGATCCGCCAGGAATCTGTAGAGATCTGTGAGTTTTTTGGTGTGAACCCTTACCAGATCATGTCAAGCGGTTCCATGCTGATATTGTCGGAAGATGGCAGGAAGACGGTTGCGGCGCTGGAAGCGGCCGGAATACCGGCAACGATCATCGGCCGCACAACGGAAGGAAAGGATCGGATCCTGAAAAACGGAGATGAGGTCCGTTATCTGGATCGTCCGAAAACAGATGAATTATATCGTGCGTTGGAGGCATAAAGACGATCATGGCACATTTCAATATCGTGCTTCACGAGCCGGAAATCCCGGCAAATACGGGCAATATCGGACGTACCTGTGTCGCAGCAGGCGCCAGCCTTCATCTGATCGAGCCGCTCGGCTTCCGTTTGAATGAAAAATCCGTAAAACGGGCCGGTATGGACTATTGGGAAAAGCTGGATGTTCACAGATATCTGGATTACCGGGACTTTATGGACCGAAATCCGGATGCAAAAATTTATTATGCAACAACAAAAGCACCCCGGGATTACTCCGAGGTGCAATTTGAAGAAGAATGTTTTATCATGTTTGGCAAGGAAAGCGCCGGGATTCCCGAAGAGATCCTGCTGGAGCATCCGGATACCTGCATTCGGATTCCTATGTTGGAGGAGATCAGATCTCTGAATCTTTCCAATTCCGCAGCCATCATCCTCTACGAGGCGCTGCGTCAGCATGGGTTTGACCATATGCAGACAGAGGGTCAGCTGCATAGATTTAAGTGGCAGGATCTGCCTTGTCAAGAGAAAAGGTGAATTCCGTTCCTGCACCTTCTGTGCTGATCACGTTGATATTCTGGTGATGCGCATTTATGATCTCTTTTACGATTGCAAGCCCCAGACCGGTACCTTTGCGGTCTTTTCCACGGGAGGAATCGATCTTGTAAAAACGCTCCCAGATCTTCGAGATCGATTCTTTGGGAATTCCCATACCGTGATCCCTTATAGAAATATATACTTTTTCGTGGCGTTCCGTTGTTTCTATCTGGATGGAAGAATGGTCGCTGCTGAATTTGATCGCGTTATCCAGCAGATTGTAAAGGACCTGCTGGATTTTGATATAATCCGCGGAAACATTTAATTTTTCGGAGCAGAGCAGAAGCTCGATCGAGATCTGTCTGCCCGTGCAGGTGCCTTCGAAAGAAGCAGCTGTGTCCTTGATCATTTTATGGATCTCAAAGCTTGTGATATTCAGATAATTCCCCTGTCCATCCATCTTATTGAGGGCAAGAAGCCCCTCGGTCAGTTTGCTGAGGCGTTCTGTTTCGCTGATCACGATATCCAGATAGCGGCCCTGCATCTGGGGTGGGATCGTTCCATCCTGGATTGCAGTGGCATAGCCTTTGATCGATGTGAGCGGCGAACGGAAATCGTGGGAGACATTGGCAATAAAATCGCGCTGATATTCTCCGGATTTGCTCAGCTCGCCGGACATATAATTCAGAGATTCCGCAAGGTATCCCATCTCATCCTGATTTTTTATCTTGATCTCGTGTTTCAGATTGCCGGAAGCAAATTCCTGCACGCCTCTGGTGATCTTTCCAAGCGGAATGATAACATGGATGACCAGCATGACGGGAAGACTCAGAAAGATCAGGAATACAAGCACCATGAGAATATGCAGGGATCTGAGGAATTCTTCTCTGTGCTGGAGCACATTGGAAAGAGAAGAATGCACTGCAACATAACCACGAAGATTCAAGCCCGAGCGTACCGGAACCATCACAGAGAGCGTATCGATTTTAAAATAATCAAAAAAGGTACCAATGCTGTAGTAATCAGATCCGAGCGCGATCGGGTCAAAATTTTCCAGTGTCAGGATGCCCTCTTCGTCGTTCTGCATGGAGACATCATAGGCTGTACTCAGTAGCACTCTGCCCTGGGGGTCGATCAGCATGATCTCCGTTTCCTGCGCCTCCGCTATGGCAGAAAGATTTTCGTAGGTCGACAGGAGAGAAGATTCATCATTATAGTAATGATCAGCCTGATAAGCCGCGATGCGGGTAGCCTCTTTGTAGAAGAGACTGCCTCTTGAATTGATCACGTTGTTGTCGACCAGAGCAGCACCTGCTGTGGATACCAGTATAAAAACCGCAACGGCGATCGCAGCATATAAAATTGCAAATTTCAGGAATAGACTTTTGCGCATCATTTAACCTCAAACTTATAGCCAATGCCCCATACGGTGCTTATGGACCAGTGGACATTGTCCCGGATCTTCTCGCGGATACGCTTGATATGCACATCTACTGTCCTGGTATCTCCGACATATTCATAGCCCCAGATATTGTCCAACAGCTGTTCCCGGGTGAAAACCTGGTTAGGTGATGCTGCAAGAAAATATAAAAGTTCCAGCTCTTTCGGCGGCATTTCCACCGGTCTGCCCTGATAGGTAACAGAATAGTTGGTCAGATTGATGACCAGATCCGGGAATTCCACGCTTTTGGCTTTGGGTTCCGCTGCGGCGGCTGGTGCCGAAGGCTGGAAGCGGCGGAGAACTGCCTTTACGCGGGCTACAAGTTCCTTGGAGTCAAAGGGCTTTATCATATAATCGTCCGCACCGAGTTCCAGTCCAAGTACTTTATCGAAAGTTTCGCCCTTGGCGGAAAGCATGATAATAGGAACGTTGGATGTATGGCGGATCTCCCGGCAGACCTGGTAGCCGTCTATGCCGGGCAGCATCAGATCCAGAAGGATCAGATTCGGCTCAAAAGTCTTTGCCGCAAGCAGAGCAGATTCCCCGTCGTTGACGATCATGCACTCAAAGCATTCTTTGGTCAGATAAAGGGAGATCAGCTCCGCGATATTGTTGTCATCATCTACAATAAGTATTTTTTGTTTTGCGACCATTCAGGTCTCCTTTCATGTATGATCACTTGAACGTTACGATCGTAACACCTGCATCTCCTTCTCCGAATTCGGCAAGATGAAATTCTTTTACATGTTTCTGCCTCTGCAGATAGGTATGGATGCCTTTCCGGAGCGCACCGGTTCCTTTTCCGTGGACGACACGGACGCTCGGGAGGTGGGCGATGATCGCATCATCCAGATATTTGTCCAGAGCAGCGACTGCTTCATCTACAGTGTAGCCGAGCAGGTTGATCTCGGTCTTTACGGAAAGAGATTTGGAAAGCTTCACTTTTCCGGAACCGGTACATGACATGCCCTGTCCGGTAATGACCGGTTCATCCACAAGCTCCAGATCGGACAGATTGACCTTCGAACGGATGATGCCCATCTGGACAAACAGGTTTCCTTTGGAATCCGGCCGAGTGCTGATTGTACCATTGACATTCATACTGAGCACCTTGACCATATCTCCGATCCGGATATCTTCCGGCTTTAATTGTTTATGAGGACGGATCGTTTCTTTCTCCCTTTCGGGTGTCTGGGTTTTGCGGATGCGTTCACGCAGTTCGGCGCGATGTTTCTCCATTTCTTTAACGGAAACATTGGCCTTGCCGAATTTTTGGAAGTCTCGCATGGTCTGGTCGGCATAATCCTTTGCTTCCTGCAGGATCCTGCGGGCTTCTTCTTTTGCCTTTGAGACAGATTGATCCTGCTGGCGATCCAGTTTTTCCTGCCTGCGATCCAGCTGTTCTTTGCGGCTTAAGAGTTCTCTTTTTTCAGCCTCGATCTGCTCTTTGTCCTGTTCCAGTGCTACACGGCTTCCCTCCAGACGGGTGAGAACATCTTCAAAGGATTCGGATTGTTCATCAATCTCCTTTTTTGCCCTGTCTATGATATATCCTGGCAGACCAAGTTTTCCGGAAATGGCAAATGCATTGCTTTTTCCCGGGATGCCGATCAGCAGCCTGTATGTAGGACGAAGCGTTTCTACATTGAACTCGCAGGAGGCGTTTTCAACGCCAGGCGTGGAGAGCGCATACATTTTCAGTTCGCTGTAATGCGTGGTCGCCATCGTTCGGATGCCCTGCTGGTGCAGATGATCCAGGATGGCGATCGCCAGAGCGGCGCCTTCGGTTGGATCGGTCCCGGCACCAAGCTCATCAAAAAGTACAAGAACCCCGGGAACTGCCTGTTCCAGGAAGGATACGATATTCGTCATATGAGAGGAGAAGGTGGAGAGCGATTGCTCGATGCTCTGTTCATCTCCGATGTCGGCATAGATTTCTTTGAAAACCGATAATCTGGAACGGTCCATAGTCGGAATATGGAGGCCAGACTGTCCCATGAGCGCCAGAAGCCCAAGCGTTTTGAGTGAGACAGTCTTGCCGCCGGTATTTGGTCCGGTAATGACAAGCAGATCGAATTCCTCACCGAGACGCAGGTCTATGGGAACCACTTTTTTCTTATCGATCAGAGGATGGCGTGCCTTGCGCAGGGCAACGATGCCATCTTCGTTAAACTCCGGTTCGGTCGCATTCATCTCCAGAGCAAGGGAAGCTCTGGCAAAAATAAAATCAAGATCAGTCAGGTATTGCAGGTTATAACGTAGATTTTCTGCTTCCTCTGCAGCCGCGCCGCTTAGGGAGGCAAGGATCCTTTCGATTTCCCGTGCTTCTTTGGTTTCAAGTTCCCGGATCTCATTGTTCAGGCGAACGATCGCGATCGGCTCAACAAAGATCGTGGCACCGGTAGAGGACTGGTCGTGGATCATGCCCTGAACCTGATTTTTGTATTCTGCTTTTACGGGGACACAGTATCTGCCATTGCGCATGGTGATAACAGCTTCCTGCAGATACATCCTGCCGGAGCCGTTCAGAAAACTGTTCAGCTGCGTGTGGATCCGCTCGCCTGTAAGTTTCATAGTGCGGCGGATCTGCCGGAGTTCAGGGCTGGCGTCGTCGCTTATTTCATCCTCGGACAGAATGCAGTGTCTGATCTCCGAAGAGAGCGGCGTTAAAGGCTCAAGTGCATCAAATAAAGGGTCCAGAGAATCTTTTCCGGCATCGTCTCTTTCGTGACGTCCGTAGGATTTTACTTTTGCGGCAGTTTCCAGAAGACCGGCGATCTGCAGCAGTTCCGACTGGCTGAGCACTCCCTGGGCCTGAAGCCGTACGAGAGAAGACCGGATGTCCCGTGCACCCGCAAAAGAAGGGGCTGACAGACGGAGCAGCCGGCTGACTCCGTCGCGGGTCTCTCTCTGCCGCCGGCGGATCTCATTGATATCGCAGGAAGGACGCAATTCCCGGCATTTTTCCTGTCCAAGAGAGGAATCCGCATGCGAAGTAAGCATTTCTGTGATCTTATAAAATTCCAGTGTTTTTAAAGCTTTAGCATTCATGTCCTTATTGTACACTGATTATTTTCAATAGAAAAGGATTTTCAAATGAAAATTAACAGGTGCATTCATGGATTGTTCATATATTTATAGTATCTTAAAACAGACGGAAAAAGTGCGGCCTGCCGGACTTATCACTTTGCTTAATTTCTTTTCTTCTGGGGGAAGCATGAGTAATCAGGACGATCAGAACAAATCAAAAGCAACGGAAAACAAAGAATATAAGTTTCTGAAGGAAACGATCAAAAAAGACAAGTCACGGATGAAAAAATGGCTTCGCCGCGGCCTGATCACAGCAGCTTTTGCGGTCGGAGCCGGTGTTATAGCGGCTTTTGTTTTTGTCGGTGTTACGCCGCTTGCACAGAAGCTGCTCGGTAAAGAAGAGGAAACTTCCAAGGTTGAGATCGCTTCAGATGACGAGAATGCACAGGCGGAGACAACATCTGCGCCCACACCTACACCGGAGCCGACACCATCGGATGAACCTGTACAGGTAGAGGTCGTTCCGGCGGAAGTAGGGCTGGAGGATTGCAGAAATATTTACGATGACATGCTTGCTGTAGCGGATGATGCAAAGCGGTCCCTGGTGGAGGTGATCGGCATTTCCAGCCAGATGGACTATTTTAATCAGACTTACGAAAATCAGCAGCAGGTAACCGGCATGATCGCTGCGGAAAATGATGGGAAATTGTATATTCTGACTCAGTATCGTGTGGTGGAAAATGTAGAGCGCATAGTGGTCACCTTCTGTGATGATTCCACGGCAGATGCTCTTTTTCAGAGCTATGACAGCAATACCGGTCTGGCTATCATCCGGATCGATACGGAGTCTCTGTCGGAAGAAACACTGAATGCGATCGATACCGCCGCACTCGGAAATTCCTACATGGTAGATCAGGGAGAGCCGCTTATAGCACTCGGAAGTCCACTGGGTTACAGCGATTCTCTGGCTTACGGAATCGCAACTTCAGTATCGAATCAGGTCTCTGTCTGGGACAATGTCTATACGATCCTTACAACAGATATCATAGGCAGTTCGGAAGGCAGCGGTGTCCTTGTGGACCTGGACGGCTCAGTGATCGGTGTGATCGCGCCGGAATACAGCACTTCAGACACTAATGTGGTAACCGCACTTCCCATCAGTCAGATCAAAGATCTGATCGAGAGACTATCAAACAACGAAAAACAGGCTTTCGTAGGCATACGGGGGCAGGATGTCACAGAGACCATCAGCGAACGGACCGGTATTCCCAAAGGTGTGCTTGTCAGCGAGATTCAGGACGATTCACCGGCGATGCTTTCCGGATTAAAAGAATATGATGTGATCACTAAAGTGGGTGACCAGACAGTTGAAAACATGAAACAGTACAGTGCCGCTCTTAAGAATCTGACACCGGGTTCCGAAGCCGTGCTTACTGCAATGCGTATCGGTGTTGAGGGCTATGTTGAGGTGGAATTCGATATCACACCGGGCGAGATTTGAACACAGCACAAGCAATACCCCGCCTCTAAGCCGTAGAGATGAAGGCGTTGGTTACGGGGCTTTTTACCGGGATAGGATACAAAGAGATTAGGAGAATGAATGAAATATATCAAAGAGCTTAAGGATGGCAGTCGTATGGCAGGGATCTATCTCTGCAGGCATCGCCAGTCCGCTGTAACAAAGAACGGAAAATCTTATGATAATGTGATCCTGCAGGATAAGACCGGTACGATCGACGGAAAGATTTGGGATCCGAATTCCAGTGGCATAGAAGATTTTGAGGCTATGGATTACGTGGATGTTATGGGAGATGTGAATCTTTACAACGGTGCACTTCAGGTATCCGTCCGACGTGCAAGAAAGGCAGCGGATGGAGAGTTCGATCCTGCGGATTATCTGCCCTGCTCACGGTATAATCCAAAAGAGATGATGGAAAAACTGCAGACCTATGTGGATAGCATCCGAAATCCTCATCTGGCGGCATTGCTGAAAAAATATTTCAAAGAAGACGATGCATTTATCCATACCTTTATGCAGGCCTCTGCAGCCAAATCCGTTCATCATGGGTTTATGGGGGGCCTTCTCGAGCATACCCTGAGTGTTACACGACTTTGTAATTATATGGCACAGTGTTATCCTTTCCTGAACAGAGATCTCTTGCTGACATCTGCTATTCTGCATGACATCGGAAAGGTCAGGGAACTTTCCCCTCTGCCGGTCAATGATTATACAGAGGACGGGCAGCTGCTTGGACATATTATGATCGGCGCCGAGATGATCCACGATACCATCCGTGAGATCCCCGGCTTTCCGAAGGAACTGGAACTGGAACTGAAACACTGTATCCTTTCCCATCACGGCGAACTGGAATACGGTTCTCCGAAAAAGCCGGCTCTTCAGGAGGCGGTTGCTCTGAATCTTGCGGATAACCTGGACGCAAAACTGGAGACGCTGCGAGAAGCTTTTGAGAATGCGGGAGAGAAAAGTGACTGGATCGGTTACAACAAACTGTTCGAATCCAATTTGCGGAGGACATTGGTGCAGGATGACTTATAAAAAGAATGATATTGTCACGCTGCGCATCACAGACATGAGCAGCGACGGCGCCGGGATCGGTAAGGCAGATGGCTTCACCTTGTTTGTGAAGGATACGGTGATCGGTGATGAGGCGCTGGTAAAGATCATAAAGGTGAAAAAAAATTATGGATTTGGAAGGCTGGTGGAACTGATCACCCCTTCACCGGACCGGGTTGAGGCACCCTGCCCGATTGCACGTGCCTGCGGAGGCTGCCAGCTGCAGATGATGGCTTATCGGAAACAGCTGGAGTTTAAGGCTTCTAAAGTAAAAAATGATCTGGTACGCATCGGTGGTTTTGATCCGGTACAAATAGAGGCTGTCACAGAGCCCATCATTGGCATGGAAAACCCCTTCCGTTACAGAAATAAAGCGCAGTTTCCGATCGGAAAAGATAAAGAAGGCCGGCTGATCGCCGGCTTTTATGCAGGCAGAACACATTCGGTGATCGAATGTGAAGACTGTCTTCTTGGGGCAAAAGAAAATAAAGAGATCCTTGCGGCGATCCTTGCCTGGATGGAAGAGTGCCATCTTGCCTCATACGATGAAAAGGATGGGCGAGGGCTCATCCGGCATGTGCTGATACGCCATGGAGAAGCAACAGGAGAGCGTATGATCTGCCTGGTGATCAATGCGCCAAAACTGCCGGAAGATGCGGAGGAAAAACTGATCGCGCGACTGCATGTGCCGGGTCTTACCAGTCTCTCGTACAGTGTAAATACAGAGCGGAACAATGTGATCATGGGCCGCGAGGTCCATACGATCCTGGGCAGTGATCATATCACCGATCGGATCGGATCCCTTTCCTTTGAGATCTCTCCGCTTTCTTTTTATCAGGTGAATCCTTCGCAGACATTAAAATTATATGAAAAAGCACTGGAATATGCAGATCTGAAGGGCGGCGAAACCGTATGGGATCTCTACTGTGGTATCGGTACGATCTCTCTGTTTCTGGCGCAGAAAGCCGCGAAGGTTTACGGAGTCGAAATGATTCCGCAGGCGGTGGAAGATGCCCAAAAGAATGCTACGCGCAATCAGATCCGCAATGCCTCTTTTCTGTGCGGGAAAGCGGAGGAGATCGTTCCGCAATGGGTGGAAGAGAAAAATGCATCGGCAGATGTGATCGTTGTCGATCCGCCAAGAAAAGGCTGCGACGAGGCTCTGCTCCGTACAATCCTCAGAGTTGCACCGGACAAAGTTGTTTATGTGAGCTGCGATCCGGCTTCGCTGGCACGGGATCTGAAGGTCCTTTGCAATGGAGGATACCGGCTCTGCCGGGTGACATCCGTGGACCAGTTCGGACAGACCGTACATGTGGAATCCGTAGCACTTTTAAGGAGGTAAAGGTTCCATGCTCACACAGTTTTCAAGAACACAGCTCCTCTTAGGGGAAGATTCCATGAAAAAATTGGAACATGCAAAAGTCGCGGTCTTTGGCGTAGGCGGCGTCGGTGGCTTTGTTTGTGAAGCGCTTGTGCGCAGCGGTATTGGGGCATTTGATCTGATCGATAATGATGTCGTATGCCTTACCAATCTGAACCGACAGATCATAGCAACAAGGAAAACCATCGGAAAGCATAAAGTGGATGTTATGAGAGAACGGATTCAGGAAATCAATCCGAATGCGGATGTGCGCATTCACAAGTGTTTCTTTCTGCCGGAAAATGCAGACGAATTTCCTTTTCATGAGTACGATTATGTAGTAGATGCGGTCGACACAGTGACTGCAAAGATCGAACTCGTCATGCAGTGCCGGAAGCATGGGGTGCCGATCATCAGTTCCATGGGAGCCGGAAATAAACTGGAAGCCAGTGCTTTTCGGGTTGCAGATATTTACAAGACAAAGATGTGTCCGCTTGCTAAGGTTATGCGGCGTGAATTAAAAAAACGTGGGGTAGAAAAGCTGAAGGTCGTCTATTCAGAAGAGAAGCCGCTCCGCCCACTTAAAGAGATCTTTTCGGACAGCGGAATGAACGGTATCAGTCCCATAGAAGAGGAACATGAGCATACCGAACGGCGTGCCGTTCCGGGAAGTGTTGCATTTGTCCCCTCTGTAGCTGGTCTGATCATAGCGGGAGAGATCGTCAAGGATCTTACCGGAAAGAAAGGGGATTTGACAGTTTCCTGATCTATGCTAAACTAAGATCAGTTCGTGTGTGTAAAGCGCGATCTATGCTGCGTAATGATGTACAGTGGCGCATAAGTAATGGTATGCAATGATAAATAATATAAATAATGAGAATGAATCAATGAGGTAACAGTATGATGGAACGGATCAGCACGGTGGTGCGTAATACAAAAGAGACAAAGATCAATCTGGAATTGAATCTGGATGGGACAGGCAAAGCAGAACTTTCCAGCGGCGTAGGTTTTTTTGATCATATGCTGGACGGATTTGCGCGTCACGGGTTGTTCAATCTGAAATTATCTGTGGACGGCGATCTCAATGTGGATTGTCACCACACGATCGAAGATACGGGAATTGTTCTTGGAAATGCCATTCGGGAGGCCGCCGGGGACAAAAAAGGCATTCGCCGCTACGGTTCCTGTATTCTGCCGATGGATGAGGCACTGGTCCTTTGTGCAATAGACCTTTCCGGACGTCCCTATCTTGTGTATGATGCGGAATTTTCTGCGGAAAGCTGCGGCGATATGGATACCGAAATGGCACGCGAGTTTTTCTATGCGATCTCTTATGCCGCAGGTATGAATCTGCATATCAAAGTGCTGTATGGATCTAATAACCACCATATCATGGAGGCCATGTTCAAGGCATTTGCAAAAGCACTGGACCAGGCTACCGGATTTGATCCGCGGATCACGGATGTACTTTCTACAAAGGGGACGCTGTAAGCGGATATTTCTTCATGCAAGTCGAATCCCGGAAAATAAAATGAAAAACACACGTGTGAATGTCTCCACACGTGTGTTTTTTATGGATCAATATATGACTCCTGCATAAACGAAACAGGATTTGCATGGATCTGACATTGCTCAGGAGAAGATCGGCTTCAGCGCTTCGGCCAGGGTATCTTTCTTTGCCTCTGCTTCAGCAAGATCTTTTCCGAGGGTTGTATAGTATGCCTTGATCTTTGGCTCGGTTCCTGAAGGACGGATGATAACATTTGCGCCATCCTCAAGTGTATAGGAGAGTACATTGGCTGCCGGAAGACCGGTGACAGATGTATCCTTGTAGTCGATGGATTTTGTAACTTTAATGCCAGCGATATCTGCCGGCGGATTCTCCCGCAGAGAGGTCATGATACCGGCCATGGTATCCATACCGGTAAGTCCCGGGAATTCAAAACTGTCGGTCTTGTTCAGATAACGGCCGTATTCTGTGTAGATCTGCTCCAGACGTTCTTTGATGGAGCTGCCGATGCTTCTGTAGTAAGAAGCCATCTCGCAGATGAGCATGGAAGTTACAACCGCGTCCTTATCTCTTACATAAGAGCCGGCAAGATATCCATAGCTCTCTTCGAAACCGAAAATGAAACGGTCTTCTTCGCCGGCACCTTCCAGCTGCAGGATCTGATCGCCGATCCATTTAAAACCGGTGAGGACATTGCGCATCTCTACGCCATAGTGGGCTGCGATCGCATCTGCAAGAGGTGTGGATACAAGAGATTTGACAACAACCGGATCTTTCGGCATCGTACCCTGCTCAATACGTCCTGCACAGATATAATCCAGAAGCAGGGCACCCATCTCGTTTCCTGTGACAAGTTCGTAAGAGCCGTCCGGACATTTCATGGCGATTCCGACACGGTCAGCATCCGGGTCTGTGGCAAGCATCAGGTCTGCGCCCTCTTTTTCTGCCAGTTCCAGACCAAGCTTAAGTGCGTCAAAAATCTCCGGATTGGGGTAGCTGCAGGTGGTAAAATAGCCGCTGGGATACTCCTGCTCGGGTACTATGGTGATGTCGGAAATGCCGAGATCGTTCAGGACATGTGTTACAGGAACCAGACCAGTGCCGTTCAGGGGGCTGTATACCAGCTTAAGACCGGCGGTCTTGCAGAGACCTGGGCGAACCTGGCGGGATTCGATCGCATCGTAAAGTCCTTTTTTGCAATCGTCTGTACAGAAGCGGATCAGCCCGGCTTCTACACCTTCTGCAAAGGACATATATTTGGCGCCTGTCAGGATATCTGTATTTTGAATCTCATTATAAACAATCGCAGCGGCATCATCTGTCATCTGGCAGCCGTCCGGGCCGTAAGCCTTATAACCGTTGTATTTTGCCGGATTGTGGGAAGCTGTCACCATGATGCCGGCATTGCATTTATAATACCGTGTCGCAAAGGAAAGTGCGGGAACCGGCATAAGAGCATCGTAAATACGGACTTTGATTCCGTTTGCCGCCAGAACACCGGCTGCTTCTTTGGCAAATACATCGCTCTTGATACGGCTGTCGTAGCTGATCGCTACTGTCTGTGTACCGCCCTGTGTTTTTACCCAGTTCGCAAGACCCTGCGTAGCCTGACGTACAACATAGATGTTCATTCGGTTGGTGCCTGCACCGACAACACCGCGGAGTCCGGCTGTACCAAACTTAAGTGCTACTGCAAAACGATCTTTGATCTCATCTTCGTTTCCCTCGATGCGGGAAAGTTCCGGTTTCAGATCGGAATCTTCAAGGTCTGCTGCAAGCCAGCGTTTATACTCTTCTAAATACATTTTCTCCCATCCTTTCTCGCGACCGGCACGTATTTGTTTATCCGGTCAAAATCCTAATAATACTATATCTTTTAAGGGCTTTTTTGTCAACGAAAGAGGGGATGGCGGAATGGTTTCAGGATTGTTATGGGAAAACGTTTATGTTAAGATAAAAGTCAGCAGAGGCATCTGTGCGATGCTTTGCCGATGAACTACGGAGGAACAGAAACCGATATGAAGAGAAAAAGTGTATGGGACAGCTATAAAAAAGCAGATTTCAAGGAACTCGAAGCGCTGTCGGAACGATATAAAAAATGTCTGGATGCCGGCAAGACAGAACGAGAATGTGTGAAACTTGCCGTTCGCATGGCAGAGGAAGCAGGGTATCAAGATCTGGATATCCTGATCGAGCAGGAAGAAGCCGGAAAGAAAGGAAAAGCAGGAGTGAAAACGGCACAGGAGAAGCTTCCGTTCCTGAAAGCCGGAGATAAAGTATATAGAAATTATATGGGGAAAGCTCTCATGCTGGTGCAGATCGGCAGCGAAAGTATCACAAAAGGGATGAATATCCTGGGCGCCCACATAGACTCCCCCCGTCTGGATGTGAAGCAGAATCCTTTGTATGAGTCAGAAGAGCTGGCTTATCTGGATACCCATTATTATGGTGGGATCAAGAAATATCAGTGGGTCACCGTACCGATGGCCATTCATGGCGTGTTTGCAAAGAAAAGCGGGGAAGTCGTGGAGGTTTCCATCGGCGAGAAGGAGGACGATCCTGTTTTTGTATTTACGGATCTGCTGATCCATCTGGCATCTGCACAGATGGACAAAAAAGCGTCTGTTGTTGTGGAGGGAGAGAAGCTGGATCTTCTGATCGGCAGCCGGCCGCTGAAACAGACAAAAGATCTTTCGGATGATGAGAAAAAAGCGGTTCAGGCCAATGTACTGAAACTCTTAAAAGACAGCTACGGTGTCAAAGAAGAAGATTTTTTATCCGCTGAGTTAGAGATCGTACCGGCCGGCCGGGCAAGAGACTGTGGGCTGGACCGCAGCATGGTGATCGGCTATGGGCAGGATGACAGGGTCTGTGCATTTTCGTCTCTTTTTGCTATGCTGGACACACCGGCATCCAAACGTACAATCTGTACGCTGCTGGTTGACAAGGAAGAGATCGGAAGCGTGGGTGCGACAGGCATGCACTCCCGTTTCTTCGAAAATACGGTGTCGGATCTGGTGGCACTTACAGAAGGAGAATCTGAGCGCAGTGTGCGCAGGGCGATCGCTTCCTCCTGTATGCTCTCATCAGATGTCAGCGCGGCTTACGATCCCCTGTATGCTTCGGTATTTGAAAAACGGAGCGCAGCATTTTTGGGACAGGGAATCGCTTTTAACAAGCATACCGGTGCCAGAGGAAAGAGTGGATCGAGTGATGCGAATGCCGAATACATTGCGAAGCTTCGGAAGATCATGGACGATGCAGGTGCGGCTTTTCAGATCACAGAAATGGGCAAGGTCGATGCAGGCGGCGGCGGAACGATCGCTTATATCATGGCAAATTATGGAATGGAAGTAATCGATTGCGGTGTGGCTGTACTGAATATGCATGCCCCATTTGAAGTGACCAGCAAGGCTGATTTCTATGAGGTGGTTAAGGGTTATCGCGCATTTTTGAAATATGAAGGATGACATCAGTTTATGAAAATAAAAGAAGAAGTTAGAAAAATGAAGATGGCGGCGCCTGTGCTGGCAGCTTCCTCCGAAGAACAGAGAAACAGTGCCCTCTCGCTGATCGCGGATCGCCTTATACAGAATAAAGAGGCGGTTTTTTCCGAAAACAGCAAAGATCTCGATGCAGCAGACGAGAACGGTGTCGGTGCGGCACTTCGGAAGCGCCTTAAATTTGATGAAAGCAAGCTGAATGATGTAGTAAAAGGCATCCGTCAGTTGATCAATCTTCCGGACCCGCTTTCAAAAATCACGCTTGCCAGAGAATTGGATGAAGGTCTTACCCTTTACAGGATCAGCTGCCCGATCGGCGTGATCGGTGTGATCTTTGAGGCCAGGCCAGATGCTCTGGTACAGATTTCCACGCTGGCGATCAAGAGCGGTAACTGTGCTGTTTTAAAAGGCGGAAAAGAAACGGCAAACACCAACAGGATCCTATTCCGGATCATTCGGGATGCTGTTATAGAGGCAGGGCTTCCCGGTGAATGCTATCTGCAGGCGGAACAGCACAACGAGATCGATGAACTGCTCGACTGCCATGGAGAAGTAGACCTGCTGATCCCAAGAGGCTCCAACCGGTTTGTGCAGTATATCATGAACAATACAAAGATTCCGGTCATGGGTCATGCGGACGGGATCTGTCATATTTATGTGGATCGGGATTTCGATGAGACAAAGGCGATTCCGGTCATCATCGATGCCAAGACGCAATATACAGCTGCATGCAATGCGGTGGAGACGCTGCTGATCCACCGGGATATCGCTGCGGATTTTCTGCCAAAGCTAGCGGCGGCACTGAAGGAGAAGGGTGTAAAATTGCGTGGCACGGGAGAAGCAGCAGCCTTGATCCCGAGGGATGTGTGTGGGTGTGAAGTGATCACAGATGATGATTTTGCAGAGTATCTGGATCTGATCGTTTCTGTTCGTCTGGTGAAAGATGTCGAGGAGGCGATCTCCTTTATCAATACACACGGATCTCATCATACGGACAGCATCATCACTGAAAATGCTAAAGTATGCGAACGATTTATGCAGATGGTTGATTCTGCGGGGGTTTATCATAATTGTTCTACCAGATTCGCAGACGGCTTCCGCTATGGATTCGGTGCCGAGGTGGGCATCAGTACAAGCAAGATCCATGCCAGAGGACCGGTCGGGCTGGAAGGACTGGTGACCTACAAATACCGCCTGTTCGGAGATGGGCACATAGTAGACGATTATTCTACGGGAAAACGATCTTTTTCTCACAGAAATCTTCTGTAGTATGGTAAAATAAACGCAGATCCTGCATGTGGCAAAGAGGGGGCAGAGCATGGTTGCGATTGAATTTGTATTTATTTCAGTTGTCGTGGCGATCATCGATGTGATCATTGCGCTGATGGCTTTTTCACATAGAAAACGGACCGGCAGGTCTCTCGGCATGGTCATGCTTATGGCGGCCGGCGTAGATATCAGTTATATGATCAGTGTCATGGCGGGCACTTATTTTCTCATGTCTTTTTGCAGCAGTATCTATTTCTGTTTTGTCGATCTTATGCTGCTTGCTTTTCTTTTTTACATTTCGAACTTCACAGAACTTTATAAAGGGCTCGAACCTGTAAAGATCGCAGCGGTCTGCTATGCTGTATTTGATATGATCGTCCTAATGTTCAATGCATTTTCGGAACTTGCACTGACCTATGCAGAAACAGGTAATACGCTTGTGAAATGGAAATATGTTCCTTTCATGCTGTTCCGGATGCATCTTTTCTATAGCTATTCCCTGCTGGTCATTGCGGCCGTGCTGCTGGGAATCAAGCTGATCATCGTACCCTGGGTCTATCGGGGACGGTATATTAATATCATCTGGGGTGTTGCGGTCATTGTACTGATCAACGCGATTTTTCTGTTTATACCCAGCATCAATATCTTCGATGTTTCTATCTTTTTATACAGCGCCATAGGCGCTTATATGTACTGGAACAATTTCAGCTATTCTGAGAAGCGTATGTTGCATAAGACGCGCGAAATGATCGTAAATGATATGGGACGAGCAATCGTGATGTTTGACTACGAGGATCGTTTTGCCATGTGCAATAAGTTGGCAGATAGTATCATTCCCAGAGAAAAGCAGGTCCGGGAATATACGCTGGACGCTTTCTTAAATGAGACATCGATTTCAAAGAACTGGATCATGGGTGGACGGGAGAATACCTTTCAGTGGGTCCGGGAAGAAAGAGCTGAGAGGGTCGTCTATCGCTGCGATTATAAGGAGTTCCGCAACAAAAGGAAAGCTACGATCGGAAAGCTTTTTATGTTTACGGACACATCGACGGAAGTGGACCTGCTCACGGGATTTCATACCAAAGACAGTTTTTACAGAACTTTTGGACAGAGCAGCAACGTATATATGGATCATACATGTGTTGCAGTATGCGATCTGAACCGTCTTTCTCATATCAATTATACACTTGGCAATAAAATGGGCGATCATGCCATTCGTACGCTTGCCAATCTGATGTGGAAGCATTTTCCGAAGGGGACTTATTTTGTGCGCCTGGAGGATGCAAACCTTATGGCAATCTGTTTGAATGCGGAAACTATGACAATCCGGATCGTTCTGGATGAGATCGGTAAAGAGCTTGCTGCGAGCGAAGAGTTTCCGGAAAGACTGGAGATGCAAAGCGCGATCTGCGAGGTCACACCGGACAGATCGGATATCATTCAGGTATCCCGCATCGCGGTATCCAGTATGAAGACGCGAAAGATGCTGGACCGCAAGTCAGCACATTCTTCCCTTTTGGATTCTCTGACGCAGATGCAGCTGGAGAACGATGACGAGACGGAAGCCCATGTAAGAAGAACGCAGAGGACAGGAGAAAAGCTTGGTGAAAGACTGGGCCTCTCCGATCAGGAACAGAGCAGTCTGGCACTCCTCTGCCTGCTGCATGATATCGGTAAAGTGGGAATCCCATTGGAGATCCTGAACAAACCTGGCAAGCTGAACGATGAAGAATGGGTTGTTATGAAATCCCATGTCGAGAAAGGGTATCATATCGCCAAGGCGTCTCCGGAACTGGAAAGCATCGCGGATATGATCAGGCATCACCATGAGGCCTGGGATGGTGGCGGCTATCCGGATCACCTGAAAGGAGAAGATATTCCCTTGCTTTCGAGGATTATAGCGGTGGTCGATTCCTTTGATGCAATGACACATGACAGGCCTTACCGTAAGGCAATGAAAGTCATTGATGCCGTAAAGGAGCTGGAGCGTTGTGCCGGACGGCAATTTGATCCTTATCTGGTGGAAGAGTTTGTAAAGATCCTCCGGGAGGAGTTTCCTGCGCTTTGGGATGAGGATTACATGGAAGGGCTTGCGGAATCCGTTAAAGAAACCGGGAAAGAGGATAAAAATGCCCGCCATACCATCGCTGACCTGCAGGAGAAATATCAGTTTGGAAATCTGCATCAGACAGAAAGCGTGGAATATGTCCGCTATATTCTCGATTCGCAGGAACATATCCTTTATCCCACAGATCAGTTTGTCCAGCTGACGGGTTATTCCAAGGAGTATGTGGCAGAGCATGCCATGACACAGTACGATCTGATCTTCCCGGAAGATCTTGAAGAGTATCGGGCGATGATCTCAGAACAGATCTCCCGGAATCATGAGGCATATGTACTGCACCGCATACGCAGGATGGATGGATCGGCGATCCGCGTACTCTGTTACGGTAAAAATTATTTCGATTCCGCAGTGCGTGAAAACCGCTCGGAAATACTGGTGGTAAAAATTGGAGAAGAACAATACAGAAACGTCAGGAGGGCATACAATCCTTCCGATAGCAAAGATCCGCAGTGAATTCGCATCGAAATTTGGGATTCCAAGACAGAGCGGACTGGCAGACAGGCTGGTCTCTCTGATCGTTTTTGAACCAGAATTCCGGAATCCGGATTTCATCCGCGGTCTGGAAGCATATTCTCATATCTGGCTGATCTGGCAGTTTTCCGCAAACGCGGAGAAAGGCTGGTCGCCTACGGTACGTCCACCCCGTCTCGGCGGCAATGAGCGTATGGGCGTCTTTGCCACCAGATCTCCGTTTCGGCCTAATTCACTCGGACTTTCTGCTGTGAAGATCGAAGAGATACGATACAGTACACCAGAGGGACCGGTGATCGCGGTAAGCGGTGCGGATCTGATGGATGGAACGCCCGTATACGATATCAAGCCTTATCTGCCTTATGCGGATCTGGTGCCGGGTGCAGAAGAAAGATTCACAGAACGCAAAGAAATGCCACACCTTCAGGTGGTCGTGCCGGAATCGTTCAAAAAGACCTTCCCCGAAGAACATCTGGATGCCCTGGTCCAGGTCCTGTCTCTGGATCCTCGCCCGGCGTATCAGAACGATCCGCAGCGGGTATATGGCTTTGTGTTTGCGGGGCAGGAAGTGAAATTTCAGATACGGGATGGTATCGTGTATGTATGTGGATGAGCCGCTGAATCGCATGGAAACGATCAAAAATACAGAGGAGAGGACTGACCAATATCGGGAATTTTGTCCGAACAGTCTCTTGAAAGAATGTAGATTATGCCCAAGGAAATGTGGCGTGGACAGGCTGCAGGGCGTTCCGGGCTATTGCCGTGTGGATGCGGCGGTCCGGCTTGGCAGAGCAGCTCTGCACATGTGGGAAGAGCCCTGTATATCCGGTCAGACCGGTTCCGGGGCTGTTTTTTTTGCGGGCTGTTCTCTTCATTGTGTTTATTGTCAGAATGGGAAACTGTCGCTTGCAAAAGAGGGAATCGCCGTTTCAGAGGAGCGTCTGTCGGAGATTTTCCTTGAATTGCAGGAACAGAAGGCTGTTAATATCAACCTGGTCACTGCGGACCAGTATATTCCGCAGGTGATCGAAGCAGTTGCAGCGGCAAGAGAACGGGGGCTGATCATCCCGATCGTATGGAATTGCAGTGGTTATGAAAGTGTAGCGAGCCTGAAACTGCTGCAAGGTACAGTGGATATTTATCTCACGGATTTTAAGTATATCCGCTCAGAAACAGCGAGACGATATTCCCATGCACCGGATTATCCCGAGGTCGTTAAGGCAGCGCTTGCGGAGATGGTTCATCAGCAGCCGGTACCTGTCTGGGATCATTCCAACGGGGAATTGCTCCATCGTGGTGTGATCGTGCGTTACCTGCTCCTGCCCGGACACGTGAACGAGGGGAAGGAAATCCTTTCCTATTTGCATGAAACATATGGGGAGCGGATCCTGATCAGCATCATGAATCAGTACACACCGCCTGAAGAGATCGGAGAGGTTTTCCCGGAACTTGCCAGACGTGTGACAAAAAGGGAGTATGAAACATTGATCACGCATGCACTGGAAACCGGCATCGAAAATGGTTTTATCCAGGACGGAGAAACTGCGGTAGAGAGTTTTATCCCGTCATTTAAGGGAGAAGGAGTAAGGAAAGAATGAGCATTGCGACAGTGACCCTGAAAAAAGGAGAAGGGCGTCTTTTAAAGAGCGGTGGGGCATGGATCTTTGACAACGAGATTGAAAGTATCCTTGGCAGCTTTGAAAACGGTGATATCGTGATTGTCCGTGATTTTGATGGGTATCCGATGGGACGTGGCTTTATCAATCAGAACAGCAAGATCCGTATCCGCATGATGACGAGGAATGTGGACACAGAGATCGATGATGCATTTCTGCATGCACGTCTTGTCGCAGCCTGGTCCTATCGAAAGGATACGGTTGATACATCTTCCTGTCGTCTGGTCTTTGGAGAAGCGGATTTCCTGCCGGGGATCGTGATCGACAAATACGAAGATATTCTGGTCGTACAGGCACTGGCGCTTGGTGCAGACCGTATGAAGGAGCGGATCGTTGCGATCCTGAAGGAGATCCTGAAGGCAGACGGCATCGAGATCCGTGGCGTTTACGAAAGAAGTGATGCGAAAGAGCGGAAGAAAGAAGGACTTCCGCAGATAAAAGGATTTTTAGGTCAGGCTTTCGATCCGGTTGTTGAAATTAAAGAAAACGGTGTCCGATATCTGGTAGATGTGGAGAATGGTCAGAAAACAGGGTTCTTTCTGGATCAGAAATATAACCGTCTGGCCATTCAAAAGCTCTGCAAGGGCAGGCGGGTGCTGGATTGTTTTACACATATGGGAACGTTTGCACTGAATGCAGGCATAGCCGGTGCTGCGGAGGTAGAGGGACTGGATGTCTCAGAGTTTGCCATAGGGCAGGCTGCCGCCAATGCAGAGTTAAATGGACTTTCCGAACGCGTCCGTTTTCGCACGGCAGATGTTTTTGATGAATTGCCGAAATTATACGAGGCAGGTGAGCGTTATGATCTGGTGATCCTCGATCCGCCGGCCTTTACAAAGTCCAGAAATACCATTAAAAACGCGGAGAAGGGATATCGGGAGGTCAATATAAAAGGCATGAAGCTTGTAAAGGAAGGCGGCTATCTGGCTACCTGCAGCTGCAGCCATTTTATGGATTACGAAAATTTTACCAAAGTGATCGCCCAGGCAGCGCGAAGCGCCCACAAGCGCCTGCGCCAGATCGAATTCCGGACGCAAAGTCCGGACCACCCGATCCTGTGGGCAGCAGATGAATCTTATTACCTGAAGTTTTACATCTTCCAGGTGTGCGAGGATAAGTAGGGACGATCTTATGGACGAAAGAAGCGTCCCTTCAGCATCTGCGCCACATGACGCAGGGCGAAAATCGGATGACTGGTCAGCATTCGCGGGCCCGAATAGCGCATGACTGCTTTGATCTTGTCCCGGTGTTCTGCGTTATAGCAATGAATGCGGCAAAAGGAACAAAACTGTTTGTTCACCTTAAACGGGCATTTGCTCAGACGAAACAAAGCATATTCTGTCAGTTCTGCGCAATCGGGACAGACATCGTTTCCTTTCGTATCATGATGACCGTGGCAATAGGTGCGGATCATACCGGGGATGAGGCGCTTTTCCTGTTCCCAGTGTTTCAGTTCTTTGGTGGTGGGTTGGCTTTTGGGTTCCATACGGTTCTCCTTAGTGTTTTCGCAGACGGCCGTCTGACATGAGATAAATCTCATCGCAGATACTGACGGTGGACTCCCGGTGCGAGACAATCACAATGGTCTTCTCGCCAGCAACATCTTTCAGACTTTTGAGGATAATGCCTTCACTTATGGCATCCACGTTGGAAGTCACTTCGTCCAGCAGGATCAGCGGTGCGCCGGATAAAAAGGCACGTGCGAGCCCGATGCGCTGACGTTCACCCGTACTCAGGCTGTCGCCCAGCAGACCAACCTCTGTATCATAGCCGTTTGGAAGAGCGGTAATAAAATCATCAATTGCCGCCTTGCGGCAGGCTTCACGCACTTCCGAACGGGTGGCATCCGGTTTCGCAAAGATCAGATTGCCGTAAACCGTATCATCAAAAAGCCAGGTGTCCTGAGAGACCATGGTGACATTTTTGTGCAATGATGCGGTATTGATCTCCCGAAGATCCATACCGTTATAACGGACCCTGCCGCTTTTCGGGTCGTAAAAGCGCAGCATCAGTTTCAGAAGAGTGGATTTGCCGCAGCCGGAAGGACCTGCCAGACCGATGATCTTTCCTTTTTTGATCTCTAGAGATATATTTTGGAGGGTCGGAGCAGCTTCATAGGAAAAACTGAGATTTTCCACGGAGAGAGAATCAAAATCGAAGACCGCTCCACCCTTATTTTCTTCCACTGCCGGCGTCTCTGCCATGAAATCCAGGATCCGGTCTCCTGAGGCGAATGTCTGGGTCAGGTTGGAAGGGAGGCTGGCAAGTGATAGCACAGGACCGAAGGAAGAGAACAGAAGCACAAGGGAAACGATCATATGTGTCAGTTTTAGGTTGCCGGCCAGTACGCTTTGCATCCCGGCATACAGGGATAGCAGGATGGCAGCGGACACCGCCAGATTGGAAAAGGCTCCTACAGCAGCACTTTTTCGTTTGATTGATACAGTACTTTGGTTCAATGCAGCAGACTGACTGTTCAGTTCACGCCGCCGCTTCTCTTGCTGTCTGTTCTGCACGATATCAAATACACCACAGACAGAGTCCAGAAAATAGGAGGAAGAATCGGCAAACTGATTCCGGTAGGCAGCTCCTTCAGAACGCAGCATGGCGTTGGAAGTAAACGGGATCACCACACCGATCAGCAGGTAGACGCAGATCGCGATAAGACCGAGTAAAGGCGCGCCGATAACGGAGATCAGCACAACCGCTGTACCTTCTACAAGGATCGCGATCATGACAGGAGAGATGGTATGTGCATAGAACACCTCCAGTGTTTCGACATCCGCAGTCAGCATAGCAATGAGATTCCCTTTCTGCGCCCCTTCGAGTTTTGCCGGTGCCAGCTTCCGCAGGGCACCGAAAATGCGGTCGCGCAGGACGGCAAGCAGCTTAAAGGCAATAAAGTGATTATGATACTGCTCAAGAAAGCGAAGCAGACCCCGCAAAATACCGGCTCCGATTGTCAGTGCGATCAAGATACCGAGAGAGATAGGGAGAAAGGCCGGATCGATGAGTTTCGAGACACAACAGGCACCGAGTGTCATGACAGCAATGGCACAGGCGTTACCGAGATAACCGCCGATCACGGCCAAAATGATGATATATTTCAGCTTTCCCAGAAGTTTGAGCAATTCCGCCATGATGCGCAGACCGGATCGTTTTTTGTTGATAGCATTCATGCGAGATATCCCTCCTCCAATGTAAGCTGTTCGGAAAAGAGCTGGCTGTAAAGACCACCGGCGGTAAGAAGCTCACCGTGCGTGCCGCTTTCGGCGATTCGTCCGCCATCCAGCACAAAGATATTTCCTGCATCTACAAAGTTTTTCAGCCGGTGGGAGACCATCAGCACAGTTTTTGTTTTTGCCAGTTTATAAATATTTTTTACGATGATGGCTTCGGACTCTGCGTCGATATTGGATGTGATCTCATCGAAACAGTAGATCTCTTTGTCGGCGGCGAGGTTGACAGCCAGAGCAAGACGCTGCCGCTGTCCGCCCGACAGATTGACTGCAGATTCCTTCAGCAACAAGTTCAGACCGCCGTTTCTTTGCAGAAAATCAGCAAGGTCAACATCATGTAGATATTTCATGATCTCTATGTCTGTTATGTCCGGCTTTGCCATGCGGAAATTATTTCGTATGGTGTCACCAAAAAGATAGGTGTTGCAGGATACCACTGCCATATGCCGGTAATAGGCATCTCTGGAAAGCGAGCGGATCGGTATGCTGCCCACGAAAACGGTGCCTTCACGGCATTCGCGTAGACCGGACAAGAGGGAGATGATCGTGGATTTGCCGGATCCGGAGGCACCGACCACAGCGGTCAGAGAACCGGGATGGGCAGAAAGCGTGATATCTTTCAGCATTCCGCGCCCATCTTTGTAGGAGAATCCGACATGCTCCATTGCAAGATCAAAACTGTCAGGGGAAGAAGTACCCCACACCGGTTCCTGAGTATCCAGAAGGGTGAGAATTTTTTTCCCTGCGGTAGCGCCGTTCATGGAAACGTGGAAAGCAGACCCTAGTGCCCGAAGGGGGAGGAAAAAGTCAACGGCGACTAATACAATAAACAGTACCAACGCCGGGGTCGTCATGGAAAAGATCGGATGGATGGATGTGTTGGTCAGCACCGCAATACCGATACCAAGCCCTGCTCCGCCGTAGGCTACCAGATCCATGATGGTGGTGGAAGCCAGCTGCATGGTCAGGACTTTCATAGTGATTTTACGGAATTCTTCGGCCTCGCCGTTCATGAGTTCATGATAAAGCTGGTCTGCCCCAAAGATTTTCAGCTCTTTCATACCGGAAATATGATCCAGAAAAGCATCGCCCATCTTGGTATACTGCCCCCAGTATTTTGCGAAGATCTTTTTCGCATAGCGGCTCACCCCGATGATGCTCACGGGAATGAGGGGTACGCAGCAAAGGAGTATGATCGCGGAAGGTTTAGAAACAAACATCAGCAATGCAAACAGGATGAAAGGCGAACTTACAGAATAGAAGAACTGCGGAATATAGGTGGAATAGTAGAGGTCTAACTGTTCCACACCTTCAATGGCCACCTGTGTCAGAGAGGCAAGAGAAAGGTCGTCTGTTTCCCGCACACCAAGCCGGGCAGTTTTTTCGTAGATGCGGCTGCGCAGCATTTCTTTGGCGTTGGATCCAAGCCATGCGGCGTTGTTGCCGTTGATGAGAGAAAGAATAAACCGGGCCAGCACTGCTACCCCTGCTGCCAGAAAGGCACCCTTGTAGGCGGAAATATCACGCACGCCAAGGATCAGGTTGTTCACTGTCAGGCAGATCGAAAAGGCAATCACAAGATTCATCACCGTTGTCAGCAGATTGCATGCAACAATGCTCCATACATACTTTTTGTCCCGGCCCAGCAAGGCGAGGAGTCGTTTATCAAACATAATTCAGATTCCTTTTGCCATAAGAGTGAGGTTAGAAAAAGCTAACCAACATGGATTATAACACATGAATCCACAAAATGATAGTCAGGGACGCTTACAAATAGTTTACCAAAAGGATCACTGCACTGAAACCAACCATCACGCTGCCGGCCATGCGGCTGAGTTTGACAGAATCAACTGCGTTGGCAATGCGGGCCGCAATTCTGGCAAAGATTAAAGTGAAAAGTATACAGGAAATAAGGCAGAAGAGATCAGGGATCCCGCCGATCAGCATATGGCTTACACCGCCTGTGAATGCTGTGAACATCATGATAAACACACTGGTTCCCACCGCCATGTGCATCTCATATCCGAGGAAAGCTGACAGCACGAGCAAGAGCATCATACCGCCGCCGGCGCCAATAAAGCCACAGATAAAACCGACAACCACGCCGCCGATGATCGCTTTGATCAGCCGGTTCTTTGGGTCGCCTGCCTGCATCTGCTCCTTTGTGGTCTTCTGTGGTTTGAGCAGAAACTTCAGCCCTACACAGAGCAGACCGATCTGCTGCATCCCCCCCATGGAGCTGTTGGGCACAAAACTGCCGATGAAACTGCCGATCACTGTCATACATAAGACGGAGATCAGAAGCGGCAGGCTGTTTTTAATGTCCAGATTGCCGTGCTTGTGATAGGTCCATGCACTGATGCCGCTTGCGAGCACATCACTGACCAATCCGATGCCAAGCGCCTGGTAGGCAGACATGCCGGTAAATGTTGCGAGCATGGGACCGATGATCGCCGCAGCACTCATACCTGCGAATCCTGTTCCGATGCCGGCTCCCGCACCGGCCACAAGGCAAATGACCAGTTTTATCAAAATATTCATGATATCCTCCGATTCAATTCCCTATCTGCATTTTCGCAAAGCCGCAGAAACAGGTCCTTGATTTCATTTTTTTCTGTTCCTGAAAAACCCCTGGCCAGTACATCCCCGTATTCTGCCTGGGCTATTTTACCGGCAGAAATGATCTCTGATGTTGCAGGTGTAAGAGTCAGGTAAATATTTTTCTGGTTCCCGGCCAAATAGTTTCCTTTCAGCAGGCCTTTTTTTTTCAAAGAAGCGACCGAAGCAGATACATGTGATTTTGTCAGCCTTTTTGCCCGAACAATGTCGGACGCGGTTTTATACTGGGGATTGTTATAAAGAAACATAAGAATATCAAACTCCAATTGTGTCAGATGATACTCGTTCTTTACATCCTCTGTGAGTCTTTCATATAATACTGTGAGTGATTTCAACTTATCCCAAAAGATCATATTGCCCTCCGAACGATTCTGGTCCAAATGATTATAGTTCTAAATAGAACTAATGTCAACGTGGATGTATGCATGGCTAACATGATATTCTCAATGATATTATGCAGGATATTATCATGCAGCTAAGGTAATAATTGAATTTTTGCCCGTTTTATGCTACAGTTTTAGACTGTATAACAAGTAAATTTAAGATGACGGGACACCGGTCAGGGCAAGGGATACTTTTTAGGACAAAGGGACACTCTTTAAGACGAAGGGACACTCTTTGGGACAGAGTGACACTGGTCGAGACAAAAGGAACGTCCCCAAAGGAGAAATATGAAATTAGGAATCGTGGGCCTTCCGAATGTGGGCAAAAGTACATTATTTAATGCAATAAC
>R11__coassemble_360_pt1 | contig 31403 bp, 25 predicted proteins | sample R11__metabat2_high_PE_057 | metagenome-assembled genome bin R11 | reverse complement strand
GGCTTTAAGCCAAGATCCAGCAGCAAAAAGATATCAATCATTTAGAGATGCTCTGGAGGATTTAGACGATTGAAATATGAAGTAATCCTCACAGGAAAGTTTAAAAAAGGATTAAAGTTGGCCGGAAAACGTGGCTTGGATATAGAACTTTGAGAAGACGTGGTCGATAAACTGCAGAAAGATATTCCGTTGGAAGCCAAATACAAGGATCATGATCTGAAGGGAAACTGGAAAGGTTTTCGTGAGTGTCATATTCAACCGGATTGGCTGCTCATATATTTAAAGGAAAATGAAGTGCTCACATTGACTTTGGTAGCAACCGGAAGTCATTCAGATTTGTTGGATATGTGATGCAAATTTGATTAAGCAGAATACGAGATTACCTAGATATGGTGATTGGAATGAGAGAATACTACGATATCAAAGCACTTGCCTCGCTTTATCTGGCAGGCTGTATCGACTGTCTTGGAAAAGTCGCTTCCGATTGGCGGCCCCGCGCTTCTTGAAAAGGTCAGGACCTTGCTGCGGGAAAACAGCTTTGACAAGGTCTTTTTGGCTACCGAGGATGCAGAGATCTTTCGTCTGTTTATGGAAAGTGATATCCGGGATGAGATCCTCTATGTGCCCCAGGAGCGTATCGATTACAGCCGTGAGGAAAATACGGACAAGATGCTGTCCGACATCTATGCGCAAAAAGAGCGGGACGGCTATGTGGAAACACTGAAATATATCGGCATACTGACGCTTTTATCAGAGCGTGACGCGCTGGTTTCCACGGTTAACTGTGGTGCCTTTAAATTTGCGGTAGGCCTGAATGACCACAGGTATGAATTTGCAAACGTATATACTCCAAACGAATGAGAAAACCTTGCATTTTCAGCCTGTTTGTGGGATAAGCGCCGACTGCGTTAAATCCGCCGCATCTTTAAGGATGCCATCAGGACTCCGGCTGATGCAAGAAACAGGAGCATTACATATAATCCGGGATCATTGCCATCTGAAGTCTGCGGTGAAGTATGGTCAGAGGATTTGACAGAAACCGTACTGGTTGCTGCAGATGCAGCTTTTCCCGTTTCCACATTTGCCGATGTGATATCAGCCGTCGGAGCAGCCGTATCACTGCTGCTTTTGGGAACGGTCATTCCGTGAACAATGCGCCAGCTTGGATCGGTATCGTTTTCATCGCCATAGGTTACGATCAGGCTGCCGTCATTTTCTGCCTCGATCCAGCTAAGCAGAACTCTGTAAATTTTATTCGGTGTATCGAAAATACCACTCAGCATGGAGATCGAATCGTCTTTGGAATCAATATAGAGAGCAGATTTCTCTTCAGTGTTATTGCCGTTTTCGTCGAGAATATAGCCAAAGGCTGCATTCCATCCGCCGCTGCTGACAGAAGAGCAGTTATGTGTCAGAAGAGAATAGCGGTTATTGTTTCCCGTATTGATAAAATTCATAAGGTTTTCCAGCTGCCGGGCCGTGATATCCTTGCTGTAGATCGCATTTGGATAGAGGTCCTGGTAGCTTTTTTGTCTGTAAAGCTCTTTATTTACAAAAAGACCGCCTGTCGTGTCGCCGTTGATGAGATCTGTAAGGGTCAGATAGGAACAGATTGTTTCGACTTTTTCTGCAGATACAACCGAAGAAATAAATTCTTTGCATTGGTCATACAAAGAATCGGCGTTCAGCTCTCCGTTGACATATTTTTCGTAATAGCCTTGTACTGTTTCGAGTATTTGATCCGCTGAGACTTCGACGCCATCCTGCAGAGAGGATTCCAGAAGGGTATTAAAATCTGAAAAAAGGCTGCTGTAATGAAAAGTATCGCTTACCATCTGCAGCATACTGTTCTGCATGGAATAATTGCCGATGGTAAGATAATCTCCTGTATTCAGAAGATAGTCGAGTTGTGTACTTTTAAAACGCTCGTCGGAAGAAGTCTCGCCGAAGGTTGAGGTAAAGCATTCATCGGAATTGTTTCCGCTTTTGTAGGAAAGCTGAGAGATATCTTCCTCCGTTGCTTCTTTAAACGCATCGGTAAATTGATAATATCCGTACAGATCCTGAAACGAGAGGGTCAGGTTGTCGTAATAACTGGTAAAGAGAAGATAGGAGTGACCGTCCTGAACGTTTGGACCATCGCGTAGTACAAGGATCGATAAACTGCCGATGATCGAAGACGCGTCTGTCGGACCTTTGACATAGCCGGCGTCGATTGTAATGGGTGTTCCTTCAAAGACTGAGGAGAGGGTAATCTCATCTGTCAGGATCGCCTCTTGGGCATCTGTTTCTGAAGGCTGTTCTTCCACATTGATATCGGAACCGGTTTGTAAAACTTCTTCCGTGGTTTCCTCCGGGGAGGATGCCGAAGGTTCTATGTTCGCTTCTTCAGCTGAAGATGCCGCGGGATCTGTGATCTCATAAGCGTTTTTTTCAGTTGAAGATAAAGCGCCATCTTCCATCTCTTTGACAGTTTCCTCATTGGAGGATCCGAGCGGTTCCGCGATCTCGTCAGCTGCAGCAGGAACTGCAAAAAGGGAAGTCATAAGGATTGCGGACAACATTCCAACAAAAAATTTTTTCATAACCAGACACCTCAAGATAATTATTCTACGCAGAAGGGGAGCCCTCCTTTACAGGCGGGGTCAATCCCCTTCTGCGTGAAACACTCCGCAAGACTCGCTCGCGAGTCTTGAATAAAATTTTATATGCATCTTCCCCAAAAATCAATAGATAAGCGGATAGATTGAAATGAAATGATTGCCTGAGGAACGCTTGGAGAATCGTTATGTGGTGTGATACAATAAAATAATCTATCTATAGATTTGAAAGCGGGAGATAAAAATGAAACGATTTTTAAAGACATTCATATCGCTTATTCTCGTTGAGACGATGGCTGCAACATCCCTAAGTGTATCGGCATTTACAGCTGCTGCCGAAGAGACAGAAGAGGCTGTGTATGCACAGGAGCAGGAAGTTTCTGCAGATGAAGCGCTATCGGATGCTGCGGCGGATGCGGCAACGGATCTTGTGGCAGATGCTGTGGCAGACACAGACACGATCGTGACTGCCGACACTTCATCTGCTGATACACAAGCTGTGGAAAGCGCGAGTCTGGCAGGAACGTCATACGATAAACAGGGAAATGTTTCCATAGACGGCTTTTTCTCCGGAGATGTAAACACGGCCTATTATTACCGGGATTCTTACTTTCTGAACAGTGCCTTTGATGTAAATGAGCATCTGGCTACCATGTCATATATTATGGCTGTTGCTGCTTATGGTACTTATCCCTATGAAACGGCTTATTCCAACTGCTGGAAACTGATGAATGAGCTGGGATTTGAGAATTTTGAATATACGGAAGGATATTGCACCACGCCTACTGAGGATTCGATCGGAGCTGGTATTTCCCACAAGACGATTTATACCGAAGACGGAAAAGCAACCACGCTGCTCGCTGTTGCGATCAGAGGCGGAAGCTACGATGCTGAGTGGGGGGGAAACTGTAAGCTTGGTAAAGAAGGCGAGGCAGAGGGCTTTGCCAAGGCAAGAGATCAGGTGATCACGCTGATTGATGATTATATTGAAAAATATGAGGCCGAACTGAAACAAGAAGGAACAACTCCGAAGATCTGGATCACAGGCTTTTCGCGTGCGTCAGCAACGGCCAACCTGACAGGAAATTATCTGGACTGTGTGGCGCAGAACTGTGGAACCGATGACGAGATGATGCAGCGGACAAAGTCCCTGTTTGGCACTCTTGGCGGCTTAAAGACAGAGGATATCTTTGAGTACGGCTTTGAAGTCCCTGCCGGAGGAAATTTATTTTCCAGCTACATAGCAGATGATCAGCGCAACCTGAAATCCTATGTGGATTCGACGGATCTGGTTCCTTATGTGGCACCGTCTTACTACGGATTTTTCCGTTACGGAGAAGAGGTAAGTACAAGAGGAAATGCCAGCCAGGAGGAGTTCCTTGCGCAGCTGGGTCAGTTAAAGACCAGCGAGGTGAATGATTTCCTGAACGAACGCCAGCAGACACAGGAATTTACCAGGTATCATGTAACGATAGCCGATTTCCTGACAGGAATCTGCTCCGGTAAAGGCATTAAGGATTCTGCCATAACCCCAACCTCAAGCAATAAGATCAATGCGACCAACTTTTCTGAGTATCTGCAGTCCTTTACCAATTACTTAAGCAGTATCGGAAAAGACAGGGAAAACTATTACGAAAAGATACAGGGCACGGCAAGCTATCTTGCGGGAGCCGTTGTCGGATCGCGCGATGCAAAGACGATCATGACTGTTATTGGCGATACGGCCGGCAATTACTGGGATAAGCATTCGGCATCCATTGTCTCCCTGCTTGCGCTTGCCGAGGATCCGATCGTGGACACCTATGAACTTGCAGGCATAGTTGCTTTGATTCCCGGGGTGGGTCAGCTTTTAGCGCCAATTATAGCGGCAGCCGCCACGGCAAGCCTGGTTGCAAGAAATGCAGCCCGCAATTCGATGAAGGACCATGTTGCAACTCTCCTCGGCGAAGCATATACCGCATTGTATACAAATGAAAAGACCGCAAAATATTTTAATGAGGACGGATACAATACTATTATGGCGGCCAAGGACGATATGGCTGATTTTATCTATGAATTCGTATTTACGGATTTCCGGGAGACGGATGGTCAGATTATTGCAACGGCTTACATGTATGCCACGGAGTTTATCGCGGCCCACGGTACCAGACAGGTGCTGGCATGGCTTCGGGCAAATGATTCCTACTACACAGATTCCGCGGTTACGATCAATGGCATGAATACCTTTACAGTTTCCACGGATGATGAAGCAGGTATTGACGTTTATGACTTCACGTTTGAGCTTACGGATGCAAGCGGGGAAACAGTCTATGCAAGGATTGAAAATGGTGAAGTGATCTATCCGCAGACAGGAGATGACGATGTAACCGGCACGGATCCAAGTGCCCTGATTTCCATTTCGAAGGATACCGGCGGTCAGGTCGTCCTGCAGGTGTCATACGAGCTTGCCGGCAGTCAGAACAATGAAGTGCTCCTTTCAATCAAGGATCATTTTAAGGAAGCCCGCAATATCAGCCTTTCCTACAGCAATTGGTCGCTGTCTGATGATTCTAATAAAACAACAACTGTTGTGGAAGAGATACCGATGATCGAAGGGGATGAACTGTGCCTTTCCTATCAGGATGCAAGCAAAGAGATCCTTTCGATCGATAAATATATTACTGTCACCACAAGATTCGCAGGTGTGGAAGCAAAACAACAGGACATTGACTGGGAAAATGGCGAATATGCAAAAATAGGGTCTCCGTCGGACAACGGGAAGATCACTGTCAATGTAAAGAGCAGCATACAAAATGAAAGTGCGATCGGTGAATGTTCCGATGGCGATACAGTTCGGATCAATACCAAATACAGCGGATATCGGCTTATCGTAACAGAAATGCCGTATCTTTATGAGACGGTGCAGTTTTATGCCGGAATCGATGCTGTGGGCGGAAGTTTAAGCGATCTGACACACAGAAGCAGTACCAGGGATCAATATGATCATCCATGCACATATATAAATCTCAAAGGCATGCAGGAGATCAGCCACACCGAATATATTGTCTGTGCTACGGCCGGAAATCTCAATACATTATCGATCTATACAAAGTATTATGATTCCGAAGAGGGCAGTTTTGTAGAATACGAACCGGGAGAAGCACCTGATATCACGATCACCAATCTGACGCATCCAAATGAGTCTACTGACGTTGAAAGTATGACCATCAGGGCCTATGCCGGTGATAAGATAAAGGTCGAACTGAACAGTCAGCTGGATGTTACCTTTACAGGATGGGATTCGTCTATTAAAGGAGAGGTGGCACCTCTCGAACTCCTGGAGGGTGATGCGTATACGCCATCGCTTACCTTTATCATGCCGAATAATAACATGTCTCTGACCGGCCTTTTCAGAAATCGGATCGAAAGGTCAAAGACGGTTACCATAACCGGCGCATGGTATACGATAGAGAATTTTGTGAACCAGAAAGCACTGGAAGCACCCGATGAAAAGGTATGGTCTCTTGTTTATACGGACCAGCAATACACCGGCATAGAGGATGTCTGCAAATACGGTGCGGCAAGGAAAATATACAGTGCGGATGAAAGCGGCAATCTGGATGCTTACCTCTGCTTTAAAGCCAGGGAATATTATGAGGATGAGCTGCACGATGTAAGCTATCAGTTTGACCACTGGAATGTTTTTATGCAGGATCCGAACGATACGGATGCTGTGATAGAACTGACCGATACCGATACTGTAGCGACGGAACTGATCGTAAACCGTTATGACGATGGCTATATTATGAATTCGGTGTTGGGTGGCGATTACAATCCGGACGGATCGACAAATCCTGTCATTTATATCAGCAATCGAAATCTGCAGAGTGCAAGGTACGATCTGGTCTTTATACCTGTTTATAAAGAAATGGATTATAGCTATACAGTAGTGCTCTCAGACGGTACAGAGGTGAGCGGAAGAGCCGCAGAAGGCACATTGGTCAGTGTGGATAATGTGCTTCCGGAAGGGTATACATGCACCGGCTGGGAGGCAGAATATATACCCTGCCGACTGGAAGAGGATACATATGGAAACTATGCACTGAACAAGGGTGACAGCAAGACATTGTATCCCTATGTCGCAAATGCCGATAAAGTTGAATTTTATATGGAAGCCGGAGATGTGACAATAAAAGCCGAAACTGAAGAGATGAAATATCGGGTAACGCTTACGGACGGCGGTACGGTCAAGGATGGTACAGATGGTTTTGTGGCCGGCGATGAGGTTGCCATCAATCTTTCTTATCGTTCGGATAATCAAAAGGTAAGCGGATGGACGCTTGTGGTACCTGAAGGCGAAAGCGGAGATTATTTTGATGTCTCCACGATAACGCCTGTAATGGATTCCTCCGGATCGGTAACAGGATACACCTTTATCATGCCTGCGCATGATCTTACCTTGAGTCCGGTGATCAGTGAAAAGAACAAGTACACCATCACCCTGAAAAGCGATACGGCCGGAAGCACAGAAACACTTGTGGATGGCAGTGGTGAGGCGATAGAGAAGAATTCGGATGGCTCTTATACGGTATACGGCGGCGCTTCTCTGATCAGTCAGACGACCATGCCGGATGGATACGGTATCACTGCATGGGAATTTGACCTGTCAGATCCAAATCTTCAGGTCACCTATACGTATCATCTGGATGGAAGCTGCAGCTTTACCATGCCGGAATGCAATGCGGTCCTTACGGCAAAATACGAGAAGCTGGAGACTCCGACCCCAACACCAACACCGACGGCAACGCCAACCGCTACCCCGACACCAACGCCTGAACCAGAGACGGAAATCGACAGGGTAACCCTGTCTATGAGTGCAGATGTGGCCGGTGGGCAGGCACTTCCTGTAAATGTAAGCAGCAGTGATGAACGCATCAATGAAAGCAGCACAATGGTCAGCTGGACCAAGAATGGTGAAAAGGCCGCAAGCCCTGCACCATACAATAGTGAGCTGAAGGCGGAATTTACTCTGACCGCCAAAGAGGGTTACTGCTTCGGAACAAACACGCAAGTTTATCTTGACGGAATGCTTTGCAGCATAGAAAAACTTTCGGATGGCAGTATTTCGGCAAGCTGTCTTTATACAACAGATCGGGCCAAGATCAGCAATCTTGTGAATACTTTCCCCTGTGGGGTTACGATCGGGACACCGATCAGTGCGCTTTCTGCTTATCTGCCTTCCATTACTTCTATGAAGATTGCCGGAACATTGATCCCGGCTAAGGTGGTCTGGAACTATGGAGATGGTACCGTAGATGCGGATATGACTGTATACGGCACGATCAGCCCCGATGAAACGGCACTTGCGGCCATTGGACTTACCATAGACGATATAACCTATCCGGAAGGTCTTGATGCGACGGCCTATGGGGAAATTCATGCTTATGCTGTCGGCGAGGTTGAGCCTCCTTATGTTGCTTCAACCGATCCCGCCCCAGGAAACTATACAGAAGATCAGATCATCACCCTGCATGCAAACATTCCGATCTATCAGGATATTTATTACTTAACAGAGGGCAGTGTAGAAGAGAGGGATGGGAATGCAGTCATCACATCAGAAGATATGACACCGGAGCAGATTTTGAGTGCCGGAATGAAGTATACAGCGCCGATCAATATCCTTGCGGAGGAGGGAACAAGCCGCACAACGAAGATCTGGGCGGTAGCAGTGGCAAACAGTGATTATGCCGATGGGGATGAGATTGTGCAGGCAGGAACCATAAGCAGTGCAGTATGCTTTACATATAATGTGGATAAGACTGCACCTGCTTATCACACGGTAACTGTGATAGGCGGAAGTGGAGACGGAAACTATTCTGCGGGAGCGGTCGTTTCCATCGCAGCGGAAAATCCAAAGACAAATGCCACGTTTGTGAAGTTCACTGCAGAATCCGAAGAAACAATAAACTTCGCAGAGGAAACCGCTTCCGTAACAAGCTTTGTCATGCCGGATTGCGACGTGACTGTCACGGCAAATTATGAAGTAAACAGAGTGGTGCTCTCTCTCGAAGAACCTAAAGCAGGTGAAGAACTGGCTGCCTGTGCCTATCTGACAGATGATAATGCGGATGTGCTTGATCAGATGATTGACAGACAGGTTGCAGTTTCCTTCTATAGCGGAGAAGGGGAGGAGGTTACGGGAAAGGCCGCATATGACACAGAATATCTGATGACCATGTATCCGACGCTCCGCAATACACCGGGCTATACTTTCAGCGATCAAACGATCGTGGAGATTAACGGTGGAGAGATTGAGGCCGGTGTCAATGACAATACAGAATTGTGGGTCATGGTGATCATGCCGATCACTGAAGCGGAGCCGACGGATACACCGACGCCGACACCAACGGTAACACCGACGGACACGCCAACGCCGACCGTTACACCGACGGATACACCGACACCGACGCCGACAGGTACCATTACACCAACACCAACGGCTACAGTAACACCGACAGCTGCGGCCAATACAAATAGTAGTCCGTCTGCATCAACTGACCAGACCAATGCGGCAAAGACAGGAGATGCATCGGACTGTCTGATCTATGTTTTACTGCTGGCAGCGTCAGCATGGACAGCCCTTTTGACTGTCAGAAAACGGTCAGAACACAAATAAAATATTGCTGAATGAAAAAGGCAGCGTCGCAGTAACGATTGAAAAATCATTGCTGCGACGCTACCTTGTTATGAGCGTGTAGTGAAGCGGAATTATTCGAGCCCTGTTGCCTCGTCCAGCCCCAGCAGAATATTCATATTCTGGACCGCGGCGCCGGATGCACCTTTTCCGAGGTTGTCGAAGAGGGCAGTGATGCTGGTCTGTTCTTCGTTTCCGCAGACTGCGATCTCCAGATGATTTGTGCCTGCGAGACTGTTCGCATAGATTGTGGGTCGGGCTTCTTCAAAGGGAAGAACCCGGACAAAATGCTCGTTCGCATAGTATTCCTGCAGTTTGTGACAGATCTCCTCCGCGGAGGGAGTGCCGGAAAGCAGGCGATTCTGCAGCAGGATCGTTCCTGCCATGCCCTTATAGTAGTCGTCTACAACAGGCAGGAAAACCGGCGGATGGGTAAGTCCGGTCATCTTGGTGATCTCCGGGATATGCTTATGCTGCAGGGTCAGACCATAGATGCCGGGCGCGGAGAGCTTCTCTTCACGGTCGGCCTTTTCGTAATCTGCGATCATCTTCTTGCCGCCGCCGGAGTAACCGGTAAGGGAAAAGCAGGTAAGCGGATAGTCCTTGGGCAGGATACCCATACGGATTAAAGGAGCGGCTGTTGAGATGATGCCGGTGGCGTGACAGCCGGGGTTGGCGATCCGCTTACTCTCTTTGATCGCCTGGCGCTGATCTCTTGATAACTCCGGGAAACCATATACCCAGTTGGGGGCAGTCCGATGGGCCGTAGAGGCATCTATGACGCGAACGTCCGGGTTCTCGATCAGGGCAACCGCTTCTTTTGCACCGGCATCCGGCAGACACAAAAAGACAATATCCGCACTGTTCAGGAATTTTTTTCGTTCTTCCGTGTCATGTCGTTTTTCCTCGTCAATACGGAGAAGTTCCAGATCTTTACGAGCGCCGATCCTCTCATAGATCTGCAGTCCGGTCGTGCCGGCCTGCCCATCGATATAAACTTTATATTTCATTTCATTAACCTCTTTCTTTGCAATGTACAGACAACATTCATACAGAGCAACATTCTAACATATTTTCCCCAACGTGTGAACAGGCCGTTTTGGCTTTAAAATATTCCGAAAAACACGGTAAGGCTGACACGAGTATCCAACGAAATCCAGGCCTGCGTCTCTACACCGTAGCGACGGGATTTCTTATCTGCCTTCAAGTTTTTCCGTAATCTCTTTTCTGGTAGCCTTTAACGATCCCTGGACCATAACAGGCTTGCCGCCGCCACGTGCGCCAAAAGCCTCTTTCAGAGGGGCAATCACCTCGTTGCAGTTGATATGTGCACTGGCTGCGATAAAAGAGTAGCCGTTCTCGTCCGTTCCGTCAAAAATTGCGCAAAAGCCCCTGCGTTCCTGCATCGTCCGGTTCAGAAGTTCTCGTTTTGCGATATCATCCAGGCCTTCTACGAAGAGGATCAGATTTTTATCTTCGGGTGGTACTGCCTCCGCGGCTGCCTCCAGATAGTGTTTTTGCAGGGATTCATGTTTTTTTCGCAGATTTGATATTGCTTCGTTGCGGGAGAAGATCGCTTTTTGAAATTCAACGGCTTCGACCGGAACGGAATATTCGCGGGAAACAAATGCGGCTGCCTCCTGTACACGGCGAAATTCTTCTAAAGCCCGGAATCCGCAGATGGCGTAAAGACGCGTACCGCCCTTCCATTTTTCCTGGGAAAGGATCTTGAAGAGCCCGGCCTGACCGGTGGATGATACATGGGGTGCACAGCAGGCACAGGTGTCGATCCCTTCTATTTCCACGATCCGAACAGGACCATCGATCTCTTTTTTGCTGCGGTAAGAGAGTGCGGATAAAGTTTCCGGGTCGGGATAATAGCAGCGAACAGGAAGGTCTTTGAAGATGGCTTCATTAACTGCGGATTCCAGAGAAGCGATCTCCTCAGCACTTAAAAGATTGTTATAGTCTATCGTCATTTCTGAATCGCTTAAGTGAAAACCGACATTCTCGCAGCCGAATCGGCTGTGGGCAATTCCGGAGCAAATATGTTCTCCGGTGTGGTTCTGCATATTAGAAAACCGATGCTGCCAATCGATGCGGCCGGTAAGCTGTGTACCTTTCGGGATGGGGTGGGCGATGGTGTGGCAGATGCTGCCGTCCTTTCGAATCTGTACATCCAGAACCGGAAATTCTGCATGTTCATAAAGCAGGACACCTTGATCACAGGTTTGCCCGCCTTCCTCGGGAAAGAATAAGGTCCGGTCCGGAATCAGGTCAAAGCCATCTTGTCCATTTGATTCGCAGGAGAGGACAGTGGCAGTGAATTCTGTCTCATAGGGATATTCATCATATAATTTGATCGTCATAAAAGCCCCCGTTTCCGATACTTATTATCATCATGAAGCGGTGCAAATGGCCTTGCACGTGTTTTTTTATACTATAACATGCTCCGGGGAACATGACAAAGCCTTTGCTGACTTTATCTTTGCATGTGTGTTTTATAATTTCCACCCTTCACAGAAAGAAGTAAGGCAAGACAAACATTTAAATAAAATTTTGACAAGATGAAAAAGAAGAACTAAGAATAAATACTTAGCCGCACATCGATACAAGAGTATGTTTTGACTAACAAAAAGCAGATTCAATAAAAAAGATGAAACGAAAACATGAGTAAAAACAGGAAATAAATAAAAATAAAGTCTGTTTTCAAAAAATAAAATTAGCATATTCTAACCAAAAGTGATTAAAGGTCAATATCAGACAAATAATGTAACAAGAAAGATATTATAATCCCGTTGTTAGTAAAAACTAATCTATACCATGTGCGGATTCGTTTGCGGTGGATTAGTATACATGACGGAAAAGAGATGAAGAGGAATATGAAGAAATTGATGAGAAAGCCTCTGGTGGTCCTGGCAATCATCGCCACTTTGATGTTTGCCATGCATGTGAGTGTCTTCGCAGATACTTCTTATCCGGCTACCTGGAAAGAATTCTCCAGTGAAAATTCTCCGGCGGGTGAACAGTGGACTTGGAATGAAGTGGTGGATGCTATCACAGATGTGCTGAACAGCGGTGAAGAGCTGATGCAGTCCGGGGATACAGAAGGTGCAAGAAAGGCCGGAAGCGATGCTTACTACGGCTATTATGAAACCACCGGATTCGAGAGAATCATGAATGGTGTGTCCGGTGCCCGGGTCAGCCAGGTGGAACTGGCATTTGCCAATGTGCAGACGGTGGCAAAGTCCGGCGGCACTTATGATGAATATGTACAAGCCTGCGACGATCTGCTGGCGCTGCTTCATGAGGATGCAAATTCTCTGGATGGTGTGACAGATGACAGCAGCTCCTCCTCCGACGATTCCACATCGTCAGGAAGTTCCGGATCGGGTCTGATCTTTGCGGCCTGCTTTGGAATCATCGTTCGAGAAGGATTTGAGGCCATCCTGGTAGTAGGCGCTATCATCGCTTATCTTCAGGTTAAGACCAAAAACGAAAAAGGCAATAAGAGAAAACAGGTATATCCCGTATATATCGGATCTCTTCTGGGAATCGTAGCCAGCTTTGCACTGGCAGCCATCATGAATGTTCTTCTCTGGGCCAATAATGCGCAGCAGGAGATCATTGAGGGTATCACAGCACTCATTGCTGTATGTGTTTTGTTCTACGTATGCAATTGGATGTTGAGTAAGTCCGAAACGGAAGCCTGGACTGCCTACATCAAGAACACCACACAAAAGGCATCGGAGAGAGGCAGCATCCTGACACTGGCATTTACCGCATTTCTGGCAGTATTCCGTGAAGGCGCTGAAGTAGTGCTCTTCTTCCAGCCTTATGTCAGCGACAAGGATAACGCAGGTTCTGTCTGGGGCGGCCTGATTCTGGGCGCGATCGTGCTGGTATTTGTATACCTGCTGATCCACTTCCTCAGTGTAAAGATCCCGCTGCGGCCTTTCTTTACCGCAACAAGTATTCTGATGGCTGTTATGTGCGTATCCTTCCTGGGTGCAGGTATCAAAGAGCTGATCGAAGGCGGCGTGCTTCCGAGCCATTCGCCGGTGTGGCTGCAGTGGATCCCCTACAATGATACACTTGCGGTTCTCGGCATCTACCCGATCCTGGAGACTTTGGTGCCGCAGATTATTTTGGCAGTGGTCATGATCCTGATCTTCCATGCAGGCTTTAAGAAAAATAAGGTGATCCGCATGGAAGCAAAAGCAAAGAGAGAGCAGGAAGAAGCAATCCGCCTTGCTGAGGAAGAGAAAGAGAGAGACGAGAAACTTCGTGCATTGATCAAAGAAGTGGTACTTCAGGTGCTGGAGGAAAAACAGATCTCCGGCTGACAGAAAGATTTTTATGGCTGAAACAGCATAAAAATAAAACATGTATTTTCATAACCAATAAGGAGGAAAACATTATGAAAAGAAAAGTAATCGCTGTATTATGTGCAGCAACAGTTGCTTCTCTGTGCTTCGCAGGATGCGGATCGTCTTCTTCATCCTCAGATGCATCTACTGAGACAGAAGAGACAACAGAAGAAGCTGAGGCAGAAGCTGAAGAAGAGACAACAGAAGAAGCTGAGGCAGAGGTTGAGACCGATGACGCAGCAGCGGCACCCGGTGAGGCAGCAGGCTTTACTGAGATCCCGATCTTCGAAGGCGAGGAGCTTGGCGGATTCATTTCTATGAACGCTGTATACTTCCAGCCCGTTCCCATGACAGGCGGATACGAAGACATCTCCGACTACAACCTGCATCTTGAGGCAGATATCTCTGCACTGGAGAACGATCTTGGTTTTGGTACCGGTGACTGGATCCCGTATCTGACAGTTACTTACGAAGTAGTAGATTCCAACGGTGAGACAGCAGCAGAAGGTTCCTTCATGCCCATGTCTGCATCTGATGGCCCGCACTATGGTGCAAATATCTACCTTGGTGAGGCTGATACCTATTCTCTTACAATCTCTGTAAGTCCGCAGGAAGATGTATATCTGATCCATACAGATTCTGAGACAGGCCCTGGCGGTACATTTGATGAAGTATTTGCAGACGGTGCACTTACAGTAACCTACGATGGTTGGGACTATGCTCCGCAGGAATGGTAATAACATCATTTGACCAATATTGATAATGAATTCCACGCGCCATACAGGCCTCCGGCTCTGTGTGGCGCTGTGGTGCGTTATAATAACTTTTTGTTACCGGAGGAAAAAACGTGTTTAAATATACCATTGACGTGATTGTCAAGCTCATATCCATGATGCTGATCCTGGGAATGATGTTTTCTTATGTGAAAATGTCATATGAGAAAAAGGGCCAGAAGATCTTTCAGATCGGGATCATAGCGGGTATTGCAGCTGCAGCAGTCATGTCCTTCATGAAAAATGCCACAAACAAGATCGACACCTCCTATTGGAATTTTAGAATATTCTTGATCTCCCTGATCGGATTTGCGGCATGGATCGTTTTTACGGCGTTAGGCAAAAAAATGGGAAAAGGGAAGGACATACTGGCATCGGCGGCATTGACGCTGGTAGCATTTATGCTTCTTTTCTACTGCCTTCCCGATTTTATTGCTTATCCTTACAGCTTGTATGTATCGGAAACCACTGTATTTACCAGTTCTTATATCATCAAACTGGGCGGAGTTATATTGGGCTTTATCCTGGTTCTGGTGGCCGGCTTTGCAGCAAACCGCGGTGCGGCAAAACTCAGCAAAAATACAGTATTTCTCTTTATCCTGCTTACACTTGGCGTAAATGAGTTTAAGCAGGTGACTCTGCTCTTTAACATCATGATCTCAAAGAGAATGATCGAGTCCAACCACATCCTCTTTAATCTGGTAAAGTTTGGCAACAATTACAGCAATCTGTTTATTTATCTGGTCCTGATCATAACAGCCATTATATCAGTGATCCTCTGTGTGCGGAGTGCCCATGTCAATGAGCCTTATGCAAACCCTGCGGAGCACCGGAAGATCAAGGCAAAATGGCGTAATATCCGCAGATGGGCAGCTGCAGCATTTATCACAACAGCGCTGGCGATCTTTTTTATGACTGCGGTCGATTCGATTGTGAATAAGGCAGTGGAACTGTCCCCCACCGAGGATGCGGAAGAAAGGGATGGAGCGATCTATGTGTCCTTTGATCAGGTCAGTGACGGTCATCTGCATCGATTTGGCTATACAACGGAAAATGGTGTACAGGTTCGGTTCATTGTGATCCAGAAACCGGATTCCACCGCTTATGGCGTGGGTATGGATGCCTGTGATATCTGTGGTGAGACCGGCTATTATGAGAAAAACGGTCAGGTTGTCTGCAACCGCTGCGATGTTGTTATGAACATAAACACCATCGGCTTTAAGGGTGGATGCAATCCCAAGGTGATAGAGTACACAGTGGAAGATGGTTATATCATCGTTCCCACCGAAGGACTTGAAGCCTATGAGTCAGATTTTGCGTAAGGAGGTTTGAAAGATGTTCATTCGAATGATTTTCGGAACCCTGTTCCGCCAATGGAAAAAGATGATCATGATTGCCTTCACCATTGCACTGGGCGCATCTCTGGCTACAGCCATGCTGAGTGTTATGTTTGATGTGGGCGATAAAGTGAATCAGGAGCTGAAGACCTACGGTGCCAATATTAAGGTTTCTCCTAAGTCTTCTTCCATTTTGAACGATCTCTACGATATGGAGAGTGGGCAGTCCGGCGCTTCTTATCTGAAGGAAGATGAACTGGGTAATATCAAAACCATATTCTGGGCTTTTAATATCGTGGACTATGCGCCTTTTGTCACCACCACCTGTGACCTGGACGGCGATGATGTGGCAGTGGTGGGAAGCTGGTTCAATCATCATTTGGCTCTTCCGACCGGTGAGGAACTGGATGCCGGTATGGTATCTCTGCGAAGCTGGTGGGATATTCTCTCAGGTGAATGGCTGGATGAGAGTCAGGAGAGCGATGGAAATGTGTGCATGGTGGGTACAAAACTGGCAGAAGAGAAGGGAATCTCTGTAGGAGATAAACTTAGCCTGAAGGGAAGCGCCAAAACCATGGACCTGGTGGTAAAAGGCATCTTTGATGCCGGAGGTGATGAGGATGAGCAGATCTTCACACTTTTGGATACGGCCCAGGCACTGGGCGGTCTGGAAGGCTGCATTGATACCATCGAAGTCAGTGCCCTGACCACACCGGATAATGAACTGGCAGAGAAGGCGGCCAAGGATCCCAATTCCCTTACGATTTCTCAGTATGAGACCTGGTACTGCACAGCTTATGTAAGCTCGATTTGTTATCAGATCCAGGAAGTGGTCACAGACTCTGTGGCGTCCGCTGTTCGGCAGGTGGCAGATTCTGAGGGCGCTATCCTCGAGAAGACAGAACTGCTGATGCTTCTGATCACCATCCTCAGCATGATCGGTGCCACACTCGGTATCTGTAATCTGGTAACTGCTTCTGTTATGGAGCGTGCCGGTGAGATCGGTCTTATGAAGGCCATCGGCGCACATAACCGATCTATAACGGGACTGGTACTGACAGAGATCTTTGCCACGGCTATTGTCGGCGGATTTGTCGGATTTTTAGCAGGATACGGATTTGCCCAGATCATCGGACACACGGTGTTTGGTTCCTCTATCGCACTGACACCGATCGTGATCCCGATCGTGGTTGTCCTGGTTATCCTGGTGACGTTGATCGGCAGCCTTCCCGCTATCCGGATGCTGCTTCACCTGAAACCCACGGAAGTATTGCACGGAAGATAATCAGAAAAGAGGTAAGGATAAATGAAGAGAAGAAAAATGTTTTTTCGTATGATCACAGCCTCTTTGCTGAGACGTCGATCCAGAATGGTAGTAGCACTGTTGGCGATCGCCATTGGCGCCACTATCCTCTCTGGTCTTGTGACCATATATTTTGATGTCCCCAGGCAGATGGGAGCAGAGTTCCGGAATTACGGAGCAAACATGATCCTGACACCTACGGATGAATCCTTTACATTAGAGGATATGGATCAGGGTACGGAAATTATCGCTGAAAATGAGCTGGTGGGTGCGGCTCCTTATCGATACGAGACGGTTCGTATGCATGAGCAGCCCATCATTGCAGCCGGTACAGATATGGAGCAGGCGCAGAAGACCTCTCCCTACTGGTCTGTGGAAGGCAGCTGGCCATCCGCTTCCGGAGAATTGATGATCGGCAGCACTGTAGCAGACAATCTGAATCTGAAGATTGGTGATGTGGTCACCGCATCCTTCGATCTGGAGGCAGAAGAGGATGCCGAGACAGTAGATCAGAACACCATTGATTTTACCGTGGTAGGTATTGTCAGTACCGGTGGAAATGAAGAAGAGTATGTATATATGTCACTGGATGACATGGAAACGTTGACTGGTGAGAGCGGAACCATCGATGTGGCAGAGCTCAGTGTTTCTACTTCCGGTGACGGACTCCAGAAGTATGTGGATCAGATTAATCAGAAAGTGCCTTCAGTCAATGCACAGCTGGTAAAACGACTGGCAGCCTCCGAGACGACCGTGCTCTCCAAGCTGCAGGCGCTGGTTCTTCTGGTAACCATCGTTGTACTGGCGCTCACCATGATCTGTGTGGCTACCACGATGACAGCTGTGGTTGCAGAACGACGTAAAGAGATCGGATTGCGCAAAGCCATCGGCGCTACGGACAGAGAGATCCTCGGCGAGTTCATGGGCGAGGGCATGCTTCTCGGTGCGATAGGCGGTCTCCTGGGATCCTTCCTGGGCTTTGCCTTTGCACAGGCTGTAAGTATCAGCATTTTCAGCAGTTCGATATCCTTCCGGCCGCTTCTCCTGCCTCTGACGGTAGTGGTTTCTATCGCAGTAACAGGACTGGCCTGCTTAGGACCGATCAGAAGTGCCACTAGTATTGATCCCGCACTGGTATTAAAAGGAGAATAAATCATGTGTCTGTTAGAGTTAAAACATGTGTATAAAATTTACGGAGACCTGCATGCTCTGGATGATGTCAGCCTGAAAGTGGAAAAGGGTGAGTGGCTGTCCATCATGGGACCCTCCGGATCCGGAAAAAGTACTATGATGAACATCATCGGCTGCATGGATACTGCTACGCAAGGAGAAGTGTTGCTGGATGGAGAAAACATTGCAAAACTGAACAACAGGGAACTGACCAACATCCGAAGAGATAAAATCGGCCTGATCTTTCAGCAGTTTCATCTGGTAAACTATCTGACTGCGGTGGAAAATGTTATGCTGGCGCAGTATTATCACAGTATTCCGGACGAAAAGGAAGCCCTGGAAGCTCTGGAACGTGTCGGCCTGGCAGACCGGGCAAAGCACCTTCCCAGTCAGCTTTCCGGTGGTGAGCAGCAGCGTGTCTGTGTGGCAAGAGCTCTGATCAATCATCCGGAGATCATCCTGGCAGATGAACCAACGGGAAATCTGGATGATGCAAATGAGGAAGTTGTGGTAGAATTGTTTAATAAGCTTCATTCGGAGGGCACCACGCTCATCGTCGTCACCCATGATCCGGAAGTGGCGGAAGTTGCACAGAGATCCGTGGTACTTCGAAGCGGTAAACTGGTGAAGGAGACCATCAATGAGAATTTCACCGGTCATATCAAATTTGAATAGGGATAAGGGAGGTGTTAGGCATGATGATTAAAAGGATTGTTGCACCGATCATGTGTGTTTCTGCAATTTCTCTGCTTCTTGCCGGCTGCGGTGGCAGCTCAACTGCCGATCTGGAAGACGGTACTTACGAAGGAAAGAGTGAGGTCTACGTTGCAGACGAGCTGGCTCTGGAAGATGAAGAAGTGGATGAGGCTGCCAACGGATATGGCGTAGTATCGATCACGATCGAGGATGGAGCCATTACAGATTGTACGTATCAGACCTATGAAGAAGATGGTACCCTGAAGGATGAGGAGTACGGTAAAGAGGATGGCGAGGTTCGCAACACCGATTATTACAATAAGGCACAGAAAGCGGTTGCGGCCTGCGCAGAATATGCGGATCAGCTGGTGGAGACGGGAGATGTAAAGAAGGTCGATACGATCTCCGGTGCTACCATTAACCATGATGAGTTCGTAGAAGCGGTCGATGCAGCTTTGGAAGAGGCAAAACAGTAATATTTATGAAACTAATTTCGGCGATGAAGCATATCGGAATCGTGGCGGCAGGAGTACTGATCTTACTGGGTTTACCTTTTTTTACATCAGACTATTTTGCTGCCCAGGTTTCCGGTGTGGATGTGACCAGCAGCGCTACTGTGATCCTGGATGCACCATCAGGTGACTATGTGGTGCTGATCAATCAGGCAATGCATCCGGATCGGGAAAAACTGGAGGATTGGACCGACTTCTTCTCGGGAGAAGAGGTATCCTATATTTTTGAGGATATCTCCTGCTCTGTGGCAGACGGAGACAGTGCCGGTCTGGAGATGGCAAGAAGCTATCAGTCACGTCTTCCCGAGAATCAGATGAAGCTGTCTTCTGCAGCTTCCACCCTCCTGCTATCCAGGATCGGTGCGGATCAGTTTGATATCGTGGTGATGTCAAAAGAGTTTGCAGACAGTTACGGCGTCACAGAGGATCTTACGGATAATGCGATCATGATCCGGACAAAAGGAGCATCAGAATGAGGAAAATAAACGCTTTTTTCAGTATGGGAATTCTGGTGCTTTTTTTGGTGCATGGAATTCTGGGAGGTTTTCAGGCGATCGGTCTTATGCCCGGCGGTGATCAGCTGCTGGCAGTTCTGGCATGGATCCTCATCGGTATCTGCGGCGCCCACGCCGTGATCGGTATCATCCTGACGGTTGAGACATGTCTTGCAATGAAACGCTCCGGGTCTTCTTACCTGAAAGAGAACCGGATATTCTGGGCAAGAAGAGTAAGCGGCCTGGCTGTGATCCTGTTTTTGGTGATACATCTTCTTATTTTTATAGGGAGGGGAAACGACGTTTCCTACCGACTGGTCTATTTCGGCCGGGTGCAGCTGGCAACGCAGATCCTTCTGGTTGTTTCTGTGGGCATCCACGTGCTCACAAATATTAAGCCCTTGTTTCTTTCATTCGGCGTCAAAGGCATTGGTTCTTATGTGAAAGATATTCTCCTGATCCTGGCCTTTGTTATGGTATTCTGCGGCGCGGCGATGCTCATTTATTATCTGCGCTGGAATGTATTCTGGAGGTAGGCTATGGCGGTCAATATTATCGGCAGCGGTCTTGCAGGCCTCTCGGCGGCATGGACTCTGGCAAAAGAGAATATCCCCTGCAATCTGATCTCAAGGCATCCCTCCGAGAGGGCCCAATCCGTTCTGGCAGAAGGCGGGATCAACGCAGCCCTGAATACCATGGGGGAGGCTGATACTGTGGAACTTCATGCCATGGAGACCTTAAAAGCCGGTGCCTTTCTGGCAGACCCCAACGCAGTAATGAATCTGACCTCCGGTGCGCCGGAGGTGGTAGAAGAGCTGAAAAACCTGGGGGTTCCTTTTCATCAGAAGGATGGAAAGTTGATACTCCGGAGCTTTGGCGGTCAGAAGAAAAAAAGGACTGCCTATGCAAAAAGCAGTACCGGAAAGGCCCTGATGACAGCTCTGATCGATGCGGTTCGTCAATACGAGGTACAGGGGTTGGTGACCCGCTACCCACATCATGAATTTCTTTCGCTCATTCTGGATACGGAAGATGGCAGTATTTGCAGGGGTGTATCCATAAAAGATTCCTACACGCATCGTACATACAAATTTTTCGGTCCTGTGATCTGCTGTAGCGGAGGCCTGAATGGTTTTTTTCCGGAGATGACCACCGGAACCACAGCCAATCAGGGAGATGCGGCTTCTGAACTGTTTTTCCAGGGAGTGGCTTTCAGCAATCTGGAAATGATCCAGTATCATCCTACTACCATCGGGATTTGCGGCAAGCGTTGCCTGATCAGCGAGGCGGCCCGGGGTGAGGGGGGGCGTCTTTTCGCCGACCGCCATGGAGAAAAATGGTACTTCATGGAAGAAAAATATCCGGAGCTTGGAAATCTCATGCCCAGAGATGTGGTATCCAGGGAGGAATATTTTATTCTTCATGATCCTTCTGATCCGCTGGAAGTTTATCTGGACATGACAGAACTGTCCGGGGAGAGCTGGAATACAAAACTGTCTGATCTTCGCTTGGAACTCATAGAATATACCGGAGTGGATCCTGCGCAGGTACCTGTATCTGTAGAACCCGGTATTCATTATTTTATGGGTGGGATCCACGTGGATAAGCAGCATCACACAAATGTGAAGAATCTTTACGCGGCCGGTGAATGCTGCAGTCAGTATCATGGGGCGAATCGTCTGGGAGGCAATTCTCTTCTGGGAGCGGTTTTTGGCGGAAAAATGGCGGCAAAGACTGTGCTGCAGGAATATTCACCTGCGGAGAACAGGGTGCAGGAGGCAGATCTGCCCATCCCCGAAAAAGAATCCGTTACAGTGATCCATGATGTATCCGGGATCCTGCAATCCGGTCTGGGTATTGTCAGAGACCAGACTCACCTGGACGCAGCACTTTCGGCTTTGTTTTCCTATGCCGGAGATCACAGCCTGAATCCGGCAGAACAGAAGCGGGTATATCTGGCGGAAGCCATGCTTCGTTCCGCAGCATTTCGCAAGGAATCGAGGGGCGCTCATTACAGAATTGATTACCCGGATCAAGAGGAAAGCTATCGCAAGATCCAGCTGGCGCTCCTGGAAAGCGGTCGGGTCCGGATCCTGCAAGAAGAGATACCCATGAGGCGAGATACATGAAATATTTGCTGAATATATGGCGGCAGAAGGCTGCTGCGGAGAAAGGGCATTTTCAGGAGTATGTCTATGAGACGGAAGACGAGAAAATGACTCTGGCCAGGGCTTTATTGGAATTGAATCGGCTGCATCCGGAGGATGAGATCGTTTTTGAACACAGCTGCCATCAAAAAAAATGCGGCGCTTGTGCCATGGTGATCCAGGGCAGACCTTCCCTGGCCTGTGATGCTGTGCTGAAACAGCGGGCAAAAAAAGGAAGACTGCAGGTGGAACCCTTGCGAAAATTCCCTGTGATCGCCGACCTTATGGTAGATCGCAGTATTCTCTTTGAGAACCTGAAGATCATGAAAGTCTGGGCAGAAGAAGGGGTTCGGATACAGGATAAAGCCCTGGGTACGGTTCATGAAGCTTCCGGATGTCTGCAGTGTGGCTGCTGTCTCGAGGTCTGTCCCAACTTTTATCCGGGTGGGAATTTCTTTGGAACTGCTGCTTTGGTACCTTCCGCCAGACTGATCTCTTCCATGACCAATGAAGATGGAAAGGCACTTCGGCAGGCATATAAAACGCACATCTACAATGGATGCGGCAAGTCTCTGGCCTGTCATGAGATCTGTCCGGCCCATATCGATATGGATCATCTGCTTAGCCGTTCCAACGCGATCTCCATCTGGAGAAGAAGATGAAAAGGAAAAGAAGAATGCTTCTATGCCTGCTTCTGACCATTACGGCTGCTTTGCTTGTACTTGTTGTTGTGCTCCGGGAAAAAGCATCCCGCACTCCCAGTTATCACTATGAGATGAGCAAAGAACTTCGATTGTCATTTTCCAATGCGGATCTTGTGATCCAGGAGATCCGTGAGGCATTGGAGCGGCATGATTATCGTATCTATATCCGTTATCAGGCTTCTGACGGATATATGAATGATGTGATGCCGCTGGTCAATGAATTGATGACCTGGGCGGTAGCAGATACGGATTCTCCGACGCAGGGGGATTATATCCGATACCAGATGGGTGGGTATGATGTGAATTACAGCCGGACTGATCTGGAAGACGGCTCCGCGAATTACCTGATCACGATCACACCGGTGTATTATACGAAAACGGCACAGGAAGCAGCGGTGGATCAGGACGTGGAAGAGATCCTGCAGGAGGTGGATATTGACTGTTGTTCCTCAGATCTTGAGAAGGTGGAGGCAATCTATGATTACGTGTACAGTCACGTAAAATACGATTCCATACATAAATCTTCGGAATATCACCTGAAAAGCACTGCTTATGCAGCGCTCGAGAGAGGTATCGCAGGCTGTCAGGGATATGCCGTAGCCATGTACCGTCTGCTTGAGGAAGCCGGCGTCGACTGTCGGGTCATTACAGGTATGGCAGAGTATGAGGGGGAGAGTGAGTTTCATGCCTGGAACATCGTGGAGGTAGACGGGACTTACTATAATCTGGATATTACCTGGGATTGCAGGCTGGGAGAACGGGAATATTTTCTGAAAGGACAGGAGACTTTTACCGATCACATCCGCGATGAAGAATTTGAAACAAAGGATTTTCTGACGCAATATCCTACGTCAGAGCAGGATTTTAGCGGAATATAACAGCAGAACACGCGCTTCTGAAATGAATTCAACTGTGATTTCAGACAAAAAAATTTTTGAAAACCTTGACAAAACCTATCGGTTAGCGTATTGTAACTTTCGAAGAAAACGGAGGCCTTTATGACAGAGCAGGAATGGAATGCGATCAAGAATAACGATGCTGCCTATGACGGGCAGTTTTTCTATGGAGTTGTGACCACAAACCATGTGTGCCGCCCCTCCTGCAGCGCCAGAACCTGCAATCCCAAAAATGTGATGATCTTCTATTCTTATGAGGATGCGCTGCAACATGGTTTTGTGCCCTGCCAGCGCTGTCATCCGGGAGATCCGGACTGGAAAGAAGCCAGATTCGAACTGGCAGAGACTGCCAGGAATCTGATCGAGGAAAATTATAAAGAAAAATTTTCTTTGGATGATCTTTCCGGGAAGATGTATCTGAATAAGAATTATATTCTTCGGACCTTCAAATCGGTCACAGGCTACACACCTTTGGAATATCATAATTATTATCGCTGTCTGAAGGCAAAAGAAATGCTGGAGAACAGAAAATTCAGCATTTCCTATATCAGTGATGAGGTGGGCTATGCATCGCAGGCTCATTTTACCAGATTATTCAAGAAATACTTCCTGTTGTCTCCTACTGAATATCGAAAAAAGGGATTGCAGGAAAGAGGAGAAAATGATGAAAAAATCTAAATTCAGTTTGTTGCTGCGCCTGGTTCAGCTGGCGCTTGTTGCTGTATTGACACTGGGTGTGCGTTTTCTGTTTCCTGCTTGCACGGCCATGGAAGACGAGTGTAAGTCCTGTGTGGATTGTCAGAATGCCATCTTTGCTTTTGGTCTGGCTATGCTGATCATTGCACTGGTCCTTTTGCTGTGCAGCAATGCATATGTCCGTTGTGGTCTGTCTGTTTCACTGATCATCGTGGATTTGGTGATGGTGATATTGATCCCCAATCGTCTGATTTCTCTCTGTATGATGCCTGATATGGCCTGCAGAGCCCATATGTATCCGGCTGTGCTGTTGCTTGGTATCCTGATTGCGGTGATAGCCTTTGTTAATTTGGTCATAAATGCGAGAAAGGTCAGGTAATATGAGGAAACAAAAGAGTCTCTCTTTTAAAAATATGGTGCGGAAACCGGCCAGAACAGCAGTGCTGGTTATCGTCTCATTGTTTCTTTCTTTTTCTATATTGGCAGGAACCCTGGTGATCTCCGGCCTTAGAAGCGGTCTCTCTTCTCTGGAGACCCGTCTGGGTGCGGATATCATGGTAGTGCCCTATGAAGCGACTACGCATTCGGATTTTTCAGATATGCTTCTCCAGGGCAGTATCGTGTCTTTTTATATGGATCGCAGCAAGATGGACGAGATCGCGGCCCTGGATGGTATTGGGGAGATCTCGGAGCAGTTTTATTTGGCTACCGCCAGTGCCAGCTGCTGTTCTTCCAGAATCCAGATCATTGGCTACAATCCCGAGACGGATTTTACCATCACGCCCTGGATCAAGAATTCTTACAACAAGGATCTGGGATATCTGGAAGTATTGGTTGGCAATGATATGAATGCATTTCCGGGGGATACTCTGAAATTTTATGGCGTTGAGGTGAAGGTAGCTGCCAAGCTGGACCGTACCGGAACTTATTATGATACTTCCGTTTTTGCAAACGAGGAGACCATCAAAACACTGATCCAGAATGCCAAGGATACCAAAATGATCGATTTCGGGGATATCAGTCCCGATGATATCGTTTCATGCGTGATGATCAATGTGGCAGACGGTTACACTGTGGAAGATGTGGTCAATGATATCAATCTTCATGTGAGTAAGGTGAAAGCGATCCAGACGGATGCTTTTGTCACGGATATTTCCAGCGGCATGACTAAGATCTCCCGTATCATCGGGCTTTTGGTGGTGGCTGTATGGATCCTGGCCATCGTGATCCTTATGCTCTCCTTTGTCCTGATCTCCAATGAGCGAAAAAAAGAATTTGCGGTTCTCCGGGTTCTCGGCGCTTCCAGAAAGAAATTATCTTCGATCCTTATGAAGGAAGCCGTGATGATCAACTGCATAGGCGGCATCGTCGGTGCTGTTCTGGCAGTACTTCTGGTGGAACTCTTTCGCAGTGTGATCGAATCATCCCTGAATCTTCCCTTCCTGCTTCCTGCGTTTCCTAACCTTGTGCTGCTTCTGTTGGGTGCCATCCTTGTTTCGGTGGCTGCTGGTTCTGTAGCAGCTCTTGCATCTGCAATGCGGATCAGCAGGGTAGATCCGGCATTGATATTGAGGGGGGATAACTGATGATCGTAAAAGGAGAAAAAATCAGCAGGCAGTTTTTGCGGAAACGAAGCGGCTCCAATATATTTGTCGCGGTTCAGGAGACGGATCTTGCCCTGGAAGGCGGTACACTGACTGTGATCACAGGACGGTCCGGAAGCGGAAAAAGTACCTTGATGAATATGATGTCCGGCCTTCTACTTCCTTCTTCCGGTAAAGTGCTGGCAGATGAGCAGGACCTCTATGCAATGGATGATGAAACTTTATCTGCTTTCCGAAATCAGCATTTTGGAATGATTCCCCAGGGACAGACGGCGATCTTCTCTCTGAACATTCTGGAAAATGTTATGCTTCCGCTGACACTTTACGGCCTGGACAGAAAGGATCCCGCGCTCTTTCAGGAGACAAAAGCTTATGCAGAGGAACTGCTGGAGATGACAGGAATCGCAGATCTGAAAGATGTCATGCCTTCAGAACTTTCCGGGGGAGAGATGCGCCGCATGGCCATTGCCAGAGCGCTGATCCGCCGTCCCGAGGTGATCTTTGCAGATGAGCCCACCGGCGATCTGGATGATGCCAATACAGAGATCGTCCTGTCGATTTTGAAAAGACTTTCGGATGATGGAAAGAGCGTGATGCTCGTCACCCATGAAAAAGAAGCTATGGAATATGCTGACCGGATTCTGAAGATGGATGGTGGTGTAATAGAACAAATAATACAGTGATACGAAATCCCCGGGTGTTTGGCCGGGGATTTTGAACGCAGATAAGCAATCCCCCGACTCTACGGTGCAGAGTCTAGGGCTGGATAAATGGGGAATGCAAATTTTTGCAGCGATATAAGAGCAACGTAAGTGCGGCGCTGCTCGTCCGGTGGACAAGCACTTAGCACAGACCGGAGTGGAGCATAGACCACGGTGCGTAGTAATCATACAATATGGTGTGCGTCAACACATGGAGGATTTTAATGTGCAGAAAAAAAATAGGGGCTGTTCTTCTGGCTGCTGCGGTGCTTCTGGCAGGCTGCAGCCGATCTCCAGCATATACCGGCGGGACCGGGTCCGATTCGGCAGACCGGTCGGAGATCCCCTGCGATAAGGAAGAACTGTTTGCGATGGATACCATTATAACCATCACCTGTTATGGAGAAAAATGCAAGGAGGCCGCAGAAGCAGCTGTGGCCGAGGTGAATCGTCTGGATGCCCTGCTGTCAGTGGGAAACCCGGACAGCGAGGTATCTGTGATCAATGCAAACGGAAGCGGCCCTGTTTCAGAAGATACCCGGGTGATTATCAGGGAAGCTCTTCGGGTATGGGAGGAGACGGGCGGCGCCTTCGACATCACTATCTATCCCCTGATGGTGGAGTGGGGCTTTACTACAGAGTCATTCCACGTGCCGGAGCCGGAACGGATCCGGGAGCTCCTGGAGCATGTAGATTCCGGACAGATCTGTCTGGATGAAGAAGCTGGAACCGTGACCATCGGCGAAGGTCAGGGGATCGATCTTGGCGGCATTGCCAAGGGTTATACTTCGGATTGTTTAATGGAAATCTTTGAAGAATATGAGCTGGACTCTGCAGTCATTTCTCTGGGTGGAAATGTGCAGTGCTACAAAAGAAAGCCTGACGGAAGCCTCTGGATATGCGCTATTGAAGATCCCAATCATCCGCTCGAGGATCCCAATAATCCAAGCACAGACGATGACTTTCTGGGAATCGTAGAGCTGGATGGGCAGGCCGCTATAACCTCCGGTGCCTACGAAAGAAATTTCACTGATGAGGAGACGGGAAATGTGTATCATCACATTTTGGACCCCGCCACCGGTTATTCCGCCTATGCTGGCCTGATCTCGGTGACTGTGGTCAGCAAAAGCGGAATTCTGGCAGATACCATATCCACAGCCTGCTATGTCATGGGTCTGGATGACTCTTTGGCGTATTGGGAAGATCATAAAGATGAATTTGATCTGATCATGATGACTGATGACAATACGGTTTATGTAACCGAGGGAATGAAAAACGTCTTTACCACGGATTATCCGCTGGTTGTGGTGTCATAACAGTACCTGCGCTTAAATCTGCAGGAAAAACTTGCCAACGTTTACCTGACAGTAACCACACTGCACGAAATATCTGAAACACATTGATGGGACCGAAATTCTTTGTTATCATAAATAGAAATATCTCCTGCCGGCAATAACTTTAGCGATATCTACAGAATGGATTCTCCCTGTGCCGGCAAATCCCAAGACGATGTATTACTGTATCTTATAAGACGAGAGCAGAAGGAGTCTTTATGCGGGTTCTGATCGTTGAAGATGATGAAAAACTGAACAATATCATATGTAAGTACCTGATGAAACGTGGTTACCAGGTAGACGGGTTTACCAGTTCTTCGCAGGCTTTGGACAGCTTTGGCGAGAACAATTTTGATCTGGTGATCTCAGATGTCATGATGCCGGAGATCGATGGCTTTGAACTGGCAGAATATGTTCGGCGAGAAAACCGGAATATTCCAATCCTGTTTATTACGGCACTGGACGATTTTGGATCGAAAAAAAGAGGATTTCAGCTGGGTATCGATGATTATATGGTCAAACCGATCGATCTGGATGAGTTGGTCCTGCGTGTCGGTGCGCTGCTGCGCCGCGCATCGGCAGAACAGACCAAAGAACTTCTGATCGGGAGCCTGCGTCTGGTTTCGGATGAGAAAATGGCTTATGTGGGCGCTGATGAAGTGGAGCTTTTGCCAAGAGAATTCGATATCCTGTATAAATTGCTGGCCCATCCGAAGAAGATTTTTACAAGATCGGATCTTTTGAATGAATATTGGGGGCAGGCAACCGATACAGGTCTTCGTACCGTTGATGTTTATATCACAAGGCTGCGCAAAAAATTTGAGACTTGTGACGAGTTTGAGATCCAGACCGTGCATGGACTCGGTTATAAGGCCGTTTTGAGAAAATAGAGAAAGACCACAGACTAAAGTATTTGCCGGGGGATTTTCATGGGCGAAAAGCATTTTATTCCGATTCGAAAAGAAAAAAAGCGGTTTGCAGACAGCCGCATCAATACCAGGATCATTTTCTGGAAGGAGATTTTGCTCATTCTGGCTGTCGTTTTCTGCGTTATGCTGGCGGTCGCGCTGATCGTCTTTTATCTTGCCAATAATACACTGACCCTGATCGGGATCATTGCTTCCTTTGTTGCCGTTATCAGTGCCCTGGCTTGTATTTTGTGGGCCTTGATCAAACGAATGTCTTATATGCGTGTTTATCAGGCATTTACAAAGGCAGCCAGAGAGATCGCAAAGGGGGATTATTCGATCCGTCTTGAGAAATACAGGAAAGACGGCAAGATGGATGAGATCGAAGTTTTGATCGAGGACTTCAACAAGATGGTAGAACGTCTTGAGTCGACCGAAATGCTGCAAAAAGATTTTGCGGCCAATGTATCGCATGAGATCAAAACACCGTTGGCACAGATCCAGAGCTACTCCCAGCTTTTAAAAGATCCGGATCTGACAGAGGCGGAGAGGCTGCAATGTACGGATACCATCATTCAGGCAACCAAACGACTGAATGTGATGACATCCAATATCCTGCGGCTGAATAAGCTGGAAAATAATCAGGAAAACGTTGTCAATATCGAACCCTATCAGCTGGGCGAACAGGTCAGGACAGGTGTCCTGAATTATATGGAACAGATGGAAAAAAAGGGCCTGGAGCTGTATGTTGATATCGCAGATGTGGTCGTATATGCGGACGCGGAGTTATTGGATCTTGCCTGGTCCAATCTTTTATCAAACGCGATCAAGTTTTCAAAAGCAGGCGATCAGATCTCTGTTATCTCGGAAGTGGAGGGAGATACTGTTGTGATACGCATTTCAGATACCGGGATCGGTATGGACGAAAAGACAAAAGAACGCGTATTTGAAAAGTTTTACCAGGGCGATACATCACATTCAAAAGAAGGAAATGGTCTTGGAATGCCCCTGACAAAAAAAGTGATAGAGATATCAGGCGGCACGATCGAAGTGGAAAGCGAACTGGGGAAAGGGACCACATTTATCGTCCATTTGCCGGTCCATACAGAGATTGCGGCATAAATAAAAGGCTGATATCTTTTTCAGTGCAGGAATGAAAAAAGCAGTTGTTGAACTGCTTTTTTTGTTTGTATAAAGCACGTTTAACATTTGATAAACATTTATGTTTTATGATAATCGGGATCAAGTGTCTGAAGCTGTGCGTGCTTGCACGCGAACAGCTTCAGACATTTGAGACCGTAACAAAAATCGAGGTGGAGCGACGTGCTTCGGCACGGCGTGGGAACCGAGATTTTTGCAGCAGCGCGAGAGCCGGAACGGCGGGGCGATGCGTATTAGCATAAAAGTGTGGCACGTGCCAACACATGTGTATTTTGATGAGTAGTAAAAGGGGTAAATATGGCAGATATTATTTTGATGGCTGAAACAGGTGCAGATATTCCGAAAGAAGTTGCGGAACAATATGGCATCTATATTGTACCAATGCATGTGCAGTTTGGTGAGATCACAAAAGATGATGGGGCTTTTCCACAGCAGGAGCTGCTGGATTATTATGCTTCTACAAAAAAAGTTCCCAAAACCGCAGGCTGCAATATTAAGGATTTCGAGAAAGCATTTGATGAGGTCCATGAAAAATATCCCGAAAAGCATATTTTATATATGGCCTATTCTGCTGTGACAACCTGCTCTTTCGCGAGCGCGCAGATCGCAGCAGAGGGAAGAGATTATGTTTCTTCCGTAGATACAAAACAGGTTACGATCGGCCAATGTCTGGCGGTTGTGAAGACGGCGCAGGCGATCGCAGAACATCCGGAATGGTCGGTGGATGAATGTGTTGCTTATGCGACCGAGATCTCTGCCCGGATTCATACCTGCTTTATTCCGAACAATCTGGATTTTTTACGTGCCGGTGGTCGTGTGAGCAATGTGGCGGCACTCTGCGGCAATATCTTAGGTCTGCACCCTCTGATCGATATCAAGGATGGTTATCTGCTGGCGGGCAAAAAGTACCGCGGCAGTTTAAAGAGAGTTGTGCCGCAGCTGTTTACGGAATATATCCGGAAATACGATCTGGATCCGGGTGAGATCTGGGCACCCTATACCATAGGATTCAATGATGATCTGAAAGAATTGGCGGAAGAGAGCGTTAAACCGCTCGGTGTTGAGAAGATCACCTGGGGTTATTGCGGCGGAGTGATCACAAGCCATGGAGGACCCAAGGCAGTCGGTGTCGTGGGAATTTCCAGAAAATAATATCAAAAAAATAATATTACAGAGATACGTCCTTAGAAATGTGATTTTCCCCTTTCTAAGGACGTGTTTCGTTGACGGAAAAAAGGGGATGACGTAAAATAAAACAATATAGAATACAGTTTCGGTCAGCTGATCGGGCGGGAGATCTCCAAAATGTGTGAAAATGCCGATA